>Ga0187777_10001845_pt1 | contig 13614 bp, 13 predicted proteins | sample 1015_Q2_SP5_10_M_FD_132416 | JGI IMG/M metagenome (GOLD analysis project Ga0187777, IMG submission 132416) | Tropical peat soil microbial communities from peatlands in Department of Meta, Colombia - 1015_Q2_SP5_10_MG | ecosystem: Environmental > Terrestrial > Soil > Wetlands > Peat | place...
CTCGCGGTTGGTGAGGGCGGCCTTCAGCATGCGCAGCGCGCCCAGGCGGATCGCTTCATGACCGCGCATCGCGTCGGCGATCGCCTTGTTTACGTCGTCGACGAACGCCATCGCGGACTAATCGGACGAAGGACGCTGAATGATCTGACCGGGCTGCGTCGGAGGCGGCTGGATCACGACGCCCGGGGTCGAGCTGCCGGCGGGCGGCATCGCCGCCGGCGCGCTGGCTGGCGCGGCCGGCACGAACGCCGGTTGCTGACCTGCCGCAGGCGGCTGCGCGAGCTGCGGCTGTCCCTGTACGCCGACCGTTGCCGGGCGCGCGCCGGGCTGCTGCGCGGGCGCCATCTGCGGCTGCAGGCCGGGCTGCGGAACGGTTGGTGTCGGGAAGATCGGCCCGCGCGCGGGCATCACGACGTTGACGGGCCGATCTTCATCGTCGTCGACGGGAGCCTGCTGCGTCGGCTGCTGGATCGGCACTGGCAGCGGAGCGGCCATCGCGGTCCGCGGGGGAGCGGGTGTCGGCATCACCATGATGCGGTCGTACCGCGACAGGTTGGCGACGGGCGTCGGCCGCTGGGCGGCCACGTAGCCGCTGAGCGACCGCAGCAGCGTGTCGAGCGCCTGATCCTCGGGCTGATCGACGAGCTGGAGCGTCAACGGTCCGCCAGGAATCCGCTCGAGATTGACGATCTTGGTCTGACCGACGCGAGACCACTCCGTCAGGATCTGGCGCAGCGTCGCATCGCGGGCGAACAGACTGACGCGGCCGTTGCTGATGGTCAGCTGCACCTGCTGAGCCGACGCCGCGGCGGCGGTGAGTACCAGCAGCCCGGCGGCGAGCACGGCCGAGACGCGCATTCTCATTCAGTCAGTATACGACGCTGACGCGGACCGAAGGGTCGGGCAGACGCGTCGGGCAGACCTGAAGGTCTGCGCCACATATGTAGTGCAGGCCTTCAGGCCTGCCGTGTCGGTCGGGCCTATGGAGGCGTAGTGCAGGCCTTCAGGCCTGCCGTGTCAGTGTTTCTGATGGAAATCGATGACCTGCCGCAGGATATCGTCGAGCGTGAATCTCGGCTGATACCCGACAAGGATGCGCACTTTTGTGAGATCCGGAACGCGCCGCGGCATGTCCTCGAAGCCCGATTCGTAGGCCTCGTCGTAGGGCACGTACTTGATCGACGAGGTCGAGCCCGTGAGCTCGCGGACCCGCTCGGCGAGCTTCGCGATCGTGACCTCCTGCGTGTTCCCGATGTTGATGACCTGCCCGACGGAGGCCGGCTCGACGACGAGCTTCATGAGCGCGCCCACCACATCGGCCACGTGACAGAACGAGCGCGACTGCTGGCCGTCTCCGAACACGGTGATCGGCTCGCTGGCGAGCGCCTGCCGCACGAAGTTGGGGATCACCATCCCGTACCGGCCGGTCTGCCTCGGGCCGACGGTGTTGAAGAAGCGGACGATGATCACCGGCAGCTTTCGCTCTTTCCAGTACGCGAGCGCCAGGAATTCGTCGATGGCCTTGCTGCACGCGTACGCCCAGCGATGTTTCGGCGTCGGACCCATCACGAGGTCGGAGTCTTCGCGGAAGGGGACGTCGTTGCTCTTGCCGTACACCTCCGACGTGGAGGCGACCACGACGAGCTTCTTCTTCTTGTTCGCATGCTTCAGGACCACCTCGGTCCCGTGCACGTTCGTCTCGATCGTATGGACCGGCTGCTCGACGATCAGCTTCACGCCGACCGCGGCCGCGAGGTGGAAGACGACGTCGCTACGGTCGATGAGCTCCGCGAGCAGCGGCTCGTTGTCGACCGAATCGATCCAGTACTCGAATCCGTCGCGCCCCTTCAGGTGCGCGACGTTGTCGATCGACCCGGTCGAAAGATTGTCGAGGACAAGGACCTGATGGCCGCCGTCGAGGAGCGCTTCGGCAAGATGAGATCCGATGAAGCCGGCGCCGCCGGTGATCAATGCACGCACGTGAGGTCCCGTGGAATGGCGGTCGCAATCGCGTCGACATCAGCGTCGTCGAGCGCCGGGTTGAGCGGCAGCGACAGCACTTCGCTGCACGCGAACTCGGCCGCCGGACAGGCGGCCGGCTGGAACGCGGCGAACGCGGGCTGTCGCGAGAGCGCGACCGGGTAGTGGATCAACGTTTCGATGCCCGCTCCGGCGAGCGCCGACTGAAGCTCGCGCCGCGCGGTGCTGCGGACGACGAAGAGATGGTACACGTGGCCGGCGTCCTGTTCCGGCACGGGAATCGCCGACGGGTTGGCGTCGAGCGCCGCGCGGTACAACGCGGCCAGGTGCCGCCGCCGCGCCGTCCAGGCGTGAAGCCGCGGCAGACGCGCGCGCAGGACGGCGGCCTGAATCTCGTCGAGCCGCGAGTTCACGCCCGCTTCCGTGTGCTGGTATCGCGCGCTCTGGCCGCCGTTGCGCAGCCGGCGGATGCGATCGGCGAGCGAGGCGTCGTTCGTGACCACCGCGCCGCCGTCGCCAAGCGCTCCGAGATTCTTCGTCGGGTAGAAGCTGAAGGCGCCGGCGACGCCGAGCGTACCGACCGGCCGGCCGCCGCACGTGGCGAGATGCGCCTGGCAGCAGTCCTCGACGACGGGAACGCGATGCCGCGCGGCCACTGTGGCAATGGCCGTCATGTCCGCCGGCTGTCCGTACAGGTGCACCGGGACGATCGCCCGCGTGCGCGGCGTCACCGCCGCGTCGACGGCCGCGGGGTCGAGCGTCAGCCGTTCGGGATCGACATCGGCGAACACCGGCCGCGCGCCGAGCATGGTCACGGCGAGCGCCGTGAAGGCGGCGGACAGCGGCGTCGTGATGACTTCGTCGCCCGGACCGACGTCGAGCGCCCGGAGCGTCAAGGCCAGCGCGTCGGTGCCGTTCCCCACGCCGATCGCGTGCGTGGCGCCGGCCGCCGCGGCGAATTCGCGCTCGAACGATTCGACTTCGGGGCCGAGCACGAACCAGCCGCTCGCGACCACGCGATCGATCGCGCGGCGGACGTCATCGGCGTCATCGTGCGGCACGAGCGACTGGAAGGGAATACGCCGCGTGCTCACGCCGAAGCGGCCTCCGACTCCGTCACGTATCTGTTCCAGTGCGCCCGATAGAACGCGAGCGTCCGCTCCAGCCCCTCGCGCACGCCGGTCGTCGGCTTCCAGCCGGTGGCGCAGGTGAACTTCGTCGAATCCGCGTAGAAGTCGCCGATGTCGATCGCCTTCTTCTGCGGCGGCCACTCGACGAGCTCGACGCGTCCGCCGCCCGCCAGTTCGGTCAGCAGCGCGGCGAGGTCGCGAAGGTTCATGACCTCGCTGCCGCCCACGTTGAATGCCTCGCCGTTGCAGGCATCGCTCGCCCCCGCGCGCAGGAACGCGTCGGCCGCGTCGTCGACGTACACGAAGTCGCGGGTCTGCCGTCCATCGCCGTACAACTGGATCGTGCGGCCCTCGAGCGCGAGGCGGATGAACCACGCGATGAAGCCCTGGCGGTTGTGCTTGAGCAGCTGGCGCGGACCGAAGACGTTCGTCAGGCGCAGCGAGCAGGCGCGCACGCGGAAGACGTTGTTGTAGACGAGATGGTAGTACTCGCCGGCGGCCTTGTTGATGCCGTTGACGTCGGTCGGGCGCACGAGGTGTTTCTCGGTGACCGGCAGGGAGTCGGGCCGGCCGTAGACCTGCCGCGTGCCGGCGAACACCACCTTGACGTTCGGGTTGTGGTAGCGGCACGCCTCGAGCATCGTCAGCTGGCTGCGGCAGTTGATCTCGAGGTCCGTGTACGGGTCGGTCATGCTGTCGATGTGGCTTACCTGACCCGCGAGGTTGAAGATGACCGCGCGCTCCCGCACGAGGTAGTTCATCGTCGACTGCTGCCGGATGTCGGCGATGTTGACCGTGACGCGGTCCTCGATGCCGTCGATGTTGAACAGATTGCCGCCGTAGTCCGTGATGAGCGAATCGACGAGCAGCACGTCCGCGCCGAGGTCGACCAGCCGACGCGCCAGGTTGCTGCCGATGAAGCCGAGGCCGCCCGTGATCATCACCTTGCGACCGGCGTAGAACGCGCGGTAGTCCATCACGCTCGTCGAACCATCACGAACGCGGCTGGCTCGGATACACCCGGTTCGCCGGATCGGTGCCGCGGCTCGCGAGCGGCATGACGCCGAGGCGCAGGTGGCGTCGACGCACGACCAGCGCGTACCAGAGCAGCATGAGGTCGCGGCCCGTCCGGAACAGCCGGCGGTAGTTGAAGAACTGCGACCGGCCGTACGCGCGGTGATAGTGGTGCACGGGGACTTCGACGATCTGGAACCCGGCATCCTGGATCTTCTTCATCATCTCGACGCAGATGATGCCGCTCGTCTTCTCGAGATTGATCCGATCGAAGATGCGCCGTCGCATCAGGCGGAAGTCGCAGTCGACGTCGCGGAGGCGCAGTCCGAACAGCGTGCTCACGATGTGGTGATAGACGCGGCCGATGACGATCCGGTGAAGTGGATCGGCGCGGCTGATCTTGTAACCGTTGACCAGATCGCTCTCGGGCGTGAGCGCCCGCCACAGCACCGCCAGCTCCGCGGGGTCGTACTGCGCGTCGCCGTCCGTGTAGAAGATCAGCTCCTTGGTCGCCGAGCGGAAACCGGTCTGCAGGGCGGCGCCGTAATCGCGATTCGTCGGGTGGTGGACCGCGCGCACCTGCGGGTACGTGCGCGCGAGCTCGTCCGCGATTTCGGCCGTGCCGTCCGCGCTGCCGTCGTCGACGACGATGATCTCGAAGTCCGGCGTCAGTTCCGACGCAGCCTTCACCGTGCGAATCACCATGCTGGCGATGGTGCCGCTGTCGTTGTAGGCCGGGAAGAAGACACTCAGACCCGCGGGCTTCGGAGCGGGATCGGCAGGCATCTGCTTGAGCCCCTAGAAGATAGCACGAAAAACGGCGAGGCTAGCCGACCGTAACGGAAATATATACGGGAGACGATCCGACGTTTTCGAACCAGGTCACGCCTTCGGACACGAGATCGACGCCGAGCCGATATCGGCCCGGTCCGGGAAGCTGTTCGTCCACGGTCAGCTGAACGGTCTGACCTGGCGCGACCGTTGCGGGCAAGGGATGCCGGGAAAAATCGACGTTCAGTAATCTCCCCTCGCCGTCGTACAGATGCGTCGCCAGCCGGACGATGCCGAAGATCGCCGTATTCGTGTGGAGCCACGTCGCCTCGCCGGTGTTCGATGCTTTCACGTCGAAGCGGAGCGGCTGGCCCGGCTTCACGACGTAGTCGAGCGGACTGATGTCGAGACGATGGGCAAGCCCGATGTGGCTGCGGCTGTCACGGACGAACGGGCCCTTGTGCAGAAAGAAGATTGCCCGATTCGCCATCGTGTTGTGCGTGTTGTTCCAGATGGTCGCCTTGAGCTGCTCGTGCGCGTCGCCGTGAGGCGGCGCGAACAGCACGTCCTGATCACGCAGGGACATGTCCATGTCGAGCGCCACCTTGAGCGTGAGGTCCGTGAATCCGACCCGGCGCGCGGCGGCGAAGATCGCGTCGACATCGACGTCGTTCTCGAGGACCCTGTGATTGCGCATCTCGTATTGCGACTGCGCGCTCTGCGAATGGTGTCGACCGGGTTCGCTGAATCCCGCAATCCCGCCCGGCCTGAGAACGCGTCCGAACTCGGCCAGAATCTCGCCGGTGTTGGGAATGTGGTGAAACGCGTCGAAGCAGACGATCCGATCCACGGATTCATCCGGCAGCTCGATGCGGTGACCGTCGAACGGAAGAAACGTCGGCTGATACACGACGGTCCCGATGAGCGGGTACTCTCGAAAGAGGCGCTCGCCAATCTCCAGAGCGGTCCGTGAGGAATCGCAGCAGACCACATCGCAATTCAGCTGTGTCAGAAAACGCCCCAGCCAGCAGGTGCCCGCGCCAAAGTCCAGAACCCGCATGGTCTTCCCGAGGCGAAGGCCGGAGAGCAACAGCCCCAGGTTGTGAAGCGCCTCGGGCGTCTCGTGGAGAAACGTGAACGGCTTGCTCATCAACGGCGTCGGATCAGAGACGCGTCGATAGTATTCGTCCGCCGTTTCGCACAGTTGCTCGACCGTGTGGGCCTGAATCACGTCTTTCGGATCGATCATCGCGTTCAGTGCGATCGGCCGCGGGCGACCAGCCGCCAGGGCGTCAGGGCCGATTCGAAGAGCACGCCCCACGAGAGCTTCGATTGACCGAGTCGGCGCTCGACGAAGGTGATCGGCGACTCGCCGATCCGTGCGCCCTGGCCCTGAGCCACGAAGAGCATCTCGACGAGAAACGAGTATCCGTCAGAGATGAACCGATCGAGCGGCAGAGCCGCGAGGGCCTCACGGCGCCACGCGCGATACCCGCTCGTGCAGTCGCGCGCCTCGAGTCTGGCCACGGATCGGATGTACATGTTCGCGATCCGGCTCAGAATCTGGCGGCGAACCGGCCAGTTCTCGATCGCGCCGCCCGGCACGTACCGCGATCCGATCACGATGTCGGCGTTCGCGGTCCCCGCGATGAGCGCCGGCAGGTGCGCGGGATCATGCGAGAGGTCGGCGTCCATCTGGCAGATCACGTCGGCCGGCTGCGTCAGCGCGAGGCGCAGCCCGTCGACGTACGAGCGGCCGAACCCGCGCCGCTCCGTCCGGTGCAGGACCGACACGCGCCCCCGATGCCGCCGCGCGAGCTCGTCGGCGACGGCGCCGGTGCCGTCGGGCGATTGATCGTCCACGACGAGCGCGCACACGTTCTCGAGGGCCATCAGCTTCTCGATCAGGACCGGCAGGCTTTCCCGCTCGTTGTACGTGGGGATGACCACGAGCGCCGACGGTGCGCTCATCGGCCGCGATCCTCGAACCGCAGCGACGAAATCTGCTCGGAGACCAGCCCGACGAGGAATATCACCACGCTCATGAGAATCAGCAGCACCGAAGAGTTCGTCACGTGCGACTGCGTCGCAATCGTCCACGCCGCGTAGACCGCGCCGAGCAGGAATGACACGAGGCTGATCGGAACGAAGATGCGCAGCGGACTGAAGATCGTGATCACCTTGAGGAGGATGAGGAAGAAGCTTACCCCATCCCTGGCCAGCCGAATCTTCGACTGGCCCTGGCGGCGCTCCGCGTGGACCGGTTCGAACCGCACGTTGTATCCCGCCTTGATGAACGCGAGCGTCGTCGTCGTCGGCGTCGAGAAGCCGTTCGGCAGCAGGTGAAGGAACTCGAGCAGGCAGTCCCGGCGCGCCGCGCGGAAACCCGACGTCAGATCCGGAATCGGCTGCTGCGTGAGGTAGCTGGCGAGCCGATTCAGCAGCCCGTTTCCCCACCGCCGCGCCGCCGACGCCTGCGACTCGTCCGAGCGGGCGCCGACGACCAGATCGTAGACGCCGAGTTGATCGACGAGGCCGAGCGCGTCCGCCGCGCGATGCTGGCCGTCGCCGTCGACGACCAAGATATACGCGCCCCTCGCGTGGCGGACGCCGGTCTTCACCGCGGCGCCGTTGCCTTTGTTGTACGGGTGGCGCAGCACGGTGGCGCCGGCCCGTTCCGCGAGCTCCGCGGTCCGATCGCGCGAGCCGTCGTCGACGACGATGATCTCGTGCCAGGCGGCGGTCGATCGCAGCTCGGTCACGATTGGACCGATCGACGCGGCTTCGTTGAACGCGGGAATCACCACCGACGTGGCGGCGGCGTTGGCGCTCATGTCGCGAAACGGAAGTTGATGATGTCGCCGTCCTGAACGATGTAGTCCTTGCCTTCGAGACGGACTTCGCCGTGATCCCGGCAGGCGGCCATCGAGCCCCGTTCGATGAGCCGATCGTAGGCGACGACCTCGGCGCGGATGAATCCGCGCGCGATGTCGCTGTGGATCTCGCCGGCGGCGAGCTGTGCCGCCGTGTTCCTGGGAATCGACCACGCGCGGCATTCGTCTTCGCCGACCGTGAAGAACGAGATGTAGCCGAGCAGATCGTAGCTGGCCCGGATGACGCGGTCGAGTCCCGACTGCGTGAGCCCGAGATCGGCCAGAAACGCCGCCGCGTCGGCCGCTTCGAGCTGCGAGATTTCGAGCTCGATCTTCGCGCAGACGGCGACCGCCCCGGTCCGCGCGCGCGAAAGAAACGGCGTGAGGCCGTTCGCTTCCGCCGCGTGGTCGACGCGCGTCGCCGCCTCGCCGCCTTCCGCGAGCGCCGCCTCGTCGAGGTTGATGACGATAAGGAGCGGCTTCGCCGAGAGAAACTGGAATCCGCGCAGGCGCTTCAGGTCCTCGCCTGCGAGCTCGAGCGCGCGGAGCGGCCGGCCTTCCTCGAGCGCACCGCGGCAGATCTGCATGACGTCGCGCTCGCGCTCGAGATCCGCCGACCTGGACTTCTTCAGATCCCTTTCGAGGCGTTCGAGCCGCCGTTCGGCGACGCCGAGATCCGCGAGGATCAGCTCGTCTTCCATCGCCTGCGCGTCGCGCGCGGGATCGATCGATCCCGATGGATGCGGCACCGACGGATCACGAAACGCGCGCAGTACGTGCACCAGCGCGTCGGCGTTCTTGTACGCGGCGACGTCCACGAGGCTCGAGGCCGCGGCCGTCTGTCCCGCGTTGGCGAGGTCGGCGAACTCCACGGTCGCCGGCACGCGCTTCTTCGGGTTGTACATCGCCGTCAGGCGGTCCAGTCGCGCGTCGGGCACTCTGGAGACGCCGATCAGCGTCTCGGCCTTGCCGCCGCCACGGGCCGGCTCCCGAACGCTGGTCATGAGCTGGAAGAGGGTGGTTTTACCGCTGGAACCGAATCCGATGAGGGCCGCCCGAAGCATGCGTCCGTGAAGGGTACCAGTACGGGGGACGGGTCTCTGTACCGGTACCTGTACGGAGACCCGTCCCCCTGTGGAAAACCCTGGGGCGAGCAAACGGCGAAGATTTGGCGTAACTCACTGATTAGCTGGATTTTGCGGTTGACATCCAACTGGGCGTTGCCTACTATCCCTGTGGATTTTAGTGGTCAAAAGTGGAGTCGTCTGGCGTGTTTAGGGGCAACGCGCCGGCGAGCGTCGATGACAAGGGACGGCTCAAGGTCCCGAATGTCTTCCGCTCGCTGCTCGAAACCAAGTACGGCCGCGAGCTGTTCGTCACCAGCTTGAGCGGCGAGCAGGTCCAGATCTACCCGATGCCGGTCTGGCTGGAGATCGAGGACAAGCTTGGCCGCGCGCCCTCGACGCATCCGTCGCGGCTGCGATACCTCGAACGCGCCAACTACTTCGGCCAGACGGCGGAGCTCGACGCGCAAGGCCGCGTCCTCATTCCATTCCGGCTCCGCGAGTCGGCCGGCATGACCGGCGAAGTCGACGTCATCGGCGAATATAACTTCCTGACCGTGTGGAACCACGAGCGGTTCCTCAGCCGGCTCCAGCGCGATCCGTACACGGACGATGACGCGCGAGCGCTCTCGGAGTTCGGGATATGACGGCTCACATCCCCGTGATGCCGGCGGAAGTCCTCGAGCAGCTTCGGCCCGAGCGCGGCGGTCTGTTCGTCGACTGCACGGTCGGCCTCGGCGGCCACGCCCGCACGATACTCGAACATGGCGCGACCCGCCTGCTCGGACTCGATCGCGATCCCGATGCGCTCGCGCGCGCGCGCGAAACGCTCGCGCCCTGGAGCGACCGGATCGAGCTCGTTCACGCCGACTACCGCGAGATCGATGCCGTGCTCGACGCGCGGCATCAGGCGGCGGTCGACGGCGCGCTGGCCGATCTGGGCGTCTCGTCGATGCAGTTCGACGAGCCCGGACGCGGCTTCAGCTTTCAGCGCGACGAACCGCTCGACATGCGCATGGATCGCTCCGCCGGTCCGACCGCGGCCGACCTGATCGCGCGGGCCGACGAGGGGGACCTCGCCGACACGATTTATCAGTACGGCGAGGAGCGGTTCTCCAGGCGCATCGCCCGCGCCATCGTGGCGGCGCGCGCCGCCGGGCCGATCGACACGACGGCCCGCCTCGCGTCGATCGTGCGGCGGGCCATCCCGCGGCGGGGGTATTCGCGCATCGATCCGGCCACGCGCACGTTTCAGGCGATCCGAATCTGGGTGAACCGCGAGCTCGACGGACTCGATCGGTTCATCGCCGCGGCCGCCCGGCGGCTCCGCGCCGGCGCGCGGCTGGCGGTGATCACGTTCCACTCGCTCGAGGATCGGATCGTCAAGCACGCCATGCGCGCCCTCGAACGGGAAGACAACCGCCGGTGGCGCGTGTTGACGAAGAAGCCGCTCACGCCGGGCGACGAGGAAGTCAGCCGGAATCCGCGGGCGCGGAGCGCGAAGCTCCGCGCGGTCGAATGCGTGGTGTGACCATGGAAACATTCGAGTACGCGATCAAGAAGGACGTCCGGAACAACCCGATCGTCCGCGAGGTCGACGAGGCACGGCATCGCGAGATGTGGCGGTGGACCGGCATTTTCGCGTTCCTGGCGGTCGTGCTGCTCGGCTTGGCGTGGCAGCACTTCGAGCTGCTCCGCCACGGCTATCGGATTGAAGAGCTTCAGAAGCAGCGCGCCGCGGAAGAGGAGCTGACCCGCCAGCTGCGTCTCGAGATCGAGACGCTCCGTTCGCCCAAGCGGATCGAATCGCTCGCGACCGACCGGCTGCATCTCGTCGCGCCGTCGCGGGACGAGGCGGTCGTGCTCGAGCGCGTCGTGCCGTCCGATCCGCCGGCGAAGTCCGTGGTGGCCGAGCGGCAATGAGCGATCCGGCCCTCGACTGGCGCCTCACCGTGAAGCGGCGCGTCGTCGTCGTCGCCGCCGCGCTGGGCGTGTGGGTGTGCGGAGTCGAGGCGCGCCTCTTCGATCTGCAGGTGCTCCGGCACGTGGAGCTCGTGACGCGCGCCGAACGCCAGCAGTCCGGCACCAGGACGACGCCCGCGAAGCGCGGCGACATCCTCGACCGAAACGGCCGCGTGCTGGCGACGAGCGTCGACGTCGATACGATCTACGCGGTGCCGTCGGAAATCGGCGACCCGAACGCCGCGGCGAAGCAGCTGTGCAGGGCGCTGGGCGATTGCACCGCCAAGGAGCGTGACGCGCTCGCCGACCGGTTGACGCGGCAGCGGTCGTTCGCGTACGTCCGCCGCCAGGTGTCGCCCGACGAAGTGAAGCGGGTGGCGGCGCTCAACCTCGACGGCATCGGCTTCATCAAGGAGAACCGGCGCTTCTATCCAAACAAGGAGCTGGCGTCGCACCTGCTCGGCTACGTCGGCGTCGACGGCAACGGTCTCGGCGGACTCGAGTCGACCTACGACTCGCAGATCCGCGGCAAGGCCGGAACGGTGTTGATCCACACCGACGCCAGACGGCACGCCTTCAGCCGCGAAGAGCGGCCGCCGACGGCGGGAGCCACGATCGAGCTGACGATCGACGAATACATCCAGCACATCGTCGAGCGCGAGCTGCACGACGGTGTCGTCGAGAACCGCGCGCTCGGCGGGACGGCAATCGTGATGAATCCGCACACGGGCGAGATTCTGGCGATGGCGAACGAGCCGACGTTCAACCCGAACAGCTACCGCGATTTCGAGGAGATGGATCGGCGCAACCGCGCCGTTCAGGACCTGTACGAGCCGGGCTCCACCTTCAAGGTCGTCACGGTCTCCGCGGCGCTCGAAGAGAAGATCATGGCGCCCGAGACGCTGATCGACACGAATCCCGGACGGATTCAGGTGGCGCCGAACCGCGTCGTGACGGAGAACGAGAACCACAATTACGGTCTCATCCCGCTCAGCCAGGTCATCGTCGAGTCGAGCAACGTCGGCGCGATCAAGATCGGACTCAAGGTCGGCACCGAGCGTCTCAGCCGGTTCGTGTCGTTGTACGGATTCGGGCACCAGGTCTCGCCCGATTTCCCGGCCGAGAACCCGGGCATCGTCTGGGATCCCGCGGAGTGGACCGACAGCGCCCTTGCGTCGGTGTCGATGGGATACCAGGTGGGCGTCACGCCGCTGCAGATGGTGACCGCCGTGAGCGCGGTGGCCAACGGCGGACAGTACATCGAGCCGCGCGTTGTCCGCGCGCTGTACCGGGACAACCGCCGCTTCGTCGTCCAGCCGAAGACCCTGAGACGAGCGATCAGCCCGGACACCGCCGCGTCGATGACCGAAATCATGGAAGGCGTCGTCGCCGACAAGCACGGCACCGCGACGCGCGCGCAGATGCCCGGCTTCACGATCGCGGGAAAAACCGGCACCGCCCGGAAGCTGATCAAGGGGCACTATTCGCACACCGAGTACAACGCGTCGTTCGTCGGATTCGTGCCCTCGCGCGATCCGGCGATTGCCGTGATCGTCGTGATCGACTCGCCCCACGGGCCGAACGAGTTCTTCGGCGGTACGGTGTCCGCTCCGATCTTCAAGCGCATCGTCGAACCGACGCTCCGCTATCTCGGCGTCGGTCCCACGATCAATCCGCCGCCGCCGGTCCTGGTCGAACGGCATCCGGACTCATCGGCGACTCCGGCGTCCACGAACGCCGTGGAGCCGCCGGTCGTCAGCCTCGTTGCCAACGCGCAGCCGGGGACGGTGCCGGACGTACGCGGCATGAGCGCGCGCGAGGCTGTGCGAACGCTGGTCAAGGTCGGCATGGCGGTGCACGTCAGCGGCGACGGCTTCGTGAGTTCGCAGGATCCCGCGCCGGGAACGCCGCTCGATGCCGACACCGTCTGTCGCGTCGTGCTCGAACGGCGGATGGTCCGCAGCGAGGCGGTGCACCCGTGACGTGGGCGGAGCTGAGCGGCGAGCTGCGCGCGCGCGGCGCCGTCCGCGAAAGCGCGTTCGAGGACAGTCCGACGACGGTCACCGGTATCTCCTACGATTCGCGGGGCGTGGCGCCCGGCCACGTGTTCGTCGCGCTCCGGGGCCAGCGCGCCGACGGCTCGGCCTTCGTTCGCGACGCGATCCGCGGCGGCGCGATCGCGGTCGTCTCGGAGCAGCCAAGGAGCTCCGACGACGTCGCCTGGACGGTGGTCAACGACGCGCGGCGGGCGCTCGCGATCCTGGCCGCCGCGTTCTATCGCCATCCCAGTTCGGATCTGCGCGTCATCGGGATCACCGGCACGAACGGCAAGACCACGACCGCATACCTTCTCGCCTCGATCTTCGATGCCGCCGGTCTGCCGTGCGGAATTCTCGGGACCGTCGCGTATCAGTTCGCGGGCGAAGTGCGCGCCGCGACGCACACCACGCCGGAAGCGCCCGACGTCCAGGCGCTGCTCCGGGAGATGGCGGACAAGCGTTGTCGCGCGTGCGCGATGGAGGTGTCCTCGCACGCGCTCGCGCAGCACCGCGTCGACGAGACGGTGTTCGCGGCCGGCGTCTTCACGAACCTGACGCGGGACCACCTCGATTTTCACGGCGACATGGAATCGTACTTCCAGGCGAAGCGGCGGCTGTTCGAGATGCTGCCGCCGGGGGCGCCCGCCCTGGTCAACCTCGACGATCCTCGCGGCGCGAACCTCGTCGAGATCGCCAGCCGGCCCGTGACGTACGCGATCGCCAGGCCCGCGGACATCACGCCGGGCCCGCTCTCGTTTTCGCTCGACGGCCTGAGCTTCGA
>Ga0187777_10001846_pt1 | contig 13613 bp, 12 predicted proteins | sample 1015_Q2_SP5_10_M_FD_132416 | JGI IMG/M metagenome (GOLD analysis project Ga0187777, IMG submission 132416) | Tropical peat soil microbial communities from peatlands in Department of Meta, Colombia - 1015_Q2_SP5_10_MG | ecosystem: Environmental > Terrestrial > Soil > Wetlands > Peat | place...
AGCCAGACATATGCGAAATGAAGCGGCTGTATCTCAGGCCTCAGTTTCGGGGAAAAGGATCAGGCCGCACTCTCGCGACTGCCGTCATCGCAGAGGCCCGAAAGATCGGCTACAAGTTCATGCGGCTCGATACAGTTGAGCCGGTGATGAAGGACGCGGTTGCAATGTATCGGAATTTGGGCTTTTACGAAATCGCGTCGTATCGCGTGAATCCCATGCCAGGAACTCTATACATGGAACTGCAGCTGTGACCCTATTTTGTCCAGCCAGGAGGAATCGAATGAAATCCGCTTTTTTAGCAGTTCTTATTCTGCTGGCCACTTCGGTATCTGCTGCTACACCGAAGGACGTGTCGTATAGGAGCGGCGATGAGACGGTGAAAGGCATTCTGTACGCACCCGATGGGAAAGGTCCATTTCCGGGTATTCTGGTGATTCACGAATGGTGGGGACTCAACGATTGGGTCAAAGAACAAGCAGCAAAGCTCGCCGATCAGGGCTATGTAACGCTCGCACTTGACCTCTATCGGGGCAAAGTCGCAACCACTCCCGACGAGGCTCATGAAATCATGCGGGGAGTGCCGGAAGATCGAGCCAAGCGCGACTTGCATGCCGCTTTCGAGTTCCTGAAGTCACAGCCGAATGTAAAGAAAGACCGCATTGGATCGATCGGCTGGTGTATGGGTGGCGGATATTCGCTGGATGTGGCGCTCGAGGAGCCCGCTTTAAGAGCTGACGTGATCAATTATGGTCACTTGGTCACCGAACCAGCTTCCGTCGAAAAAATCAACGCTTCAATCCTTGGGATTTTTGGTGCGCAGGATCGTGGAATCCCGGTCGATGATGTGAAGAAGTTTGAATCGCTACTCAAAGTCAAAGGTAAGAAGGTTGAGATCGTCATCTACCCTGACGCGGGCCATGCCTTCGAGAATCCCAACAACAAAGCTGGCTACCGCGCCGAAGACGCGGCGGATGCATGGAAGCGTACGGTTGATTTCTTTTCCAGCACGCTCAAGATGTAGCTGAGTGCGAGAGCGAATATCGCCCGTTCGTGCTAGTGCGATGACCCTGAAGTTCTTACGCATGGCACGAATTTCCACTTGCCAGACGGTACTACTCTGGTTACTATTCAGCATTCCCAGAGTCCAGTCGGACGCTTCGTCATGAACATCGGCGAGACCATTAGAAATTACCGTTTGCAAAAAGGAATGTCGCAGGGCGACATCGAGAAACGTACTGGCCTGCTGCGCTGCTATCTTTCGCGGGTGGAGAACGGACATACGATTCCTTCCCTCGATACCCTCTCAAAGATCGCCGGCGCGATGGAACTGCCTTTATCTCAGTTTTTTGCCGAGCCCGGTCACAGCAATGGAAGCAAGGGGCTTCCACAGCTCTCGGATGATGAAGTACGCTTCCTGAGCCAGATTCGTCGCTATGCTGTCAGCCTCAACGACAGCGACCGCAAACTCGTGCTCGCCATGGTGAAGAAAATGGCGGCCAACGCGGGAAGGTAATCAGCACTCAGCCTTCAGCACTCAGAATTCTAGAGGTCGGCATTTAACCGATATCATCGGCACAGGTTCGCTGGCTGGGCAGAGGTGTGGCCTGTTTCCGAACTGGGCGATTCCTGAATGCTGATTGCTGACCGCCCGCCTTGTGACTTTAGTTCTACCCAAAAGGTGACCGATGGGAACCTCGCCATATTTCCGCATGTCCCCGTAGACTTTGAGCGGGAGACTTCCGGTGACAGTTGATGAAGAATTAACCTTGCTTGAGTCGCAACTGCGCCGGCTCAAGATCGAGTACGAAGTCTACTTCAGCAATCCCACAAAAAAACCGCCAACCGACATTGAGTGGAAAGTGCTGTCATTGCTGAGAAAGTTCAGTGACGGCGGCCGCATGAACTTCTCCCAAAGGTTCCGCTACAACGAAATGGCGCAGCGCTATGCGATCTACTCCGATCTGTGGCGAAAGAAGGGCCGCATTCGTGAGGAAGGGTATCGCCGTCCACAAGACGCTTTGCTGTCGGTGCAAGGGGTACGACCCGAAGACCACAAGCCACAGCACCACCCTGCGTACGGCCTCTCCCATGCGGGTTCCAGTGCAGCCGCGGGAGCGGCAGGCAAAGCTGGCGGTCCACTCACAGTTCAGTGCTCCGACCCACGCGCAGAGGGCGACAAGGTGCAGCAACTTTATCGTGCTCTGGCTAATGCAAAATCAAATGCAGGCGAAGCACAGGCGGGAAACTTCGACAGTTTTCAGGCATTCGTTCAAAAGAAGACCGACCAGATTCGCAAACAGTACGGTTGTACGGCTGTCGAATACAGTGTCGACACCCAGGGTGGTCAGGTTCGTCTGAAAGTGAAACCTAAGGTCTGATTCGCTTCCTCGCCTTTTTCAACCCAGCCATTTAGTCCAGAGAACCTCCCCTGTTTTTTAGGCACTTTTCCTGCAACCCCACAATTGACTAGCCATCCAAGCATACCCGGAAGACGTGGAACAAACAGCAATGAACCAGGTCAGCAACTCGTCATGTAATCCTGTGTCTGTCCAGGGAGTATGGCCTCAGCATTCTTACACCGGAGTGCAATCCGAGCCGAATGGCCTACGGACAAGTAAGCCGCTCGCCGGCTCGGCGAGGAAGTTGCGCGAAAACGAGACGGTTGCCACTCTCATGTTGGCTTCTTTCCGTGCTCTTCAGCGCATCGGTATCAATATCACGCCCAATCATTTTTATTGCGGGATCGCGGCGGCATTGGGTACCGAGCCAGGACAAGCAACGCACTTGGCCATCCAGTTTTTGGCTTCGCCGAGTGTAAGCGCCGGCCATCGGCAGACTATGCCCCACCGGCTTGAATCCAATCAGGGATCTCCAAGACTGTTAGAATTTCCGGTTGCTCGATACAGAAATCCTAGCCTGGAGCCCGGAATGCCTAAGGTTAAGCGCGCCATTCTGAGTGTGACCGACAAAACTGATCTGGCGGAGTTTGCCCGCAGATTGAGTGCACTCGGAATAGAACTTATTTCCACCGGCGGAACTGCCAAGCTGTTGCGGGATTCAGGTATTCGCGTGCGAGATGTTTCTGAGCTAACCGGATTTCCCGAGATGCTGGATGGGCGAGTGAAGACGCTGCATCCTAAGGTGCACGGCGGAATCCTGCATCGGCGCGAAGATGCTGAGCATCGCTCGGCGGTGGCTGAGTACGGAATCGAGCCGATCGATATGGTTGTGGTCAATCTCTATGCGTTTGAAAAAACGGCAGCAAAGCAAAATGTCGAGATTGACGAGTTGATCGAAAACATTGATATTGGCGGCCCATCGATGATTCGATCCGCTGCAAAGAACTTTCACGATGTTGCCGTGGTTACCTCACCCGCCGATTACGATCTCATTGCCACTGAGCTGGAGAGCTCCGGCGGTGGGTTGTCATCATCCACCCGATGGCGTTTGGCGCAGAAAGCATTCGCGACGACCGCTGCCTATGACTCGGCAATCGCCTCGACTCTGGATGGGATCTCCGGCAATGGATTGCAATCGCGCGCGGAGTCCAGCTTTCCCCGGGTGCTCCGACTTTCTTTCAACAAAGTGATCGACCTGCGTTATGGGGAAAACCCCCATCAAAAAGCTGCCATGTACTCCGATGGCTCGGATAAAGGGGTGGCGGGTGGAAAGCAGATTCAGGGTAAAGACCTTTCGTACAACAACATCGTTGACATGCAGGCAGCCTGGGACTTAGCGCAAGAGTTTCAAGAGCCATTCTGCGCGATCATCAAACACACAAACCCAGCGGGTGCGGCGACTGGTCAGACACTGGCAGAGGCATATAAAAAAGCTCTGCAATGTGATCCGGTATCGGCTTTCGGCGGAGTCATCGGGGTAAATCGAGCCATTGATGAAGCCGCTGCCGAAGAAATGGCCAAACTCTTTGTAGAGGTGATTGCCGCGCCAGCGTTCGATGCCGCCGCCTTAGCCAAGTTTTCGAGCAAGAAGAATTTGCGTCTGGTGGAAATTCAGAATGCTCCGCAAAAATGGGCACTTAAAAACATCTCGGGAGGAATTCTGCTGCAGGACGTTGATGCTCGGCCGTTGGCGGAGAGTGATCTAAAGGTGGCAAGCAAGCGTCAACCTACAGAGGAAGAGAAACGCGCCCTGATCTTCGCATGGAAAATCTGCAAGCATGTCAAATCGAACGCCATTGTTTATGCTCGCGATGGTCAGACTGTTGGTGTCGGCGCGGGGCAGATGAGCCGGGTAGATTCTTGTAAGATCGGCGCCATGAAAGCTGTATTGCCTTTGAAGGGAACGGTTGCGGCGTCAGATGCGTTCTTTCCATTCCCTGACGGAGTGGAAGAGATTGCCAAGGTAGGCGCGACCGCCATTATCCAGCCGGGAGGTTCCGTGCGTGATCAGGAAGTGATCGAAGCTGCTGATCGATCGGGATTGGCCATGGTCTTCACCGGTGTACGGCACTTCCGGCATTAAAGCCACATCGTTGACGGATTTGAATCCTGAATATGCACATTCCCAGTTCTCTCGCTGGAATGTCTGCCCATTTGACGCAAAAGAAAGCAGCCGAAGAATAGCAACCGCTAACGGTCGTTGTACTTACGGCTATCTTTTCGGCGCAACCGGCAACCTCGTTTTCTCCAATCTTTGATGACGAAGGTTTACAATAACCGGAGCACCCGCCCGCGGCGGTTCAGCATCCAATCGCCTATGGCTTTGGGAGTTCGAAGGGTCTTGATGACAAGCAGATACTCTCCTTTTTTTGTCTTTGTGCTTCTTTGTGTGGTTGCTGCAGCAGCCCAACAGTCTTCCACGCCGGCGGCGTCGTCCTCGAGGGCTGAAACCGCTCCAAAAGCCGCAGCCCCGGCTCCAGCACGCAAAGTGGACCGTGCCTCCGCGTACTACCACTACTCGCTCGCCCACATGTACGAAGAGCAGGTTGCGATGTATGGAAGAAGCGATCTCGCCAACAAGGCGATTGACGAATATCGGCTGGCGATTGAAGCAGACCCAACTTCGGAGTATTTGACCGCGAGTTTAGCCGAGTTGTATGCCAGGACGGGCCGCATTCGTGACGCTGTTCTCGAGGCGCAAGACATTCTGAAACGCGACCCGGATAACCTGGAAGCGCATAAGCTTCTTGGCCGGATCTATCTCCGTTCCTTGGGCGATGCGCCGCCCACCAACGGATCCGATAGTGTGCTCAAGCTGGCTATCGAGCAGTATGAGGAGATCATTAAGCTTGAGCCCGATAGCGTTGATGACCACCTGCTGCTGGGACGTCTTTACGGCCGCAATAATGACTTGCAAAAGGCGGAGAACGAATTTAAAACGGCGCTGAAGATAGAACCGGATTCAGAGGAAGCGGTTACAGCCCTGGCCTTCCTTTATACCTCGGAGGGTGATTCGGCGCGTGCGGCGGAAGTCCTCAGCAAAGTTCCAGACTCCTCCCGCTCCGCCAAGCTTTACTCGGTGCTTGGTTATACCTACGAGCAGCAGAAGGATTACAAGAAAGCGATCGACGCTTACCGCAAAGCCATCGCTCTGGATCGCGACAATCTCGACGCGATTCGCGGACTGGCACAGAATCTGATGAACGACGGCCAGACCGATGCGGCCTTGGAACAGTACAAGATCATCGCTGATGCCAACCCTGAGGACCCGCAGACCCACTTGCGCATGGCGGAAATTTATCGCAAGCAGGGTAAATTCGATCTCGCTCTGGACAATTTGAAGGCTGCCCAGTCGGTGGTTCCCGACTCCATGGAAGTTCCCTACAACATGGCCGTGATTTATCAGGCCCAGGGCCGATACGACGAAGCAGCACAAGCCTTACAAGATCTTTTGAAGAAGACCGAGAAGGCCGACGGCAAGTACACCAAGGACGAGACGAATAACCGGGCGTTGTTTCTCGAACGGCTCGGCACGATCTATCGTGAGAACAACAATCCTCCACTTGCGATCGAGACATTTCGCAAAATGTTGACCCTCGGCGATGACAATGCTGAGCGCGGATATCAGCAAATTATCGACACCAACCGGGAAGCGAAGGACTGGCAGGCGGCAACCGACACGGCAAAAGAAGCAGTCCAAAAACTGCCGAATGACCGCGATCTGAAGATGGTCTACGCCGCGCAACTCGCGGACATGGGTAAGCCTGATGAGGGTTTGCAGGAAGTCAAATCTCTATTGACGGGCAAGCCCGAAGATCGGGAGGTCTACATCACTCTGGCGCAGATGTACAGTCGCCTCAAGCGCTGGCCGGAAGCGGAAGAGGCTCTGGACAAAGCCAGCCAGCTTTCCGTCAAGGATGAAGACAAAGAGTACGTCGAGTTTTTGCGCGGTTCTACCTACGAGCGCCAGAAGAAATACGATCAGGCGGAGGATGTGTTCCGGAAAGTTCTGGGGAAGGACCCTGAGAACGCTGCCGTCCTGAACTATCTCGGGTATATGCTTGCCGACCGGGGTCAGAAACTCGACGAAGCTCTGATCATGATCAAGAAAGCCGTCGATCTGGAGCCAGCGAATGGCGCGTATCTGGATTCGTTGGGCTGGGCCTACTTCAAACTCGGCAAGTACGAACAGGCTGAGGATAATCTCACCAAAGCTTCGCAACATATGGGCGCCGATCCTACGGTGCAGGAGCACCTTGGCGACCTTTACCAGAAAACCGGACGACTGAAGCTAGCCGCCGCGCATTGGGAGCGCGCAATTGCAGAGTGGAGCAAGACGGTCGCACCGGAAGTGGACAACGAGGAACTGGCGAAAGTCCAGAAGCAGCTCGAGTCCGCGAAGGTGAAGCTGGCGAAGGAAGAGTCGGAAAATAAGTAGCTAGGAGCTGGATTCAAGCTACGGACTCGTACTCCACCTCAGGGTGATTTCCGTTTCCTGAGCTGCTGAGCAGATCTTGCCGCAACCGCTCCATCTGCACCGAAGCTTCTTTGATCTGTTCCGCGCATTCGTGGCCCTGCTTCGGCAAGAATCCCCCATAATTCTGCAGCAGGAGCCTGGCATTCTCTTCAATCGCCGTGGTCCTGAAGCGCGCCTGATTGGACAGACCAAAGGTTAGTTTTTGTAACTGAACATCGCGCGAGGCCAACTCTTCCCGGCTTTGAGCGGCTTCTCTCTCGAGAACCTTGCCGTGATAACGCACCAGCAGGAACAGGCAGGCCGTAAATGCGAGCAGGCCGAGGTTAGTCAACACGGTTTCTTTCAGAGCCTTGGCTAGTAAGGTGCTTCGTTCTGCATCGAATGTTGCGAGGCTGCTGCTCTGCGACGCCGCCAGCGAACCCAGGACCTTTCGAGCATTTTCCATGTACTGCTCACCTTCGTTTGTCGCGACCAGCTTGAATGCGCGATGGCGGTAACCTTCCTGCCGCAAGTTGATGGAGTGCTCCATCTCGGCTTCTTTGGAGGTGGCGAGAGTCTCGAGCTCGGACTCCAGAGCGCGTTCCCGTTCAGTATGGCTAGCCAGCGCTTCGCGAAGGGCAGCAAAATCAGTTGCAATCCTCACCTTGGCGTCCGCGTAGGGTTGCAGGTAAGAAGGATCGCCGCTGAGCAGATAACCGCGTTCGCCAGTCTCCATATCAGTCAGGTCGCCAAGCACTCGCGAAATATCTGCATCGGTTGCCGAGTTCTGTAGTGTCATTGCGGCGATCTGGTGCACCTGCCTTAAATGGTTCACCGCAAGATAGCCGTTTACTGCAATGGCAACGAGGAGCACAGGCGCCAGAATTTGCAGAGCAACTTTGCGAATCATATGACCGCCAATCCTTCAGATCGAGGTTTCATCGCGACCAACTCCGCAGAGCAGCGCTGCAGAGCTGAGGCTCGATCGCGACTTAGTAACTGATAGGGATCATAGGCCTATTGACTGTGCGAACAGGTTTACCTCTATGGTGCCTGCCTGTGATTCGTCGGCTGAAGAGTTCGGAAAGGCATTGAGGGGGGCGGGATCGCACATCGAATATAATGATTAGGTTGGCAGCTGGACCGGACGGTCGCTCTCGTTCGTCAAGGACGGGAGAGGAAAGTCCGAACTCCACAGAGCAGTGTGCCGGATAACGTCCGGGAGGATGGGTTGAAGCCCATTCGACGGAAAGTGCCACAGAAAACATACCGCCCCGCCGTTCTGGTGAGGGTTCGACGACTGGAGTAGCTTGGAGTGGTACGCGCGAGATTCCTCGTCCCGCTGGTGAGAACACGGGACTTCGGAATGACCCGAGATCAATGAAGCTGCTTCTGATATGCGAGCACTAACGAGAACGGCGGGGTAAGGGTGAAAAGGTGCGGTAAGAGCGCACCGCTGGCGCAGTAATGCGACGGGCATGGTAAACCCCACACGGAGCAAGACCAAATAGGGAGGGAGTCCGCTGTCGCTATGAGTGCTTCAAAGGATGCGTGCCAAACGTGCGAGTAATCCGCTCGCAAAGAGCGCGGGCGAATCGCACGGCACGCTCAGATCCTTCGTTCAGCAAACGACGCTTCGCTCAGGATGACGAGCGCTCATAGCGACAGCTGGCACGTGCCGGCTCGGCGCGTCACAACCTCCGGGTAGGTCGCTTGAGCCGCACAGTAATGTGCGGCCTAGAGGAATGGCCGTCCTGCCGGAGCAATCCGGCAGACAGAATTCGGCTTACAGGTCCGGCTGCCATCTGATTTCAGTTGGGGTCCCTTCGACTACACCCAGATTGCGTGCACTGGGAAAACACTGTGAAAATTTACATCGCGGCTGCGATGGCTGTGTTCGCCCTTGTAACTGGCGTGAACCATCGCGTTGCGGCCTTTGGTTATCGGGTAGGCTCGTTCTTTGACCGGCGCGATTTTTCCATGGCGGGAACTCTGGTGCAACATCCCAAAGGTGACCTGCTCATCGATACTGGATTCGGCCGTAACATCGACCAGCAGTTCCGGACCTTGCCTTTCATGTTCCGGACGATCACGTTCTACAGCCTGTGGCAGCCTGTCGTCGATCAGTTGAAGACTGCTGCCTATGACCTGAAGTCGCTGCACGCGATTCTTCTGACCCATTCGCACTGGGACCACGTCAGCGGACTCCCCGATTTTCCTGGCATACGCTACGAGGAGTATGGGTTCGAAGGGGGACCGTACCTGGGATTTCCGCGCAGCCACGACGTCTACGGGGATGGCTCGATCGTCGTTGTGCCCGCATTCGGGCACACTCCCGGTAGCGTGATCATCTTCGTGACACTCCCGAACGGAACACGCTACGCGTTTGTTGGCGATCTCGTCTATCAACTGGAAGGAATTACGCTGCGCGAGGAGCGCGCCTGGTTTGTCCGCAGAATGGGCGCCGATGTAGACGCCGAGCGCAACCGCGAAAACCTGCTGCGGATGATCGCGCTCAAGGAGCGTCTACCAGAACTGATTGTCGTACCGGCGCATGATATGCGGGGGTTCGAGCAAATCCCGAAGTTTCCAGTGCAGGCAGCGCGATAACTAGACAGCTGCAGGTCAGCGACCGTAACCGCTGCTAGAATTGAGGAGCGGATTTGCGGGGGTTACGATGAACGTGCCCGTGCTGATTTCCTTACTGGTCCTACTTGCTCAAAATCTGAGCGCTCCTTCTCCTGAAATGCAACAGCGCGCTCGTGAAGAAGCCGAACGCTACAAGACGGCTGCAATTCGCATTAATGACCTGGCGGGCCGGATTCATTCGGAAACTGACGCAAGAGATTTGGTCGCGGAGATCGCTGTACTTTTTGAAAAAGAGCTGCCGCCGGCGTGGGCTACGCGCAGCATCCGTGAGCGCGTGGCGCGCGCGGAATACGAATCGGTTGCGAATTCAGCTTTGATTTCTGAGCAACGCGTCGCTGACGTTTGGAACGAGTACGTCCGGCAAATTAGCGGGCCGGACGAGGCATTGGTAACAACGGCAGAGATTCACAACCTGCGCGACGGCGAGTTTGCAGGAGCTCAAAAATTCTGGGCGCGAGGAAGCCAGCAGATATGGACAGTGCCAAATATCTACGCAGTCGGGGATGGCGGAAAAGTTGCTGATGGATGCCGCGCGATTGAGGCGATTCGGGTGATTTATGACCTTTACCGATTTCAAAACCTGCAAGGAGCACGGGATCGGGTCAAACGTGGGGTCCTGGTTTCCGATCTGCTTAAGAATGTGTCAGATAAAACTCCGGGCCACGTCGTTGCGCGTCTGGAAGCGCATCCCCCATACGTGAATCCTGTCGAGTCTGCTGAACGAAGCTATTTGGAGGAATATGGCGCGGTGGAATACGAGCAGTTGATGAAGAGTCTGTTCGATCGATTGTTTCCTCAAAACTGAGATCCGGATTGCAGGAGGACAAGGCGAATGGGGATGAGCTATGCGGCGCCGGGCAAAATGGTGGCGCACAACATGGTGACCACGCAATTCGAGTTGGATGGCTTCCGTGTGGTGCGCACGCTCGGAGTAGTACGGGGAATCGTGGTGCGCTCACGATCGATCTTTGGGACGATTGGCGCGGGATTGCAGACGTTGATTGGCGGCAACATTACGTTGCTGACGAATCTGTGCGAGAAGACGCGCGCCGAGGCGTTTGATGTGATGTTACAGCACGCAGCCGAACTTGGCGGCAACGCGGTGGTTGGCGCGCGTTATGATGCGACCGAGATCATGCAGGGAGTGACAGAAGTGCTGGCGTACGGCACGGCGGTGTACGTCGAGCCGGTCCGGTAACTTTTTTAATTCCCACCCCTCGAAAGCTGCGAAGGGCGGGGACTCAACAAACTTCAGTGCCCAGCTTTACCTGCCATGGAAGCGGGCCGGGTCTCGGTGGCATCTTTGTAGATCCAGCCCGCGACAAACGTCGCCAAGATGCATCCCACCCAGATGTCCAGCATCCAGCCCAGCGGGAAAGTGCGCTCTACGGGGGACCATGTCGCCAATGAGAAGTTCATTGGGAAACTGGCGGCAAACCCCACCATCAATCCGACCTTGAGAGCAGTGCCGGGCCCTGCCCCGAGTGTCTGCCGCGACCAGGCGTAGAGATGGGCCAGAACGATGCTGATCAGCACCAGGATGACGAACCACTGGACCACAAAGAAGGGATACCGCGGCTGTTTGAGAAATAGCCCTGCATTTTGTGCAGCAGCGTAACGAGCATTGCCGATGATGAATTGGCCGGAGATGAAGCTCCAGATGAACCAGGCCACACCTCCGAGGACCCCACCGAGGAGCACACGTCCACGATTCACAGTCATACGTCACCTCCAACGCGAACTAGTTACGATGAGTGACGGAAATAATGCGGGAAGAATATCACCGGAGAGAGCGGAGGGCGAAGAGTAATAATCGGGAAAGTGGATCAGAGTTAACAGGGAAGTGAGCCAAACGCGCGATCATTGCGTCGCTCAGGACGCGACGCTTCGCGCGGCTCGCCCAGATCCCCATTCGACTCGCTGCGCTCGCTCAGGGCAGGCTCTCGCTGCGCAAACCTGGCTTGCTCAGGATGACAAACCGCGGTTATTTCGGAGGTGGTGTAGGTGACTGACTATCCGCGGGCATAGCGGGGGAAGCAGCACTTGTGCCGTTTTGCGAGGCCATTACGTCGCCGATGACATCACCCGATACGATCATCTCCACCCGGCGATTCAGCTTGCGCCCGGCGGATGTCGCGTTATCGGCGATGGGGTTGGCTTTCCCCAGGCCTTTCGCAAACACGTTGTTGACGGAAATTCCCGAATCCACCAAATAGTCACGTACAGTAGCCGCTCGCTTGTCCGAGAGGCGCTGATTGAACTCATCGCTGCCGATACTGTCGGTGTATCCCTCGATCTGTAATTTAAGTTCAGGATAGGCGAGGACAATACCGGAGATGCGGGCCAACCGCTCGCGTGCAGCTGGTTTCAGCGTGTACTGGCCGGAATCGAAGAGCACGTCGGGCATGCTGACCACGAGACCGCGATCGGTGTCCCTGGTATCGAGGACCTGGTTCAACTGCTTCAGCAAGCGGGCGCGCATCTCTTCTTTTTGCCGGATGGCTTCCTGTTTGTCTTTTTCAGCCTGTTCGGCGGCGAGACGAGCTTTTTCGGCTTCAGCTTGCGCTCTCTGTTGTTCGGCTAAAGCGTCCGCCTGAGCCTTTTCAGCGGCTACTCGATCCGCTTCTGCTTGGGCACGCCGGCGAGCATCTTCTTCGGCTTGTGCTTTGGCTTTCGCTTCGGCCTCGGCTGCGGCCTTGGCGTCCGCTTCAGCTTTTTCTTGCGCTTCCTGCATGGCGCGTTTTTCGGCGGCGATGCGTTCTTCGTCCTTCTTCTTCAGTGTCAAAATACGCGCATCCTCCGCCATTTGCGTGGCGCCGCGCGCCGCCGTTCCGATCGGAGTCCGTCCCTGTTTACGCTGCAAGTAATCCTCGGCGCGTGTGAGGAAGTCGTCAGCTTTGCTGAGCGAATCCCCGGCGTACTGCTGCGCTCCGGCGGCCTTGGCAATAGCAACCGCATTGCGCGCTTCGAGCAGATCAAGCGGAGTATTGGGAGCAGCTTTGGCGGAGGGAAGTTGATCGGCGGGAACGTCGATCGTGAATTCGCCGCCTTCCAGCATGTCGAACTTGGCGTCAATCGGCTCTTCGAAACCCTTGGTTTCCTGACGAACAATGTTCTCAACCACAACCAGGTCGCTGGGGTGGGTTACGGCGAAATACGGCTCCGCTGTGATGACTAGCCCGAAAGCCTGCAGATCCGTGGTGACGTCGATCTTGCTCTTGCCGTCATTGCCCGGAACCATCTCACCGAGATTTACGGAACGGCCTTCCGGGGTGACGGCCCACAGCACGTAAGTCAGATATTGACCGCCAAATTTTGTGGCGGGCTGCAGATGCTGGACTTCCGCGCTGATCGCCAGTCGTCCCTCTTTGCCGTCAACTTTGACGCGTCCAGTGGCTTCGGGCATAAGGCTGGTACCCTTGAAGTCCAATGTGGTTGAACCTCCGCGATGGCGATAGTTCACCGCTTTGGTCGTGCGCGAAACCACTTTCACCCGGAAAACGGGCGTCTGATCCATGGGTTCGACGGGCGTGGAATTATCCTGGGCCCAGCCGAGCCCGGCGAATGTTATTACACACAATGCGGCCAGAAACCTTTTCATACGGAGTCCCCTGCCTTCGCGAAAGTAAATTCTTATGGAAGAAGAATGTTCCAATGAAAGCACAGATGGTCGCATTCCTCAACCCTCAGGACTATCCAAGGTCACTGGTACTTCCGAGTCTGTATAAGATGTTTAGTGCCACACATGGCTATGAGTGTGCTCTCACCATCGACGATTCGTGAAGCACAGGCATTGTTATCGCGATACTTGCCGGTCACGCGACTTGTTCCTGCACGTTCACTGTCGAGACTGACGGGCAAGAACGTCTCTCTGAAGCTCGAAAGCGATCTTCCAACGGGATCTTTCAAACCGCGTGGCGCGCTGTATGCATTAACCGCCAATTTGGCCCGACGCGAAATTCGAGAAGTGATTGCCTCGAGCACGGGCAATCACGGGGCCGCAGTCGCATATGCGGCACGCGTGCTCGGGGTTCAGGCAAGAATCTTTTTACCTGCGAATCCAAACCCGGTCAAACGCACCAAAATCGAGGAATTGGGCGCCAAGATTG
>Ga0187777_10001847_pt1 | contig 13608 bp, 12 predicted proteins | sample 1015_Q2_SP5_10_M_FD_132416 | JGI IMG/M metagenome (GOLD analysis project Ga0187777, IMG submission 132416) | Tropical peat soil microbial communities from peatlands in Department of Meta, Colombia - 1015_Q2_SP5_10_MG | ecosystem: Environmental > Terrestrial > Soil > Wetlands > Peat | place...
GAGCACGCCGCCGACCGCGAGCGCGACGGGCACGGTGAGGTCCGACTCGAACCCGCGGCGGCCGAGGCGGTAGGCGAGCCAGCCGGCCACGGCCAGCACCACGAGCACACCGACCACCTCGAGCCGGGCGACGTCGCCGAGGGTGTCGGTGAGGCCGCGCCACACGAAGTCCGGGACTTTGCGGGGCGCGGGCGCGGCAACGCGCGGACCCTTCCGCCCGTACACCAGGTACCACCACGCGTACATGACGGTCGGCACGACGACGGTGAGGGCGGCGACTCGCCAACCGCGTCGCACGAGGAGGACGAGCCCGACGACGGCCAGCATGGGCAGCGCCACTCCCGAGCACATCATCGCGGCGGCCATGAAGGTGGACGCGATCGCGTCCCGGCCGGTGAAGCGGCGACCCGACTCGGGTGCCACGAGGATCGCCGCGAGCCCGAGTGCGAGGGGAGCGATGAGCTGTACCTGCCACGCGTTGATCAGGTTCTCGAAACCCGTGCCCGCCGCGGCGAAGACGCCACACGCACACGTCGCGACCCAGGGGTCGATGCGCGAGCGCACCATCACCTGCCAGAGCAGTACGACGATCACGAGGTGCGCCACGATCGGCAGCGCGATGTACGGCCAGTACGTGTGGAGCCCGAATACCGAGTACAGGCCGCGGAACGCGAGGATCGGCAGCGTCGACCAGTGCTCGAAGTGCGGCTCGAAGAGGCCGAGGTGGCCCGGTCCGTCGGTCAGGCCGCGGTCCGTGATGATGAACCACTCGTCGCCGCCGAACCAGAGGCCCCGAGCGGTGGAGGTGAGGTATCCGGCCGCGAGCACCACGACCGCGACGAGCCCCCAACGCGCGGAGCGCAGCACTGCGTCGTCGTGGGTGGTCGGCGACCGTTCGGTGTCGACGCGGCCCCAATCGGACTCGACCGCGCGCGTGCGCATCGTCAGAGCGGAAGCAGCCGCCGGGCGATCGCGCCCATGATCGCGCCGAGCGCTGCTCCGACCAGGACGTCGGACGCGTGGTGCATCTTCACGTAGACACGACTCGTGGCGACGAGTCCCGCGAGCGCGAAGTAGGCGGGCGCGAGCGGCGAGTCGCGGAGCAGCACGGCGGCAGTGAACGCCGACGCCGCGTGGCCGGACGGGAACGAGCTCGTGATCGGCCGGTGCATGCCGTAGGGCAGTGTCTCGTGCGCTTCGTAGTCGAGCTCGGGGCGGACCCGTCGGAAGCACATCTTGATCGGGCCGTTCGTGAGCGCCGACTCGATGCCCATCGACGTGCCGAGGCGGAGCGCGACGCCGGGGTCCGCGCTGCACGCGGCGCGCACGCTGCCGATCGCCAGCCAGACCAGCCCGTGGTCGGCGGCCGACGACGCGCCGTAGAACACGGGGTCGAGCACCGGGCGGCGAATGCGGTCCATCCACGCGTCGACCGCGTCGTCGAGCGCCTGCACACGGGCGGTGACGCGCGCCGTCTGCCCGTTGCGCAGCAGCGCCATCGCCGCAGCCTAGAGGGAGGCCCGCGCACGAAAAGCACTTGTCAAGCTCGCCACGATCCTCTATTGTGACGATTCGCAGGTTCCCCCCGGGAGTTTGCAAGCGAAATGGGGCTCGAGTCATTCGGGTCTTTTCCCTGGGATGCCATTTCGCTTGATTTCCGGGCTCGTCTCGCGTACGTTCCGCCTGTGCCCCGTTTTTCCGAGCATCGTGAACACGCGCGCCGCCGCCGCTGCGCGCGTCGTGTGACGAAGACGGGCGCGCAACTCGGGCCCAGATCGTCTATCGGGGTCGCGGCCTTTGAGGTGAGAAGGCGTACTCGTGTCCTCGGGAGCGCAGCCGGGTGACCGAGTTGGCCGGCGTCGCCCGGGTCACGTTCGTGCCGGTCTTCCCCGACGGGGCGGTCGCGGTGATCCGCGCCCGCGGTGGTTTCGCGCTGCCGAGCGGTGAGGTCCAACCGCTCGACACGGGCCTGCTCGACACCGCGTTGCGCGTGCTGCTCGAGACCGCGGGCTTCCGGCGCCAGACCGCGTACGAGTTCGCGCGCCACGGCACGCACGCGTTCGCGTGGGCCGAGGGCGACGAGTACCACGGTCGTCGACCGCACGTGGTCGTGCCGCTGCAGGTCGGCGAACCCGACGCGCTCGCGCGTTTGGTTCGTTCCTCGGGCCAGGCGGCCATTGCGGACCTGCTCGAGGAGGCGACGCGGTCGTACCGGGCCATCGATCGGGTGGCATTCGCGGCCGGGCACCGCGCCGAGCTCGAGCGGCTCTACCTCGCCGCGGCCACTGCCGAGGGCGGTTCCGGCTTTGGTGGCACGCGCGAGCAGTGGCGAGCTGCGCGCGAGCCGATCACCGACGCGATCGACCATGACGGAACCTTCCTCGACCTCGGGTGCGCGAACGGGTTGCTCATGGAGTCCGTCCGACAGTGGTGCGGTGAGCGAGGTGTCGTCATCGAGCCCTACGGCGTCGACATCGCTGCAGGGCTCGTCGAGCACGCGCGAGAGCGTCTTCCCGACTGGGCGGACCGCATCTGGCAGGGCGATGCCGCCACGTGGGTGCATCCCGACGGTCGCCGCTTCGATTACGTGCACACTCTGCTCGACTGCGCGGACCGCGAGCGCCGCGGTGACCTGCTCGACCACGTGATCCGCGACGTCGCGCGGCCCGGTGGGACACTCCTCGTGAGTCACTACGCGCGATCGACGACCCACGATCGCAGCGCCGCGCAGCAACTCCGAGCGTTGGGCTACACGCCGGTGGGCGAGTCGCGGCCCGGGCTCCACGATCCGTACTCCCCGCCGACCACCGCGTGGGTGGACGTGCCGTGACCACCTGGGCGCCACCCGTCGAGAAGGTCACCGCACTGATCACCCGTCCCGGCGCCGGTGGCCCCGAGCTGATCGTGTTCGACCACGGTGCGGCCGGCGTGCAGCTGCCGGCGGGGACCGTCGAGGCGGGCGAGGACTGCGGCCGGGCCGCGCACCGTGAGGCGTGGGAAGAGACCGGCGCTCTCGGGCTCGAGCTGGTGCGCGAGGTCGCGTCACTCGAGCGTCCCTTCGTCGGCCCGGTCGGTGCGTTGACGCACGCCGTGACCGTCGAAGGCCGCGAGGTCCCTCGCGGATCGCGGCTCCGACTCGGGCGGGTCGACGGCGACCGCCTGCACGGGGAGCTCTGGGACGGCAGCGCGCTCACCGTCCCCACCGGGATCGTGGCACGGGCCGAGGTCCGTCACGTCTTCTGGTTGCGGTCGACCATCGCGATGCCCGACGAGTGGCGGGTGGCGACCCCGGATGGTGGGGGCGTCGTGTGGTGGTGCTTCTGGGCCGGCATCGACGACGCGCACGCGATGCTGCACGAACGTCAGCGTGACTGGCTCGACGCCGGCCGGGCCGGGCTCGACGAGTCGGCTGCCAGTGAGCGCGCGCCGCGGGCGCGGCCCCCTCTTCCCGATGGCCTCGCCGGCGGCGACTCGTGGGAGGAGTTCTGGGCGTATCCCTTCGCCAACTGCCGGTACCTGCTCTCGTTCGCCGACGGCGTCGACCCCGCCGTGTGCACGCGGGCTCGAGCGCTGTGCGTCACGCGCGACGGAGCGGTGGTGCTCGTGGCGGCGAGCCCACCGAAGTGGGACATCCCCGGCGGGGGGCGCGAGCCCGGCGAGTCGATCCAGGAGAACCTCGCGCGCGAGGTGTGGGAAGAGGCCTGCTGCCGGGTCGTCGAGACGGTGTGCATCACGACGCTGCGCGGCGCCGAGCTCGGAGCCGACGGCGGCGTCGGAGGCGAAATCGACCACCACGCGCTGTTCTGGGCGCGCGTCGAGGTCGAGCCGTGGGCGCCCCGGTTCGAGACGCGCGAGCGACGATTCGCGACGCCGTCGGAAGCCGTGGAGCTCACGACATTTCCCGAGACCACGCGGCTGTTGCTGGACCGGGCGGCGGCCATCGACCCCGCGCTCGACTGGGAGCCGTCGTGAGGCGCGCGTCAGCGGAGGCCGGCGAAGAGGTCGTTCTCCGGGACCGGCGCGCCGGTCGCGTCGAGCTCGCGGATGAAGGTCTCCACGCCGAACGCCCGGGCGAACGCCTCCGGTGGGAAGCGCACGAAGAACGAGCCCTCGAGTTGACTCGCATGCGCCGACAGCGCGGCCTGCTTCCGAGACCAGTAGTCGCTCGCGTCGACGAACGTCGTGATCATGGAGTCGTCGACGCCGAACGGGCGCACCGGTTCGGGTGCCTCGGCTGCGCGCGGCTCGGACGGCGGTGGGAACGCCGGCATCTCCACGCCGTACTCCTCGGCAATGGCGCGCATCCGCTCCCGGTACGAACGCGGACGCGCGATCAGGTACAGCTTGCTCGGGATGGCGGTCTGCTCGACCGCCAGGCGCGTCACGTCGTGTGCCTTCAGGTGGTCGGGATGGTTGTAGCCGGCGTTGGCGAAGTACGTGACCACCACCTGAGGCCGGAACTGCTCGAACAACTCGACGAGACGCGCGGCGACCACGTCGTCGGATTGGCGGTGGAACGCACGGGGATCGTCGTTCTGGGGCCAACCTCGCATCCCGGAGTCGCGGTAGCCGAGGGTCTCGACGTGCGACACGCCGAGCGCGTCGGTCGCGACCTTCAGCTCGTCGAGGCGGATGCGGGCGACGTCGTCGGGATCGTGACCGTCCTGATCGGGCTTGATCCTGCCCGGTGCGTCGCCGAACTCGCCGTTGGTGCACGTGACGAGCACGGTACGGACACCTTCGGCCGAGTAGCGCGCGAGCGTGCCCCCGGTGCTGTTCGATTCGTCGTCGGGGTGCGCATGGACGGCGAGCAGCGTGAGATCCGCCATGCCCCCAGCATGCCCGATCGTCGGAGGTTCCGATGACCGACGAGCTGGCCGCCGAGCAGGCCGTCGTCGACGAGGCATACGCCGCGCTGGCGGCGATGCGAGCGCGGACACAAGACGTATTCGACCGGATCATGTCGACCGGCGGCTTCCAGGACCTCGACCACGAGGTGGCGATCCGCCGGAGGATCGCGTCGCTCGGCGACTCGCCGCGGCCGCTCGTCTTCGGACGCATCGACGAGGAGAGCGGCGACCGCTGGTACATCGGCCGTCGGCACGTGGAGGACGCGCACGCCGACCCGCTGGTCGTCGAGTGGCGCACGCCGGTCGCCGAGCCCTTCTACCAGGCGCGCGCCGCTGATCCCCGCGGCCTCGTCCGACGCCGCCAGCTGATGCTCGAGAACCGGCGGGTCCAGTCGCTCGCCGACGACGTCTTCGGCGCAGGAGCCGGCGCGCTCGGCGACGTTCGCCTACGGGGCGGCGACGCGCTCCTGGCGGAGCTGGAGCGTGGCCGTACGGGCGTGATGCTCGACATCGTCGCCACCATCCAGGCCGAGCAGGACGACGTGATCCGCGCGCCACTCGCCGGCGTGGTCGCCGTGCAAGGAGGTCCCGGCACCGGGAAGACCGCCATCGGGCTCCACCGTGCCGCGTTCCTCCTGTACAACCACCCCGAGCTGGCCCGTTCGGAGGTGATGGTGCTGGGCCCGAGCCGCGCGTTCCTGGGCTATGTCGCACAAGTGCTGCCCTCGTTGGGCGAAGAAGCCGTGCTGCAGGTGACGCTCGCCGATCTCGTACCGGAGGTCACGGCGCGCGGGGCGGATGCGCCCGTCGTGCAGATCGTGAAGGGCGACGCGCGTCTGGCCATGGTCCTCGCGCGAGCCGTCGCGGCACGGCGAGCACACGCGAGCGACGGATTCGTGGTGCGCCTCGGGCTGCGGCGGGCTGCCGTCGAGGGCGCCGAGGTCGACGAGCTCGTCGCCGAGCAGGTCGCCCGCGGCGTCCCGTACCGGGTCGGGCGCGCCGCGCTCCGGACGCGTCTCGTGAACCTCGTCTACCGCAGGATGGGCCTGCTCGACGCAGACCTGCGCGACGTGACCACCGAGATCAGGGCGAGCGACTCGTTGCGCCAGGCGCTCGACCGTGTGTGGCCCGCCGTATCGCCGCGGGCTCTCGTGCGCGACCTGCTGTCGGACGCAGAGCAACTCACCGCGCTCGCCGACGGCGTCCTCGACGCCGAGGAGCAAGCCGCGCTCCTGCGCGCTCGCAACGCCCCGTGGACCGCGTCGGACATCCCGCTGCTCGACGAAGCGCGCGCGCTCCTGGAGGGCCGCGGCGCGACGTACGGCCACGTGATCGTCGACGAGGCGCAGGACCTGTCGCCGATGCAGCTGCGCATGATCGCCCGACGCGCGCCCTCGGGATCGGTGACGGTGCTGGGCGACCTCGCGCAGGCCACCGCGGCGTGGGCGCACGAGACCTGGGCCGACGTCGTCGCGCATCTCGCCACGCCCGATGGGTGGCGCGCCGCCGACCTCACCCTCGGCTACCGAGTGCCCGGACAGGTGCTCGACTACGCATCGCTACTGCTCCAGGAGGCGGCGCCGCAGGTGCCGCTGACGGAATCGGTGCGGCGCGGCGACCGCCCGCCGCGGGTCGTCGAGGCGGAACCCGCAGCGCTCCTCGACACCGCTGCGGCGGAGGCGGCCGCGCTCGCGGCGCAAGACCTCTGGGTGGGCTGCATCGTCGCACCCGAGCAGGAGGCGGCCGCGGCCGACGCGTTCCGGGAACGCGGCGTTGACTTCGGCGTACCCGAGCGCGACGGGATCCTGCGGCGCATCACCGTGCTCCCCGCGCCGACCGCCAAGGGACTCGAGTTCGACGCCGTCGTCGTGGTGGAGCCCGCGGCGATCGCGGCCGGCGGCGCCCGCGGGCTCCGGCTCCTCTACGTGGCGCTCACCCGCCCGACGCGGCGCCTGACCGTGCTGCACGCGCGTCCGTTGCCGGGCGCGCTCGCGCGATTCACGCGTTGACGAGCGGCAACTGGGGCGCGATCACCGTCCCCGGGCCGTGCAGCTCAGCGGCCGCGACGGGGTCGCCGCCGAACGCGGGGCAGTACGGCTTGAACGTGCAGAAGTCGCAGAGACGACCCGGGCGCGGGCGGAAGTCGTCACGAACGCATGCACTCGCGATCGCCGACCACATCGCGACCGTCTTGCGCTCGACGCCCGTGATCGACTGGTCGGTGGGTGTGGCGATGATCGCCTCCGGCTTGGACAGGAAGTAGAGCTGCACCCGCGCCGGACGCCGCCCGAGCATTCGCTCGCACAGCAGCGCGTAGATGTGCACGCCGCTCAGGCTCTTGCCCTCCCAGAGCTCGCTCGGCACGGACCCGGTCTTGTAGTCGGTGACGACCAGCTCGCCGTCGGCGTCGAGCTCGAGCCGGTCGATCACCCCCCGGAGGCGGACCTTGCCGAGGTCGGCTTCGAGCTTCAGCTCGAGGCCGATGGGATGGATGGTTCGCGGGTCTTCGAGCTCGAAGTAGCGGCGCACCAGCCGCTCGGCGTCGGCGTCGAACTCGGCCCATTCGGCCGCGGTGAGCACGAGACCAGCGAAGTCGGGATGCTCGGCGAGCTCCTCGCGTGCGAGGACCAGGTCGGCGAGCGCGGCGGGCACCGTGCGCTCGGCGGCCGGGCGGTCGAGCAGGCGCTCCAGGGCCCGGTGCACGAGCGTGCCCTTGCTCGTCCATGGCGAGGGAGGCTCGGGCAGGCGGTCGAGATAGGAGAAGCGGTACGCGAGCGGGCACTCCTTGAACGCGGAGCATGCGCTCGGCGACAGTGACCAGGGAGCCGCGGTGCCCATTGGTCGGACAGTACCGCCGGCCTGTGACACCAACGCGGACCCCGGTAGCGTCCGGGTCCTGGCGTGCCGGGGAGCAGAACAGGAGGCGTGATGCGCATCGACGGAGGGTTGGGCGGCCGGTCGTTCGACGAGGTGGCCGAGCGCGCGGTCGCGCTCGAAGCCGCCGGGTACGACGGCGCGTTCACTGCGGAGACTGCCCACGATCCGTTCCTCGACCTCGCGATCGCCGCGCACGCGACCGAGCGCATCGAGCTCGGCACCGCGATCGCCGTCGCGTTCGCGCGCACGCCGATGACGCTCGCGGTCACCGCCAACGACCTGCACCGGGCGTCGGGCGGCCGGCTCGTGCTCGGCCTCGGCAGCCAGATCAAACCCCACATCGAGCGGCGCTTCTCGATGCCGTGGTCGCACCCCGCGCCGCGCATGCGCGAGTTCATCCTCGCCATGCGCGCGATCTGGGCGACGTGGAACGACGGCGCCAAGCTCGACTTCCGCGGCGACTTCTACACGCACACCCTCATGACGCCCTTCTTCGACCCCGGGCCGAACCCCTTCGGCACCCCGAAGGTGTGGCTCGCGGCTGTCGGGCCGCACATGACGGAGGTGGCGGGCGAGGTTGCCGACGGCCTCATCCTGCACGGCTTCACCACCGAGCGGTACGTGCGCGAGGTCACGATCCCGTCGCTCGAGCGCGGCTTCGCTCGCAAGGGCCGGACCCGCGACGGCTTCGAGATCGGTGGTCCGATGTTCGTCGTCACCGGCACCACGGACGAACAGGTCGCGACGGCTCGGCAGGCCACCAAGCAGCAGGTCGCGTTCTACGGGTCCACCCCTGCGTACCGCGGGGTGCTCGCACTTCACGGATGGGGCGAGGTCGGCGACGAGCTGAACACGATGTCGAAGCGCGGGCTCTGGGTGGAGATGGGCGACCTGATCACCGACGAGATCCTCGAAGCCTTCGCGGTGGTCGCCGAGCCCGACGACGTCGTCCCCATGCTGCAGGCGCGCTACGGCCCACTGGTCGACCGGATCAGCTTCTACACGCCGTACGCGCTCGACTCCGACCAGTCGAAGGCGATGATCCAGGCCCTCAAGGGGTGACGAGCACGGGTGCCGCATCGGACGATGTGCTGGCGGCGAACGCCGCGTTCTACGCGGCGTTGGAGGCGTGTGACCTCGACGCGATGGCGGCCGTGTGGGAGCAGTCGGAGCGCGTCGTCGTCACGCATCCGGGTTGGCCCATGCTGCGGGGCTGGCGGCGTGTCGCGGAGTCGTGGGCGGCGATCTTCCGGAACACGAACTTCATCCGGTTCGTGATCACCGACGAGCGCTGCGACGTGGTCGGCGACACCGCGTGGATCACAGCCGAGGAGAACATCCTCCAGGCGACCGGAGCGACGGGCGAGAACGTCGCCGAGAGTGCCGATCTCTCCGGCTCGCGTGCCGTCGTCACCAACGTCTTCGTGCACGACGGCACGCGCTGGCGCCTCGTGGTGCACCATGCGTCGCCGGTGTGACCGTTGGAACGGGTCAGACGTTGGCGCGGATCCAGGCGTCGAGGGCGGGGCCGCTCTCGTAGCTGGCGATGAGCGCGTAGCGCGGCGCGTCGCCCGGGTGGCAGACGACGTGCCAGAGACGCTGGGTGTCGATCACGAAGCGCGCGCCGCGGTGGAGCGGCAGGCGCACCTCGGTGGACGGATCGGGGAGTCCGTCGTCGCCCTGCTCCATCAGGATCATGAAGCTGTCGGGGAAGTCGGTGAGCTCGGTCCACGACCGCACGACCCACCCCTCGTGGTCGGGGTTGAAGCGGTTGTTGTCGTCGCGGTGGATCTGGTGCAGTGCGTCGTCGTATCCCTGTGGCTCGAGCTTGATCACGCGCACGCGGCCGAAGTCGGCGCCGACCGAGCGGACCTCGGCGACGAGGGTGGGGCACTGCGCGGCGTTCGACGTGAACGTGCCGCCCTTGTCGGGTCGTTCGTCGCCCGGTTTCCAGAACCCGCGGCAGTCGAGTTCGCCGTCGGCAGTGGCGATCGGCGCGAAGTTCGTGTCGCCGCCGCTCTTCCAGTCCATGTACTCGAGGCCGAGGTACTCCGCCTCTGGGACGGTCACTTCGAGGTCGCGCAGCACGACGAAGCCGCGTTCGGCCAGCACGCCGAGACGCAAGTGCGGCGTGTCCAGCGCGATGTCGGTCGACCAGTGCGGCGTCTTCAGCCAGTGTTCGGCGACGGCCATCGGGTCAGTGTACGAGGCGGGTGGTTGCGTAGGCGCCACGGCCGGCGAACATGCCGCGGTGCCAGCGGCGCGGCGTGAGCGCCACGGCTCGCGGGTAGTCCTCGAACATCCACCGCCCGAAGTTCCGGCGCGTCCAGGGGGTGAGGGACGCCGCGCGCAATGCAGCGCGTGCCCCGAGCGGTGATCGCAGGATCGATTGGAGCGCGCGTGCGAACCGCAGGTCGGCACCGAGGGTGCGCTCCACGTCCCGCCGGTAGCGCGCACACACCGCGGCAGGCGTCGCGTCGGCTTCGATGGCGCGCGCGGCCAGCACGCCGGTGTCGAGTGCCTGCGCGATTCCCTCGCCTGTCATCGGGTCGACCACGCCGGCGGCGTCACCCGCGAACAGGACGCGGCCGTGCGTGAGCCGTTGCGCGTCGAACGCGGCGGGGATCGGCCAGGCACGCGCGGGACCGTCGGGCGCGGCACGCGCACCGAGGATCGCGCGAACGCGCGGGTGACCGACGACCTCGCGCCATTGCGCGGCCAGGCGCTTGCCCAGCCGCTCGCCGTTGCGCGAGTCGCGCAACACGCCGAAGCCGACGTTGGCGCGGCCGCCGCCGAGCGGGAACACCCAGGCGTAACCGGGCAGCAGGTCCGGATCGAAGACGACCCAGAGCCGTTCGTCCCCGACGTCGCGGAAGTATTGCCGGAACGCGTGCCACGTCCCGAGCTCGGACGGCATCGGCGTGCACGCGCCGTTCAGCATCCGTCGCACCGGCGAGTAGTGGCCGTCGGCCGCGACCACCCAGCGCGCCTGCACGCGGCGCCCGTCGTCGAGCTGGACCACGAGGTCGTCGGCCCGCACACCGACCTGCGCGACGCCGACGCCGTCGTCGACGGCAGCGCCTTCTGCGCGCGCGGTCTCGACGAGGGCGGCGTCGAGCTCGGTTCGTGTGACGACACCGGCGAACTCACCGTCGCGCGGCAACGGGAGCGTGACCTCGCGGCCGCTGGGCGACACGACGACGGTCTCCGCGATCGACGCGTACGAGGCCAGGGTCCGGACGTCGACGCCGAGCGCCTGCAGCCGCCGGAGCGCGCCCGTCGTGAGGCCGTCGCCGCACGTCTTGTCACGCGGAAAGCGGGCCTTGTCGACCGTGAGCACGTCGAGCCCGAGCCGGCGCGCCTCGATGGTGGCGGCCGTGCCCGCGGGACCGGCGCCCACCACGAGCACCTCGACGCGCGGCATCGCGTGCACCGGTCGACCGTACTGCCCGGTCGCCCGACCGCTCGGTTTGGAACCGGAGCGCCCCGGGCGACAAGAATCTCCCTGCCCGGTGCGGCTGCATCGCCGCGCCCGGAGTTTGGAGCGCCCGCACATGAACATCGCCGTCTGCGTCAAGCAGATCCCGGACCCCAACGTGCCCGGAAAGCTCGAGGCCGACAACACCCTCGACCGTTCGGGCAAGCCCCAGATCGACGACTCCGACATGTACGGCGTCGAGATGGCCCTGCAGCTCGCGGACAAGGCCGGCGGGGGAGAGGTGATCCTCCTGTCGATGGCGCCCGGCGGCGAGGTCGCCGGTCTCCGTACCGGGCTGGCGATGGGCTCCGCCCGCGCCGTGCTCGTGTCCGACGATGCGCTGTCGGGATCGGACGCCCTGTCCACCGCGAAGGTGTTGGCCAAGGCGGTGGAGCGCGCCGGCGACGTCGACCTGTTGCTCACGGCCACCGAATCGACCGACGGTTACACGGGGACGATCCCGGCACAGGTGGCCGAGTTGCTCGGCTGGCCGTCGCTCACGTTCGCGAAGCACGTCGAGGTCGCCGACGGCAAGGTCACGATCCAGCGGCAGACCGAAGCCGGCTACGACGTCGTGGAAGCGTCGCTGCCGGCGGTGGTGAGCGTGACCGCCGGCGTGGTGGAGCCGAGGTACCCGTCGTTCAAGGGGATCATGGCGGCGAAGAACAAGCCGGTCGACCAGGTGACCGTCGCCGATCTCGGGCTCGACGCGGGCGACGTCGGCTGGGCCGGTGCCCGTCAGCAGATCGTGTCGGTCGGCGCCGCGCCCGAGCGTCAGGCCGGCGAGAAGATCGAGGACGACGGCGACGCGTACACACGCGTCGTCGAGTTCCTCGAGAACCTCAAGGTCATCTGAGCAGAGAGGTCGGTCACGGTGGCAGTTTCGAAGACCTGGGTGTTCGCGGAAGCCGACGGCGACAAGCCGACCGGCACGACGCTCGAGCTCCTCACGAAGGCGCGCGAGCTCAGTGGCACGCTGGAGGCGGTCTACGTCGGTGCGAACGCGGACACCCTCGCGGGTGTGCTCGGCGAGCACGGCGCGACGACGGTGTACGCCGTCGACCCGGGCGATGCTCTCCCCGGCGTCGTCGGCGCGGCTGCGTTGGCGTCACTGATCGGCGAGCACGCGCCCGACCTCGTGCTGTTCGCGCAGAGCTACGACGGCCGCGACGCGATCTCGCGGCTGTCGGTGAAGCTCGATCGGCCCGTGCTGACGAACGGAACGTCGCTGCGCGCCGACGGCGACCAGGTGGTCGTGGGCGCCGCCATCTTCGGCGGGAACACGCTCGTCGACACCGAGTTCGAGGGCGAGGCCCCGTTCCTGGCCGCGATCCGGCCGAAGTCCTTCGCGGCGGAGCCGGGCGGTGGAGCCCCGGCGCAGGTCGTGACGGTGCCTGCGCCCGACGCCGGGCGCGCGGGTGAGACGCGTGTCCTCGAGCGCCACGTCGAGGAGCGCGAAGGCCCGAAGCTCGAGGAAGCGCAGGTGGTGGTGTCGGGCGGCCGCGGGCTGGGCAGTGCCGAGGCCTACGACCCGCTCGTCGAGCAGCTCGCCAAGTTGCTGGGCGGTGCCTCGGGGGCTTCGCGCGCGATCGTCGACGCGGGCTGGGTGCCCTACGCCAAGCAAGTGGGCCAGACGGGCAAGGTCGTCAAGCCGAAGGTCTACATCGCGCTCGGCATCTCAGGGGCGACGCAGCACATGGTGGGCATGAAGGGGTCCGAGAACATCATCGCCGTGAACAAGGACGCCGAGGCGCCCATCTTCGGGATCGCGGATCTCGGCGTCGTCGGTGACGTGCACAAGGTCGTGCCGAAACTCATCGAGGCACTCCAGGCGCGTTCGTAGCTCGTGCGGACGCCGCTTCGGGCGGCGGCGGAGCTCACACGTGGTCGAGGACGGCGGCCCATCCCCCGACCGCGGGGGAGGGGACGACCTGGTGCGCGACGCCGAGCGCGTCCTCGTGGGCGTCCTCGGGGACGAGCGCGATCGCCGCGTGCGTGAGCAGCTCGCGGTCGTTGGCGCCGTCGCCGATCGCGAGCACGCGGTCGGCGTCGATGCCGTGCCGCTCGCAGTACGCGAGCACACCGGTCCACTTCGACAAGCCGACGGGACCGACGGTGACGCCGTGGCCGCCGAAGTCGCCGTGCGTCACGCGGGGGTCGGCCACGCGCGCGAGACCGGCGAGCACGCGCGCGATCTCCTCCTCGTGCTTGCCGAACACGCCGAACGACAGGACGGGGACCGACGCGACGACGGCGTCGAGATCAGCTTCGACGGCCCGTGTGCCGAGAGCGCGCAGGTGCTCCGCTGACGTCGACGGCCGCGCCCCGATGTACACGTCGTAGTCGTCGTGCTCGACGTAGACGCATGGTTCGAGGTCGCCGGCGCGGAACGCGTCGACGAGC
>Ga0187777_10001848_pt1 | contig 13607 bp, 8 predicted proteins | sample 1015_Q2_SP5_10_M_FD_132416 | JGI IMG/M metagenome (GOLD analysis project Ga0187777, IMG submission 132416) | Tropical peat soil microbial communities from peatlands in Department of Meta, Colombia - 1015_Q2_SP5_10_MG | ecosystem: Environmental > Terrestrial > Soil > Wetlands > Peat | place...
CGAGATGTCCCTGAACTCCTTGCCCTTCTCCAGACCCACCACGCCCTTGACCCGGAACTCCGGAAGCCTGTCGCCAACGGTCAGCATGTCTTGCTCCTTCGAATGGGGAAAATATACCTTCTCATGCGCATGGGTCGCCGCGTTGGCAACAAGAACGTCCTGCTTTCGGATGGATGGAATGTCACCGCACCGATGAGAGAAGATGATTTCACCGTCATCTCGGTACGGAGCTCACCGACATTTCGGTGCGGAGGCGATTAGAATGCGGGGCGATGCCTCGCCAGCCGAAAATTTCGCCGGAGGGTCCGCTCGACCTGGCCCAGGACCTCCAGGAGCTGGCGCGGCTGGTTCCCGCGGCCCTGACCTTGGAGGAGCTGCTCCGGCGCGGCCTGGACTGGCTGGAGCGGGTGGCGCCCTACGACCTGGCCACGGTCTTCGCCCTCGAGGGTCAGCGCCTGCGGGTCCAGGCGGCGCGCGGCCGGCTCGCCTCCCGCGTGAAAGGCCACTCCCTCCCGCTCGAGCGCTTTCCCACGCTGCGCGAGGTGCTCGACACGCGCCGGGCGCGCGCCTACCGGGAGGAGGACCACGCCCACGGGGATGGAGACCCCTTCGACGGCGTCCTCGACCTTCCTCCGGGCCACTCCTGCCTCGCCGCTCCGCTGTACGCCGGCGATGAGACGTACGGCGTCCTGACGCTCGACCGGTCCGTCTGTGAGCCCTACGCGCCCGAGGTGGTGACCCTGGTCGAGGTCTACGCGCAGCTCCTCGGCATCGCCATCCATGCCGGCGCCCAGCAGGCGGCCCTGGAGCGGCTCCACCGCCAGGACCACGAGCACGCCAAGCTCCTCGAGGAGGAGCTGGCCGGCGGAACGGCAGGCGTCGAGCGGTCGAGCAGCCCGGCGATGCAGAGGGTCCTGGCGCTCGCCCGCGAGGCCGCGCGCGGGGCCGGGCCGGTGCTCGTCCACGGCGAGACGGGAACGGGCAAGGAGCGCCTGGCCCGCGCCATCCACCGCTGGAGCCCGCGCGCCGATCATCCCTTCGTCACCCTGCACTGCACCGCGGTGCCCGCCGCGGCGCTGGAGGCGGAGCTCCTCGGCCGGCTGGGCCAGGGCGGACGCCCGGGAAGGCTCTTGCTCGCCAACGGCGGCTCACTGCTCCTCGACGGGGTGGAGGAGCTGCCCCTGGCGCTTCAGGGGAAGCTCCTGCGCATCCTCGACGAGGGAGCCTTCGAGCCCCTCGGGAGCGACCGGCCCATGCGGGTGGACGTCCGCCTCCTGGCGACATCCTCCTCGGACCTCGAGGCGGCGGCGTCTGCCGGCCGCTTCCGCGCGGACCTCTACTACCGGCTGGCGGCGCTGGCGCTCGAGCTCCCCCCGCTCCGCGAGCGCCGCGAGGACCTGGGCCTCCTCTGCCGCGCGTTGCTGGTCGAGCTGGGCGCGCGGACCGGGAAGCACGGGCGGCATGTCACGCCGGAGGGGCTGGAGCGACTCGCGTCCTACGCCTGGCCGGGCAACGTCCGTGAGCTGGCCAACGTCCTGGAGCGAGCCGCCCTGCTCTCTCCGGGGAAGGCGCTCGGCCCGGAGGTGCTCGACCTTCCGGGGCGCCGGCGACGCTCGGCCTTCCCGCCGGCCGCTGCCGAGCCGGCGACGCTCGCCGAGGTGCAGCGCGCGCACATCGAGCGGACCCTCGCCTTCACCCGGGGCCGCATCTACGGGCCGGGCGGCGCCGCCGAGCGGCTCGGCCTCAAGCCCTCCACGCTGCAGAGCCGGATGAAGAAGCTCGGCCTGTCGCGCGGGTGAGCGCCGGAGGTGTGAACCCCCTTCATTTGGCCTCGAGCGTCGCCCTAGGCTCGAGCCGATGCGGAACTGGAGGCGAAGGCTCGCCCGGTCGGCAGCGGTCCTCGCGGCGGGAGCGGCCCTGCTCCTCGCCGGGCTGGGCGTCGTCCACCTGATGCAGCTCTCTCGCCTGCGCCGGATCGCCGCCACCCCGGCCGAGGCGTACGTGGTGCTCAGCGCACCGATGCTGGAGCTGGACCACGTCCGGGTCATCGACGGGACGGGCGACTCCCCGGTCGGCGACCAGCGCATCCTCATCTCCGGAGGCAAGGTGGCCTACGTCGGGCCGAGGGGGATCGGCCCGTCCGCCGCCGGGGCCACGGTCATCGACCTGACCGGGCGGACGGTCCTCCCCGGGCTGGTCGGGATGCACGAGCACCTCTTCACCACCGCCGCCTCGGAGAGCGCCTCGCACCTGCTCACCGAGCAGGCCACCGTGTTCCCGCTCATGTACCTCGCCGCCGGGGTCACCACCGCCCGCACCGCGGGGAGCATCGACCCCGAGCGCGATCTCGAGGTCAAGAGGCGCATCGACTCCGGTGCCGCCGCGGGTCCGGAGCTGTTCCTCACCGCGCCCTACCTCGAGGGGCAGCCGCCCACCTACCCGGAGATGCATCCGCTGGCCGACGCGGCCGAGGCCCGTCGCTCGGTGGCCACCTGGGCCGGCCGCGGCATGACCTCGTTCAAGGCGTACATGACCATCACCGCCGACGAGCTCCGGGCCGCCGTGGACGAGGCGCACGCCCGCGGCCTCAAGGTCACCGGCCACCTGTGCACCGTCGGGTTCGGCGAGGCGGCCGACCTGGGCATCGACGGCCTGGAGCACGGCCTGGTGGTGGATACCGAGTTCTTTTCGGGGAGGCGCCCCGGCGAGTGCCCCCCCTTCGGCCCGCTTCTCCGGGAATTCGACGCCCGGCTCGACATCGCCTCGGCGCCAGTCCAGGCCCTCATCCGCCGCCTGGTCGACCGGGGCGTGGCGGTCACCTCCACGCTGGCCGTCCTCGACTCCGAGATCGGCAACGGGACGGCAGCCGACGCCGGGCGCATCCGCGGCGCCCTGACCTGGCGGGCCTGGCGTTCGGCCCAGGCACGCATCGCCTGGGCCGCCCGGTTCCATCTCACCCACCTCTTGCGCAAGGAGATGGACTTCGAGCGGGACTTCGTGAAGGCCGGCGGGACCCTCCTCGCCGGCGCGGACCCGACCGGCAACGGGAGCGTCCTGGCCGGCTTCGGCGACCAGCGCGAGCTGGAGCTGCTGGTGGCAGCCGGCTTCACGCCGCTCGAGGCGATCCGCATCGCCACCCTGAACGGGGCCAAGTTCCTGGGCGTCGCCGATCGCACGGGAACCATCGAGGCGGGCAAGCAGGCCGACCTGGTGGTGGTGCGAGGAGACCCATCGGCGAACATCTCCGACATCCGGAACGCGGAGATCGTCTTCCGGAGGGGCATCGGCTACAGCCCGGAGAAGCTGATGGCCGGCGTCCACGGGGTGGTCGGCCTGGACAACTAGGCAAGGAGGAGGCGCCGGTCAGCTCCCCCGCGCCTGGGCCGGAGCGTGCTCGAGGCGTGAGGTGGGGAGCCAGTCCGGATGGGTCCGGAGGAAGGCGAGGAGCTCCTCCCGGACGAGACAGCGGAGGTCGAAGAGCGCATCCGGATCCGCCGCGCTGGCCGCCAGGCGCACGGTGGCCGTGCTCTCCGAGGAATCGGTGACCTGCACCCGCGCCACCCGGCCGTTCCAGAGGGCCTTCCCCGGGCCGGCCAGGATCCGGTCCAGCTCGGCCCGCACCTGGCCCACGTCGACGCGGTAGTCGAGCTGGAGGAGGACCGCGCCGACCAGGTCGGAGGATTCGCGGGTCCAGTTCTGGAAGGGCCGCTCCAGGAAGTAGCTGACGGGTAGCACGAGCTGGCGGTTGTCCCAGAGCCGGATGGCCACGTAGGTCAGCGAGATCTCCACCACCACGCCCGTCTCGCCCTCGACCGTGATCCGGTCCCCGATGCGGATGGGCTGCGTCACCGAGAGCTGGACACCGGCGAACAGGGCACCGATGGATTTCTGCGCCGCCAGCCCCAAGACCACCCCCGCCACGCCGGCCGAGGCGAGCAGGGACACGCCCACCGTCTTCACCACGTCGAACTGCATGAGCAGCGCGGCGAGCCCCAGCACGTAGACGGCGATGGTCAACAGGCGCCAGAGCACCGCCACCTGGGTCCGCGTCCCGGCCGCCGCGCCGGTGCCGAGGGCGACGAGCCTCCGGTTCATCGCCGCCGCGCCCACGTCCAGACCGCGGAGGACGAACCAGCAGGCGGCGACGATGCCCAGGGACCGGCTCAGGAGCCCGAGTCCTCGCTCCCAGGCCGGCGGAAGGAGGAGGCGGGCCTGGATCAGGCAGAAGATCAGGATCCACAGGGGAAGCTTGAGCGGCCCGCGCGCCGCTCGCACCAGCTCGTCGCCCCACCGGGCGGCGGTGAGGCGGACCAGGCGCCGTCCGAGCGCGAGGAGCAGCCGTTCACCGAGCCAGCTGCCGAGGAGCGCCGCGGCCAGCGCCAGGAGGAGCCCGAGCCACTGCCACAGCTCGAGCCCGAGCCGGGTGGTGAAGAGGAAGGCCGGCATCCGCTCGCCGAAGGGGGGACCGTACGCCTCGTAGAGCGCATCCACGGCGCGCACCGTGTCCCGGCTGAACACCCAGGCGGTGCCGCCGTCGGTGCGGACCCGGACCAGCCGGACCGGAATCGACTTCCCGTCCACGTCCAGGGTGGCCAGGGCCACCGCACCCGGCCCCGAGTCCCCGTCCTTGGGCAGGCCCTCGAGGTCGAGCGCCTGGCGATCGAGCACGAAGCGCAGCCTCCGCGCCAGCCGCGCCCCCTCCGCCGCCTGGTCCTCCCGGGGCAAGTTGTCCAGCCACAGGTCGTGGGCCGCGGCGGCGACATGGCCCTGGCGCGCCGCGGCCAGGAAGCCCTGGGCGGTGGCGTAGGGGCTGGACCGGTCGAGCTCTTTTGGCGGCTCGCCCAGCCCGTCGTTGAAGGCCCCGGCCGCCCCGGCGAGCACCAGGAGCGCGAGCGGGGCCAGCCTCCTGGGGCGCACGGCTCCTCAGCGCCTCAGCGCCCCGCGGCTGCGGCCTTGCCGCGGACCTTGAGCCGCTTCACCTTGCGGGCGAGCGTGTTCCGGTCCAGGCCGAGGAAGGAGGCGGCGGCGGAGAGCTGTCCGGCGCTGCGCTCCAGCGCCTGCCGGACCACGGCGCGGTCCACCTGGTCGAGCAGCGTCCGGTACAGCTCGGGAACCCGTCGTCCGTGGAGCTGGTCCAGGAAGTGACCGAGGCGGAGGTAGACCAGCTCCTCCAGCGACAATTTCAACGGGTCTGCAGCCACGGGCGCCTCCGGTGGAGACGGCGAGGGCTGAGGCTTACAGCACTGTCCCGGGGCAGAGGTCAACGACCGCGCGCAACCGCCCTGTGTTAAACGCACCCCCGGTGGAGGTGGCGCACGTTCTGCGGAGTTTTCCGCTCCGCGACCGGCTCGTGCCGGTCGTGCTCGCGCTCCTGCTTCTCCCGGGCCGGGTGGAGACGGAGGGCAACGCGCCGGACGCCGGAGGCGCCGCCCCCCGCATCACCCTCTTCGTGACCGCCGACCTCCGGGGGCAGCTCACACCCTGCGGCTGCACGCTCGCGATGCGAGGCGGGCTCGCACGGGCGGCGGCGATGCTCGCGCGGGAACGAACGGCGGGCGTCCCGGTGGTCTACCTGGACGGAGGCGACGCCTTGTTCGGGCGCGGTGGGCTCGGGCCGGAGGAGGTCGTCGAGGAGGAGCGCAAGGCGCGGGCCCTCGCCGAGGCGCTCCGGACGATGGGCATCGATGTCCAGGCTCCAGGGCCGCTCGACGACGTGCAGGGGCCGGCGTTCCGCCGCCGCCTCGATCTTCCCGAGCTCGCCCCCGGGGCCGGACGCCTCCTGCGCGCCGGCGGCCGCACCCTCGGGGTGGTGGCGGCGCGCTCGGCCGCCGAGCTCTCCCGCGGCGGGTCGCGTCTCCGCCAGGCGGGCGCCGCGTTCGTCGTCGGGCTCTACGCCGGGCCTCTCGACCAGGCGGTCTCTTCCGTCCGAGGGCTGGATTCGGTGGACCTGGTCGTCGCCGCCCAGGATCCGGCCCCCGCTTCCGAGTCCGACGACGGGCGCCTGGTCCGAGCCGACGTCCCGGTGGCCCGCCTCCCCAGCCGGGGACGGGCCCTCCTCCGGGTGGACCTGGTCTTCGATGGAGCCGGCCGCTTCCGGCTCGAGCGCTCCCCGGAGGACGTCGAGCGCCAGGCGGCCGTGCTCGACGAGCGCATCGCCCTGCTCACCCGGGAGGTGGCGCTTCCCGGCCAGGACCCCGAGCGCCGACGCCTGCTCGTGTCACGTCTCGGCGCCCTGGTCGAGCAGCGCGCGGCGCTCGCTCCGGCCCCCCCGCTGGCGGGGATGAACGGCTTCACCGTGCGCCTGCTCCCGCTGGAAAGCACGCTCCCCAGCGACCCGGCGGTCGATGCAGTGGTGTCCGCCTTCGACCGCGACGTCTCGGCGCTGAACCTCGCCTGGGCTCGCGCCCACGGGCGCGACTGCCCCCCGCCCGACCGCGGGGAGGCGGCGTACGTGGGCAACGCCGCCTGCCAGAGCTGCCACGCCGCCGCCTTCGCCGTCTACGAGCGCACCGGTCACGCGCGCGCCTACCGGACGCTGGAGGAGGTCCAGAAGCAGTACCGGCTGGAGTGCGTGGCCTGCCACGTGGTGGGCATCCAGCAACCGGGGGGAGTCTGCCGGGTGGACCGCGTCTCCGGCCGGGACGCGGTGGGTTGCGAGAACTGCCACGGTCCGGGCTCGCTCCACGTGGCCCAGCCGGCGGTCCAGCCCATGGGCCGCACCACGCCGGACCGGGCGGTGTGCACGGGCTGCCACACCCCCGAGAACTCGCCCCAGTTCGACTTCGGCCTCTACCTCTCCCGGGTGCTCGGCCCGGGACACGGCGCGAAGCGTTGACGGTGCAGGGAGGCCCTCGTACGCTTCGTCGACACGCCCGAGCTTCCCCGGGTCGCCGGATGGACGCCCCGTCGGACGCCTGATGACGCCCCTTCCCACCCTCGTCGCCCTGACCCTGCTCGCCGCGCCGGCCGCCCCGCCGGCGCCGGACTCCAAGGTCGCCGCTCCGCCGGCAGAGTCCGAGGAGTCGGACGACCAGGACAAGGCATCTCCCGAGCTCGAGGAGATGCGCGCGCTCGAGGAGGCGACCATCGAGGCGCCCCGGCCCACCGGCCCCCTGCAGTCGCTGGTCCGCCTCGGGGCGGGCAGCCCGCTCCGCGCGCGCATCGAGGACCATGACGGCTGGGGGAGCGACGAGCCCGCCGCTCCGGAGCTCGGCCCGGTCACCGACCTGGCCGCCTTCGACGTCTCTCGCGTCGCCGATGGCTACGACATCCCGGTGGAGATGCAGCCGCTGGTGGCCCAGTACATCCGGTTCTTCCAGGGCCCGGGGCGCAGGTGGTTCCGGGTCTGGATGTCCCGGAGCTCCCGCTACATCCCGATGATGGCCCCCCTCCTCGAGGCCTCCGGGCTGCCCCGGGATACCGTCTACCTGGCGATGATCGAGAGCGGATTCTCGCCCGAGGCCTTCTCCTGGGCCCGGGCCGCCGGTCCGTGGCAGTTCATCGCCAGCACCGGCCGCCGCTACGGGCTGCGCCAGGACTTCTGGGTCGACGAGCGCCGGGACCCTTTCAAGGCGACCCGCGCGGCCAGCCGCTACCTGCACGAGCTCCATGACGTGCTCGGCACCTGGTACCTGGCCTGGGCCGGCTACAACGCCGGCGGGGAGAAGCTCCGGCGCCTGGTGGAGCGAAGGGGAACGGACGACTTCTGGGAGCTCGCCGAGGGGAGAGGGCTGGCCAAGGAGACGAAGCACTACGTCCCCAAGCTCATCGCCTGCGCCCTGGTGGCCAAGCATCCGCGGGCCTTCGGCTTCAGCGATGACGAGTTCGCCTACCAGGAGCCGTTCAGCTTCGACGAGGTGAGCCTCAGCGAGGCCACCGACCTGGACGTCGTGGCCCGGGCTGCCGAGGCGCCGGTGGAGCAGATCCGCGCCCTCAATCCGGAGCTGCGGCGCTGGTGCACGCCGCCGGCGAGCCGGGAGCGTCCCTACGCGCTGCGCATCCCAGCGGGGACGGCGGAGACGTTCCTCGCCAACCTCGCCCGGATTGCGCCGCGCGAGCGGCTCACCTTCCGCATCCATCGCGTGGTGCGGGGCGACACGCTTTCCCGCATCGCCGCCGCCTACCACTCCGCTCCGGAGGCCATCGCTCTGTTCAACCACCTCAAGAACGTCCGCATGCTCCGGGTGAACACCGAGCTGGCCGTCCCGGTGCCCTCGGCGAAGGCGGAGTCGCCGGCGGCGGCGCTGGAGCGACAGGTGGCGCGGGCCCGGGCCCGCGGGGTGACCGTGGCCAGCCCCGAAGAGGAGGTCCCGGCCGGCACGCCGACGCGGAGGTCGACCGCCTCCGGGGTGCTGAAGACCGAGACCATCGAGGGCAAGACGCGGGTGACCTACGGCGTGCAGTCCGGCGACTCCCTGTGGACCATCGCCCAGCGCTTCGGGGTGACGGTGGAGGATCTCAAGCAGTGGAACCATTTCGGGGCCCTGGGCCGGCGCTCGCGGGGCCTGCAGATCGGGACCGTGGTCGAGGTCTGGCCGGCGCCGGGCACGCAGGTGGCTCCCCCCCCGCCGGCGTCGGCGGCCAATCCGCCGATGGTGGCGCTCGCCGGCGCGGCGTCCGTGCCGACGACCGGAGGCGCCTCCGCCCCGGCCGCTCCGGCGTCGCCCTCCGAGCCGAGGCCGACCAGGCATCTGCTCGCTCCCGGCGAGACGCTGTGGAGCGTCGCCCAGCGCTACGGGCTGTCGGTCGAGGACCTCAAGCGCTGGAACGGCATCACCCGCGCGCGAAGCATCCGGGCCGGGACGCAGCTGAGCCTGGTCGCACCCTGAGCGCGGGGGCGGTCCTTTCCCCGTGGGCCCGGGCGTGCTACCCACGGCCGCCCGCTCTGCAACACCGCCTCCGTTCGCCTGTCCAGGGTGCTTCCCATCGAAAGGTCGAAAGCCGTGCTCCTCCGTTCCCTTCCCCTGCTCGCGGGGCTCGTCGCCTGCGCAGCGCCGCCCACGCCGCCGGAGACGAAGGCCGTCCCACCGGCGCCGGGCGTGGTGGTGGCGAAGGACCTCGGCGCGCCCGCTCCGCCTGCCGGGATGCGGCTCCCCGGCAATCTCCGCCCCCTCGCCCAGCGCGTCGAGCTGACCATCGTCCCGTCCTCGGAGACCTTCCAGGGCACCACCGAGCTGGATGTCGAGCTGACCGCCGCCACCGACGTGGTGTGGCTCAACGCCCGCAAGCTCGCCGTGCAGCGCGGCTCGGCCCGGCTCGGTGACGCGGAGCTGCACGCCCAGGTGTCGCTCGCCCCGGAGCGCGTTGCGCTCCGGTTCCCCCAGGCGCTCCCCCCGGGACGGACGACCCTTCGCCTCGCCTTCTCGGGGACCCTCTCCGGCACGGAGGACGCGGGCATCTTTCACCAGCTCGAGGGGGGCGACTGGTACGCGATGACCCAGTTCGAGGAGACCGACGCGCGCCGCGCCTTCCCCTGCGTCGACGAGCCGTCGGCGAAGATCCCCTGGGAGCTGACCCTGGTCGTCCCCAAGGGCCTGCTGGCCGTCTCCAACACCCCCATCGCCGGCGAGGAGCCGGCCTCCGCCGAGACGAAGCGAGTCCGATTCGCGCGGACCAAGCCCCTCCCCTCCTACCTCATCGCCTTCGGCGTCGGGCCCTACGACACCGTCGATGCCCGGCCGGCGGGGATGAACAAGGTCCCGATGCGCGTCTACGCGCCTCGCGGGCGGGCGTCGGAGGCCGCCTACGCGGTGCGGACCTCGCCGGACATTCTCGAGTCGCTGGAGCGCTACTTCGGCATCCCCTACCCGTACGAGAAGCTCGACCTGCTCACCGTGCCGCTCACCGTGCACTTCGGGGCGATGGAGAACGCCGGACTGGTGACGGTGGCCTCGGGCCGGCTCCTCGCCCGGCCGGAGAACGAGAGCGTCAAGTTCCAGCGAACCTGGGCCGCCTACGCCGCACACGAGTTCGCCCACCAGTGGTTCGGCGACCTGGTCACCCTCGCCTGGTGGGACGACATCTGGCTCAACGAGTCCTTCGCCACCTGGATGGAGAACAAGGCCCTCGACGCCTGGAAGCCCGAGTGGGGCATCCAGATGGACGAGGTCCGGGAGCGGAGCTACGCGGCCGACCGGGACACGCTGGTCAGCGCCCGGCAGATCCGACAGCCGATCGAGAGCTACGACGACATCAGCAACGCCTTCGACGCCATCACCTACCAGAAGGGCGCCGCCGTCCTGCGCATGTTCGAGACGTTCGTCGGCGAGGAGACCTTCCGCAAAGGCGTGCAGCGCTACCTCCACATCCACGCCAACGGCAACGCCACCGCGCGCGACTTCGTCGCCGCCATCTCCCAGGCCTCCGGCCGGGACATGTGGCCGGCCTTCGACTCCTTCCTGGACCGTCCGGGCGTTCCGCAGATCAGCGTCCGGCTCTCCTGCGGCCCCGGCCAGGCGGCCGAGCTCCGGCTCTCCCAGGAGCGCCTCCTGCCGCTGGGGACCACCGGGACCGAAGCCCCTCCCTGGCAGGTCCCGGTCTGCGCGCGCTGGTCGAGCGGCGGGAAGCAGCGCCAGGCATGCACCCTGATGACCGGCCCCACCGCCACGCTGCCCCTGGAGGGCCCCTCCTGCCCGGCGTGGGTGCTCCCCAACGTGGCCTACGCCGGCTACTACCGCGCCAAGCTCGAGGGGGCACTGCTGCGCGACCTGGTCACCCGGGGCCGCGCCTCCCTCGGCTCGGCGGAGACGGTGGGCCTGCTCGGGGACGTCGAGGCCCTGGTCGAGGCGGGACGCTTCCCGCAAGGGACGGGAATGGAGCTGGCCAGCCGCTTCGTCGACGCCCGGGAGCGCTGGGTGGTCCTCACCGCGGTCGACCTGGCCCAGGTGCGGGCCGCGTTCCTGGAGGGCGCCGCGGCCAAGGCTTACCCCGGGTGGGTGCGGCGGCATTTCGGCCCCCGGGCGCGCGCGCTGGGCGTGAACACCCACCCCGGGGAGGACGAGGAGACGCGGCTCCTCCGACCGGGGCTGGTCGGCTTCGTCGCCGTCCGGGGCCAGGACCCGGAGCTGATTTCCCAGGCGCGCGGCGTGACTCAGAAATGGTTGGACGCGCCGACCAGCGTCGATGCCGACGTGGTGGAGAGCGCGCTGGGCATCGCCGGGTGGTTCGGCGACGCGAAGCTGCACGGCACGCTCGTGGAACGCCTCAAGGCCAGCCCGGACCGGGCCACGCGCAACAAGCTCATCGGTGCGCTGGCCGCCTTCCAGGATCCGGCGCTGGTCCGGGCGAACATGGCGCTGGTCGAGGCGCCGCCCATCGACCTGCGCGAGCTGAGCCGGCTCCTCGGGGGCCGGCCCTCGGAGGTCGTCCAGCCCAAGGGCATCCCGCTCACCACCCGGGAAATCGTCTTCCAGACCGTGACCGGCCACTTCGACCAGCTGGCCGCCGCGCTCCCGGAGCGGAGCGCGGCCTACCTCTTCGTCACCGGCGCGTCCTTCTGCGACCCCGGCCACCGGCAGACGGTGGAGGCGGCCTTCGGGCCGCGGGCGGAGACGGCGCTCGGCGGCAGGCGCTCCCTGGCCCAGGTGCTGGAGCGGGTGGACCTGTGCATCGCGGGCCGCGCCTACCAGGTCCCGAGCATCAACGCCTACCTCGCCGGGCGGGCCGCTCCGCCTCCCAGCCGCTGAACCCTTCCCGAGGGAACCCTCAGCGCTCCTCGAGGAGGAGCTTCAGCTCCCGGATGCGGCGGGTGATGGCATCCCGCTCCATGGTCCGGAACGCCTCGGGGAGCAGCTCGCGACTGGTGCACTCCTGCACCGCGGCCAGGTTCTGGAGCTCGATCTCCAGAGGGTAGGAGGGCGGGACGAAGTCGTTCACCACCGCGCGGACGTCTCCCTCGGTCGGGTGTTCCCGTCCGGCGGCCAGGGCGGCGAACTTGGCCCGCACCAGGATGGCCTCGATGTCCGCCCCGGAGAGCTGCGCTCCCTTGGGGAGCACCCCGGCGAAGGAGGCGATGTCCAGCGTCATCTTCAGCTTCCGCGCCACCACCTGGTAGAGCTCGTCCCGTTCGGCGTCGGACTGGGGGTAGAAGAGCGCCAGGTGCTCCTCGGCGCGCCCCTGGCGCTTCAGGTCGATGGGAAGCAGGTCGGGCCGGCAGGTGAGGAGGAACCAGATGATCTTCCCCCGGTACTCGGTGTTCCCCATGAAGGAGGCGATGGAGGCAAACACCCGCGACGAGGTCCCCGAATCTCCCGAGGCGTCGCGGTTGCCGAGGAAGGCGTCCGCCTCGTCGATCATCACCGCCACCGGCCAGAGCGCCTTGAGCAGGTTGAAGATCTTCTCCAGATTCGCCTCGGTGACCCCCTGCCACTGGGAACGGAAGTTGAGGAACTTCACGCACGGGATGCCGATCTCCCCGGCGAAGCAGGTGGCGAGGAAGGTCTTCCCGGTCCCCACCGGACCGGCCACCAAGTAGCCCATGGGCAGCACCTCCAGTCGCCCCTTCTTCAGGGCACTGGCCGCCTGGCGCAGCATCTGCTTGGCGCGGGTGTGCCCGGCCACCACATCCAGGGCGTGGGAGGGCTCGATGAACTCGAGCAGGCCGTGGCACTCGGCCTGGATGATCTCCTTCTTCTTGTCCTTGAGCAGGTCCGGGGTGATGCGGACCTGCCGCTCGGTGGCCTCGGTGAGCAGGCGGTCGAGGTTGATGCGCGACAGGCCGGCGGTGGTCTTGGCCAGCGCGGAAAGCGCCACGTCCGAGACCGAGGCCAGCTTGCGGCCCTCGAGCTTGGTCTGCACGAACTCCAGCCGCTCCTCCTCGGCCGGGAGGGGAAGCTCGATGCTGGCCACGTACGGGTTCCGGGCCAGACGCGCGGAGATCTCCGCCAGGTTCTCCACCAGCAGCACCACCGAGAGGTCGCCGGCCAGGAACTGGGGGTCGCTGGCCCACTTCACCAGGGTGGCGAGGCTGAAGCGGTCCTCGGCGGAGAGCGCCCCGATCTCCGCGCCGGGGGCGAGGGTCTCGGCGAAGTCGATGATCAGCGCCAGCGACTGCCCGTCCGACAACCGCATGCGCAGGTAGTTCTCCAGGATCTGCAGGGCCCGCCCCGGGTCGCGCGGCAGGACCTTGGCGTAATCGGTGCCGTAGAGCGTGTCGTAGGCAGCCATTGCCCGGGCGAGGTCCTTCTGCGTCTCCGGCGAGGCGGCCCGGATGCCGCTCGAGCGGTCGTAGAACAGCACGTGTCCCCGGCCCCCGAAGAGCTCCTCGGCGAGGAAGCTCTTGAGCGGCCCGAACGACCTCTTTCCGTCGTCGGCCTGGAGCGGCTGGAGGTCTCGCACGTTCCCGTGAAGGAGGAAGGTGCTCACCGTCTTGGTGTAGTAGGCCTGCGCCAGGCGGCGTGCCCAGCTGGGCAGGCCGGCCAGCGGATCCGCAGCGTCCGATTTCCGTGTCCGGGCCAAGCTCGGGCTCTCCTCGGAGCCTCTCTCTAGCGGCAGTTGGGGGCGCGCCGCAGCACCACCTTCACCGGCACCGCCGGCCCCGGCTGCTCGGGAAGGCGGAGCGGCACCTGGGCGGTCTCGAAGCAGCGCTTGCGGAAGGTGAGCGCGGTGGC
>Ga0187777_10001849_pt1 | contig 13604 bp, 12 predicted proteins | sample 1015_Q2_SP5_10_M_FD_132416 | JGI IMG/M metagenome (GOLD analysis project Ga0187777, IMG submission 132416) | Tropical peat soil microbial communities from peatlands in Department of Meta, Colombia - 1015_Q2_SP5_10_MG | ecosystem: Environmental > Terrestrial > Soil > Wetlands > Peat | place...
CACTTCGCTCGTGCGATCTCCGGCTCAGTGCGGGACGGGCGCCCCTGCGAGCGCCGCGATCATGCCGACCGCGCCGGCTACGAGCAGGGTCTCGACGATCCCGCGCCTGAGGATGAGCAGCGCGATCGCGGCGGCCGCGAGGATCGCGAACTGCCAGGCTTCCTGGAGTGCCGCGGCCAGCGCAATCGCTGCCCCCAGGATCGCGCCGATCGCGGCCGGGCCGGCGCCATCCAGAAACGCGCGGGCCCGCTGGTTGTTGCGCAGCTGCTCGAAACGGCGGCCGCCCAGCAGGATGAACGAGAAGGACGGGGCGAACGCGACCAGCGCGGCAAGCAGCCCGCCGGCGAGACCGTGGGCGGCGTAGCCGACGGCGGCGACAGTCGCCACGACCGGTCCCGGAGTGACCTGCCCGAGCGCGACGGCATTGAGGAACTCCGAGTTGGTCATCCAGTGGTAGGTGTGTACGGCGTCGCCTTGCATCAGGGGGATGATCACGAACCCCCCGCCGAACGAGAGCGCTCCGACTTTGAATGCGGTCCACGCCAGCGCGCCGATCCCGCCGGCCGAGAGCGACCCCGGCAGCAACAGTCCGAGCGAGCGCACATGGTTGAGGCGGGTGCGCATGAGCATCTCTACCAGCCCGCATGACACGAGCGCGAGCACGAGATACGCACCAAGCAGGGACGCGGCGGCCACGCCGACCGCGACGTAGCCGGCCCAGCGGGCGGTCCGCGCCATGCTTCCCCGAACGTGATCGAAGCTGGGGCCGATCAGACCGCGCGCGGCCTTGACCGCCACGGCGGCAACGGCCGCGCCGGCGCCGGCGCCGGCTCCGCGGACCCACAGTGGCGGATTCTCGGCCAGGAACAGCACCGAGAGAAGGAGGATGAGGATCACCGCGGGGACGATGAACCCGATGCCACCGACGATCGCCCCGGCCGGGCCACCGACGCGGTAGGCACAGAAGATCGAGAGCTGGGTGGATGCCGGCCCGGGCAGCAGCCCGCACGCGGCATTGGCGTCCTGGAACTCTCGCGCGTCCATCCAGCGCATCCGGTCGACCACCAGTGCCCGGAGCAGCGCGATGTGCGCCGGCGGACCGCCGAACCCAGTGATCCCGATCCGGGTCCATTCTCGTGCGATGGTCTCGAGCGACGCCGGGTGAGCGGCCGGCTCGGCTCGCTCACTCGGGTCAGGAGTCATTTGACGACGGTGGTGTCGGTGTGCTCGATCAGTTCGAGTAGGAATGCGATGCGGGTGGCGAGCTCGTCGGCGATGCGCTCGAACGCCGGATACGCCCGCTCGTCGTCATCGCCTTCGCCGGCGGGGTCCGGAACGCTCCAGTGGATCAGGTCGGGGTGACCCGGGAACTCGGGACAAGCGTCGCGGACACGGTCGCACAGGCTGACCACGTAATCGAAACGCCGAACGACGAAGCGGTCCAAGTGCTTTGAACGGCGACCGGTGATGTCGATCCCACGCTCGCTCAGCACACGAACGGCGTTGGGATGGAGCGGCTTGGGATGGCTGCCGGCACTCCGCGCCTCGACCATGTCACCGCCGAGCCGCTCGAGCAGCGCCTCGGCGATTTGTGAGCGAGCACTGTTGCCCGTGCACAGGAACAGCACCCGTGTCCGGCGCCGGCGGCCGGTCGGGCTTCGCCGGTCCGGGCGGGTCGGCGCGAGCCGGAGGCCCGGATGGAGCGCGCTGCCGGCGCCGGCCAGCAACTCGCCGCAACGATCAAGCTCGAGCACGTAGTAGGAGTCGCGCCCGTCGGCCGAGCTGCGCCGGCGCGACACCACCCGCTCGGCGCGGAGCCGACCGAGATGGTATGAGATGAGATTCTGCGGCAGCTCCAGCCGTGCACACAGCTCACCAACCCGCCGATCGCTATGGGACAGCTCGGTGAGCAGCCGCCAGCGGACAGGATGTCCCGCCAAGCGCAAAAAGCTCGGCGGAGGAGCTGAGACCAGCGATGTCCCCGTGGGCACCCCGCCGACAATACATCAATACCAATTGATGTACTTACTCGCCAGCCGCGGCGCGCCGATGGAGACTGCCGCGCTCTTGCTCGCGGTTGCCCGGGCGATCGACTCAGGCGCTGCCGAGATCTGCCGCGGCGATGCGCTGGGGCTCGGTGGCGAGCACACGGCTGAGCGCCGCGGCCGAGATCAGCGCGACTAGTCCGAGTCCGGCCATGAGATACGCAGCGCGGGGTGAGAAGAGCGTCGTGAGCGCGCCACCGAGGATTATTCCGACTCCCGGCGCCACGGCGGCCATCGACTCGAGTATTGCCGCAACTCGGAGGCGGAAGCGCTCCTCAACGAGCTTGTGCACGGCGGTCTCGACCGAGGCCCACTGCGTGCCGTTGCCGATTCCGCCGAGCACGCTTGCGGCACAGGCGAGGAGGAGCGTTGGCGCCAGCGCGGTGCCCACGTATGCGACGGCCACGGCACCGGTTGAGATCAGGATCGTCGCATGACCGACGCGGCGCGCGAGCCGGATGTGCACGGTCGAGCCGATGACCGCGCCCGCGCCCCAACTCGCAAGGATCGCCGCATAGCCTGCCGGACCCGCGTGGAGCGAGCGTGTCGCGTAGACAACGGTGACCGGAACGACGAGATAGAAGAAGACGAACGCGATTCCTTCTCCGAATATCAGTACACGCAGCGTGGCGTGGCCTGCGATATATCGGACGCTCGCGCGCATCTGACGCGAGCGCGTCGTGCGGTTCGGATCTGAGTCGCTCCGAGTGCGTAACCCGGGGGTGCAGGCGACCAGCACCGCCGCCACGAGAAACGACACACCATCTGCCACCAACGCCGGACCGGGACCGAGGAGTGCCAGCACGATGCCACCCAAGACGGGACCGGCCACGGTGGCGGCGCCGAGCGCCAGATTGAAGGCGGCCTTTCCCTCAGGCAGGCGGTCATGCGGGATCAGCACCGACGCGGTCGTCGCCCTGGTCACGGAGCGGGCGGCGAAGGCGAGGGTCCCGTCGAGGAATGCCAAGGCAACGATCAGCGTTACTCCCACGTGTCTCGACACTGCCGCCAATATGAGGAAGAGACATGCCTCTACGAGGTAGCACAAAGGCAGAATCCGACCAGACGGAATCGCGCCGATGCGGGTGACCAGAAACGGACCGGCGAGACCGGGCAAGAACTGCGTCGCCAGGAACAGCGCCGCGATCGCAATCGCTGATCTGGTCGTACTGAGGACCACGACGGCCAACGCCAGAGCTCCGAACACGTCCCCCGCGCGGTTGATCACGTAGGAGATCAAGAGCGACCGGAACTCGGCGATCCGCAACGCGTCCCGTATCCCAGCCACGGATCATCCGCCCCCAATCGCTACTTGAGGCCTCGCCAGTTCGCGAATCCGCTCCTCGAGCGCGAGCTCCTTCTCGAAGTCCGCGTCCTCGGTGTGGGTGAAGCCGATCTCCTCGCGTTCGAGTATCTCGATGAACAGCTCCACGAAGCGCCCGTCAAGCTGGCTGCCGGACACGTTGCGCAGCTCGGCAATCGCCTCGGAGCTCGAGATCGGTGGGCGATACGTGTCGCGCGCGGTGAGCACGTCGTATGTATCGGCAACGGAAATGATCCGCGCAAGAGCTGGGATCTCGTCGTCGCGCAATCCATTCGGATAGCCGGTACCGTCGACTCGCTCGTGGTGGGCGAGAATGACAGCGGCGATCTTCTCGTAGCCCTCGATTCGGCGTACGAGGTCCGCGCCGTGGACCGGGTGCTGACGGACGATCTCGAGATCGGCCTCGCTCAGAGGGCGGTCGGCCAAGAGGATACGATCGGGGAACGCGAATTTGCCGATGTCGTGCAGCAGGCCCGCGGTGTGCACGATTCGAAGTTCGTCCTCCGAACACTGTGCGGCTTTCGCCACGGCGTAGGCGTATCGAGCCACCGCGGCCGAGTGCCGCGCCGTGTAGCGATCGCGGAGCGACAGGGTCCGGACCATCGTCACGAGAACGCCGAGTTGGAGCGATGCGAGCTCGAGCGTGCGCTTTTCCAATTCTTCCCTGCGCTGCTGCGAGTTCAGAAGCTCGCCCATCAGCACGTAGAACGCACCCAGGAGTGCGAGCACGAGGATGAGAGAAACTCCGCCCGCTCTCTCGTAGAGCGTGGCCAGCGCCCCGGCCAGTAGGTTGGGCGCGGTGATCCACGGCAGAGCCGGGACGAAGCTCTCGCGGAATTGCACGCCCATCGGTGTGCCGACGTGGACGCGAATCCAGATTGCCGCGAGCAGAAAGTTGAGCACGTTCGCGGCACTCACCACAACCGCGACGACGAGCGCAAACCCGGCGCTGCCGCGCGCGACGCCCGCATCGACGGCGGCCTGGATCGCGAGACTGCCGAGGAGCACGTCGATGTACATCCCGAGGTTCCAGACGAGTGCCAGCCGCCGCCCACGCAGCCTAAGCCCGTCGGTCTGAATCGCTTGGGAGATGCGGGAGATGAAGCAGATGAGGACGGCCGGCGCCGGACCGAGCAGTGCCATCGCCAGCGCGACGATCGTCAGCCCCGCCGACAGGCGCATACGGCCCGTGTAAGCATGCACTCGGTCGCCGATCACCCCGAGCACCGCGAGCGTGACGAACAGCCACAACGGCCGCCAATCGGCGGCACGTGAGCTCAACGCTGCGCCCGCCACCGTGACCGACAGCAAGCCGACGGCCGCAAAGCGGAAGACTTGGACGGACTTGGCGGCCACAGTTCCCCGAGCTAGCGGACGGCCGCGATCCTATCGCTCCCGTTTCGATAAGTAATTTCAGATGCTCCAGTGCATGGCCCGATCCCTTCCCTAGTCGCAGAAGCGGAGTCGTCAGCCGCGTTGATCGTCCGCTGACGGCCGTCCTTGAGGTTCAGCGCCCGTCCTGGACGAGCGGACGCCTTTCGAACCCGTAGTGCGCAGCCGATCGTCAGATACGTGGTCGCGCACTGATGTGGCGGCGCAGCCGTTGCCGCAGCGTGGTGGGTGTCAACTCACCGATTGCGAGGAACGACTGCCATGGACAACGTCAACACGATTGACTCCCTGACGGCGCAAACGAACGGCGTCGCCGCCGGATACTGGGCCGCGCGGCGATGACGGCGCTGATGGCGGTGGTCGCATTCGTTTACGTCCACCGCCGGCCCGTGGACTAGCACGGTTCGCGCGATGGCTCAGAGGTCCCGGCGATCGTTGATGCCGAGCTTCTGCATCCCCCGGTACACATGCGTTTCCACCGTCCGCACCGAGATCACGAGACGGTCGGCGATCTCGGCGTTGCTGAGGCCCTGGCGGGCGAGATCGATCAGCTGAGCCTCGCGCGGGGTGAGATCGACGGCGGTGGCGTCGAGACCGTCGATCCGGGGGAGCTCGGCGCCCTGATCGGGGACGTGCAGTTGCCGGGCGCGGGCCGCCGCTCGACGAGCCGAATCCTGGCGGCCGGCCGCGACGTATTCGGTCGCGGCATCGCTGGCCGCCTCCACGGCGTAGCGGAGCGCGCCGATCGCCAGCATCTCCTCGGCCGCGTCCATCAGGGCAGCGCCGTCGCGGGCCGCCTTCGCCGAGGCGTGGCGTGCGTAGGCGGTGACCAGTCGCGACTCGTTGCGGGCGGCCATCCGTTCGAGGGCCGGCGCAGCCGGCGCTCCCGCTCGCAGCGCGTCGTAGGCCAGCTGAGGCGCGAGACCAACCATCTGCTCAAGCGAGGCCGCGTCCTCGAGCAGCTGGCGGCCGGCCTCGGCGGCGTTACGCATACGCAACGCCCAGCCCTCCGCGCGGCGGACGGGGACGCGTTGCGCGGGCAGCGGACCGTGGTTCTCTGACCAGGCGTGCAGCCGGTCGAGTGCGGCCATCGTCCGGTCGAAATCGCCCGCGAAGCACGCGGTCCCAACCTGGAGCGCGCGCACCGTGAGCATCACGTTGAACGGATCGCGCTGCTGGAAATGCACCTCGGCCTCGGCGAGCCAGCGCACGGCGTCTCGATATCGCGCCCTGAGAAAGTGCAGCCGCGCCAGCGTGAAAGCCGAGAGGCCCGCGGCGGCGTGATCGCCTGCCCGGACGGCGTTGCGCATGCCCTCGCCCATGTACTGCTCGAGCTCGTCCCACCGGTATCCGGCCTCCATCGCGATCAGGCTGAGGGAGCCGAGCGCGGCCACGTCCGCGTCGTCACGCAGCGGTATCGGCGGCCGCTGCGCAAACGCCTCGGCCGCCGTCGCGTCTCCTTTCCCGGCGAGGAACGCCGACATCCTCCGGAGCACCGCGAGCGAGCGTCGAGACCCGTCGGAGACGCCCGCGTCGCCGGCGCTCTCGGCGGGTTCCGGCGGCGTGCCGAACCCGTCGCTCAGCCCGGCGTAGGTGCGGCGGATCCGTGAGGTGAACCAGCGCCAGCTCGCGTCATCGGACCACGTCTGCGCGCGATCCAGCAACGCGTCGCTATCGGCCTTGCGTCGCAAACCCCAGTGATAGAGCCACAACCGCTGTCTCACATAGTCACGCGCATCCGGGTCCCCCGCGGCCAGCGGCTCGACGGCGGCGAGCGCCGCCTCCGCCTCCTCATACCGGTTGCGCATCGCGTATGACTGCGCCAGGAGCATCCCAGCGGCGAGGTCGGCATCGGCCCCCGCCAGTGCAGCGAGCTGGGCGCCGAGGTCGGGATCGCCGGCTCGATTCGCCGCCCGAGCCGCATCGAGGGCGAGGCCCGGTGACGGTGCGCCGCCAGCATCGAGGCGAAGCCGGGCCGCTCGCAGAGCGTCGTCGGGGCCGAACCCGTCGCGAGCCTCGACCACGTTCACGAGCTGCAGCCGTAGGCTCCGCGCCCGGAGCGGAGGCAGCGTTGCGCGGACCGCCTCGCCGTACAGCGGATGCGCCAGGCGGACCTCGTTGGCGCTGGTCTCGATCAGGCCGTGGGATTCCGCCTCAATCAAGGTCTCCTCGGAGGTCAACGCGCCGATCTCGTCGAGCGTGAGCGGTTCACCCAGCGCAAGCAGCTCGACCGCTCGCCGGCGATCCGCCGTCACCCCGTCGATCCGCTGCACGATCAGATCCACGAGCGACGGACTCGCGGTGATACGACCGTCGAGCCGCCAGAAGCCGGGAGAGCGGACGAGCACGTCGGCCTCGACCGCACCGCGAACGAGCTCCCGAACGTACAGCGCGTTTCCCCGGCTGACCTCGGTCACCCAGTCGAGCGCCGCCTCCTCCACCGGGTCGCCCAGCGCGGTCTCGACGAGCGCGCGGACGTTGTCGTCACTCAGCTCGTGGAGCTCCAGCCGTGGCGCGGCGTCATCCTTCCACAACGACACGATCGCGTCGGGGCACGGCTCGCCGGCGCGGACCGTCGCGAGTATGAACGCCGACGACGAGGTCGCGAGATGAAGGACGAGCGCGGCCGAAACCGGATCGAGCAGTTGTGCATCGTCGACCCCAAGCACCACTGGACGACCCGCGGCGCGGGCGCGGAGCTCGTCGCCACAGCGTCGCAGCAGCGCCACGATGTCGTCGGTTCGAACCTCGTCGGGCACCAGTTCGGCCATCGCCGCCAGCGGAACCGCAGCCGCGCTGCGCGTGGCCTGCACCCAGCTGACGAACGCGCCGTCGCGTTCGGCAGCGGCCTGCGCCTCGCGGATGAGACGGGATTTGCCAACGCCCGCGTCCGCGATGACAACGACACCGTGGCACGCAGGGTTCGTGCGGGCGGACGCGATCGCCTCGAGCTCCTGGTTGCGGCCGATCAGCGGCCAGACGCCGGCGAGCGCGGGCGCGTCCGTTAGGTCCCGAGGCATACCCGCGACGAACTCTACGCCCCGGGCATCCCCGGCCGGCCGCGAGATAAAGCGGCTACATGAAGCTGTCGAGCCAGTCGAGCGCGCGGCCCACATCTGGCCCGTCGCACGCGAGCTGCTCGGCGCCGTCCACACGTACGCACAGCTCCTCGGCCTGGATAGCCCATAGCGGCTCAGGCCCGGTGGGGCAGACGAGCACGGGTGTGGTGATACGTGCCGCCTCGTCGCCGAGCCGGAACTCGCAGATCCGACGCGCCAGGTCGTACAAAGGCACCCCCGACAGGTCGTATCCACGACCCAGGTCGGTCAGACGATCCCGGATCTCGGGCGCGAACAGACCCGCAAGATGAACCTCGCGATCGAATGATTCCCGATCCTCCTCCGACAACGCCACGCGCGCGTTGGTCGGGAGGGCGTCCAGCCACGGCCGCGACGCGTCCACCACTCCCGGCGCGAGCACTGCCGCCGCGAACCGAGGCTCGAACGCCAGGGCCCGACCGATCCCATAGCCGGCGTGGTCGATCCCGATTACCGCCATCCGCGACGGGTCGACGTCCGTACGCGCCACCATCGCGTCCGCGACCGGACCGAGCGCGGCCTCCCAGTCGGGGCGCAGCACGAGACGCTGCCGGCGCAGCGCCGCCTGGCGGCCCGGTCCGTCGAACGTCATCCAGTGATAGCCGCGGGCCGTTGCAGCGGCTCCGCCCGCCGCCCACGCCGCGGAAGTCGCGACCCGGCCCCCATGATCGATGACCACCAGCGGCCGCACGCCCGCGCCCGCCGAGAAGAAGTACCCGGGCAGCGCCGTGCCCTCATACGCGATCGACAGCCGCTCGCCGCCGAGCAGTTCGACGGCGCGGTCCCAGCACTCGCGCTGGCGGTCCCACAGCCGAGATTCGTCGACCCAACCGTCGCTCTGGTCGATCAGGGCCAGCGCCGCCGCGTAGTACGAGGCCGCGGACAGGTATGTCGATGCGCTAGCCCGGGACCTGGCCGATGCCCACGCCGCGCCTCCGGCCGCGGTCCACTCCCTGACCCACCTGCTGCCATCGCCGTTGCCCAAACAAACGGCGATGGCGTCGACTACCTCAGGGTCGGCTGCGCGCTCGCGGGCAGCGGTCCTCAGCACCGCTAGCTCGTGCTCGCAGCGGCCGCCTCGCGGCCGCTCGGCGGATCGGACCATCACCGTCATCCGTCATGCGACCGTCTGCACTGGGGCGGTGTCGGTGTCGCCAGCTGCGGACGAGCGCTTGATCCCCCAGAACACCAGCGCGAGCGGGATCGCCCAGTTGAAGATGATGTTCCCGCGCTGTGTGTTGATCGCGCCCGCGATCGCGTGGAACGGCACCATCGCAGCGAAGATGCAGGCCCACATCGTCGTCAGCTTGCGGTTGATCTGCTTGAACCGCGGCGAGGACCAGTAGTTCTCGGGAACCGAATCCCGCGCGTATTCCTCGGTGAACGGAGTGAACAACAACGATGCGAACGAGATCAGCGAGAGGACCAAGGCCGCAATCCCGCGTGCATATCGTGCCACCCAATGAGCCGTTGCCGCGTCGGCCAGGAAGGCCATGGCGACGAAACCGATGAACGTGACGACCGCTCCGACCTCGAGCAGCTTGGGACGGCCCGTGCGCACACCGGGCACCGCGATCACCACCGCCGCGACGAGCGCCGCCAACGATCCGAGCTTCAGGGTCGAATGCGCCGCGAGCACCGTGAACAGGATCCACGGGATCAGCGCGATGAAGATCCCCTTGCCGCCCCCGCTCGGCTCGGAACCTTGAGTCTTATTCGATGACATGACGGTCTCCTTCCGGTTGACGTGATGACTGATCGCCATGCCGGAACTCTCCCGCCGCCCCCGCCGGCCGTCCTGCGTACCGCACTACGTAACTTAGGTCGGACCGCGTAGCGCGGAGATCAGTGGCGCCCGCCGGCCCGACGGGTCGTGGTCGGCGAGGACATCAGTCCGTCGATGAGGTCGTGGACGACGGCCCGCACCTGCTCTCGTTCGGCGGTCGTGTCGTCGGCGTTCGCGATCGACATCGCGGCTTCGTCTAGCGCGCCGATCATCACAGTCGCGAGGGGGCGGACGGGCTGCGCCTTGAGCTGTCCGGCCTCGATCGCAGCGGTCAGAAGCTGCTCGGTCATCCCCAGGCCGTAGCGCTGCGAGATCTCGCGGAACCCGGCCCACCCGAGGATGTTCGGGGCATCGAGGAGGACGAGCCGACGCACCTCCGGTTCGCCGGCGATGTCGAGCCAGGCGTCGGCCGCGACGTGCAGGGTGTCGGCGGGCGTGTCGGGCGCGGCGGCGACCACGGCGGCCGCCAGTCGCCTCATGACGTCGGTCTCGACAGCCTCGAGTACCGAGATGAACAGGGCGGTCTTGTCGGGGAACTGGTGGTACATGGCGCCTCGGGTCACGCCCGCGGCCTCGGCGATCTCGGGGGTTGAGACCTCGGCATAGCCGCGCTCGCCCCAAAGGCGCCGAGCGGCAGCCTGGAGGGCTTGCTGGGTCGCGGCGGATCGTTCGGCCTGTGTTCTTCGCTCTTGCATTTACGTGCAGCCTGTTGGTATCTTACGTGCAGACTGTACGTAAATCGCCTGGAGGCCCTTCATGCCCACTGTCGCTCTAACCATGGGAAATGTCCATTATGAGAAGGCCGGCCCCGACGACGGCCGGCCGGTGGTGTTCATCCACGGCTACGCGATGGGCGGGTCGTTGTGGCGGCCGCTGGCCGAGCGGCTCGCCGCCGCCGGATTCTCGTGCATCGCGCCCACGTGGCCGCTCGGCGCTCACACCGAGCCGATGAAGCGAGATGCGGACCTCACCGTGGAGGCGATCGCGGCGACGGTCGGGGAGCTGCTCGACGAGCTGTCCCTCGAGGAGGTCGTGCTGGTGGGAAATGACACTGGCGGCGCCATCGCCCAGGTCGTCGCCACCAGCGCCCCGGCGCGGCTTGGGGCGCTCGTGTTGACGAGCTGCGACGCGTTCGAGCACTTCCCGCCGCCGATCCTCAAGCCGTTGATCGCCGCTGCCAAGTTCCGGCCCACTTTCCGGGCCGCGCTCCAGCCGCTTCGCACCCGACTGGGACGCGACCGCGCGTACGGCGCGCTCGCCCACGCCGACATCGACGCGCTCGTCACCGAGTGGCTCAGGCCTGCGCTGACCGAATCGGAGGTTCGGGACGATCTGCGACGGCTGACCGCGTCACTGAACCAACGGACGACGGTTCAGGCCGCCGAGCGGCTGCCGCGATTCACCAAGCCGGCGCTGATTGCCTGGTCGCAGGACGACGCGTTCTTCCCGCTCGAAGACGGCCGACGGCTCGCCTCGACCCTGCCCGATGGCCGGCTCGAAGTGATCCGCGAGGCGAGAACGTTTTCGATGATCGATCGGCCCGACGAGATCGCCGGGCTGATCGGGAGCTTCGCCGACGGGCGCGCGAGAAGACGAGCGGCGTAGGAGGCGCTCTCGCGCCGCGTTCAGCCGGCGTCAGGCACTGGCGCCGGCGCGAACTCGACGATCGCGTCCGCCACCGCGGCCGGGTTGTCGATCGGGACCCAGGTCTTCGCTCCGGGGACAGTGACCAGCGTGGCGCGCGGGAACTCGGACGCGAGCCGGCGTCCGTGTGCGACCCGGAAAAAGCCGCACGAGTCGCCCCAGGTCAGCAGGACCGGACGGTCGAACCGTGGGATCGCGTCGGCGGCGTCGAGGAGGAGTTGCGGGCGGAAGCCGGCAAACGCCGTGACGAAATCGCCGGCCACGCGTCGATCCCGCCGCATCGGCCCGAACGCCGCGGCAACCCAAAGGCGACTGTTTCCTCCGGAGCTCCCACCAGTCGGACCACTGGGCGTATCCTCGAGGACAGGCGATGAAGCCCGCCTTGGATCGCGCCTCCCCGCGCTGATGGCTTCTCACTGATGGCGAGAAGACCGAGGAGGCCCAATGAAGGACGCAACCGAGCGGCTTCGTGCGGTGCAAGGCTCATGTTCCTCACGCGGGTTGATCGAGTCGCTCGACGATCCGAGCCCTGAGGTGGCGCGGGCGGCGGTCCGCCGGATCGAAGAGGTCGACGGGTCAAACGCGGCCGACGCATTGAGGGCACGGCTCCTGAGCGCGGATCTGTCGCTGGTTGCCGATATCGCCAAGGCGCTGCGTCGAATCGGCGACAGCCGCGCGGTGGACCTCGCGATCGCGGGCCTGACCGGGGAGCCGTACACGCGGCGCCTTGCCGCGGCCCGGGCGCTCGGCGCCCTGGCCGACGCCCGCGCCGGGTTCATGTTGCGGATCGCGCTGCAGGATGCGGTCGCGGGCGTGCGCGTGGCGGCTCTGGAGGCGCTCGCGCAGATCGCCGGCGCGACGGACGAGGCCGGTGACTGCGCGCGGCTCCTATCCGACCCAAACCCGCAGGTCCGGGTCGCCGCGGTGCGTGCCGTGGTGCGGATCGGCAGCCAGCCCGGCAACCTGCTGTCCTCGCTCGCGCAGGACAGCGACCGCGGTGTGCGGCTCGAAGTCGCCCAGCATGTGGCGACGCTGTCTGATCCGGCGGCAAGGCTGCTGCTGGCCGACTCGGATCTCCGCGTCCGGGAGGCCGCCGCGCAGGCGGGTGGGACGAGACAGGTCGGTTCACTCGCGGTGCTGCTGGTCGACGATCCGGGCGTCGACGTGCGACGGGCGGCTGCATCGGCACTCGGCGGTCTGGGCGATACGCGAATCGCCGACGTGCTCTTACCGGGCGTCGAGGATCCAGACGCCGTCGTCCGGGCCGCTGTGCTGCGAGCGCTCGTCCAACTGGTCATGCGCGGGGGCGCCGTGAGGCGGCTGCGACACGAGCTTGGCTCCAGCCGGCGCGAGCGCCGGCGCGCGAGCGTGTATGCCCTCGCCCACCTCGAGGCGCTGGAAGCGGCCGAAGACGTGACGCGGCTCGTGAACGACCCTGACCCCGACGTTCGCCTGTCGCTGATCCACACCGCCGCGTCGCTCGTGCCCGACCCCGAGGCGTTGATCCGCCACCTGGCGCGGGACAGGGACGCCGCAGTGCGCAGCAGCGCCGAGGTCTGGCTCCTGCGAAGGCCAGCCTAAGCGCGTACACGCGATCAGCACCACTACGACCACGTAGAACAGGCACAGGTTCACGTCGCCGCTCTGGATCGGCCACGCGAGCTCCGCCAGCGCTCGGACGAATCGGGTCAACGGCCGGTAAAGAAAGCGGTCGAAGATCGGGGTGACCTGGAAGCGATAGTGCACCGGTGGCGTGTGGAGACCTGGAACTCAAGTGACTGACAGTTTGTGCCGAATACGTTGCTAGCATGTTGGTCGAGCGATGAGGCTCGCTCAAACCGCGGCGTGGCCGCTGATGGCCTCTGTTATTTATTCCATCCACCTGGAGGTAAGTAATGGAGGCCAATTCCTCGTTGGTCGTGTCTGTACGTGTTCAAGGCGACTTCGCAGCGGGTCTCCGCACGAAGTCCCCGACACCATCTGCTCGCGGAGACTTCGCAACGGGCATGCGCGGCGTGGGTGGGCCCGCGGCGCGGCACCACGGCGACTTTGCGCTAGGTCTCAGGTCTCAGCTGCATCGCGTCACCGCCCCCGGTGACATCGCTATCGGTCTCCGTACGGGCGAGGCGCACGCGGGCGTCTGACATCGTCTTGGCCGGGGCGCGGATTCTCGCCGCCCCTGCGTCTCACCAGGCGCGACCCGTTCCGAGCGGTGGGCGCGGTGCCCGGCCGAGGTTTCCGAGCCATCTCGGCGTCTCGCGCCATCCCGACGCAAGGTCGCTCGCGATCTCGTCGAGGATCGGCGGGTTCATCGG
>Ga0187777_10001850_pt1 | contig 13604 bp, 8 predicted proteins | sample 1015_Q2_SP5_10_M_FD_132416 | JGI IMG/M metagenome (GOLD analysis project Ga0187777, IMG submission 132416) | Tropical peat soil microbial communities from peatlands in Department of Meta, Colombia - 1015_Q2_SP5_10_MG | ecosystem: Environmental > Terrestrial > Soil > Wetlands > Peat | place...
GACGGCGATCTCGCGCAGCTTCGTGAACGTCCCATCCTCATAGAAGGGGAAGCCGATGCTGTGCGGCGAGATGCCGCCGTAGTAGTTCTGGAACCAGTTCTGGTCGAGCACCACGGCGTCGCCTGCCCCGGGGCCGGCCACCGCGCCCGACATGAAGTTCTGGCCGAAAGTTACCGTCGTTCCCCTCTTCGCCGACTCGGCGGACGTGCCGAAGAAGTTGAGCGTCTCGTGCGTCCCGTTCCACACCAGGCCGCCCGACCGATGATCGAGAAGAAGAGAGAAGTTCCAGCGCTTGTAGCGGAGGGACGTGCTGAAGGAGCCGGTCCACTTCGGATCGGGGCTGCCGACCACGTATTGCGTGGGATCGAGGAGTGGGAAGCCGGGGTTGGCGCCGACGCCCGACGCGTTGGTGAGTGTCCCGTCGCTGATGAAGAGCGCCTTCTGGCTGATTTGCGACGACGTGCAGTGCTGATCGACATTATACGGGTTGCCGCTCCCATCCGTGAGCACCACCCCCCGGCCGCAGCGTACGTAGTCGAAGTCGCGGAATGAGCCGACGCTGCCGCCTAACTGCGCGTACGAGATGAGGAAGCCGCCGTTCCCGCCATACGGCACGAAGTCGGCGCCACGAAGACTCAGCACGTCATTGTTGTTGTATCCGCCGAGGAGCGTGACGTCCCACGCCAGGTCCTTCGAGACGATGGGACGCACGGTGAGAGTGAACTCACCGCCCCGATTCCGAATCTCCGCCGCGTTCGCAACCTGCAACTGGTAGCCGGTCGATGCGGCGACAGGAATCGGGAGAATGACGTCGGAGCTGTTCCTGTTGTAGAAGGTCGCGCTGAAGCTGATCCGGTCCTTGAGGAACCCCAGGTCGATGCCGCCTTCCAGCTCCTTCGTCCGCTCGGGACCCAATCCCTCGGCGGGCTCGGTGACCGGCGTGAAAAGGCCGCCGACGCCTCCTTGTGACGCCGTGAGAAAGAGTCCCCCGTAGGCGTCCGGGATCTGCCCATTCGCCTGGAAGACCTTCGAGGAGACGTACGGCCCCGGCTCGGTGCCGACCTCGCCGTACGCGAGACGCGCCTTGCCGAAGGAGAGCCAGCTGTCCTCGAGGTTGAAGGTCTTCGAGAACTGCCAGGCGGCACTGGCACTCGGGAAGGCGTAGTACTGGTGGCTCGGCGAGAAGGTCGAGAAGCCGTCGTACCGGAGACCCGCTTTGAGGAAGAGCGCGTCCCAGAGATCGAAGGTCGCCTGGGCGAAGTAGCCGATGTCGTGCACGTACGATTGGTATGACGTCGGCGGTCGCTGCGTGGCCGTGTTGTTGAGCGAGTACGGTGTGGGAGCGAGGAGGACATCCCCGACCTCGCCGAGCTGCTGGAAGCTGCGCGAGTTGATGTTCTGTCCCACCGACACCGACCCGCCCCAGTTCGGGTTGACCGTGTACGTCCCGGTCGCGATCAGGTTGTTGTCGAACTGGGTGTGCGTGAGGTTGAGCGTGAGCACCTGGCCGCCCGGAAGGAACGTCTGCGAATTCCCTTGGGCTTCTCCCTGCACACGCTGATCGTTCGCGTAGTCTACTCCCAGCGCTTCACTGAAGTTGAGCCAGCTGAGAGCCGTCCACTGGATCGTCATGTTGCCGAGAACGCGATCGTTCAGCGTCGTGCTCTGCGAGGTGTACGCCGAGAAGTAGGGGTTGTCGTATCCGCGGGTCGAATCGGGAATCGAGCCCACGCTCGGATCGGGGAAGCGGTACGAGCGATGGACTCCCGTGGCCGGATCGAGATAGGGGTTGTTGTTGAACTCCGGCGGCGTGAGCCAGGACGTCCACGGAATGCTGGCGTAGTTGAAGCCCTTCTGCACTGCGTCCTGCTCGGTTTGGGCGTACATCACGTTGCCGCCGATCCGCAGGTTGTCGGCGACTGCGTGCTCGGCCTTGAGGCGCACGGTGGCGCGGTGCAGGTAGTCGTGCGGGCCGAGGACCGTCCCGTCCTGTGTGAAGTAGCCGCCTGACAGGAAGAAGGAGGTCTTCTCGTTCCCCCCGGAAATGTTCAGGACGTTGTCCCAGAAATGGCCGGTTTGGTACAGCTCGTTGGTGTGATCGTACGTCTTCACACCGGCCTCGAGCTGCGGTCCCCACGTATCGGGAGTCGCGTAGCAGTCGGGGGTGGGATCGGTGGCGCACGGGTCGGACACACCGTCATCCCCCTGTCCGAACTGGCGCTGCAAGGCGGGGAACTTGGTCACGTTGTCGAACGACACGGAGCTGGTCAGCGAGAAGCGCGTCGTCCCGGGGCGGCCCTTCTTTGTCGTGATGAGCACCACTCCCTGACCGGCTCGCGCGCCGTAGATCGCGCCGGCGGCGGCGCCCTTCAGGATCTCCACCGATTCGATATCGGCTGGATTGATGTCCACCGCCCGGTTCGGCGACGACACGCCACCTTGGGGACCGCCCGTCTGCGGATCGAGGAAGGCCACGGTGGTCGTGGAGTTGTCGATCGGCGTGCCGTCCACCACGATCAGCGGATCGCTCGGACGGCCGAGAGTGTTGGCGCCACGAATGAGGATCGATGACGAGGCCCCCGGATCGCCGGCGCTCGACGTCACCGTCACGTTAGGCGCCTTGGCCGAGAGCGTCTGGACGACATTCGGCTCGTTGCTCGCCTGGATCGCCGACGAGTCGACGTGGCTCCGGACATTGCCGATCTTCTGGGCCTCCGACGTCGTGCCGGCGCCGGTGATGACGACCTCACCGAGCTGCAGGGGGTTCGACTCGAGCACGAAGTCTTGGGGAGGGAGACCCGGCGACAGCACGACCTGCACCGACTTCGCCTTGAACCCGATGGCCCGCGCGGTGAGCGTGACGACCTGGCCATTCGCCGCGCTCGCCGGGACGGTGAAGGAGTAGCGGCCATCTTCCCTCGTCTGGCCGCCGGCCTTGAGCTCCGCAATTCCGACCTGCGCGTAGGAGAGCGGCGCCTGCCCGTCCAGGGTGACGACGCGCCCAGTCACCAGGATGACATCGCGTGGCGATGGTGTGGTGGGTTCTTGAGCGGCGAGTGCTGGCGCCAGCAGTATCACTGACGCCACTGCGGTCAAGCTCGAGCGACGAAGAAAGGTCACAACATCCTCGGTCGTGGAGGTGGGTAAGCGCGGGGCGCGCGGCAGCGCCGTGACTGCCGCACTACGACCAATGGGGCGAGGAACCGAGCGCGACTGGCGGAATGACCGCGCGAACGTACCGAGGGCATAATGGGGTGTCAATGCCGCGTCGACGCGCCCGACGCGATCTCGGCGCCAACGAACGCTCGTTCGCGCAACAAACGTCATCCCTTTGATGCAGGGGCGCGCTACTCTTTATGGAGAAGGCCAGATCCCCAACAGGGCCTGGCGACGAACGCCGAGGGTCATACATGAGTGAGAAGCTGTGGATTGGCGGCCGGTGGTTGGATGCCGCGAAGACGTTTGAGGTGCGCAACCCGGCGAATGGAGAAGTCCTGGCCGAAGTCGCCGACGCCACCAGCGCCGACGCTCGCCGCGCCGTCGATGCCGCGGAGGGAGCAGCCGCCAACTGGGCGAGTACGCCAGCGCCCGAGCGGGCCAAGCTCCTCCGACGGGCCGAGGCCCTCATGCTGGAGCGGGCGGACGACTTGGCGCGAACGCTCACGCTCGAGGGGGGGAAGCCGCTGGCTGAGGCGCGCGGGGAGATCGGCTACGCCGCCAGCTTCTTGGGCTGGTTCGCCGGCGAAGCGGAGCGTGTCTATGGGCGCGTCATTCCCGCCTCGACGGGGACGAAGCGGCTGCTCGCCCTGCGGCAGCCGGTGGGGATCGTCGCGGCGATCACCCCCTGGAATTTCCCGGCGGCGATGGTCACGCGAAAGATCGCCCCGGCACTCGCTGCTGGATGCACGGTGGTGTTGAAGCCGGCCGAACAGACTCCCCTCACGGCGCTGAGGCTCGCCTCCGTTTTCCACGATGCCGGGTTCCCGCCTGGCGTGTTCAACGTGATTCCCACCAGCGATCCGAAGGGCGTGGGAGCGGAGCTCCTCTCCGACCCGCGTGTGCGCAAGATCACTTTCACCGGGTCGACCGAGGTCGGGAAGTATCTCGCGCGCGAGGCATCGGCGTCGGTCAAGCGCGTCTCTCTGGAGCTCGGAGGGCACGCCCCGTTCATCGTCTTCGAGGACGCCGACCTCGCCGCTGCAGCGCGTGGCGCTGTCGCCTCCAAGTTCCGGAACGCGGGGCAGACGTGCGTCTGCGCGAACCGCTTCTTCGTCCACTCGTCCGTGGTCGTGCGTTTCCTCGCCGAGCTACTCCCCCTCGTCACGGCGCTCAAGGTCGGCGATGGGCTGAAGGAGGGGGTCCACGTCGGCCCTCTCATCGATCAGGCGGGCCTCGACAAGGTCGAGCGCCATGTGCGTCAGGCGACCGCGTCAGGCGCTCGCGTGCTCGCCGGCGGTGCCAAGCCGCCGGGGAGCGGACACGGCTACTTCTACACACCAACCGTGCTCGCCGACGTGTCCGACGAGATGCAGGTGATGCGTGAGGAGACCTTCGGCCCGGTCGCCCCTGTGGCGGCTTTCGAGACGGAGGATGAGGTGGTGCGCCGGGCGAACCACGGCCCCTTCGGGCTCGCCGCCTATCTCTATACGCGCGATCTATCCCGCGCCTGGCGAGTCGCCGAGCGACTCGAGTACGGGATCGTCGGTGTCAACGACCCGATTCCTTCCACCGCGCAGGCGCCATTTGGCGGCTTCAAGGAGTCGGGGCTCGGCCGAGAAGGGGGGAGCGAGGGAATGGACGCCTTCCTCGAGACGAAGTACGTGTCGATGGGGATCTGATCACCGCGTCTCTCCCGATGCCAAAAGGCCGGCTCGACGATCGAGCCGGCCTTTGTTCTACGCTCGCGCGATCAGTACCAGCCGATCGGCTTCTCGTCGAGGTTGATGAAGACCTGCTTCGTCTCGAGGTACTCCTCGACGCCCCAGCGACCGAGCTCCCGGCCAAACCCTGACGCTTTGTAGCCACCCCACGGCGCCTCGACCATCGTCGGCTGCATGTGGTTGACCCACACGATGCCTGCCTCGAGCTCCCGGACGACGCGGAACGCCTTGAAGATGTCGCGCGTCCAGACCGCTGCGGCCAGGCCGTAGTCCGTGCCGTTGGCGATGCTGATCGCCTCCTCCTCGGTCTTGAAGGGAATCACGCTCATCACCGGGCCGAAGATCTCCTCCTGGGCGATCCGTGCATTGTTGTTCACGTCGTAGAAGATCGTCGGCTCCACGAACCAGCCCTTCTTGAGAGACTTCGGCACGCCACCGCCGACGGCGACCTTCGCCTCGCGCGCGCCGACGGTGAGGTACTCGCGTACCCGATCCCGCTGCTCCGCGCTGACCAGCGGACCCATCTTCGTCGCCCGGTCCAGGCCGTTCCCGAGAGTGATCGTCTTCGTCTTCTCCGTCATGGCCTCGACGAAGCGCTTGTAGATGTCGCGCTGCACGAGCACTCGGCTCCCCGCTGAGCAGACCTCACCTTGATTGATGAAGGTCCCGAAGAGAGCGCCATCGATCGCGGCCTCGAAGTCGGCGTCGGCGAAGAAGATGTTAGGCGACTTCCCACCGAGCTCCAACGAGACACGCTTCAAGCCGTCGGCGGCCGCGCGCATGATCGCACGGCCGACCGCGGCACTGCCGGTGAAGGCGATCTTCCGGACATCTTTGTGAACGACGAGTGGCGCGCCCGCGCCGGGACCGTCCCCAGTGACGATGTTCACCACGCCCGGCGGCAGTCCGACATCCTCGAAGTCCTTCGCCAGCTCGAGAATCGTGAGCGGCGTCTGCTCGGCGGGCTTGAGCACGACCGTGCACCCCGCCGCCAGCGCCGGCCCGAGCTTCCACGCCGCCATCGTGAGCGGATAGTTCCACGGAATGATCTGACCGGCGACGCCCATCGGCTCCCGGATCGCCAGCGCCACCGCCGGTGCCGGGACCGGAAGCACGTCGCCATGTATTTTCGTGGCCAGCCCGCCGTAGTACTCGAAGCAGGTGGCGGTGTCGTCCATGTCGAACTCGGACTCGACGATCGGCTTCCCCGAATTCCGCGTCTCGAGCTCGGCCAGTTCCGCCTTGCGCGCGCGCACGCGCTCGGCGAGGCGGAAGAGGATCCGCCCCCGATCCTGCGCGGTCGTGCCACGCCACCCGCCGTAGAACGCCTTCTTCGCCGCGCTCACCGCTCGATCGATGTCGGCCGCCGTCCCGGCGGGGCAGGTCGCGATGACCTCTTCGGTGGCCGGGTCGAAGACATCGAAGGTCTTCTTGCTCGCGGAATCGACGAACTTGCCGTCGATGTACATCTGGTACGCCTGGGCTGTCTTGTGATTCCGCTCGACCGCCTTCCGGCGTGGCTCGATTGTCTTGGGCATGGAAAGAACTGCGCGTTTGAGGTGTCGTGGAGTGTGTGTCGGCGGCTATGTCCGAACGCTCGCTTCATCGATGAGCCGTGTCCAGAGGATGATCACGGCCACCGAGACGAGGAAGATCACCGTCGCCACGGCGTTCACCTCCGGCGTGATCCCGCGGCGGAGCAGCCCCCAAATTTGCAGGGGGAGGGTGTTCTGGCGTCCGATGAGAAAGAATGTGACAGCGATCTCATCGAGGCTGAGCGTGAAGACGAGTAGCGCCGCACCGAGGACCGCCGAGCGGATCGTCGGCAACGTCACTCGCCAGAAGGTGCGCCACTCGTTCGCGTAGAGATCGGCGCTCGCCTCCTCGAGCGAGCGGTCGAAACGTTGGAGCCGCGCGAACACCTGAGTCATCACCACCGAGGTGAGCGCCGCTCCGTGTCCGATCACCACCGGCCACCCCGGCACGATCGGGAAACCGCTGGACAGCGAGAGGTGGAGCAAGGAGAAATAGCTCAGGAGAGCCACGCCGGTGATGATCCCCGGAAGGATCAGAGGCAGCATCACGAGCTGGCGAAAGGCGCCCTTCCCTGGGAAGTGGAATCGGTCGAGCACGAAGGCCCCCGGTACGCCGACGCAGAGCGCGATCACGACGGCGATGAGGGCCAGCTTGATGCTCGCGACCGCCGCATCGCGCATCCCGGTGTCCTGCCAGGCCGCCCCATACCACCGCCATGTGCCGAGGTGGAGCGGCCAGGCAATGATCGCGTCGGCGTGGAAGGAGTATGCAATAACCACGGCAATCGGCGCGTAGATGAAGGCGAAGACGAGCGCGCCGACCATCCAGAGACTCGTCGTGATCGGGTCGCGGGTACGCGTCGTCATCGGGCGGCCGCTCCCGCCGCTCCGGTTGCGCCCGCGCTCAGCGCCTCCCGCTCCCGACTGGAGAAGCTCCAGCGCTGCTCGAGTCGCGCTGCCAGCGCCAACATCCCCAGGGTGAGAGCGAGCATCACCGTCGACACGGCGGCGCCGAGGGGCCAGTTGTACGCGACTCCGAAGAGACTCCAGACGAGGTTCGACACCATGAGCGCACTGTCGCTTCCGCCGAGCAGCTGCGGGGCGAGGAAGTCGCCCATGCTGAGCACGAAGGCGAAGGTGCATCCCGCGAGCACGCCGGGAAACGACAGCGGGAAGACGACTCGCCAGAATGTCCGCCAGCGGCCGGCGTAGAGGTCGTAGCTCGCCTCCTTGAGCGACGGCGGGATCGACTCGAGCACCGCGTAGATCGGCATCAACGCGAACGGTGTGTAGATGTGCGTCAACGCCAGCACCACCGCGCCGCGGCTGTAGAGGAGGGCACGCACGGGCTCGTGCGTCAGGCCGGCAGCCATCAAGAGTCCGTTCAACACGCCCTGCTGCCCGAGGATGATCTTCCATGCGTAGGCCCGCACGAGATAGCTCACCCAGAGCGGGATGATCACCGCCATGTAGAGCAGATTCCGGTGGCGCGTGACTTTGAAGGCGAGGAGGTACGCCAGTGGATAGGCGAGGAGGAGGGCGAAGATCGTGACCTGGAGGGCCACACCTCCCGAGTAGAGAATCGTCGCCGGATACAGCGATGTGCCGAAGAGTCGGCGGTAGTTCTCCAGCGTCAACTGGTGCACGATGACGCCGTTGTCGAGGCGCCAGAACGAGTGCACCAGGAGAAGCGCGTAGGGCAGGAGAAGCGTGACCACGACCCACGTCACCGGAATCGCGCTTCCGAGTACCACCTTGAGTCGCGGACGCGTTCGGACGAAATCGAGAATCGTCCGGCGCTCACCCGCCGCGAGAGGCGTTTGCTGCGCGAGTGCGCGCGCGTCAGGCGCGGACAAGCACCCCTCGCTCCACCTGCCAGCGCACCGAAGCGGCATCGCCGACCGAGAAGCGCACGCCATCGCTCTGGTGGGCGACGATCGCACTCCCGTCCGCGAGGCGCAGATGCACGCGCAGGGCCGAGCCGGCGTACACAATGCCGGTGACCGTACCCGGGAGGACGTTCTCGTCGGTCGGCGCCGCGCTGCCGGCAGCGAGCGACATCGATTCCGGACGGACCGAGAGCGACACGCGCTCCCCCTCTCGCCGTGGTTCTGCCTCTCGATCGTATGCCGGAACTCGCACGACTCGGTCGGCGATTCGCAGGCTGACTCTGCCGGCACGCTCCTCGACCACCGTACCCTCGATCAGGTTCGTCTCTCCGATGAAGTCGGCGACATACCGGGTACGAGGACGGTCGTACATCTCGCGGGGCGACCCGACCTGCTCCAGTCTACCGTCCCGCATGAGGGCGATCCGGTCGGACATCGTGAGGGCCTCCTCCTGGTCGTGGGTGACGTAGATGAAGGTGATCCCCACTTGCTGCTGCAGCTGCTTGAGCTCGAGCTGCATGGCGCGGCGAAGCTTGAGATCGAGCGCTCCGAGCGGCTCGTCGAGGAGGAGGACGCGCGGCTCGTTCACCAATGCGCGCGCCAGCGCCACCCGCTGCTGCTGGCCGCCGGACAGCGTTTTCGGCGATCGCCCGGCGAATTCCTTCATCCGCACCATCCCCAGCGCCGCCGCCACGCGCGCCGCGATCTCCGGGCGTGGCACGTGCCGCATCACGAGGCCGTAGCCGACATTCTCGGCGACCGTCATGTGGGGGAAGAGCGCGTACTGCTGGAAGACGGTATTCACCGGCCGCTTGAAGGGCGGGAGTCCGGCCAGGTCGACCCCATCCATCAGGATCGCTCCGGTCGTCGGCTGCTCGAAGCCGGCGATGAGGCGGAGCGTCGTCGTCTTACCCGATCCGGAGGCGCCGAGGACGGTCAGGAACTCCCCCGCTGCGATGGCGAGGGAGAGGTGGTCGACGGCGAGGTGGCCTCCGAAGCGCTTGCAGAGATCGCGCAGCTCGAGCAGCGGCCCGCCGAGCCCCCCACCCGATCCGATGCTGCCGCCACCCTCGCGCCCGGCGGCGCTCACTGGGCCGCCTTGATCTCGTTCCAGATCTCCTGGTACTTGTCGCGCCGCGAGCCCCACTGCCAGAAGTTCACCCGTGCGCCGTACTCCGCCACGTCGTGCTGTCCCGCCGACTCGTCAGGCGTCATGTACCTCTTCGCTCCGGGGTTGGCGACGATGTAACCGGTAACGTCGGCGAGGAGCTTCTGGGTGAACGGCTGGGCCGCGTACTCGAGCCAAGCGTACGCCGCGTCGAGATTCTGCGCACCGCTCGTGAGCACCCAGTGATCCGCCCAGGCCGTCGTCCCCTCCTTCGGAATCACCTCTCCCGCCGGGTAGTGAGCGCGGCGGAGCTGGTTCGTCATCAGCGGCCACCCCTCCCCCAGCACTACCTCCCCCGACTGGAAGAGCTGCGTCAGGTCGCCGGCCGTCGACCAATACTTGCGGATGTGCGGCCTGAGCTCGATGAGCTTCGCCTTGACCTGCGCGAGCTGGTCGTCGCTGAGGTTGTACAGCTTGCTCTTGTCGTTCGGATCATCCATGCCGAGATACTGGGCGACCATGTACACCGAGGCGATGTCATCCTGGAGGGAGACCTTCCCCTTGTATTTGTCATCCCAGAGGACGCTCCACGATGTCGGTGCCGGCTTCACCTTGGTGGAGTCGTAGATCAGTGGGTTCGGCCCGAAGGCCCAGGGCTCGCCGAAGACCTTGTTGTCGCGACGCACGAGCGGGAGGGCGCGGAAGCTCGGCATGAGGTCGTCGAAGCTGGGGACGCGAGCCAGATCGAGCGGCGAGGCGAGTCCCGCCTGAATGATCTGCGTCACGGCGTCGCTCGATGGCGAGATCAGATCGAACGTCTGCGCCCCGCCCGCCCGGAGCTTCGCCACCAGGTCATCGCTCGAGCCCATGAAGGTCGAGTTGATCTTCACCCCGCAGGCGCGCTCGAAGGGAGCGGTGAAGAGGCTGTCCGTATACCCCTCCCACACCATCACGTTGAGCTGCCCGCCAAGCGGCGTCGGGCAGAGTTTGCCCAGATACGTGGCTGCATCGGCGCGCGCGTCGGACGTTGGCGTTATCGTGATCTTGGCCACCGGGCCGCGCGGCGCGGCGTGCTCGGTCTTCGAGCACCCGACGGCGAGTGTCACAAGGAGGGCGGCGGTGGCCGGACCGCGGCTTCGTGATCGGCCGTGGGAGAAGGGGTGGGGCATGCGGATCTGTCGTAGGGGTGCTGCGGCGAGGCGTGCTGGTGGACGGGCTCCCATCTTATAACTTTCCGCCCACGCCGTCGAGCCTCGATCCTCCATCGCTGGGGCATCGGTCACGCGACGATCGCCACCAAACATCGACCCGCCGAGACCGCACATGTCACGCGTCATCGAGCTCAAGACCGAGATCCCTGGGCCGGCGAGCAAGGCGCTCTTCGCTCGGCGCCAGCACGCTGTCGCTCGCGGAGTCCCCGCGACCACGCCGCTCGCGATCGTCCACGCGGAAGGAGGCGTCCTCACCGATGCCGATGGCAATCGGCTCATCGACTTCGCCGGCGGCATCGGGGTGATGAACGTCGGGCACCGGAACCCGCGGGTGATCCAGGCGGTGCGTGAGCAGCTCGACCACTTCACGCACGTCTGCTTCCCGGTGGCTTCTTACGAGCCGTACGTGGCGCTCGCCGAACGGCTCAACGCGATCACGCCGGGGAAGCACGAGAAGCGCACCCTCTTCGTGAACAGCGGCGCGGAGGCGATCGAGAACGCGATCAAGTGTGCGCGATTCTTTACCGGCCGTCAGGCGGTGGTCTGCTTCGAGCACGCCTTCCACGGACGCACGAACCTGGCAATGGCGCTCACCTCGAAGGTGAATCCGTACAAGAAGGGGTTCGGCCCCTTCGCGCCCGAGGTGTACCGCCTGCCATATCCTTACTGCTACCGCTGCCCCGAGCAGGGGAGCGGCGCCGGCTGTTGCCTGGCGGACGCCGAGCGCTTCGAGCAGACCTTCGCCGCCCTCGTCGACCCGGCGAGCGTCGCCGCGATCGTGATCGAGCTGGAGTTGGGGGAGGGTGGATTCGTCCCCGCCCCCCGCGAGTACGTGCGGTCCCTCGCCGCCTTCGCCAAGGCGCACGGCATCCTGCTCGTCGCCGACGAGATCCAATCGGGATTCGGGCGCACCGGGCGCCTCTTTGCCTGTGAGCACTACGATCTCGTGCCCGACATCATCGTGACCGCGAAGTCGCTCGCCGGCGGAATTCCCCTCGCGGCCGTCACCGGCCGTGCCGATGTCCTCGACGCGCCGCAGGTCGGTGGACTCGGTGGCACCTACGGCGGGAATCCGCTCGCGTGCGCCGCCGCCCTCGCCGTGCTCGACGTGATGGCGGCCGAGGATATTCCCGCCAAGGCCGCGCAAATCGGCGAGCGGCTGATGTACCGGCTGCGCTGCTTCGCCGACGAGCACAAAGGGATTGGCGACGTTCGCGGGCTCGGGGCGATGACGGCGATCGAGTTGGTGGCCGACCGCGCGAGCCAGACGCCGGACAAGGCACGCACCACCCGCATCCTCGAGCAGGCGCTCCGGCGCGGGCTGGTGCTCCTCTCCGCGGGGACGTACGGCAACGTCGTGCGCATCCTCTCGCCGCTCACGATCAGCGACGCCGTTCTCGACGAAGGGTTGGACGTGCTCGGCGAGGCGCTCGCCGCGTCGGAGCACTGAGGTGGAAGGCGCCCCCGGCGTCCAGGCAACGCCGGCGGTGGAAGTCGTTCGGGTGTCGAAGAGTTTCGGCGCCACCGTCGCCGTGCGTGATGTTTCCTTCGCCGTCATGCCCGGCGAGTTCTTCTCCCTCCTCGGCCCCTCCGGCTGCGGGAAGACGACCCTCCTCCGGATGCTCGCCGGGTTCGAGGAACCGAACGCCGATGGCGGTGAGGTCCGTCTCCTCGGGCAGGTGGTGAACGAGCGCCGCCCCTACGAGCGGCCCCTGGCGATGGTCTTCCAGAACTACGCGCTCTTCCCGCACCTCTCGGTGGAGCGCAACGTCGCCTTCGGGCTGGAACAGCGAAAGACGCCGAAGGCCGAGATCACGGAACGGGTGCGCTCGGCGCTCGCCCTCGTCAGGTTGGCGCCGGAGACATTCGCTCGGCGGATGCCGGCGCAGCTCTCCGGCGGGCAGCGCCAGAGAGTGGCGCTCGCCCGAGCGCTCGTGCTCAATCCGTCGATCCTCCTCCTCGACGAGCCGCTCGGCGCGATCGACCTCAAACTGCGGAAGGAGATGCAGCTCGAGCTCAAGTCGCTCAACAAGGAGCTCCGGACGACGTTCATCTACGTGACCCACGATCAGGAGGAGGCGCTCACCATGTCGGATCGGATCGCCGTCATGGAGAACGCCCGGGTCGCACAGCTGGGGACCCCCGCGGAGGTCTACGAGAACCCGCGGACAGCGTTCGTGGCGAAGTTCATCGGCGAGTCCAACTTCTTCGATGGCCGTGTCCGTGCGCGGGGGGAGGAATGGATAGAAGTCGATCGTAGCGGCGGAGGGCGCTTCCGCATTCCGAGGCAGAACGGTCTCGGCCCCGGGCACTCCGTTCGCATCGCCGTTCGTCCCGAGTGGCTCGACATCTGCCCGGTCGACGCCGTGCCATCGGATGAGAACGCACTCGGCGGGACGGTGCGCGATGTCGTCTACCTCGGCGAGACGATGCACGTGCTGGTGGGGCTCCCCGACGACCTCGTGGTCGCCGTCGCCCTGCGCAATGAGGGGCAGCTCATCAAACCGCTCCCGTGGAAGAAGGGGGATGCGGCCGCCGTCGCCTGGAAACCCGAGGATTGTCAGGTGCTCGAGGAGGAATGAGCACCCGTCGGCGGCGGCTGCTCGGCTGGCTCGAACGACACCCGGAGGCGCAGGCTTGGGCGCTGCTCGGACCGGGGACGATCTGGATGGTCGTCTTCTTCGTCATCCCGGTCCTCATCATGTGCGCCTACAGCCTCATGCCGCGGGGGACCTACGGCGGCGTCGAGGTCGGGTTCACCCTCGAGGCGTACCAGCGCTTCTTCAATCCGGTCTACCTCATCATCCTCGAGCGCACATTCGTCGCCGCGCTGTTGTGCACGGCGCTCTGCGTCCTCTTCGGCTACCCGGTGGCGTATGTGATCGCCCGCAGCGGCCGATGGAAGAACGTCCTCCTCTTTCTCGTCGTGCTCCCCTTCTGGACGAGCTTTCTCGTCCGAACCTTCGCGCTGATCTTCCTCA
>Ga0187777_10001852_pt1 | contig 13593 bp, 12 predicted proteins | sample 1015_Q2_SP5_10_M_FD_132416 | JGI IMG/M metagenome (GOLD analysis project Ga0187777, IMG submission 132416) | Tropical peat soil microbial communities from peatlands in Department of Meta, Colombia - 1015_Q2_SP5_10_MG | ecosystem: Environmental > Terrestrial > Soil > Wetlands > Peat | place...
CCGAGCTCGCCCGCGCGCACGCGCGCGAGGAGCTTGCCCACGGCGTCGACGATCTCGGGGACCGCCTCGCGCAGTTGCCGGGCGTCGTCGGGGTCGATCTCGGCCGGATCGATCTCCGATCGCGCCACCAGCGCGTCGAGGTCGGCGAGCTGCCGCCCGACCCACCCCAGCGGGTCGGCGCCGAGCTCGTCGTCCCACTCGCGCCGGCCGGGCTCCCACCCGCGCAACCGCGGATGGTGGTGGGTGCGGTCGTGGCTGCCCACCGGGCCCTCGACGGTCTCGAACAGGTCGGCGCGCCAGATCGGCCGATCGATCGCGATCCGCTGCACCGAGTAGATCGAGCCCTGGAGCTCGGGGCGCTCCACGACCCGGACCTCGAGCCGCACGCCGTGCTCGGCACCCTCCTGGCCGGGACCGGGGTTGGGATCGACGAAGTAGAGGTCGCCGACGACGACGCCGACTCGTTCGAACGCGAATGCGTAGAGCACGGACGACAGCGTACGCCGCGCGAACGCGCGCCTACGCGAGCGTCACCTCCGTCGTGAGGCGGGCGAGCAGCGTGGCGCGCAGGGAGTCGATGGCGAGACGGTCGCCAAGCTTCTGGCCGGTCGCGTCGCGGAGGTAGAACACGTCGACGACGCGATCGCCGAGCGTCGAGACGATCGCGAGCGACACGTCGAGGCCGAGGTCGGCGAACACAGCGGCCACGCGGGCGAGCAGTCCCACGTCGTCGGGCGCGTGGACCTCGACGACCGTCGCGAAGGCCGACGCGTCGTTGTCGACGGTGATGCGCACGTCGCGTGCCGACACGTGCACGGTGGCGGGCCGGTAGCGGCGCGTTCGCTCGCGGAGCAGATCTTCCAGGGGGAAGTCTCCCGACAGTGCAGCCTCGATCGTGTGGGCGACGTCCGCACGTCGCGGCGCATCGCCCAGGCGGCCGAACCGGTCGATGCCCGCGAAGACCTCGAGCGCCATGCCGTCGTGGTGCGTGTACCCCGCCGCTGCAGTGATGTCGAACCCCGCGAGGCTGAGGCTCGCGGCGACGGTGGCGAGGAGACCGGTACGGTCGGGCGCGACCACCGTGCACCGCAGGCCGCGATGGTCGACCGCTGCCTCGTCCCACTCGACGGCGAGCTCGCGCGCCTCGATGAGCTCACGGTGCCGCGCGAGCACGGCAGCCGGGAATGCAGTCGTGTAGGAGGCGGGCATGGCGTCGAGGTACTCGTCGGCAGCGGGACCGATGAGAGTGGCGAGCTCGGCGCGGTGCAGCGCAGCCGACGCCGAGCTGATGACACCCTCCTCGAGCAGCGAGTCGGTCTTCACGAACAGCTCGCGGACGAGAGCGGCCTTGCTCGAGCTCCACGCCGCCGGCCCTGTGGCACGCGAGTCTCCGATGGTGAGCGCGTAGAGCAGATCGAGACGCTCGCTGTCACCGACGGCGCGAGCGAACCGCGTGATCGTGAGCTCGTCCGACAGGTCACGGCGCGTCGCGGTGTCGGCCAGGAGGAGGTGGTTCTGCACGAGCCAGACGAGCACGCTCGTGCCGTACGCGTCGAGACCGATGCGTGTCGCGAGCGCGGCGGCCGTGGCGGCGCCGACCTCGGAATGGTCGCCGGGCCGACCCTTGCCGATGTCGTGGAGGAACGCGCCGAGCAACAGGAGGTCCGACCGCGCGCGCCGCGCCACCTCGCCGTCGAAGTCGTCGGCCCGGAGGATCTCGACACACTCGGCGACAGCTTCGAGCGAGTGCCGGTCGACGGTGAACCGGTGATAGGCGTTGCGCTGCGGACGTGCGCGCACGTGCTCCCATTCGGGAAGGAGGCGCACGAGGAGGCCCACGTGGTCGAGGGCCTCGAACACGGGAATGGCACCGTGGCCCGCGCTGAGCAATTCGATGAACGCGGCGCGAGCCGCCGGGGTCCACTCCACCTCCTCGAGCGCGGCGATGCGGTCGAGCGAGTCGCGATCGATCGGTACGTGCTCGCGCGCGGCCTGCGCCGCGAGCTCGAGCACGGTTGCGGCGTCGACTGCGCCTCCGGCATCGAGCGACACGTAGCGTGTGGCCGCGCCCCGCGCGAGCGCCCGGAGCCGCGACCACAGGTCGGAGGTGATCCACACGACGGCGCGGGCGGCCTCGCCGAGGCCTCGTACGAGCGCGTCGGCGTCGGCGACGCCGAGCAACGCCGCGACGGCGTCCTGGTCCTGCAAGGTGAGCTGGTCGGAACGCCCTCCCGAGACGCGGTGCAGGGCGACGCGCGCGTCGAGCAGGAGCTCGCGCGTCTCGCGCAGGCGCTTGCGGTCCTCGTCGCGGAGGTACCCGAGCGCGACCAGAGTCGCGATCCCGATGGACCAACCGCCGCTCCCGTGCGTCGCTCCGGGACCACCGGGGTCCGGTCCGAGCGCCCACCCGATCCAGCCCGGAGCCTGGATGTCGCGCAGGCCGCCGGCGCCGTCCTTGAGGTCGGGCGCCAGCATCTCGGCGACCGGACCCGGCCGCTCCTGCCGGTCCGCGGCTCCCCTGGCGAGGTCGACGATGAGCCGGTTGCGGCGCTTTGGCGCGAGGCGGCGCACCTTCGCCATGAGCTCGTCGAGCAAGGTCTCGTCGCCCGCGAGGAGCCGCGTGTCGAGCAACGACGTGAGCGCGTCGAGCTCCTGATCGGCGACCGACAACGCCTCCCGCACCGTCCGCGTGGAGTGGCCGAGCACGAAGCCCGCGTCCCACAGCGGGTACCAGAGTCGAGCGGCGTCGTCGCGCAGCGCGGACGCTCGCCGGCCGCCGGCGTGCAGGAGCATCACGTCGACGTCGGAGCCCGGGCACAGCTCGCGCCGCGCGTACGACCCGAGCGCGACCAACGCCCAACCCGGCCGCGAGCCGAAACCCAGCGTGGCGTCGACGAGCGTGTGATCGATGAGGTTGCTGAGCGCGCGTCCGAACGACGAGCCGCGCAACGATGTGGCCGCGACGAGCTCCTGGCGAGCCGCGCGGAGCGTGCTAGAGCGCGTCGGGTCCGGACTCACCGGTTCGGATGCGCCAGGCTTGTTCGACGGGCACCACCCACACCTTGCCGTCCCCGATCTTGCCGGTGCGCGCGGTGTCGACGAGGCGACTGGCGACGCGATCGACCTCGTGATCGTCGACGAGGATCTCCACCCGCACCTTGGGCACGAAGTCGATCGTGTACTCGGCTCCCCGGTACACCTCGGTGTGACCGCGCTGGCGACCGAATCCCTGCACGTCCGACACCGTGAGGCCCTGGACTCCGAGGTCCTTCACCGCTTGTTTCACGTCGTCGACCTTGAAGGGTTTGATGATCCCGACGATGAGCTTCATGTCCAGGCTCCAATCATGGCGCGCCGAGCAGCGCGCGTCAGACTCGTTCGAGCGAATAGCCGACCTCGGAGTGCTGGGTGACGTCGAGCCCGGTCTCCTCGTCCTCTTCCGAGACGCGGATGCCGCCCGGCATCACCTTTCCGAGGAGCCAGCAGATGACGAGGGTCAGCACACCCGACCACACGATCGTCGACACCACGGCGAGGACCTGGTCGCCCATCAGCTCCCAGCCTCCACCGTTGAACAGACCCTCGTGGGTCACCGCGGCGTTGAAGGCCGAGTCCGCGAACAACCCGAGCAGCAGTGACCCGACGATCCCACCGACGAGGTGCACACCCACGACGTCGAGCGCGTCGTCGTAGCCGAAGCGGAACTTGAGGCTGCACGCGAGGTAGCAGATCGCGCCGGCGACGAGGCCGATGTAGATGGGGGACATCCCGCCGACGAAGCCGGCGCAGGGCGTGATCGCGACCAGTCCCGCCACCGCGCCCGACGCCGCCCCGAGGGTGGTGGCGTGACCGCCCTTGACCCGCTCGACGAGCAACCACCCGAGCATCGCGGCGGCGGCGGCCATGTTCGTGTTCAGGAAGGCCTGCGCGGCAAGCCCGTTGGCGCCGAGCGCCGAGCCGGCGTTGAACCCGAACCAACCGAACCAGAGCATGCCGGCGCCGAGCAGGGTCCAGGGGAGCATGTGCGGTGGCATCGGGTGCTGCGGCCAACCGCGTCGCTTCCCGAGCACGACGACGGCGGCGAGCGCGGCGATGCCGGCGTTGATGTGCACCACGGTCCCGCCCGCGAAGTCGAGCGCGCCGCGGCGGAACAACCATCCGGCAGGTGAGAACACCCAGTGTGCGACGGGCGCGTACACGACCACGAGCCAGATGCCGAGGAACCAGAACCACGCGGAGAACTTCATCCGGTCGGCGATGGCACCAGTGATCAGCGCGGGCGTGATGATCGCGAACATGAGCTGGAATGCCATGAAGGCGAGCGGCGGGACGTGGATCGCGACGAAGCCGGACGGTGTCGTGCCGAGGGCCTGCGTGAAGCCGGTGGGCATGACCCTCGCGACGTCGTGCATCCACGCGAGGTCGAGGTTGCCGATGTACTTCCCGGTGCCGTGGAACGCGAGCGAGTAGACGAGCACGGCCCACAGCACGCTCACGAGACCCATCGAGAAGAAGTTCTGCATCAACATCGCGAGGACGTTCTTCGCGCGGACCATCCCGCCGTAGAAGAAGGCGAGGCCCGGCGTCATGAACAGCACCAGCGCCGCCGACGCCAGTACCCAGGCGGTGTCGCCCGGGCTGATCAGCCCGAAGGTCGTCATGGTTCCCTCCCAAACGCCCGTACTCCGCCCGCGTCTCGGCGAGCATCAGGCGGCCGACAGAATCGTCAGGAAGTCAGCATATGCATGTGCCAATCCGTATGCAGGGAACGGTGGGCGTGCTCAGGGCGCGGCGCGGGCGCGGAGCACGGCCGCCTTCGCCATCCCCCACGCCAGGAGGAGCGGCGCGAGGTCGGGGTCACCCAGGTCGCCGAGCGTGCGCGGCACCAGCCCGTAACGGTCGTCGGGCCACGCCCGCTCCTCGAACGCGTCGCGCTCCACCGGCGGGATGCCCGCGGCCTCCAGCACCTCGGTCGGCTCGCGGTACGCGCTGCGCACGATCTCGAGCGGCGTCTGATACTGGTCGGCCGCGTCGAACGCGAAGAGGTCGCGCAGCCTCGCGGTCACGCGCGCGGTCGCGTGATCGGCGGCGTCGTCGGCATCGGCGAGGGCGCGCGCCCGGGCGTCGTCGTCGAGCCGGCCCCAGGCGTCGACGACCCCGGCGACGGCACGACGGACCCAACCCGGGAGCTCTCGTTCGACGCCGGCGACGATCGCGTCGCTCGCCTCGGCAAGGCGCTGCGCCGCGATCTCCGCGCTATCCCTCGAGGACGTCACCTTCCATCGCGTTCACGGTGCAGCCGAGCTCCTGGAGGTACGCGATCGCCGCGGCACGGTGCTCCTCGGTGCCCCCGAGCTCGAGGATGACCCATCCGGAGTGCGCTTCGACGTTGGCGCGCCGGATGTTGGGGACGACGTCGAAACGTTTGACGAGCTCGTAGATCATCGGTCGGTTCACGAGCTCTTCGGGGAACGAGACGAACAGGCGAACGTGGTCCATGGCGCGCCCCCGGCGGTCAGAGCCCGACGCGCTCGAGCGCGTCAGACGGCTCGCCGACGAGCCCGGTCACGAAGGGGCCGAACTCCGCGTACTCCGCCGACACCGGGTCGAAACGCATCTCGTAGACGATGTCCTTCAGCGCGACGGGATCGTCGGCGAGGAGCGTGACACCCCACTCCCAGTCGTCGAGCCCGGTGGACCCGGTGATGAGCTGCAGCACTCGCCCCGCATACTCGCGCCCGACGCGTGCGTGCCCGGCCATCAGCCGCTTCCGCGCGTCGAACGGCAGCAAGTACCAGTTGGCGCCCGCCGCGCGGCGCTTCGACATCGGGTAGAAGCAGATCGAACGCTTGAGTGGCAGACGGGGGTGGAGCCGGTGCTCGCGGTATTGCTCCATGCGTTCGCGCCATGCTGCGAGTGACGCTTCCTGCGCGGCACCGACGAGGCCGGTTTCGGCCTCTATGCGAGCGCGCTCGTCGTCCTCGGTGGACGTGTACTCGGAGAGCTCGGTCATCGACACGTACGAGTCGACCAGCGTGAGCGGCGCCGCCGCCAGCTCACGCTGGAACGTGTGCAACCGCGTGAGGTCGGGACCGAGCGCCATCACCCCGAGGTCGGCCTTGTGGCCGAGCACGACGAAGAGCAGCGCCTGGTGCCCGTCGGCTTCGAGCGAGCGCACCGCGTCGAGCGCGCGCTTGCCGCCCTGCGGGTCGGCGTCGGCGCGGGCGCGGTCGACCGCGTAGAAGAGGTGGAGCACGCCCCAACCCTGGGAGAGCTCGACGGGCTCCATCAGATGAAGTGGCCGGTCCCGGTACCGAAGAGGCCACCGGGCAGGAGGTCGGAGAGGTTCGCGACGTCGCCTGCCGGCGGGGCCTGCACGTCGACCGGCACACCGAACTCCACGATCTCCATCGTGAGCGTGTCGTCGTGGCCAGAGGTGCCGAGCGTGGTCTGCAGCTTCACGACGCGGTCGGAGCCGTCGATCCACACGTCGACCGGCACGCTGCCACCCACGCTGCTCCCCGGCAGTACGGCCGCCACCTTCGACAGGTCGATCGTGGCGCGGTAGTGCGTGGCGGGCTGCCCGGCGACCGTGTCGTCGCCGACGTTCTGCACGTCGCCCGACAGGCCCTTCAGCACACCCAGCGCGTCGGTGGGCGTGGTCATGCCTCCGGCCCCGAGTGGCAGCGACCCGTCGAGCTCCGACAGGTCGAGCGCGACCCAGCGCTTGCCGCTCGGGTTCAACGAACCGAGGGGCAGGTTGCTCACGTCGAGGTACGCAGTGCCGTCGACGATCCGCATCTCCGTGCTGCCACCGCTCGGCAGCTGCATCGTGACCTGGCCGTTCTTCTCGTCGGCCGCCGAGACGCCGGAGGCTTGCACGACCGACCGGCCGGATTCGTCGGTGACGTCGAGCCGGAAGCGCGCCGACTGCGCGTTCTGCGTGTTCTCCGAGGCGAGCTGCAGCGTCTTGATCGACACCGCGTCGGTACCGGGACCACTGCCGCCACACCCGGCCAGCGCGAGCGCGAGCGCGACCCCGAGCGCCGCGCAACCCAGACCGATCCGCCCAATGGTGCTTCGCATGCTCATGCGTTCTCGTCGCTTCGCTCCGGGCCGCACTGCCCGCGGCTCGAGGGGGCACCCCACTCGCCACTCGGAGCCGCCGGCTCGGCGCCCACCGTAGACGTCAAGAGGGACGACCCGAAGGTCGCCCCTCTTGCATCGGCTGCTGGTCGGGCAGGGTTCAGAAGTCGCCCATGCCGTCCATGCCACCGGGCATGGCAGGCATCGCGGGCTTCTCCTCGGGCTTGTCGGCGACGACCGCCTCGGTGGTGAGGAACAGACCTGCGATCGACGCCGCGTTCTGCAGCGCCGAGCGCGTGACTTTGGCGGCGTCGGTGACGCCGGCCTTCACGAGGTCCTCGTACTCACCGGTACGGGCGTTCAGCCCGTTGGCGCCGCGCAGGTTCTTCACCTTCTCGACGACGACGCCGCCCTCCATGCCGGCGTTCACCGCGATCTGCTTCAGCGGCTCCTCGAGTGCCCGGGCCACCATCTGCGCGCCCGTGGCCTCGTCACCGTCGAGCGAACCCGCGAGCTGGAGCACCTGCTCCTGCGCGCGGATGAGGGCCACGCCGCCACCGGGGACAACGCCCTCTTCGACGGACGCCTTCGCGGTCTGGACCGCGTCCTCGATGCGGTGCTTCTTCTCCTTGAGCTCGACCTCGGTGGCCGCGCCAACCTTGATGATCGCCACACCGCCGGCGAGCTTCGCGAGCCGCTCCTGCAGCTTCTCGCGGTCGTAGTCGGAGTCGGTGTTCTCGATCTCCTGCTTGATCTGGTTGATGCGCCCGTTGACGTCGGCCTTGTTGCCGGCACCCTCGACGATCGTGGTCTCGTCCTTGGTGACGACGACACGGCGCGCCCGGCCGAGCAGGCCGAGGTCGGCGTTCTCGAGCTTGAGACCGACTTCTTCGGAGATCACCGTGCCACCGGTGAGGATGGCCATGTCCTCGAGCATCGCCTTGCGCCGCTCGCCGAAGCCGGGAGCCTTCACCGCGACCGACTTGAACGTGCCGCGGATCTTGTTGACGACGAGCGTGGCGAGCGCCTCGCCCTCGACGTCCTCGGCGATGATCACGAGCGGGCGGCTCGCCTGCATCACCTTCTCGAGCACGGGCAGGAGGTCCTTGACCGCCGAGATCTTCCCACTGTGCAGGAGGATGTAGGGGTCGTCGAGGACACCCTCCATCCGGTCGGTGTCGGTGACGAAGTAGGGCGAGATGTAGCCCTTGTCGAAGCGCATGCCCTCGACGAAGTCGAGCTCCATGCCGAAGGTCTGGCTCTCCTCGACGGTGATGACGCCGTCGGTGCCGACCTTGTCGAGCGCTTCGGCGATCTTCTCGCCGATCTCGGGGTCGGCCGCGGAGATCGCGGCGACGTTGGCGATGGCGGCGAGGTCGGTCTTGACGCTCTTCGAGTTCTTCTTGATCGACTCGACCGCCGTATCGACCGCCTTCTCGATGCCGCCCTTCAGCACCATCGGGTTGGCACCGGCCGCGACGTTCCTGAGGCCTTCACGCACCATGGCCCACGCCAGGACGGTGGCGGTGGTGGTGCCGTCGCCGGCGACGTCGTCGGTCTTCTTGGCGACTTCCTTCACCAGCTCGGCGCCGACCTTCTCGTACGGGTCCTCGAGCTCGATCTCCTTGGCGATCGAGACGCCGTCGTTCGTGATGGTGGGCGCTCCCCACTTCTTCTCGAGGACGACGTTGCGGCCCTTCGGACCGAGGGTGACGCGCACGGCGTCGGCGAGCTTGTTCATACCCGCCTCGAGGGAGCGGCGGGCGTTCTCCGCGTAAGCGATCTGCTTGGGCATGACGTGGTTCCCCTTTGGTGGGCGGGTGGTTCGTGGGATCGTGTGCGACCCGCGGTCGGGGCGCTCGAGCGGGGCTTAGCACTCACGGCCGCAGAGTGCTAACCATGTTGGCACTCGGAGAGCGAGAGTGCAAATTGTGGCCGCCGCGCGGTCCTGCCCCCGGCCTCGCCCGCCCATCCTCGCCGGACCGCCGGTACCCTCTGAGGTGCGTGGGCATGCAGAGCGTCACGGGCACGCGGGACACGATTCTGGCGGTGGCGAGCCACCGGTTCGCCGAGCGGGGCTATGCGGGCACCAGCCTCGCCGAGATCGCCGAAGAGGTCGGCATCCGCACGCCCAGCCTGTTCCACTACTTCCCGTCGAAGCTCGAGTTGTACCGCGCGGTGCTGCTCGACGCCTTCGAGGACTGGTTCGAGCTGATCCGCGAAACCACCGCGACGCCGCTCGACGGCTGGTCGCAGGTGGAGCACATCCTGCGGACCGCGTTCGTGTTCTGCGAGGAGCGCCCGGACTTCGTGCGGCTGGCACGGTGGGAGGCGCTCGACGGCGGTCGGGTGCTCGCCGACGAGATGGCGTCGGTTCTGCGCCCGATGTTCGAACGCGCGGTCGACTTCCTCGAACGCGAGATGAACGCCGGACGGGTCCGGCAGTGCGACGCGCGCCGGCTCGTGCTCACGGGCTACGGCGCGGTCCTCTCGTACGTGTCCGACGCACCGCTCCTCGGCGCGTTGCTCGGTGAGGACCCACTCAGCGCGAAGGCGATGGCCGCGGAGCAGGAGCACATCGTCGACCTGTTCCGGCGCGCCCTCGCCCCGTGACGCGCCGATCGACCGAACCGCAGCGTACGGTCGGTAGCCTCACCGTGGACGACACGGGAGACTCCGGATGACCGAAGTTCGAGCGGCACCCGGGATCGATCAGCACGCGGCCGGCGGCGCCGACGCCACCGGTGACACCGCGCTCCATCCCACGTTGATGGAAGACATGCTGCTCGCGCGCCGCCTCTCCGAGCGGCTCTGGAACCTCCAGCGGCAAGGCCAGATCGCCACGATCCCGCCGCTCACGGGGCAGGAAGCAGCCGTGGTCGGCGTCGTGCGCGCACTCGACCTCGAGCACGACTGGCTGGCGCCCTACTACCGCGAGCAGGTCGGCATGGCCGCGCTCGGCGACGAGTTCCTCGAGCAGATCGTGATGTACTGGCGCGGGCACCCCGACGGCGGTCGCGTGCCCGCCGGCGTACGGTGCCTGCCGCCGCAGATCTCCCTCGGCTCGCAGGTCCCGCACGCGGCAGGGCTCGCGTGGGGCCTGAAGCTGCGCGGCGAGCCCGGGGTCGCGTGCACGTTCATCGGCGACGGCGCCACGTCGGAGGGCGACTTCTACGAGGGCTTGAACCTCGCGGGCGTGCAGGAGGTCCCGCTCGTCGTCGCGGTGTTGAACAACGGATGGGCGATCTCCACGCCCACGTCGCGCCAGACCGCGGCGGCGACGCTCGCGGCCAAGTCAGACGCCGCGGGGGTGGCGAGCATGCAGGTCGACGGCAACGACGTGCTCGCGGTCGTCGAGGCGACGCGCTTCGCGCGCGCACACGCCGTCTCCGGCAGCGGACCCGTGCTGATCGAGCTCCTCACGTACCGGATGGGCGCGCACACCAACTCGGACGACCCCACCCGCTACGTGCCCGAAGCCGACCTCGCCGCATGGCGCGAGCGCGACCCGATCAACCGTCTGCGCGCGCACCTCACCGAGGGGGGTTACTGGGACGACGCGCAGCACGCGGCGCTCGTCGACGCCGTCGAGGCACGGATCGAACGGATCGTCCGGGCCGCCCTCGCGCACCCGGTACGCCCCGACGCGGCGTTCGACCACGTCATGGCGACGGAAGCACCGCGTCTTACGCGGCAACGCGACGAACTGGCCGCGCGCATCGACCAGGGGGAACACGAGACCGAACCCGGTGTGTCGTGGCGACCGTGACGATGGTCGCGGCGATCCGCGACACGATCGCCGAGGAGATGGCGCGCGACGAGCGCGTCATCGTGCTGGGGGAGGACGTCGGGCGCAACGGTGGTGTGTTCCGCGCCACCGACGGCTTGCTCGATCGGTTCGGCGATACCCGCGTCGTCGACATGCCGATCTCGGAGTCCGCCATCGTCGGCGCGAGCGTGGGGTTGTCGGTGGCGGGGCTCGTGCCCGTCACAGAGATCCAGTTTGCCGGGTTCAGCCTGCAGGCGTATCACCAGCTCGTTGGTCAGCTCGCGCGACTCCGTTACCGGAGCCGCGGGACCTTGCACTGCCAGGTCACGGTGCGCGCGCCCTACGGCGGCGGAGTCCGCACACCCGAGCACCACGCCGACTCCGTGGAGGCTCCCTACGCGCACACGCCCGGCCTGAAGGTCGTCGTGCCGTCGACGGCGGCGGACGCCAAGGGCATGCTCGCGAGCGCCGTGCGCGATCCCGACCCGGTGCTCTTCCTCGAGCCGATCCCGTTGTACCGGCACGCGCGCGACGACGTGCCCGAGGGCGAGCACCTCGTCGAGCTCGGGCGCGCGCGCGTCGTCCGTGAACCGGAGGACGCGGTCGTCGTCGCGTGGGGCGCGATGGTGCCGATCGCCTGCGACGCCGCCGACGTGCTGGCGGAACGCAGGGGCGCGGTGGTCGGCGTCGTCGACCTCCGCACGCTCGCGCCGCTCGACGTCGAGACGCTCGCGGCGGTCGCCGAGCGCGCGGGACGTGTCGTGGTGGTGCACGAGGCGCCGCTCACCGCGGGCTACGGCGCGGAGGTCGTCGCCACGATCCAGGAAGAGGCGTTCTACTCACTCGAGGCCCCGATCCGCCGCGTGGCCGGCTACGACCTGCCGGCGCCGGTGCCGCTCGTCGAGGACTGGTGCCGCCCCGACACCGCGCGCGTCGTCGCCGCGCTGGAGGCGTCACTGGATGCCTGATGCCTGACCCCACGCCGTACCTGCTGCCGGACCTGGGTGAGGGGATGGCGGAAGCGGAGATCGTGCGCTGGGAGGTGGGAGTCGGCGACCAGGTGGCCCGCGACCAGGTCGTCGCTGTCGTCCAGACCGACAAGGCCGAGGTGGAGCTGCCGGTCCCGTGGGCCGGCGTCGTGACCGCGCTCGGTGGGGCGGTGGGCGACGTCCTCGAAGTCGGCGCACCCCTCCTCGAACTCGAAGTTGCGTCAGAAGACGCTGCTGTGCCGGGTCCATTGACGCAAGTTCGTGGTGGGGGCGCCGCGCGTACTCGCGTCGAGGCGGCGCCACCCGTCCGGAAGCTCGCGAGCGAGCTCGGCGTCGACCTCGCGCGCGTCGCGGGAACCGGCCCGGGGGGCAGGATCACGGCCGCCGACGTCCGCGCCGCGGTGGACCGTGGCGGCGCGCCCGAGAGCGGCGGCGGGTCGAGCGAACGGCGGGTGCCGCTCCGCGGGATCCCGCGCGCCATGGCGCGCAACATGGCCGAAGCCTGGCGCACCGTGCCCCACATCTCTCTGTTCGACGAGATCGACGCGCGGCCGCTCGTCGACGCGTTGCGCGCCGCTCGTGATCTCTCCGGGTCGGACCCGCTCACGCTCACCGCCTTCTTCGCGCGTGCGTCGGTGCTCGCGCTCGAAGCGCTCCCGCTCCTGAACGCGAGCCTCGACGACGACGCGGGAGAGATCGTGTACCACGACGCGATCCACATCGGCCTCGCCGTGTCGACCGACGACGGGCTCGTCGTGCCCGTCGTGCACGACGCGCAATCGCTGGGACTGCTCGCGCTCGGCGCGGAGATCCACCGCGTCACCGCGGCGGCGCGTGCCGGCGGCCTCGGTCCCGAATCGCTCCGCGGTGCGACTTTCAGCATCACGAACTTCGGTACCGAAGGCGGCCGCTTCGCGACGCCGATCGTCCGCCCACCGCAGGTCGCGATCCTCGGTTGTGGGGCGATCCGCCCACAACCGGTAGTCGACGACGACGACGTCGTTGCCGCGCCCGCGCTCGCGCTCTCGCTGTCGGCCGACCACCGCGTGGTCGACGGGTACCACGCGACCCACTTCCTCGACACCATCGCAGCGTTGCTGCGCGAGCCACTCACGCTGTTGACCGAGCGTTGACCGTCGCGGGCGGAGGGTCTCGAAGCGGGCGATAAGGTGGCCTCACTGGAGGCGGAGGGAGCCGCGTGGCAGAACACCACGACGCCACCGAGGAGTACCTCGAAGCAATCCTCGAAATCGAAGAGGAAGGCATCGTGCCGATTCGCGCGCGCCTCGTCGAACGCCTCAGGCTGTCGGCCCCCGCGGTTTCGGAGACGGTGAACCGCCTCGTCGAGCACGGCTACGCGGAATTGCTCGACGACCGTACCTTGCGGCTCACGCCGAAGGGTCGGGAGGTGGCCACCTCGATCGTGCGGCGCCACCGGCTCGCGGAGCGACTGCTCGTCGACGTCATCGGCCTCGAGTGGGAGAAGGTGCACCGCGAGGCCGACCGGTGGGAGCACGTGATCTCCGCCGACGTCGAGGAGAAGCTCGTGGCGCTGCTCGGCGACCCCGCGACCTGCCCTCACGGCAACCCGATCCCGGGCTCGTCGCGCAGCGTCGACCCGGCGCAGACGACCCCGCTGTCACAGTCCGTCCCCGGACACATCGTGGTGCGTCGCATCAGCGAGAAGATCGAGATCGACGACCGCGCACTCGAGTTCCTCGCGGGGGCACGGCTCACGCCCGGCTCGCG
>Ga0187777_10001853_pt1 | contig 13586 bp, 15 predicted proteins | sample 1015_Q2_SP5_10_M_FD_132416 | JGI IMG/M metagenome (GOLD analysis project Ga0187777, IMG submission 132416) | Tropical peat soil microbial communities from peatlands in Department of Meta, Colombia - 1015_Q2_SP5_10_MG | ecosystem: Environmental > Terrestrial > Soil > Wetlands > Peat | place...
AAGCAGGCAACGGACGACCGTGGCGTCGAGGATCACGGCGACCGCGAGGCCGACCCCGAACTGCTTGATCGTCGGGTCGCCGTTGAGGACGAAGCTGCCGAACACGAAGACCATGATCAGTGCAGCGGCGGTGATTACCCGGGCGCTTGTCACCAACCCCGAGACGACCGAGCTGCGGTTGTCCTCGCCTGCGTGCACGTGCTCCTGAATCTGGCTGACGAGGAACACCTCGTAATCCATGGACAGGCCGAACAGGATCGCGAACATGCACAGCGGCACGTAGGAGACGATCGGCACGGGCCCGCTGAGGCCGATCAAGCCGTCGAGCCACCCGTACTGGAAGATCGCGGTCAGTACGCCGTAGGACGCGCCGATCGACAGCAGGTTCATGACCGCAGCCTGCGGCGGGACCACGACCGTGCGGAACGCGATGATCAGCAGCACGAAGCTGAGCGCGATCACGACGATGATCTGAAGCGGCAGCTTGGCCGAGATGCGCGATGCCAGATCGTCGTAGCCGGCAGTGCTGCCGCCGACGTGCGCGGTCATGTTGGTTCCGGCCTCGGCGCTGGGGATCACGGTCGAGCGCAGATGATCGACGAGGTCGGTGGTCGCGCTGTCGGCCGGACCGGTCTTCGGGATCGCGTTGAAGTACGCGGCCGTACCGGCCTTGTCGACCTGTGCCGGCGTGACCGTGGCGACGCCGGAGGTCTCGCTGATGTCCTTCTGCAGCTTCTGCAGACGCGAATCGTCGGCACCGTTCTGCGCCGGCGATCCGAGCGACACCGCGATCAGCAGCGGACCGTTGACGCCGGGTCCGAAGTTCTCGGAGATCAGGTCGTAGGCTCGGCGTGCGGTCGTCGACGTGGAAAGCGCTGCGGTGTCCTGTTGCCCGAGGGACAGCGAGAACAGCGGAATCATCAGCGGGATCAGGATTGCAAGCGCAGCAAGACCGGCGATCAGTGGCCGCTTGGCGATGTCGTTTGCCCACTTCGCCCACACGCCGTGCTCGGCCGCCTCCGCGGACGGCGGCGTGCGGACGCGCAAGCTCTCGATCCGCGGTCCGACGATCGCGAGCATGGCCGGCAGAAGCGTCAGCGCGGCCAGCACTGCGACGACGACCGCGATCGCGGCCATCAGCCCCATCGTCGTCACCAGCGGGATTCCCGCGACCGCGAGCGATACGAGCGCGATCGCCACCGTCCCGCCGGCGAAGAACACCGCGCCGCCGGATGTCGCCCCCGCCCGCGCGATCGACTCGTGCGTCGGGTGACCGTCGCGTAGCCCCCTGAAGTGGCGAGTCACGATGAACAGCGCGTAGTCGATGCCAACGCCGAGGCCGATCATCGTCGCCAGCGTGGGCGCCACCGTCGGCACGGTCAGCAGGTGGCCGAGCAGACGGATGATCGCGAGCGTCGAGGCCAGCGCGAGGATCGCGGAAACGATCGGCAGCAGCATCGCGGTGACCGTCCCGAACGTCAACGTGAGGATCACCATGGCCGCGATGATCCCGACGAGCTCGCTCGATTCGGTCGAGGGCGCTCAAAATGCCGGGTCGGGGCGGCGCTGTCAAGCGCGTCGCGTACCCCAAACCACCGGCGACGACGTCCGCGCTGGCGTCGGGTTGGGATGATCGCCGCGCAGCGCGCGGCCGAACTCGATCAGATCGCACACACAACGGGCGATTAGTACCGTCGGGCCCAATGCACTCCATCAGGACAATCGAGTCCGAGGACCGGCTGCGGGCGATCCTCGGCGAGCCGACCGACCTTGTCAGGGCGAAGCTAGCCGACCGGCTGAACGCGCTGACGGCGCAGTTCGTGGAGCGCTCGCCGTTCGTCTGCGTCGCGACGGGACGCCCCGACGGGGGCCTTGACGTCTCGCCTCGCGGTGACCCGGCCGGGTTCGTCAGGGTGATCGACGAGCGGACTCTGCTGCTGCCCGAGCGGCCCGGCAACCGCCTCGCCGACACCTTGACCAACATCTTGTCGGACCCGCGGATCGCGTTGCTGTTCCTAATCCCCGGAATCGACGACACGTTCCGCGTCAACGGGACGGCGTTCATCACCGACGACGAGGAGCTGCTCGCGAAGAGCGCCGTGGAGGGCAGGGTGCCCCGGCTTGGGATCGTCGTCTCGGTCCGCGAGGCCTACACCCAGTGCGCGAAAGCGCTGATCCGCTCCGACCTGTGGAACTCCGAGCACCACGTCGAGCGCTCTGAGCTCCCGAGCCACGGGGCGATCCTCAAAGCGATCAGCCTGCCCGACCTCGACGTGGAGGAGCACGAACGGGCGCGCGCGCAGCGCTACGCGCGTCGTGAGGGTCTCTACTGACAGCGGCGGCTCATGGGGCGGCCGAACGCGAGTTCGATTGGATCGTCCGGCTTGCGCCAGGGTGACCCTCGATTGTCGACAGCCGCGGTCGCGCTACTCGGGTTCGCCGCGTCGAGTGGAGATGACATCGGCGAGTTGGCCGAGCCGGCGTTCGACTTCTCGCAGCTGGGCTTGAAGCATGGCCAACTCAGCTGGGACCGAGCGCTCGGTGTCGGCCGCCGGCGCCTGATCGTCCGTTTCTTCCGCCCCAGGCGTTGTTTCGAGGTTGAACAGCGACGCTAGCGATCCGGCGAGCACCCCGAGGACGCCTATGCCCATGATCATGATCGCGACTCCGCAGAACCTGCCGGCCATCGTCTTGGGCACGATGTCCCCGTATCCGACGGTCGTGAGCGTGACGATGCCCCACCAGAGCGCGTCGCCGACGGTGGCGAACTCCGAATTGGTTGCGTGCTCGGCTTGGTAAGCGGCTAGCGACGCGAGCACGACGACCAAGCCGGCAATAAGCGTGACCTTCCCGAGGCGGGCGGCGAACCGCCGCAACCCCGAGGTCGCGAGAAACAACCTCACCACACGCGCCAATCGAGCGACGAGCAGGATCGCCGTCGCGTTGCTGAGCCCCGAGATCAGGTAGTAGGGAAACGTGAGGAGGACGATGGCCAGGTCGATCCGTCCGTTGCGGCGGCGTAGATAGTGGGGGTCGATACGCCGTTGTACGACTAGGTCGACGACGAACACGAGCCAGGAGCCCAGCCCGACGAGGACCTGAACCCATCGCGTCTTCGGCGACGTGACGAACAGTGGCACCAGAGCAGCCAAGAGGATCGGCAGGTTCCAGCGCGCTTGCCACGCTTCCCGGGCGGTGACCTGCTCATCGGTCAGGGGAGCGGGATGCGCCATCGCGGTCCGGTTCGCCGTCCTCCGGGCCTTCCCTCCACGGCACCCGAGCCGGTAGCGCGTGAGCGCGTTAGACGGTGATCCAGCTCGTCTCGACAGGTGGACTGTCTCGCCCGCCCACACGCAGAACCCGAAGCCGGACGGGGCCGCCGGCCGGGAGCTGTATGCGGAAGCGGCCGAGGCGATCGGCCTGGGCCGAGAGCCGCGCTTCGTCGCGCAGTTGGATCTCGATCATGGCGCGAGCCGGCGGTGAGAGCTGTCCCAACAACGTGCGGCCCGGACCGTCCAGGTGGACCTCGATGTCGATCGTCAGCTCTGTGGAGCTGAACGTCACCGCCCTTGCGGGCGCCCCGCTGCCACGGGCCAGGGCGAAGCGCCCTTCCTCCAGCACCGCATCGCTGAGAAGTTCGGCGAGGTCGGCGTCGAGACGTCGCCAACCGAGGGATGCCTTCGCCGTTTCGGTGACCGGCGGCGGAACAGGATCCACCTCGTTAAAGAACGCTCGCAACTCAGCCACTAACTGCTCGTCCTGATCTGGATCCTCGCCCATGTACCCCGACTATCCGATCCGGACCCCGGCCGGCTCGGGAGTCCGGCGGAGCTGGTCGGGACATCGCGCGCGAGTTCTGTCCAGGATTGTCACCTTGGCGGTTGCTTCGCGCCCGGGTGCTTCCACGAACGTCCCGCGAGGCTCCGGGGCAGGCTTGGGCGGCGCGGCTGGGCAGCCACCGGCGGCCTGAGACAGGATCGCGGCGTGGTTGGGTGAGATCGCCGACAACAGGAGTTCTCCGCCGTCGGGCATCCGAACGGGCTCACCTTCCACGAACGCTCGCAACCGTCGTGGCTCGTCGATCGAGTTGCGGCTCTCGGGGTCCCTCAGACGCCAGATCTCGAGCTGGCTGCGCGGGCCGCTCGGGTCGGGCTCGTAATCGGGATCGAGCTGCTTCCCGGATTCCCCGCGTTCACCCTCCACCGAGGAGGCGGCCTGCGGACGCACCACCCCGGTGGCAGGACCCTGGATCTCGCCAAGGGTCCCGACACGCTCGGCCATCTTCGCCGGCGCCCTGCGCAACGGGGACGACGCGTCGAACGAGGTCTTGCGCACAATCAGCCCTGCCTTGACCGCAATCACGATGCCGTCCTGGCTGAACTCGTAGGTGAGGCTACGGACCTTCTCCACGCGCTCAGCGATCGGGCTGAGCGGGCCGTTGTCCACCGGAATCACCTGCTTGGGGCTCACGGACGGTCCTGTCCTATGCGGTTTGGCTGGGCAATCCTACGAACATTCAGAGCACGCAGTCAGGCTCTTGATACATGTACCGGAATGACAGCCACGGTCGGTCAGCACAACGCGCTCGAGCTCGCGGCGTTGGGCGGCCTCTACCCTGGCCCGGTCAGGCTGAGCGGCAGCGACGCGGGCGCGAAACGGCTGATGATCTCGCTGCACAGGCACCTGACGGCCGGCGAACCAACCTTCGTGGCGCTCGCCAAGGGTCAGGAGAGGTTGAGCCCGCGCGATTACGGACAGACCGGCTTCGTCTGCCTGGCTAACGCCGCAGGATCACGGGGCCGCAGGCGCTGACGCCGACGGTATCAACGTGCCTCGATCCCGCTCTTAGCGGCAGACGCCCGAGTGGCGCAGTTCGAACTCACGAAGTCCCGGAGGCATAGACGATGAGCACACGGCCGCAGGATTCACCACCGGCCCGGTCTGCGACGACGCGGACCCGGCCGCACGAACACCACGAGTTGGCCGAGATCGGAATCCGTCTGCTCGACGAGGCCCACGTCGCCTGGCAGCGGGCCGAGCTCGAGTGCGAGCAGGCGCTTCGGGCGTGGTATGACGGACCGCCGCGCGCGAGCGTAGACCGTTACCTCTCCTACCGGGCGGCACTAGATCGCGAGCAAGCGGCGGCGCGCGATCTGCAGCGTCTGTGGGAGCTGGCGACGGCGGGACACGAAACGCTCGCCGCCGCGGCATCGCAGACCACAGTGACCTAGTGTCGTAAATCGATGTATCAACCCGCGGGTTGGCCGCTCTTATGGCCAGACACGATCCTGACACCGGGACCAAGCGGGCAGATGTCATCTCGTGTGGGGCGCAATCACGGGGGAATACGGGCGGGAGCATCCCGCGGGGGTAGGCGATGCTCCCGCCTGAGCTACTCAGGCGAGCGACTCATCACGATTCGATTCGCATCGGCGCGCCGATGCGCGTGGCCACCTTGAAATCGCACGACCGCAGACGACGTGCACGCCGGCGTTACCGCTAGGCTCCCGATCCCCCGACGCCACGCGCCCCTGGAGGGGCGGCAAACGTGGGCTCGATCATTCTGCTTGCGCTAGCCGCGGCCGTCTATCCACAATTGCTCGCGGTGGTCGTGATCATCCTGACGCGGCCGAATCCGCAGCCGCTTCTGTGGGCCTGTTACCTCGCCAGCTTGATCGTGAGCGTGGGTAGCAGCGTCCTGATCTTTGCGGTATTCCGCTCTCGCGGGACGATCGCCGGGACCAGCTCTCATCGGCTTGGGCCGGCCGTCTACATCTCTGTCGGCGCCATTGCGGTGTCCCTCGCGATCGTGCTGGCGAGCCGGCGTGGGCGAGAGCTTTTCGATCGGGACCGGTCGGCATCGCATCGATCAAGACCCCGCCGGCGGCCGGGCTCTGCCGCCGCTTCGAGAACGCGGGTGCGAGCGGAGCGGGGGCTCAGCGAAGGCTCGCTCCTCGTCGCGTCCCTGGTTGGCGCATTGCTCGCGGTCCCTGGGCCATTTGACCTCCTCGCTCTCGGGCACCTCGCGAGACACGGTTATGGAGTGATTGCCGCGGCTGGGGTGATGGTCGTGTTCGCGCTGATCAAGTTCGTGCTCATCGAAGTGCCGATCGCGGGATACACGATCGATCCCGTGGGGACCGGGGCCAGGGTCAGCCGCTTCTCTGGGTGGATGCAGGCCAACAAGTTCGCGGGCGCCTCCGCGATCGTCGGCCTGGTCGGGATCGTCCTGATCGGCCGGGGAATCTCAGGACTCGGCTGAACCGTCTCCAGGAGGCGGACGCTTTCCGCGCATTCGATCGAGCTGGTCGCGCAGCGTCTGCCAGCGCGAGCGAGCCTCGCGGATGAACGCGTCCCACTCGCGTTGCACCTCGTCGTCGGGCGGTCGCTCCCCGGCGCGAATCCGGTTGAGCTCGACGACCACCTCGCGTCCGAGCGCCGCTGAGGCGACCAGGGCCACCATGAAGCCAAACAGCGCCGAGATCATCGCGAACACCGCACCGATGGCCCCATAACGACTCGCGTACGAGCTGAACAGGTGCGGGAGGTAAACGGCCGCCCCGGCGAAGTACACGGCGAGCGCCAAGCTCGCGACGATCGCGAACGGGACGAGACTCCGAGCTGCGATCCTCCTCGCGCTCAGAACCCGTCCACTCCACATCAGGAAGATTGCGGTCAAAGGGGTGAGGAGCAGGTTCGCCCCGACCTGGACCCGACTGGTGCCGATTTCGCGGTGCGCCACGCCACTGATCACCAGGTAAGCGATCAGCCCGACAATCCACAGCAGGTCGTTGAACGAGTTGCGCACGCTCAGCGGTGGCAGCTCCCAGGCGCGCTCGAACAGCCGCTGCACGGCGCGGGCGAAGCTGAGTATCGCGATCACGAGCAGCAATGCGCCGATTAGACCAATGTCGCTGTTCATCGCGGTCGAGGGCGCGAGTGCGTCCCTGACGGCTTCGGCACCCCCGCCGGTGAGGGCGTAGCGATCGATCAACCAGTTTGCGACGCTTTCGGCCTGTACGTGCGGCAGGACCGCGCCGGCCAGGACCGCGAGCGGGATCAGGGCGGTGAGCGCGCTCGACGCCAGTGCCATCGCCCGGTCAAAGCCGGCGATGAGCTGGAAGCGGTTCAGCACACGCAACACGAACGCCGGGCGCAGCCAGAACGTCAGCGTTCGCACGATCCGCTCGCGGTCGAGCTGGATCCTCGCCGTCAAGTGGGAGTCGTCGGGCGGCAGGTCAGACATCGCGTGCTGTGATCTGATCGCCCCGGATGCTCGCGCTCATCGTCCCGTCGGGCTCGAAATCAGAAGGTCCATGCCGAGCCGCGCGGACAGGAACTTCGCGACGAGCTGGCCCTTCACGCTGTTTCCTTCCCGATCGAGCGGCGGGGCAAAGGTGCCCATGCCGCCCTTGCCAGGCGACACCGTGACGATTCCGCCACCGATCCCGCTCTTGGCCGGCAACCCGACGTCATACAACCACTCGCCCGACGTTTCGTAGAGGCCGGCGGTCAGCATCACGGCGAGCGTGTAGTGGCAAACGGAACCGTCGACGACCTGCTCCTCGGTGACAGGGTTAACACCGCCGTCCGCGAGCGTGGCTCCCATCACAGCGAGGTCTCGTGCACTGACACGCAGGCAACACTGCCGTGTGTAAAGCTCCACCGCGTCGGCTGACGGGCAGTACACGCGATCGAAGCTTTCCAAGAGCCGTGCGATGCTTTGGTTCCGTGAGTTCGCGGCCGATGCGGACGAGTACACATCCGGATCGAGCGACAGCTCGCGACCGGCGAATCGCGACAGACCTTCGTGAATAAAGCGCCACCGGTCCTCGACCCTATCTCCAGCCGCGAGGCTAGTCGTCGCGATCGCGCCGGCGTTAACCATCGGATTGGTCCGGCCGTCGGCGGAGCGCTCGACCGCGTACAGCGAGTTGAACGGCAGTCCGGTGCTGTTGACACCTAGTCGCTTGCGCGCGTCATCGGGGCCGATGAGGTCGCACACGAGGGCAAACACGAACGGCTTCGAGATGCTCATGATCGTGAACTCATAGTCCGCGTCCCCGGCCGCAAACAACCCGCCGGCGGTCCCGACGACGCACACGCCAAAGAGATCCGCGGGCACGCTCGCCAGCGCCGGATACGCCTGCGAGACCTCGCCGTCCCGGTTCAGCCGGTAAAGGTCGTGGGCCTCGTGCACCAACCGCTCCACGAGATCGCGCTCCGGCAGTTCGCCGGTCGAGACATAGGCGTCGCCTGCGGGACCATCGACGGCACTGGACATGGTCAGCCCTCCAGCACGCCAGTCTACGAACGCGCACCGCACGAGCGCCGCCCCGGATGCTCACACGCGCGTTCTCGCGGGACGTCTCCCTAGGACGGGTCGCCCTCAGGTCGGGAAACGATCTTGGTCCTCCAGAGAGTCGGACGGCGGGCGCTCGTGAATCGAATGTGAAGTCGGATCGCACGGCAAAGCTGCACAAAGCTAGTAAAAGCTTGCTAATCCTCGTAAGATTTCACGGCCGTGCTGTACTCGCCGGAGTTCATCGAGTTCGTCGCACGCCTCACGGAGCCGCCGCTCACGCACGAGACGAGACCGCCGCAAAGCCGCGGACAGCGAGAAGCATCTCTTAGCCGCCCCGATGTCCTACTCCGAACCCACGCGCACCTGATCGACGAGTACGAGGGCTGCAACCCCATCGATGCCGACAGGGAGATTCCCGCAGCGCGGGCGGTTCGGGCGCAGCTCGGGGGCGTGTGACGCCACGTTCGAGCTGGGCGTGTTGTTCTTGAAGGGACGCGGGTTCATCTCGCGCTGGTGGCCGCCAGCGTCTCGGCCTCGCGGAGCGGCATGTCGATGAGCTCAAGCCCGGAGTTCCAGAAGCTGGGATCGCGGAGGTCGATGCCGACCATCGCCATGAGCTGGTGCGGGCTATCGGACCGGCCGGCGGCGAGCATCGCCGGCGCCTGCACGTGAAAGATCCCGCGCGGCGCTGCGAGCAGACCATGCAGCCCATGGCCGAGCTCGTGGGCCATCGCCATGACATCGCCGAACCGGCCGCGGTGATTGAGTAGGACGAACGGGTGGAGCGCCGGCGCCTCGGACTCGCAGAACGCTCCGAAGAACTTCGTTGGCCGCGGCGGCGCGTCGATCCAGCCCTCCGCGAAGAAGCGCGCCACGATCTCCGGCGCTCGCGGCGAGAACGAGCCGTAGCTGTCCAGCACGAGCCCCCGCGCCTCGGAATAGCTGTACCGGCGCTCGACAGCTCCGACCGGAGCGAACACGCCGTAATCGGCCAGCCGGTCAAGCGTCGCATGCCCGTGCAGCAACGCGTTGTACGCAAAGGCTCGGGTCCGCAAACCCGGCTCAAGCGCCGCCGCGAACGCCTCCTGAGCGCGCCGGCGAAGCCCGCGGTCTCCGACAGGACTCGCTCCTCGGCGGCGCTCAGCAATTTGGTGCCAGCGTCGTGGATCCTGCGGAGATGGTGGGCCGCAAACTCAAGCTCCGTGCCCGCGAAGCCGAGCAGCCGCTCCATCTCGCCCCGCGGCAGCGCAGCCCACTCGAGCTCGAAGAACCGCACGATCTGCTCGATCTGCGGACGCCGCTCAGCGACGGCCTGATAAAGGGCGCTCGCGGCCTCGTCGTCGAGATCGACCTCATGCGAGAGCTCGGCGTAGATGAACGCACGCATCGTCATCGCGCGGACGTCGACAGCTCCAGCATCGCCGCGGTCAGCTCGCCAGCGTCAAGCTCCCCGACGCGCCCGCGGTGGCGGGCAGCGAAATCGGCGCTTCGCTCCGCCGCATCCTCGAGGAACCGGCGCGCGCCGCCCGGGCCACCGCCGTCAACGAGCGGCTCGAGATCCCAAACTGCAGCGGCCAACTCCCGATCGCTGAGATGCCCCGTATTCGCGCTCACGACCCAACCGACCCTATTGACCGGCGGTTCCACTGTCCGTCGATCCCCGGCGCGACCTTGTCCACCCGGCGGACGACGACTGCTGGCGTGCGAGTGTGCTGAACTGCTCGGATGGCCAAACCCGAGCTCGAGTTTTTTGACACTGAGACGCGTCCTTGGCGCGCCGTGGGCGGAGAAGCTGGGGTTTCACAACGGGTACTTGCTGAAGATGCAGCCACAGGGCTGCTCACGCGACTTGTCCGCTGGGATCCTGGTGTGAGCACATCAGCCGCCGGGGCGGTGGCCCACGAGTACTTCGAGGAAGTACTGGTCCTATCCGGTTCGCTGCACGATCTGAGACTCAATCAGACATTCGGCGCCGGCTATTACGCGTGTCGGCCCCCCGGCATGCTGCACGGCCCGTGGGAAAGCGCCGAAGGGTGCATCATGCTCGAGACGCGCTACGAGCAGCAACGTCCGGCGTAAGCCGGATCCGCACCCCGGGCCCCTGCCGCCGAGTCGTGTTGGTTGACCGATTCTCGACGTCTGGCTCTGTCACCTGAGACCTCGCCGCCGCACAACGCACGACTGGCACGCGCACCCCGCGGGGTTCGCAACCGCTGGTGCGGCGGGTTAGGATCGCTTTGGGATGGCGAACGTGTTGTACGAACGGGTGGGCGCGGCTTCGTTGCTGACGATTGACCGGCCTGAGCGACGGAACGCCGTCGATGGGCAGACCGCGGAGGAGCTGGTGGAGGGGTATCGGCGCTTCGAGTCCGATGGGGATGCCCAGGTGCTGGTCGTCACGGGTAGTGGGGACAAGGCGTTTAGCGCGGGGGCGGACCTGAAGGCGCTCGAGACTCTCGGCCCTCGGGTGGACTCTGCCGAGGGGGTCCTCGGCTTCACGCGGCTGGTTTCACCCAAGCCGACGATTGCTGCGATCTCCGGTTGGTGCGTGGCCGGTGGGCTGGTCATCGCCTTGTGGTTCGACTTGCGGATCGCGACCGAGGATGCCCGGTTCGGGTTTCCCGATCGCAAGTGGGGTGTGCCGATCTTGGACGGCGGTACGAAGCGTCTGGCTGCCACCGTCGGGCTTTCGAATGCGCTTGAGCTGGCGATGACCGGACGGGAGGTCGACGCAGCCGAGGCACATCGGATGGGGTTGGTCAACGAGGTTGTGGCGAACGGTGGCCACGTCGAGCGTGCGCTTGAGCTCGCGGAGCTGCTCGCCGGGTTTCCACAGGAGACGCTGCGCGCCGATCGGCAGGCGATTCGTGAGTCGCTCGATCGCGACCTGGTTGACAGCTTCGCTGCCGAGGCAGAAGTCGCGCGCGCGACCGCCGACGTCGCCACCCGAGGCGCCAGTCGGTTCAGCGGCCGCGGCCGAAACGCCGGCACCGACTGACGACCGCTGCCTTCGCAAGCGTCGCCGGCCCAGCCGGCCTCTAGCCTCTCCCGTTCACGGGCGCCAAAGTCGTGTCGGGTCGTAATGTGCTCCTCCGGACCCACGACGCCATGTCACCGATCACTGTCCTGCGCTCGCGGGTGGGCGTAGCCGTGGGGCACGCGAGTAGAGCGCCACGACGAAGGCCTCGATTCCTGCGATGCCCAGCAGCGCAGGCCCCGCGCCGAGCCGGAGCAGAAGCGCGCCGATCACGCCACCGGTGAAGATGCCGACGACGGTCGCGGCCCGACGCGCCCGCGCCAGCGCCGGCGCGCGGGCCGGGACAGTGCGCAAAGACAGAACATCCACGAGTGCCTTGACCAGACTGATCTGCACCGACGTGGTTGGCATGTCCGGGATCTCCGCCTCGACCACCGTGCGGCTGCGCCACCCCATCGCGCCCGCGAGCAGCACGACCACGATGGCCTTCGCGTGGTCCGGGAGACTATGCGTCCCGCTCACAATCACGGCGTACACGCCGGCACCGGCGACCACGGCGACCTCGCCGGTGAGCGCGACCACGTACCAGCGCCGCCCCCGCCCGCTCATCGCTACGACGATGGCGTGCGCGGCGACCGCGCCGCCAACGAAAGCAGCGAGCGCCTCAGCCGGACGGGCGATCGATATCCCCGGCGCATTCGCGACCCCGAAGCTCAACAGCAGCAAGTTCCCGGTGGCGAGTGCGGCGAAGGCGCGCCCCAGCCCGATGAAGGTGACCGCATCGACCGCGCCGGCCGTCGCGGTCAGGGCGAACATCACAATGGTGATGCGGACCTCGCCCCGTGCCGCGTCGACTTGCACGCCGCCATTCTGCCGACGGTTCGACCAACGCGCCATCTGCCGCGCCCCAGCACCCCGACCGTCGCTAGACGTGGACCGTCGGGCGCTTCGCGTGGTCATCGCAACACTTGCCCGGGAGTGTGGCATGGCTGAGCTTCTGGTCGCTTCAGTCGCGTCATTGGGTCGATGCAGCGGGCTCGCTCTGTCAGTAGCCAGACCAGAAGCGCCGCTGCCGCGGTAAGCGCGCCGAGTACGCAGATGCCGTCCCATCCGCCGCTCGCGTACAGCACCGAGCTCGCGGCAGACAACACCGCGCCGCCGAGAAAGAACGCGACCATGTACGCGGTGGTTAGCCGGCTTCCAGCCTCTGGCCGAAGCTCGTAAATCGCGTTCTGGTTTGACACGTGTAGCCCACAAACTCCGAGGTCGAGCACCACGATGCCGGCGATCAGCGCGATCACCGAGCTCGACCCGAGGCCGAGCAGGCCCCAACTCGCGACCAGCAAGACGATCATGCTGCTAGTCGCTAGTCGGCCGCGCCCGCGATCCGCGAGGCGCCCCGCCACCCGGGCCATCAGCGCGCCGGCCAGGCCCGCTAGCCCGAACAGGCCAATGACGGCATTGCCGTAGTGATAAGGCGCGGCCGACAACAGGAACGCCAACGACGTCCACGCCACGCTGAAGCAGCCCATCGTCGCGGCGCCGATGGCCATCCGCTGGCGTAGCACCCTCTCCTCGCGCACCATCGTGAACATCGAGCGCAGGAGCGCCGGATACGGTAAGCGCTCGGTAGGGCCGACCCGCGGGAGCGCCAGCCGCACTGCTCCGGCGAGCGCTAGCGTCGCGGCCGCGGCGACGACATAGACTGCTCTCCAGCCGAGTGCTTGTGCCAGCAACCCGCTGGCGGTCCTGGCGACGAGGATTCCGATCAGCAGCCCGCTCATCACGGTGCCGACCACACGCCCGCGTTCTTGCTCTGAGGCGAGTAACGACGACATCGGCACCACGATCTGCGCGACGGCGGCAGTCACCCCGACGAGCGTCAATGCCGGGGCGAACATCGCAAAGCTCGATGCCGTCGCAGCCGCCGCGAGCGCTGCTGCAGAGGCGACGAGCATCGAGGTGATCAGCCGGCGCCGCTCGAGCAGATCGCCGAGTGGCACCAGGAACGCCAGCCCCAGCCCATAGCCGATCTGCGTCGCAGTGACCAGCAGACCCGCGATGCCATTGGAAACTGAGAAGGCTCGCGCGACCGTATATAGGAGTGGCTGGGCGTAATAGAGGTTCGCCGCGGCGGCGCCACAGGTGACGGCCAGCAACAGGACCAACTGACGGCTGATTGTGGGTTGGTGCTCGCCGCGCGCGCCGCGCATCTGACGCTCGACGGCGTTCAAGCGCCGGTTGAGCCGGCCGCCACGAAACCATGACCGCAGCGGACTGCCTGGGTGGTCGCTGATGGCCGTC
>Ga0187777_10001855_pt1 | contig 13585 bp, 12 predicted proteins | sample 1015_Q2_SP5_10_M_FD_132416 | JGI IMG/M metagenome (GOLD analysis project Ga0187777, IMG submission 132416) | Tropical peat soil microbial communities from peatlands in Department of Meta, Colombia - 1015_Q2_SP5_10_MG | ecosystem: Environmental > Terrestrial > Soil > Wetlands > Peat | place...
ACGCAGGTCGTCGAGGCCCCGGTCGACACGCAGGTCGTCGACTCCCCGCCCGCCCCCGTCTTCGATATGCCGGCGCCGGTCCCGCCGGCCGCCAACCCGTGGGTCGCCAAGCAGGCCGGGGACCTCGACCGCAGCGACGCCACCGCCGTCGCGCTCGAGTTGACCTCACAGGGCATCAGCGACGCATGGGCCTACGAGCTGATTGTCGCCGCCGCGGCGCACCGCTCGCCGCTCGCCAAGGGCAGCCTGCGCGACGCGGTCCGAGCCACGCTCGCATCCACGATCCCCGCGCCGGCTCCGCTGCCCCCCACCGGGGCGGCGATCGCATTCGTCGGCGCCGGCGGCGCCGGCAAGACACGCTGCGCAGCGGCGCTGGCATCCGCCTACGCGAAGGGCAGCACGCTCGCCGCTAGCGTCGTCTCGCTCGGCAGCGACGACTGGGGCGGCGACCTCAAGGAGCTGCTCAAGGGCCAGAACGTGTGGGTGATGGGCGCCGCTCAGGGCGCCGAGGCGATCCCGGCCGTCCAGCACGGCCGCGACGGCGGCCTGGTCGTGGTCGACACGGCCGGCGTGACTCCGCGCGACCCGGCCGGCGTCGAGGCACTCGCCAACGATCTCCGCTCGCTCTCGCTCGATGCGGTCTACGTCGCGGTCCCGGCGACGTTCAGCGCCCATGCCGCCCGGAAGCTCGTCGAGGGCTTCGCGGGGCTCGGCGCGGACGGGATCGCCGTCACCCACGGTGACGAGGCCGATCAGCTCGGTATCGCTGCCGAGCTCGCGCACATCAGCGGCATGCCCGTCGCCTTCATCCACGAGGGTCTCGAGCTCGACGGCGCGCTGTCGGCGGCGGATCCCTCATCGCTGGCGGCCCGCCTGCTCCCATGACACCCCAGCGCGAGCCCACCGACAACGTCGTCCGCCTCAACGTGGGCGGTACGGAGGGCAAGCTGACGACGCCCGTCGGCAGCCGCATTCCGGTGCGGGTGTACGAGCGCGGCGGCGACTATCTGATGCTCGTGCTGATGCTCGACGCCGGCGACGACCTGTCCCGCGATGTAGTCGAGCCGCTGCTGCTCGAGTACGTCTCGCCCCGCGGCCTGGTCCGGTTCCACGGGCAGGGCGTGGTGCAGGAGCGGGACCTGGTGCGTTTCGACGTGTCGGCCGCACCGGAGGTCACCCAGCGACGCGAGTTCGTACGCGTGCCCTCCGCCCAGCACGTGGAGGTGTCAAAGGCGCATGGCGGCGAGGCGATCGGTGCGCACGCGATCGACATCAGCGGCGGCGGGATGCTCGTGAGCGGAGCCGATGCGCTCCCGCTCGGCGCGCACGTCCGGTTCAGCCTCAACCTCGGCGCGGGCTCCGTGCCGATCGAAGGCCGCGCCCAGGTCGTCCGCGCTGGCGACGAGGGCAAGCGCGCCCTCGTCTTCGACGAGATCTCGAAGTCGGACCGCCAGCGGCTGATCCACTTCGTGTTCGAGCGCCAACGCGAGGCACTGGCCAAGGTCGGCCGCTTGATTGACCACAGGAGAGCCGGATGAGCAAGAGCTCCGAGAAGAAGACGAAGAAGAAGGGCGGTGACGGCACCTCCGGCGCGCCCAGCGCCCCGGACGCCCCCAGCGTCTTCAACCACCCTCGCGCCCGCTACCAGGTCCGCCGCGCCAAGGGCTGGGGCGGAATCGCCGGTTTCGTGATCGCGGGCTACCTGAGCTACAAGGCCGGTGTGCCCACCTTCGACGTGGGCCTGCGAGCGCTCGTGGCCGGGATCGTCGGCTACATGCTCGCGTGGATGTGCGCGGTCACGGTCTGGCGCCACCTCGTGCTCGCCGAGCTCCGCGCGGCGGTCGAGCGTACCCAGGCCCCCGACCCGGATCTGATCCCGGCACGCGCGCAGAAGCCCGCGCCGGCCGCGGACCCGGCGCCGGCACACGCGGCCGCCCAGGCCGGCTCGTAGCAGACGCCTGAACCACAGCCATGGACCCTCTGCATCCGATCGTCCCGGTCCCGCCGAACCTTCCGCCGGTGACACCGGCGCCGATCGCAGGCGGCGTGACGAGAGACGGCGCCCGGAGAGGTCCCGATCAGGACAAGCGGCGCCGCACGCGGCCCGAGGCCGACGCCGCCGCACACGCGTCGATCGACGGGACGGATTACTACCTCGACGACGCCGGCGACCACGACGACGAGACGGGCCTGCACATCAACGTGACCGCCTGATCTGACGGGCTCTTCGCGGGTGTGTCCAGACCCGTCTGGACGCATCTCAAGTGGGGCCCGATCGGGGCGATAACCGGAGAGACCGGCAGCAAGGAGCAGCCGGGGGACAACCCAAAACGACCACACCACGGAGGTGTAAAACATGTCCCTTTCGATTCTCACCAACACGTCTGCGATGCAGACGCAGATCAGCCTCAATAACTCGAGCATGGCTGTGTCGACCGCGATGCAGCGCCTGTCCTCGGGCCTTCGGATCAACTCGGCTGCCGATGACGCCGCCGGTTACGCGATCGCCCAGGGCCTGACCTCCCAGGTCAACGGCCTAACCCAGGCGGGCCAGAACGTCAGCGACGCGACCTCGATGGTCCAGACCGCCGATAGCGCGCTGAACAACGTCCAGAGCATGCTCCAGCGTGTCAGCGAGCTGGCCGTGCAGTACCAGAACGGCGACCTGTCCTCGACGGACAAGACGGACATCCAGGACGAGGTCAACCAGCTCACCCAGGAGATCGACCGCCAGCGCGGCTCGGTGCAGTTCAACGGCATCAACCTGATGGACGGCTCGGCCGGCTCCGGCGGCGCGGTGACCTTCCAGGTCGGCTCGGCCACCACCGACACCCTCACGGTCTCCTTCCAGGACATCGAGGGCTCCGCGAACCTCGGCACCAGCGCGTTCAGCTGGGCCAACGCCGCCAGCGGTGGCACGGTGTTCGATCTGAGCCAGAGTGGTGCGGTCAGCGCCATCAGCACGGCGATCGACAACATCTCGTCGCTCGCGGCGACCCTGGGCGCGGTCCAGAACCGTCTCCAGTACACCGCTACGGCGATCTCGACGACGCAGGAGAACATGTCCTCGTCGCTGAGCAGCATCCAGGACGTCAACATGGCGTCCGAGATGACGACGTTGACCCAGCAGCAGGTGCTGCAGCAGGCCGGCACGGCGATGCTCGCGCAGGCCAACTCGCAGCCTCAGCTGGTGCTGAAGCTGATCACGGGCTAGTCCCCCTTTCGCAGGGCCGGGCGGCGCTTGAGGCGTCGCCCGCGCCCCGCGAGCCAAGCTCGGCAGCTGCCGAGGGCACAACCCGCCCGCGCCTCTCCTCATACCGCGCGGGCCACATAACCACGTCCGATTCATCGAGGGAACCGGAAAGCGGAGGCGGGCCGCCTTGGTGGCCCGCCTCCGTGTGGATTAAGGAATCGTCCGCGCCGCCGATCAATCGGAGAGAATGTCGCCGAAGGTCTCGATCGTCGTGCCGCTCGCCGGCGGGCCGGCCCAGGCTCTGCGTTGCCTGCAGGGCATCGCGGCCCAGGCCGAGGACCCGGCCCACGAGATCGTCGTTGTTGACGACGCCTCCGTCGGCCTCGAACCGCTTCTGTCTCAGCTCGCCGGCGACGTTGAGGTGCTGCGGAACGAGCGGCGCCTCGGGTTCGCCGGCTCGGCCCGGCGCGGCGCTGACCACGCGCGCGGGGAGATCATCGTGTTCATCCGAGACGCCGCCGCGCCGGCCCCCGGGTGGCTCCTACCCCTGGGCGCTGCCCTCGACGATCCAGCCGTTGGACTTGTCGCCAGCGCCACCGACGGCGCCGGCGCCTCGCAGAGCCCCGTCGCTGCCTGGTCGGCCGCGATCCGGGCCGCGGACCTGCGCGCCGCAGACCTTCCGGACCTTCCCGGCCACCTCGTCTTCGGCGCGCTGGCGCTTTCGCTGGCCAACCGAGGCCGGCGAGTCGTGATCGCGCCGGCGAGCGGCATCTCCTCCCCCGGCGCGCGCACCGGCGGCGCTCGCCGCCCCGCCGGTGACGAGCCCGAGCTGACCGTCGTGATCCCGACGCTCGACGCCGCCTCGGAACGGGTGCGCGCGTGCATCGGCGCCGTCCAGGGCACGACTGAGGTCGCCCACGAGATCGTGATCATCGACAACGGCTGTCCTCCCCAGGGATTCGCCTCGCCGGTCAACGCCGGTGTGCGCGCCGCGCGCACCCCCTACGTGGTCGTGATGAACGATGACGTCGAGGCCCAACCGGGCTGGTGGCCGCCGCTCCGCGCCGCGCTCGACGCCGGCGCCGCGATCTCGTTCCCGCTCACGATTGACGGCCCGATGCGATTCGACTTTCCCGCGTGGTGCTTCGCGATGACCCGCGACGGCATCGATGCGTTCTCACATGCACCCGGCGAGTTCTTCGACCCGTCGCTGGTGCTCTGGTACCAGGACACCGATCTCCTCCACCGCCTGCGCAAGGCGGGCCGGCCCCCCGTCTACGCCGAGACCTCCCGGATCCGCCACGGGCTGTCGGAGACGGTCGGGAGCGAAGATCCGGAGCTGAACGCGTGGGTCCGGGTCCAGGTCGCGGCCGACCGCGAGCGCTTCCTGCGCAAGTACCCGGGCATCGCGATGGACGGCCATGCGCTGGCTAGCTAAGCCAAGCGCCCTCGACGCGCTGGTCGTCGGCGCCGGCTTCGCCGGCTCGGTGTGCGCACGCCGCATGGCCGAGGACCTCGGCCTGCGCGTGCTCGTGATCGATCGTCGCCCGCACGTCGCCGGCAACGCCCATGACGCGCTCGACGACCATGGCGTCTTGATCCACACCTACGGCCCGCACATTTTCCACACCAACGCGACCAAGGTCACCGACTTCCTGTCGCGGTTCACCGAGTGGCGCCCGTACGAGCACAGGGTGTGGGCCGAGGTCGACGGTCGGATTATCCCGCTGCCGATCAACCGGACGACGATCCAGGCGCTCCACCGCATCGAGCTGCGCGACGACGACGAGACCGCCGCCTACCTCGCCTCGCTGGCCGAGCCGCGCGCCGAACTCAAGAACTCCGAGGACGCCGTCGTCGCCAAGGTCGGGCGCGACCTGTACGAGCGGCTGTTCCGCGGCTACACCCGCAAGCAGTGGTCGCTCGATCCGAGCGAGCTGCATGCGTCGGTGTGCGCCCGTCTTCCGGTCCGGACGAGCGAGGACGATCGCTACTTCGGCGACTCGTTCCAGCGGATGCCGGCGGCCGGCTTCACCGCGATGTTCGAGCGGATGCTCGACCACCCCAACATCCAGCTTCAGCTCGGCACGGAGTACGAGGACATCCGCGACGAAGTCGACGCCCGCCAGCTCGTGTGGACCGGCCCGATCGACGAGTTCTTCGGCTACCGGCTGGGTACGCTCCCGTACCGCAGCCTGCGGTTCGAGCGCGAGACTCGGGCCACCCCCGGCGGCAGGCTCGTCCAGCCGGTCGCCGTCATCAACTATCCGAACGAGCGGATCCCCTACACCCGCGTGACCGAGTTCCGCCATCTCACCGGTCAGGTGTCGGACTTCAGCACGCTGACCTACGAGTACCCCACGGCCGACGGCGACCCGTACTACCCGATCCCCCGGCCCGAGAACCGCGAGCTCTATCACCGCTACGAGGCCCTCGCGGCCCAGCGACCCGACGTGCTGTTCGTCGGGCGGCTGGCTCGCTACCAGTACCTGAACATGGACCAAGTCGTCGCCCAGGCGCTCGTCGCCGTCGACCGCTGGGCGGCCGAGCGCGACCTCGTCTCAGCCCTCCCAGAGGCCGCGTGAGCGCCCCTGACGTCATCGTCGCCTGGCTCCAGAACGACTACGGCAAGCTCGGCCGCGCCGGCGAATCGATCGCCCACGCGCTCGTCCAGTCCTCGGTCGCCGGCCGCGTCGCGTACGTCGAGCCATTCCTCGCCGCACCGGGTGAGCCTCGGCTCGGCGCTCGCAACGATCGCGGGCTGCTCGTGTTCAGCGGCAGCGGCAGTCCGCCGACCAGCGGACACGAGGTCGCGCGCGGCGTCGTCCAGCTCGCCGAGCTAAACGACCCGGTGCTGCTCAACTTCGGGGTCTCGCACGCGAACTGGTGGCTGCATTACGAGTTCGCGCCGGTGTGCTCGCGGACCGTGCTCGTCGCCTACGACAAGCTCGCCGATTGGGACGTGATGGCCCCGCATAGGCGCGTGCTCGAGCAGGTCCGCCGGCAGCTGATCGCGGCCTGCGACGTCGTCTGCGGCCTGTCCGAGGGATCGATCGAGGACATCCCCGACGCCACGTACGTCGGCCACGGCGTCGACCACCACTGGCACGACCCCATGGTCGACTCGCTGCCAGAGCCGCTTGACCTGGCAGCGATTCCCCGCCCGCGGGCGGTATACGTGGGCGCACTGTCGATGCGCTTCGACGTCGCGGCCGTTCGCGAGTTGGCCGATGCCGGCGTCGAGGTGGTGCTGATCGGCATGGGACCGACGCCGGAATTGCTCGAGCTCGTCGCCGGCCACCCCCACGTTCACCTGCTCGGCGAGCGCCCGCCTGAGATGACGGCGGCGTACCTGCTCCACTCGGACGTCGGCGTCGTGCCCCACACCGATGAGCCGTTCACCTACTCGATGGAGCCGCACAAGGCGTACAACTACGCCGCCGCCGGCCTGCCGACGGTCACTCTGAATACCGCTCACGCGCCGGCACTCGGTCCGTTCCTGAACGCCACCCGAGACCGCGAGGCGTTCGTCGAAGGCGTCCGGACCGCCATCGCCGGCGGTCGATTGTCGGCCGACCAGGTCGGGGCCGCGCGCTCGTTCACATGGGACCGGGTCGCCACCCGGCTGCTCGCCGCCGGCAACGGCCACGCCGCCAATTGAGGCCGACATGAGCCCTTCGCTTCCTCTCGTGTCCGGGATCATGGCCGCATACAACTACGAGCGCTACGTGGCCGAGGCCCTCGACAGTGCGCTGGCGCAGGATTACCCCGAGGATCGCCTCGAGCTGATCGTGATCGACGACGGGTCGACCGACGGAACGTCGGAGATCGCTCGCGGCTATGCGGAGCGATTCGGCGGCCGGATCCGCTATATCCGCCAGGACAACGCCGGCCTGGCCGCGGCGACCACCCGCGGCCTCCAGGAAGCACGGGGCGAGCTGATCACGCTGCTCGACGCCGACGACCTTTGGCTTGCTTCCCGCACGCAACTGCTGGTGGCCGCGTTGGCGCGCAATCCGAACGCCGGGCTCGTCTACGGTGACATGCGGGTGATCGACTGCGACGGACGCACGATCGCCGAGTCCTGGCTGGAGGAGGCGTGCCAGACGCCGTTCCGCGGACTTGTCGCCGCGCATCTGTTGCGCTCCAACTTCGTGATCGCGCCCTCGCTGATGGTGAGAGCTTCGCTCAAGAAGCGGATCACCCCGATCCCGTCGTTCTTCCCCGCCCAGGATTGGTACATCGCGGGGCGCGTCGCCGAGGTGGCCGAGATCGACTTCATCCCAGCCGCGGTCGCTTCCTACCGCAGGCACGGTGCGAACATGAGCAATGGCAAGGACAGTCCTGCCGACGTAGCTGCGCTGCTGCACCGCGACGCGGGCATGCGTCGTTGGATGCTGGGCAATCTACGCGCTCCGTATCTCACCGTGGAGGACATGAAGGAGGCGTACTCGTACCTCTGGCAGACCCTGCTGTACGTGGCTCGCGTCAAGAGCGTGTCGCCGGAAGACTTAATTCGGGTCTCGGAGAGCGACAGGGCGAATGCCCGCGTCGAGATCGGAGCCGCGCGCTCCGCACTTGCCGCCGGAGACTTCGTCGCAGCCGCCGGTCATTTCGTCGCGGCGCTCGCGGCCGACCCGTTCGATCGTGTCGCCCGCGACGGCCTCGACCATAGTTCGCGTCGTCTGGTCGTACCGTTGCCGCGATCGGTGCAAGCCGGCGCTGCGAACCCCAGGCCACGCGGGTACGGCATCAGGGATGGCTACGCCGCACGCACCCGCCGGGAATACATCGTCGACCTGCCGCCGACAGACGATGGGCTCCCCTGCCGGCCCGACGTCTACGGGCGGGCAGCCGAGGTGGCGGATCGTCTTGGCGCTGTGAGGATCGTCGATCTCGGCTGCGGGGCGGGTCGCCGGCTACGTGCCCTCTATCCCAGGTTCGAGACCGTCGGCCTCGATCACGGCCCGAACCTGGAACTTGCGCGCAGGAGCTTCCCGGACGGCATCTGGCGTGAGCACGACTTTGATCGTGCGGGCCAGCTTCCGTTGGAAGCCGCCGACCTGAACGCGTGCGTCATCGTCTGCGCCAATGTCGTCGAGCACTTGGGACGTCCAGAGCTCCTGCTCGACAACCTGCGCGACCTCCTGCCCTCGGTCGAGGCGATTGTTCTCTCGTCGGCGGAGCGTGCCTACAACGGCGCAGAGGCCGCAGGGCCTCCGACGCACCCGGGGCGCATCCGCGAGTGGAACGCCGAGGAGTTCGCCGCGCTGCTCGAAGCCTTTGGGTTCGAGCATGGTGAGCTTGGTGTCGTCAGGGCGAATAACGGCGCCACCGCGGAGTCAACGATCTGCGCCACGGTCTATCCCGACGCGGAACGAGCCGCACCCGGAGACGCGCCGCACGCGCTCGCGGCGTGATGGTCGGCTGCCGCCGACCGGTTCAAATCCACCCGACCACGCCGATTACGGGGACATGAGTCAGCTCAAGGACAAGATCGCGCGCGGCGAGGATGCCTTCGCTCACGGCGATCTCGCCACGGCTCGGCGGGTGCTGCTCGAGTGCCGCAACGATCCTTCGGCAACGCCGACCGAGCGGGCGCAGACACTGAACGATCTTGGCGTAATCGCGACGCAACAGCAGCGGCATCAGGAGACGGTGGCGTTTCTGCTCGAGGCCCTGGCACATGTCCCCAATTACGTTCCGGCGCTCGAGAATCTCGGCGGCTGGTGCACCCTGCGCGGCGATCTCGTCCAGGCCACGCATTGGTACCGCCGAGCCACCGAGGTGACTCCTGACGACCCTGACGCGTGGCGCCGGCTCGCCGAGGTGCTGCATGTGCGCCGCCGCTCGGCGGAAGCGTCGGAGGCATTGGCTCGCACGGAACAAGGCGCCGGCGACAGCCCCGGCTCGAGAGCGACGGGCTCGCTGGTGACCGGGCCGACCGCAGCGTTGGACGGCCGATCGGATTCGGCCACGGCCCCGGTCGAGCGCGTACTCGTCGTGACCGACTGGTTCTATCCGTCCGTCGGCGGCACCGAGCGGCTGGCCGAGGCTGTGGGCGTGGCGCTGCAGAACGAGGGGCTCAACGTCGAAGTCGCCGCCCGGCCGATGGCCGAGCGCTCCAGCGGCCACCACCGCGGCATGGCGATCCACGAGCTCCACGGCGACTGCCTCCAGGCGCTTACGGCGCTCGTACGCGATCGAGGCTACGACGCGATCGTGGCCTTTTCAAACACGCTGGTGTGGCCGATCGTATCCACCCTGCAGTTGCCTGCGCCGCGACCTCGGATCGTCGTCGTACCCTGCGTGAACGCGCTCGACGCGGCGCGTTTGAAGGCCAACCCCGACACGATGCACGTGTACGCACGGATGGTGGCCGGCGCGGACGTGCTCGGGTACAGCTCTCGCACCGGCTACGACGTGCGCCTGTGGGACGAGCTCGGGTTACGCGGCGTGTATCTCCCGAACGCCGTCGAGCGGGTGCCCGCGGGGTCGCCGCATCCAGCCGCCAGTGCCGGAGACGCTCCGCTCCTCCTTGTCGTCGCGAACCTCTGGCCCGAGAAGAACCACATGGGCCTGCTCCGCAGCCTCCGTGGTCATCCGGGACACTTCCGGCTCGCCGTCATCGGTGCGCCTTCTCCTGAGCATCCTGACCTGGCCGAAGCGGTTGCCCACTTCGCGCGCGAGGATTCGCGTGTTCACGTGCTCGGACCCGGCACGCCCGAGGAGGTCGCCGCCGCAATGGATGAGGCCGCGGTCTTGCTGCTTCCGTCATTGGCCGAGGCAACGCCGCTCGTCCTGCTCGAGGCGATGAGTCGGCGACTGCCGTGGATCGCCACTCCGACGTGCGGCGCGGCACACGACCACGCCGGCGGCATGATCTTGCCGCTCGAGCTGTTCGGTGAGGGAATCGACTTCCTACTCGATCATCCTGAGGCGGCGCGCACGCTCGGCGCGGCCGGCGTCGAACACTGGCGAGCCTGCTACACGTGGGACGTGATCGGTCCACGTTACGCGCGTGTACTGCGTGGCCAGCCCGTCTCCGATCTTCGGGCGCCGTCGCGTGCCTTGGCCGACACCGACGCGGTGCGCGCCAAGTTCTATGACGGCCGCGTCGGCAGGGCAGTCGTCAGCCTGGCCGCGGCTGCGTAGTCCGCGCGCCACGCCGAGCTCGGCGCGAGGACCATGTCGGGGCATCGATCCGGATCAACGCCCACTGCCACACAGCAGCGCCTCAGCTCAGCGGCGGTGGCCGCGAGGTCGTGTTCCTGGGCAAAGATCATCAGCCGGGCCGGCTCTGCCTGGTCGATCGACTCGCAGTACGCTGCGATCAACTCGGGAGCGGCGATCAGATCCTGTGCCCAGGAGACGGTGACTCTCGTCAGGGCCTCGCGCTCGCGGCGCCAGTCCGCCTCGACCTGATCCATTGCCGCCCTGAGCGCCGCGTTGTGGAAATCCAGCATCCATGCCACGGCGTGCGCGCGCAGACGCGCGTCCAAGCCGTCGCCTGATCGCTCGAGCTCGTGCTGCGCGCGGGCGCGGTCAGAATCGGTCACCGTGACCATCACATTCACCGGCGTCTGCACGAAGTGGGCGAGCTCGAACGACTTATGCTCTAGCTCACGAGCGGCTCGTGCCAGTGCATCCACCGACAGCGTGTGTGACACATCGCTGGTGAGAATCAGACGCCGGATCGCGAGCTCTCGTTTGCACTCCCTGACACGTTGCGCACCTTGTGCACCGAAGTTCATGTTCGATGAGTGCAGCCGGTAATTCGATAGGGGTCGCTCGATGACCTCGAGTTCGCCCGCGGCGGCCGCATGCGTGACGAGCCAATAGTCCGCATAGGGGCTGCAGGCCGGTATCGCGGTCACATGCCGGGCACGCAGCATCAGTGTCGAATTCGTCGTGAAGTTGACCGACAGAAGCTCCTCGAGCACGCGACCTCGGCGCGGCACGACGCCTTGGCCGGCGAAGAACGAGGGCGCCATCACGCGCCCAAACTCGTCGATCACCTGCATGTCGCCATAGACCAAACTGACCTCCGGCCGCGCGAGGAGCACTCCGACCTGGGCTCGCACCTTGCCGGGCAACCACTCGTCGTCGGCGTCGCAGATCGCGATGAACTCGCCCCGGGCGTGTTCCAGGGCGGTAGTCGTCGCTGCCGCCAGCCCGGCATTTGGCTGCTGCACGAGTCGAACGCGGCCGCCGGCCTGAACCGTGACGTTGCGCACCAGTCCGGCCGTGCCGTCGGTCGATCCATCGTCGACGACCACGACGTCGAGTTTCTCGGCTGGATAGTCCTGCTCGAGCACGCTGCGGAGCGCCCCGACGATGTAGCGCTCGTAGTTGAACGCCGTCATCACGCAGGTCACGTGCGGCAGCTCGGGCGCCTGCGGCGAGACTCCGGGAGCGCAACCCTCGGTCACTGCGGCGTTTCCTCCCCGTCCTCCAGCGCCCTGATCACACGGGCCGGGTTCCCGCCCGCTATCACCCCGGCGGGCAGCGACCGGAGAACTACCGAGCCTGCTCCAACCACTGTGTCATCACCGATCGTGACGCCCTTCAGAACGTGCGTGTGGGCACCGAGGAAAACGTTGTTGCCGATGCTCACGTGCCCCGTCGCCGGGGTTCCGGTCCGCCGCCGGCTGGGGCGCAGGTCGTGGAAGTCGCTGTCCAGAACATTGACCGACCAGCCAAACAGGCAGTCGCGGCCGATGGAGATGCCCGGTCCCTCGGCGCGCAGCGCGACCCCGTTGTTGAAGAGCGTCTCGTCGCCGACGTCGATGTGCGTCTCGTCGTGAGTCGCCTCGACGTAGGCAGCCTGGTCGTAGAAGCCGGGCGAGCTCGGCCAGCCGAAGCTCACGGACTCTCCGAAACTGATCCGGCCGGCGCCGAGCAGGAGCACCGGCTGGCGTTGCACCGGCATCCCGCGCACGCGCTGACACGTCGAGAGCCTGGCGAACTGCTCGATGCGAGCCGCCTGAACCTCGTCGGACAGCTCGCGTCCCCGCTTCTCGTGTTCGGGGTCCTGCTGGGGCCTGTCGGCAAAGCGATCGAGCACCTCGAGGGCCGGCTCGTGGCCGGGGCGGTGCGCTAGCGCCTCACTCGCCAGCTCGACCGCTTCCTCGTGATTACCGTCCTGCCCTGCGATGACGGCGAGATCGCTCAGCACTTGCCCATGCAACCGGACCGCCTGATGGGTGAGTGGACGGAGCTGCGCCAGTTGTTGGCGTGCCTGCGCCGTTTGGCCGAGTCGGAACAGCTCTTCGGCGCCGGCCAACCGGTTGATCAGGTTGATCAGCAGCTCTTCAGCTTCGTCGACACGCGTCATCGAGGGCCTCTTCCGGGTGTTCGGAAGAGGCCGCCGATTCTTTAGTTCGCTGGTCGGCGTGTTCAAGCAAATGGGTCCGCGGTCGATCACTCGGTTGTCGATGAGCTACACCGATGCCGTAAGCCGGGTCACGCAGATCCAGGCGCAGATCCAGTCCCTCCAGACCGCGTTCGATCCGTCCGTCGCCGCGGCCACCACGTCGCCGGGCGTGACCGGGACCTCGTCGACAACCGCCGGCTCGTCGTCCAGCTTCGCGAGCGCGCTCGCCCAGGCCCAGGACGTCGGCTCGACCTCGACAATCTCGAGTACCGCTGCTGCGGCTCTTCCGCCGCCCGCGCAGACGATGCTGACCTCGGACCAGCAGCAGTTCGCGTCGCGCCTCGCAGCCGACACCGGCTTGGACCCGAGCGTAGTCACGGCGTGGCTGCTTGCCGAGGAATCGGGCGGCGCGGCCCAGTCCCGTCAGAGCCAGAACAACAACGACTGGCTCAACATCGGCTACACCGACAGCGCCACCTACGGCTCGGGCGACTCGATCTGGAGCGACCCGATCAACGCCGCCGACGCCACCGCGGGCTGGCTCAAGGGCCAGAACACGATCCCCGGCTACGGCACCGCCAGCTCCGGGATCCAGGCAATCCTCAGCACCGCGGGCCAGCCGGCCGCGACGCAGATCGCCGCCCTGCAGACCTCGGGCTGGGCCTCGAGCGGCTACCCGAGCCTGCCGTCGCTGTACCAGCAGGTCGCCGGCTAAGCGCGCGCTACCGCGCGGACGCCAGCGAGATCACGGGCGCGCTCGGCCTACTCGGTCCGAGGTACCGCCGGCACTCGCTCGCGACCACCGGCCGCCCGACGTGGAACCCCTGGGCGTAATCGCACCCGAGCTCGGCGAGGACGTCCTTGACGTTCTCGGTTTCGACCCCCTCGGCGGTGACCCGCAGCCCGAGGTTCCGGCCGAGGTCGATGATCGAGTGCACGAGCACCGCGTCCTGGCGGTCGGTCTCCATCCGCGTCACGAACGAGCGGTCGATCTTGATCTCGTCGACCGGGAGCTG
>Ga0187777_10001856_pt1 | contig 13583 bp, 14 predicted proteins | sample 1015_Q2_SP5_10_M_FD_132416 | JGI IMG/M metagenome (GOLD analysis project Ga0187777, IMG submission 132416) | Tropical peat soil microbial communities from peatlands in Department of Meta, Colombia - 1015_Q2_SP5_10_MG | ecosystem: Environmental > Terrestrial > Soil > Wetlands > Peat | place...
CGCGCAGGATCGACGCGTTACCCGACTTCAGGCAGAGCACCCCGGCATCGGCGGTAACGTTCGGCCGGCTCTCGTAGATGATGCCGATGACGCCAAGTGGTACCCGTACGCGTTCGATGCGCATGCCGTTTGGGCGGGTCCAGGATTCAGTAACGGTATCAACGGGATCTTTTAGCGCCCGGACTACATCGATGCCGGCTGCAATGGCCTCGACCCGCGCCAGATCGAGCGTAAGGCGGTCAAGGAATGCGCCGGTGACCCCGGCGGCGCGCGCCTCGGCAATGTCCTCGGAATTGGCGTCCAGAATAGCGGAAACCTGGGCCCGCACCGCCGCCGCCATCAGCTGGAGCGCGCGGCTCTTCTGTTCCGCCGGAGCAAGGGCAAGCACGCGGGCAGCCGCACGGGCGTGCCTGCCGATTTCGGCCATGGTGGCGGTAAGGTCGCCAGATCCCTCGATACTTTTAAGCGGGGCGGCCATATTTTAAAAAAGGCTCCTAAAACCCTGATCCTGAGGCACTTTCCTATCATGCCGGAGTTTCGGCGGCGAGGTGGGCCGGCACCGGCACTGCAAGGGGCTGGCTTGGGGATAACGTGGATAACGGATGGCGGTATGCAACGGATCAATCGATCTACACATTGCAATGCCAAGGTGGCGGCATTTCAGGAGGTAGCCATGGCGTATAGCTCAGGCCGGCTCCCCAAGCGGTTTCCTGTCGGCACAAAATTTGTGATTGAAGGCAGGCGCGGTGGGGAAGGCCAGGTACATGTTTTCAGCCGCTATTTGGAGTTTCCCGATGGCACATTTTTTCCGCTGCCGATCCGGCCCGCCAAACACAAGTTGCCACCGGCAGGCCGCCGGGCGAGGCGGTCAGGTTCGCGTGGCCATTGACCCGGTTATGGGCCAATGACCGAGTGGACCACCCGGCGGGTTCATTGGCGGATCAAAAGCAGGAAGGCTGTGAAGGCTGTAATGGGATGCGGGCCCAGCCCTAGGCCAATGGCCTAGGGCTGGGGCTAACGGGCGATCGGTCAATCGCCTTTCTGGGTGTCGCGCGCCGTACCCGGGTAACGCCAAAGCGAACTCGGGTTCCCGCTACTCGCCGCCCAGTACCAGATCGTCACGGTGGATCATTTCGGTCCGCCCGGTGTACCCGAGGATCAGCAAGACATCGCCAGACGACCGGCCTTTGATCTTCTCGGCATCTTCCGCGTCATAAGCCACCAGCCCGCGCCCGATCTCATGACCATCCGGTCCGCGTACGACCACCGCGTCGCCGCGCCCGAAGCCGCCCTCGATCTTGATGACGCCTGCCGGCAGCAAACTTTTGCCGCCGCGCAGTGCCCGCACAGCGCCCGCGTCGATAATCAGCGCTCCGCGCGGTTCAAGGGAGCCGGCGATCCATTTCTTGCGGGCCGTTACCGGATTAGCCGGCGTGAGGAACCAACTGCAGGCAACGCCTTGTGCGATCGCCCGCAACGGATGCTGCACGCGCCCGGACGCGATCACCATATGCGTGCCCGCGGTCGTAGCGATCTTGCCGGCCTCGATTTTGGTCAACATGCCGCCGCGCGCGAGTTCAGAGCCGGAGACGCCCGCCATCGCCTCGATCTCCGGCGTGATGCGCGCGATCAGCGGCACCAGCTTCGCGCCGCTTCCAGCATCGGGCGGCTTGTCGTACAAGCCATCGACGTCCGAGAGCAGCACCAGTAAATCAGCGCTCATCATTGTGGCGACGCGCGCGGCAAGCCGATCGTTGTCGCCGTAGCGGATTTCCGTTGTGGCAACGGTATCGTTCTCATTGATCACCGGCACGCTGCGCCATTCCAAGAGCTTTGCGATGGTGGAACGTGCGTTGAGATAGCGGCGGCGCTCTTCAGTGTCGCCCAACGTCACCAGCACCTGACCGGCGGTGAGAGAGTGGGCGCCGAGCGCCTCAGACCACGCGCGCGCCAGTGCGATCTGGCCAACCGCTGCAGCGGCCTGGCTGTCCTCAAGCTTGAGTGCACCGGCCGGCAGTTTAAGAACCGCGCGACCCAGCGCGATTGCGCCGGACGACACTACCAGTACGTCGCGCTTGTCTTTGTGCAGGCCAGCGATGTCGGTCGTGAGCGAGGCAAGCCACTCGCGCTTGAGCGCGCCGGCGGAGGAATCCACCAGCAAGGAAGAGCCGACCTTCACGACGATACGGCGGAAGTCCTTAAGCGACGGCGTTTTCGACATGGTCCCGGCGATGCAATATTAAGTGCGCCGGTTGTGTAGCACGGCAATCATTCCGTCAGGAAGTTGGTGCTTAGGGAAGCGTAAGGCAGCCTTGGGCGGACCGCCTTATGCTTTTCCAGCGAAAGCCGCCTTCACGCGTTCGGGCGTGAACGGCACAATCCGCAGGCGCATGCCGGTTGCGTCACTGACCGCATTGGCAAGCGCAGCGCCGACAGCTGCGCAAGTGGCCTCGCCTGCGCCCACCGGCGGCTCTGTCGGCCGGTCGATCAGCTCTATGTCTATCTTGGGCACGCCGGAGAATCGCAAGATCGGATAGCCCTCCCAATCCACGCTCAAGACACGCGAACGATCGAACATCACCTCTTCCATCAGCACCCGGCTGATGGTCTGCAAGATACTGCCCTCGACCTGGGCGCGCACGCCGTCAGGATTGATGATCTGCCCGCAATCATGCGCACAGGCGACGCTTTCGACCAAGATCCGGCCGCTGGCGCGGTCGACGGCAACCTCCATGCCTATGCTTACATAGGTTTCGCTGTGCTTGTAGTGAACAAAAGCGATGCCGCGCCCACGCGCAATGCCATTATTTGCACTAGCCACCTGGTAAGGCCGGGCCTGCCATTTCATCAAAGCGGCCGCGCGTTTGATGACCTCGATGGCGCGAGGATCCTTCAGCCCGCGCAATCTGAATTCGACCGGATCAATTCCGGCGGCTGCCGCGAGCTCATCCACGAAGCTTTCGACCGCAAAGCAGTTGGCCGGTTTCCCGGGCGAACGGATGGGAGCCGGGCGAAGTGGCGCGTCTTTGAGCCAGTGCGCAATCACCTGGATATTTTCAGCCGCATAAGAGGGGTCGCCGTTCTGCGATATCAACCCCGGGTTCAAGCCGGGCACATGCTCAAGGCCAGCGGCTTCCGGCGCGAGCAAAGGAATATTTGGCAGGCCGCGCGTTGTTTTCGGGATCCACATTTCGGTGCGCCAATCGAGAATACGGCCTTCGGGCGTGACCGAGCCTGAAATACTGATCAGTTGTGGCGGACCCTTCGGATCCCAACCCAGCTCGTCTTCGCGGGTCCATTGCACTCGCACAGGACGCGCCAAGGCACGCGAAAGAATCGCAGCGTCAGCCGCCGCGTCCTCGTGGCCATTCATGCCATAGCAGCCCGAGCCTTCGAGGTAGATCAGCCGTACCTTTTCTTTTGGCAGGCCAAGAAATTTGGCGAACGTCGTCTGATTTCCGTGTGTGCCTTGCGAGGCGGTCCACACAGTCGCAGCGTCTTCGCGCACGTCGGCGACAGCGCAGGATGGACCGATCGAAGCGTGACTCTGCATGGGCCAGTAATAGGTGGCCGCCAGTGTTTTGGTGCCTTCCGCCCGCGTGGTGGGCGGATTTCCCTTATTGACGAGCGCTTCGTCAACGATGCCCGGCTCGGCGCGCAAACTTGCGGCAAGGTCGCGCTGCGAAGGCAGACCGGTCCCTTCGCTCCATTGCGCACGCAGCGCGCGCGCGGCGACGACGGCTGTCCATTCGTCGTCTGCAACGACGGCAAGCAAATTCGTCACCCGTACGACCTTTGCGCCGGGAAAATTCTTGATCGAGGATTCATCGACGGACACGAGTTTGGCGCCGATGGCCGCGGGCCGAATGACGCGGGCATGCACCATGTTCGGAACGGCGAAATCGTGCACGTAGGTGTGCGTGCCAAAGCATTTCGCAGGGACATCCGGGCGAAGGAGCGCCTTGCCGACGATGGTGTAGGTCGCCGGATCCTTGAGCGGTGCCCTGGGATCAAGCTTGAGTTCGAACTGGCGTCCGCCAATCAGGTTTGCGAACGCGAGGCCGGCACCGCCGGCTTTCGGTTTGACCTCGCCGCCAGTCGCTACGAGATCTTCCGGCTTGGCGTTGAGGCGCGGGGCGGCAAGCTCAATGAGCGCCTTGCGCGCGGTTGCTGCCGCCTGCCGGATCTGCATGCCGCCGCGTTGGATACCAGTTGAACCGGACGTGCGGCCCTGATCCGGCGTCAGTGCAGTATCACCTTCGACAAATTTGATTTTTTCAATGGCGACGCCCAATTCCTCGGCGGCGATTTGCGGAATGGCGATCCGCAAACCTTGTCCAAGATCGACTTTGCCGCAAAACACCGTCACGGTGCCGTCACCGCTTATCGCAAGGAAGGAATCCACCTCCTTGGGATCGAGGACGCGCGCTGCTGCATTCTGCGCGAGGGTACGCGCCGGGAGGCCGGTGAGAGCGAAGCCGACAGTGAGCATGCCGCCTTTAAGGACCGCGCGGCGGGAGAAACGATGATGTTTGGTGGGCGCGTTCATGTCAGCCTCGCTGTCCCGAGGCGGCCATTACCGCACGCACGACCCTTACATGCGATCCGCAACGGCAGAGGTTACCTTCGAGCGCGGAGCGAATTTCGGTTTCGCTCGGCTTTTTATTCACCGAGAGAAGCGCAGCCGCGCTCATGATCATGCCGCTGATGCAATAGCCGCATTGCGGCACCTGTTCCTTGATGAAGGCAGTCTGAAGTGGGTGGGGATTGGCGGGTGAGCCGAGGCCCTCCAGCGTGACGATCGGTTTGCCCTGCGCATCAGCGACGGTTGTTTCGCAGGAGCGAATAGCCGCACCGTCCATCATGACAATGCATGCACCGCATTGCCCCAGTCCGCAGCCGAACTTCGCCGCCTTAAGGCCAAGCTCGCGCAACACGTAGAGTAAAGGCTTGTCGGCGTATGACGAATCGACGGTTTGTGCGTTGCCGTTGACGCGTAGATTGTATTTAGCCATTGCACCGCTCCTGTCGCCTGGCGCGGGACTATGACCCAGCCAAACAGAAATGCATAGGCGGGCTTAGCGGCTTCACACAGTTGTGCGGCCTGTCCGATCTTTTTCTGCATGGTATTGTTGCATTAGGGTCGAAGCGATGCGGTTTGCGGTCTACGGCGCTGTAGTTGTGATTGCGCTTGGCAGTGTGCTGCTGAGCCTCGATTGGCTGTCGACGCCAATGTCGCCGATGGTCGACACCGCAGCTGGTTTGCGTGCGGTCGCGCCACCGCCACCGGCGCCCAGCGTGAGCATCACCGCGCCGGCAACACCCCCCGTAGCAGCTGTACCGAAGGCGAACATTGGCGCGCCAATCGTGCCGCCCAAGCTGATCGGGCCGGCAACTCCGAATGCGCCTGCAAGCCCAGGCGCGCCAGCCCAACCTGCGACTGCGGCACAGGCCGAACCTCCTGCGTTGATTGCGGCTCCGGAGCCGCAGCCGCAACAGCCGCTCTGTGACATTGACGCCTGCACCGCGGCCTATCGTTCGTTTACCGCAACCGATTGCACCTATCAGCCAAGCAACGGGCCGCGCAGGCTGTGCACTAAAAAAACTCTGCCGACAGTCCGATAGATCCAATTATCTTTGCTGCACTGACAAACCGCATTGCCGCGAAGCGAACGACTAGTACACCACCACCGATCTGATCGATTTGCCTTCGTGCATCAGATCGAAGGCGTCATTGATTTTGTCGAGTGACATGGTGTGGGTGATCAGGTCGTCGATGTTGATCTTGCCTTCCATGTACCAGTCGACGATTTTGGGCACATCGGTGCGCCCGCGTGCGCCACCGAACGCGGTCCCGCGCCACACGCGTCCGGTGACCAGCTGGAATGGGCGCGTGGAAATTTCCTGACCCGCGCCAGCAACGCCGATAATGATGCTTTCGCCCCAGCCGCGATGGCAGCATTCCAGCGCCTGGCGCATGGTTGCGACATTGCCGATGCACTCGAACGAAAAGTCGGCGCCGCCACCCGTTAGATCGACAATTGCCTGCACCACCTTGTCGCGGCCTATTTCGTCCGGATTGATGAAATGCGTCATGCCGAATTTTTCGGCCATGGCGCGTTTGCCGGGATTGGTGTCGATACCGACGATCTTGTCGGCGCCAACCATGCGCGCGCCCTGAATGACGTTGAGGCCAATGCCACCGAGACCAAACACTGCAACGTTAGCGCCCGGCCAAGCCTTTGCAGTGTTAATGACAGCGCCGACGCCAGTAGTGACGCCGCAGCCGATGTAGCAAATCTTGTCGAATGGTGCGTCCTTGCGGACCTTGGCGAGAGCGATTTCGGGCAACACAGTGAAGTTGGCGAATGTCGAGCAGCCCATGTAGTGGAACACCGGATCGCCATCGCAACGGAAGCGACTTGTGCCGTCGGGCATCACACCCTTGCCCTGGGTGGCGCGGATGGCGGTGCAGAGATTAGACCGGCGTGAGAGACAGGTTTTGCACTGCCGACATTCGGGCGTATAGAGCGGGATGACGTGATCGCCGGGTTTAAGTGTGGTCACCCCGGCGCCGATCTCGCGCACAATGCCCGCGCCCTCATGCCCGAGAATTGCCGGAAACAAGCCTTCAAGATCTGCCCCTGACAGGGTGTAGGCATCGGTATGGCAAATACCGGTCGCCCTGATCTCAACCAGTACTTCGCCGGTTTTCGGACCCTCGATTTCGATTGTCTCGATGGTGAGCGGCTCACCAGCTTTCCAGGCGACTGCAGCACGCGTTTGCATTGCTCTGTGACTCCGGATGATTTCCGCTCGTCCCCGCGAAAGCGGAGACTAAACAGCAGCCCCTTCTGCATCAGCGTCTTGTTGCGCTTGATCGATGACCTTGAGCAGTGCGCGCAGCGCCTCCTGTACACCTGCGCCCGAGTGGGCAGACAAAACCATCGGCGTTTTCTTGCACGCTTTTTTCAGTTTAGCGACCTGCGTCTTGATCGCCTCCGGCGTCAGCGCATCCGCCTTGGACAGCGCAATGATCTCCGGCTTCTCGGTCAGTCCATGCCCGTAAGCCTCCAGTTCGCCCCGCACAATCTTGTAGGCGGCGGCGGCATCCTCGGAGGTGCCGTCCACGAGATGCAACAGCACGCGGCAACGTTCGGTGTGGCCGAGAAAACGATCGCCCAATCCCGTTCCCTCATGCGCACCTTCGATCAGGCCGGGCAGGTCGGCGAGCACGAATTCGCGATTGTCTATCTCAACTACGCCAAGCTGCGGATGCAGCGTCGTGAATGGATAGTCGGCAATCTTTGGTTTTGCGGCGCTGACTGCCGCGAGGAAGGTGGATTTTCCCGCGTTCGGCAGCCCAATAAGCCCTGCGTCCGCGATCAATTTCAGGCGCAAACGGATGATGCACTCTTCGCCCGGTTGCCCGGGATTGGCGTGGCGGGGCGCTCGATTTGTCGACGACTTGAAGTGCGCGTTGCCAAAACCACCGTTGCCGCCCCTGGAGATGATAACGCGCTCGCCGACCTTGGTGAGATCCGCAATCATTGTCTCGCCGTCTTCCTCATAAACTTGCGTGCCAACTGGCACTTTCAGCACAACATCCTTGCCGTTGGCGCCAGCGCGGTCCTTGCCCATCCCGTTGCCACCGCGCTGCGCCTTGAAGTGCTGCTGATAGCGGTAATCGATCAAGGTATTGAGACCATTGACGGCTTCCACGATCACGTCGCCGCCCTTGCCGCCGTCACCGCCGTTGGGGCCGCCGAACTCGATGAATTTCTCGCGCCGGAACGACACGCAGCCGTCGCCGCCCGCGCCGGACGCAATGTAGACCTTGGCTTCATCGAGGAATTTCATGGCCTTAGGGTATATCGCATCGACCCGCCCTCCGCCAAAGATCGCCGGGAATAAAAGTTAGCGAAGGCCGATCCAGTCCCCGTGCAGCCAATTGCAGGGAGACTGGACATGACTAAAGACGATCACGGCGAAGGCCCGAGCCGCCGCAAGGTGCTGGAATGCATGACTTGGGCGGGAACCGGTGTTTTGTGGACCGTCGCCGGCGGGGTTCCGACCTCGCTCGGCATCATCGATGAAGCGCTGGCGCAGCAGACCAAGGGTTTCACCTTCCTGCAAATCAGCGACAGCCATGTGGGCTTCGATAAGCCGGCCAATCCCAACGTTAAAGGAACGCTGGAAGCGGCGATCGGGCGCGTAAATGCACTGCCGGCCAAGCCGTCGTTCATGATTCACACCGGCGACATTTCGCATCTGTCGAAGCCGGTGGAATTCGATGACGCGGACCGCATCATCTCGCAGGCGCGGCTCGACGTGCACTACGTGCCGGGTGAGCATGACCTGATCGATGACGAGCGCGGTAAACTTTATCTCGAACGCTACGGACGCGGCACCAAGGGCGCCGGCTGGTACAGTTTCGATGCCAACGGCGTGCACTTCATTGGTCTTGTCAATGTGGTCGATCTCAAGGCGGGCGGCCTTGGCAATCTTGGCAACGAACAGCTCGAATGGCTTGAAGACGACGTGAAAGGCCGCTCGGCTTCGCAGCCGATCGTTGTCTTTGCACACATCCCGCTCTGGACCGTTTATCCGGAATGGGGTTGGGGTACCGAAGACGGCGCGCGGGCCCTCGGATATCTGAAAAAGTTCGGCTCCGTCACTGTTCTCAATGGCCACATCCATCAAGTAATGCAGAAGGTGGAAGGCAACGTCACGTTCCACACTGCACGCTCCACTGCATTCCCGCAGCCTGCGCCTGGATCAGCACCATCGCCCGGGCCGATGAAAGTCGCGGACGACAAGCTGCGCAGCATGCTCGGCATCGCCAGCGTCACCTTCAAACAGAATGAGCAGCGTCTCGCCATCATCGACACGCCGCTACAGAACTGAGTGCAGACATGATCAAATCGTTGACGAACTATGTTGTTGCAGGCGTCGCGGTCGTGCTCCTCCTGGCCGCGACGCCGGTCTGGGCGGAAGATGCCGGAGTCAAGATCGGAAACTTCACCTTTGGGCCGCAGGAACTGAAGGTGAAAGCGGGCACCACCGTCACCTGGACCAACGAGGACGATATCCCCCACACGGTGGTTTCACCCAACAATTTCAGGTCGAAAGCCCTCGATAGCGATGACAAATTCTCGTTCACATTCACGACACCGGGCACCTACAAGTACTTTTGTTCCTTGCATCCGCACATGACCGGGACAATCGTTGTAGAGGCAGCGACCGGCAGCAACTCGCCGACGCAATGACGCAACGGTGCGGGCCAGCAGCATGGCGTATGAAGGCGGCGGCGATCGGGGCAAGGCAGAGCGTTTTCGCACCGCTGCGCTGCCTTATCTCGACGACGTCTACACGCTCGCTCGTTATTTGTTACGCAACCCGACTGACGCCGAGGACGCTGCGCAGGAATGTTACTTGCGCGCGTTTCGGCACTACGAAACGTTCCGCGGCGGGCCGATCAAACCATGGCTGCTTGCCATTCTGCGTAACGTCTGTCGCGCCGAATACGCGCGCCGCGGCGCGCTCGCGGGCCTGCTGTCGAATAATCTCGAGGAGGCGGAGCAGGCCGCTGACGGTCTTTGGAGCGAGGCCCAGCACTCTCCCGAGACGGAGACCTTGCATCGGCTCGACGGTGAAACCATGCAGCGGCTGATCACACAGCTACCCGACGCGTTCCGCGAAGCGCTTGTGCTGCGCGAGATCAACGATTTGAGCTATCGCGAGATCGCCGATATTACCGGCGTGCCGGTCGGTACTGTGATGTCGCGTCTTGCGCGCGGCCGCGCGCAATTGCGCAGCGCGTGGCTGGCGGAGGAGAGGCGGTAATGACCTGCGACGAAGCCGAAGTCATGCTGCATGCGTTGCTCGACGACGAGCTCGACGCCGGACATGCGCGTGAGGTTGAAGCCCATGCGGCACAATGCGCGCGTTGCGCTGCGCAACTTGTCGCCTATCGTGATCTGCGGCAGGCCTTGCGGGGTGGCAATCTGCGTTATACAGCGCCGGCCTCGTTGCGCCGGAGCATTGATCGTGTGGTGCCGTCGCCGACTGCGACCACCCGGCGCGCGCTTCTCCAGGGATTTGGGCTTGGCGGTCTCGTTTCCGCCGCCGCTGCGGCGAGCCTTACATTCGTGATTGTGCGCGAGGATCGTGACCAGCGCATCCTCGGCGAGGCGATTTCAGCCCATTTGCGCTCGCTGCAGGCCGACCATCTGACCGACGTTCTGTCGACCGATCAACACATGGTCAAACCGTGGTTCAATGGCCGCATTGATCTCGCGCCGCCGGTCATCGATCTCACGGCACAAGGATTTACCCTGGTGGGCGGACGGCTCGACTTTATCGATGGCAAGCCGGCAGCGGTCATCGTCTATCGCCGCCGCGTGCATGTGATCAATCTATTCGTGGCGCAAGGGCTGAGTTCGGCGCTGCCGGCGCCCAGGCTCGAGACAGTGCAGGGTTTCAACATCCGGCGCTGGACCGATCAAGGTCTGAGCCTGTTGGCGGTGAGCGATCTCAATCGCGATGAGCTTGAGGAATTCGGAGCCAAATTCGAACAAACCGCGCGCGCGGCGCGCACCAGCTAGCGAGCGTTCAAGAAGCGCGTGGTCCCGTCCTGCTTGATGCGCTCCAGGAGATCGATTTCCCAGGACAGATAAGCGTTCATGGCTGCTTCGGTGTCATTTGCCCGCTCATAGGGCTTGAGCCAGACATCGACGGGGTCGTCGGCCATCTTTTCGGCTGTCGAGACCGGAAATCCGGCAGCGATCCAGGCTGTGTTGCCACCCCTGAGCCACCGCACGGGGAGCTTCGTAAGCGCACGCGCTTCCGAAACTGCGAGGCCCGCGAGCACGCCATCCTCAGACGTGAGCACTAACTCGCCGTGCAGGTCGATCTTTCTAAATGCGCGTTCGAGCCGCCCGCGAATGGCGAACCAGGCACCGGGGATATGCCCGCGTTTGTAGTGCGGGCTCGTAGAGAGGTCGATGATCGTCACATTGTCGATGGCGAGTACGGCGGAATAGTCGACGCTTGAATCCGCCGGTATTTCGCCGAGCATGTTCATTGCTGGCTCGGCCTTTTCGCTGCCCGCCTCCGGCAACACAAAAACATCTTTCCACCCCATCTGCTTGAGCCAGGACGCTGTCATCAGGGCGCGCGCCTCTTTGTCGTCGCTGAGCGCAATGCGAGCGCCAAGCGCGCCGACAAAGGCGTCGGTCGCCTGGACCAGCTGTCCTCCAGGCGCGGAAATCGCTCCGGGGAAATGTCCGGCAGCATATTCGCCGGGGTCGCGTACGTCGAAAACGTAAAGAGTCCGCGTCGCGTCGGCGCGGAATCTGTCCAACGCGGCCCGATCTATGCGTTCGGTATTGAACTTGCGGGCGACGGCTTCTGCCGCTGATTTCGCCCAGGCAAGACCGTTCTCCGAGACTTTCGGAAAACATGCCGCCTTGCCGCTGTCGCAGGTAAGTCCCGCCAGATGCCAGCCCATGGTGCCGTTGCGCAACGCCACAACCTTGTTCGGTACTCCAGCATTGATGAGCGATTGGGCACCGATGATGCTTCTGGTGCGGCCTGCGCAATTGACCACGATGGTCGTGGCAGATGATGGCACGATGTCCCGCACCCGCAGCACTAGTTCGGCGCCCGGCACATTGATGCCGGTCGGGATCGAAACGCGCGAATATTCGTCGAATGGCCGGCTGTCGAGCACTTTGATGTCGGCGCCGCTACGCATCAGCGCATCGAGCTCGCTGGCGCTCACATTGGGCGTGGCACTATCGTGTTCGACGAATTCGCCGAACGCCTTGCTCGGCACGTGCACGCCGGAAAACAGCACGAAACCGGCTGCTGCCCACGCGGCAATGCCACCATCCAGATAGGCGAGGTCGGTGTAGCCGGCGCCGGCCAGAATCGCCGCAGCCCGTTGCACCAGGCCGTCACAATCGTCGCAAAGAACGATACGGGTCGCGAGACGAGGAACCAGCCGCGCAAAGCGCAGTTCAAGTCGGCTCAACGGCACCGAACGAGCCCACAGCAGGTGGTTTTGCGAAAACGTGAGCTCCTCGCGCACATCGATCAGCGCGAGTTCGATGCCGTCACTGAGCATGGCCTTCACGGCAGCTGGGCTGACTGGACGCAAATCTTTTGAACTCACTATCGCCCGCTACGTCGCACGTTGGGCGTACATCTGCTCGACCTCACCGGTTTCCAGATCGATGCGGATGCGATTGATCTTGTCCAGATTGGTGCCGGTCACGCGCACGAAGCGGGCATTGTCGGGATAGTCGATCGAGTGGATGGCGCCGTCCTGGTAGATGCCTGCCTTGCCGGGCGTTAGCCGATATTTCTTCACTGGCTTGAGTTTGGCGTGCTTCGGGTCTTTGCCGTCGTCCTCGCGTGCCCATTCGATCATATCGGTGAATTTAGTGGCCTGTCCGTAGATCGCCCAGGACGCTCCATGATCATGCGGCGGCGATACGCGCGCCTTGTCATTGATATGGGCCAGGATCTGGAAACCAAGTTTGGGGTCCTCGTACAATAATTTCAGCCCGCGCGGCACATCGTCACCGCAATATTCGCGCACGAAATCTGCATTGCCGAGAAGACGTTCCAGATTGATACGCACCTGCTCGCGGCCCGTAGGCCCGGGATCGCGCGAAAGAATGGAGCGACAATCGGCGATGAATTGCTCGAGGTGGTAAGCCATGATGTCCTCCCGGACATATTATGCGGCAAGAAGGATAAGTCTTGCCCAAGTCCGGGCCGAACGCCAGCCGGCCCTCCCTCAGACGAGGGAGGGCGCATCGACATTTAGGAGACCCTCTTGACCCGACCCCAGGTCTTAAGCGCCGACCAGATGCGCTTCTCGAGCCGGAAGCGGTCGATTGGCGCGGATGACTTGATCGAGTTGATCCGATACAAGCCGACGCCGGTCCACTGGAAGCCGCATTTCTCCAGCACCCGGCGCGATGCCGGATTGGTAACGCGTGCGCCAGCCTCCAACGCTTCGTGCGTCAGGTCGGTGAAGGCGTAGTCAATCAAGGCGTGCAGCGCCTCTGTGGCATAGCCCTGATTCCAATAGGGCACGCCCAGCCAATAGCCGAGTTCCGGCGTCTTACCGTAATGAAACATGATCCCGCACGCGCCGATGATCGTTTTGTTGCGCAACGTGATCAGAAACGCCGCCTCGCCGTCCTTGTTCGCTCCGCCAATGAATTTCTCGGCATCCGCAACTTTATATGGATGCGGAATGCGCGCAGTGTTTTCAGCAATGCGGCGATCGTTGGCGAGCGCTGCTACCGATTTAGCGTCCTCGAGGCGCGCTGCGCGCAAGACAAGCCGCTTGGTCTCGAGGACGGGAATACTTCCTTCGCGATAGGGCTCTCTCGGTATTTCCTCCAGTAGTGTCATGGCTCGGGCTCCTGGTTGATAAAAGCTGAGAGGGGGAGCCGGTCACCCGTCTCCCCCTCTCAGAGCCCTATGAGCCCCGCCGGTTTGACTGGAATGACCGGCGGACCTCGTTATGTCCACCGTCTTATTCGGCCGCAGCCTCCGTCATC
>Ga0187777_10001857_pt1 | contig 13582 bp, 15 predicted proteins | sample 1015_Q2_SP5_10_M_FD_132416 | JGI IMG/M metagenome (GOLD analysis project Ga0187777, IMG submission 132416) | Tropical peat soil microbial communities from peatlands in Department of Meta, Colombia - 1015_Q2_SP5_10_MG | ecosystem: Environmental > Terrestrial > Soil > Wetlands > Peat | place...
AATAGCGAAGCTCTCGCCGCTGCTTCGTCGAGATGGAACGGCTGTGGGTCGAATTGAGCCGCGAAGGCCTTGATCTGCGCTTCGTCGATCGCGTGCGAGCCGCTGCGAAAACGCTGTCCCGCGTGGAAGTCTTCGAGAAAAAGAGCGCCGTTGGCGTGCAGCTTGTCAGGTTTGTTCACGATCCCTCCTCCGGAGGTTCAGTAGATCGGGGCGGGGCGCGGCAGCACCGGCACCTCGGTCGGCAGGTTGTGATCGCGGCCGCTTACGAAGTCGACGATGACTTCGACCACTGCGCGATCGCGCAGGATGCGGTTGTGCCCCAGGCCGTAAGTCTTGACCAATCGCGCCCCAGGCAGATGGCCCGACAATCGAATCGCGTGCTCGAAAGGCACTTCCGTGTCGCTCGCGTCGTGCACGAACAGCGCGGGAAGCCGAAGCTGTTCGAGGTCAGCGATGCGATCGATCTCGGCGAAGCGCAGGCCGTATCGACGCTCGAGACGGCTGCGCAACGCTTCGCGGATCGTCGGTGTGATCCCCAGCCAGCGTGCGAAGTTGCGCGTGTGTTCGGTGATCGAAGCGGGAGCGCTGACGAACGCGACGCGTCCAAGCCGAACGCCGCGGCGAAGCGCGACTCCGATTGCTGCCGCCCCCAGCGAATGACCGATCGCTGCAGCGAAGGGTCCGTGGGTGAGGGCGATCGCTTCCAGCGCGCGCACGAAGTCCGGAAGGGCGACGGCTGCTCGCCCGCTCTCGCCGTGCCCGGGATGATCGAACCAGACCACCCGGAATCCCTTGGCCAGGAGCGGAGCGACGAAGCTGCCCATCTGTACGCCCCGTCCGCCCCACCCGTGCACCAGCAGCACGCCCGCGGCACCGGGCGGCCCCGCCTGCCACACCGGGAGCGAGTGCTTGCCGGCGACGACCGTTTCGCGCCGCGCGTCGGCGGCGTAATTGTTGCGACCCGCGTAGCGAGGCGGCGTCGTAAACAGACGCTCGGCGTGGCGCCGGGCCAAGTCGGGCAGCAGGCGCGACGCGACCGCAAAATAGGCCCGGAAAACGGCCCACGCCGGCCTCGTAAAACGAACGATCGTGCTATTAACAGGCGATGCCAATGTTGCGTTCATGTCGATTGCTCCCTCACAAGTTTGTGATCAGGCCACCGGAGATGCGGCGACGATCAGCCGCTCAAAGGCCTTTCGAGCCTGCCCCTCGGCTCGCGCTACGTCGAAAAGGCGAGCCCCGTGGTAGTACGCCAGGATGATGCCCAGGGTGTCGAAAGCAAACTGCGCCACGTCCAGATCCGAGCGCAGATGCCGCTGCTCGACGGCCATGCTCACCGTGCGGCGCAGCTCCCGATCCAGCCTCGCGAAGTGATCGATCACTGCGTCGCGAACCGGGCCGGGCCGATCGTCGAACTCGATCGCGGCGGCTTGCATGGGGCAGCCGTGGGCGAGCCCGCTTCGCCTCGTCCACTCGATCCAATTGTCGAACAGAGCATGCAGGCGTGGTAGCCCGCGAGGCCTCTTGAACGCAGGCAGAAAGACCGTCTCGGTGAAGCGCGCCGCTGCGGCCTCGATGGCGGCGATCTGCAGCTCCTCTCGCGAGCCAAAATGGGCGAACAGCCCGCTCTTGGACAAATGCGCCCGCTCGGCCAGCGAGCCGATGGTAAGCGACTCGAAGCCGCTCTCGCTGGCCTGCTCAAGAGCCGCCGCGAGAATCGCGGAACGGGTTTGCTCGCCTTTGCCCATGACGCGAACTATACGAACGATCGTGCTTTTTGTCAAGGGAGGGTCCAACGGGTGAGGGAAGGGCGACGAGCTGCCCGCCGGGCCATTGTCCCCGGTCGCGAGCGCTGCCGAGCTTCGCCCCGTCAGCGGCCGGTTGCGGACGAGGGCTTGGCCTTGGCCGGCTTTGGGGGGGCGACGGATGCGGTCTCGCCCGCGTTCGGAGCGCGACACTTACCGCCCGAAGAGGTCACTTGAAGGAACGTCGCCTCCGCGTCCCTGGGACGCCCCTCGCGTTGGGCCAGGAAAGCCGCGGCGCAGAGCGCGTCGGCATCGCCAGGAGCTAGCGCAAGCGCCTTGGCGAGCGCGACCTTGGCCGCGGAGAGGGCTCCGATCTGCATGTTGAGGACTCCGACCTGCACCAGGCTCGCGGCGTCCTGGGGGTCCGCTTCCACCGCTTTTTCATAGGCTGCGATCGCTGCGGGCGCATCGTCCATCGCCGCGTTGACCTGACCGAGGTTCCGCCACATCGCTGCATCCTTGGGCGCGATCTCGACGGCCCTGGTGGCGGCCTCGACTGCGTCGCTGAATTGGCGCAGCTTGAGATAACCCCCGCTGAGCTCCTTCCACGCATCGGGATTGTTGGGCTGGCTGCGAGTCCATTCCGCGGCGTAGAGAACCACGACGTTCCAATTGCCGGCTTCGTTGAGCTCCCGCACGCGGGCAGCATAGTCCCGCCGCGGAATGGTCGCCTCGGACGCATCGGTGGAGGTGGCCTTCGCAGGTGTCGCCGAGGCGGCTTCGGAAGCAGACCGGACCGGGCCCGCCGCGTTGGTTCGTTGCGGGGCTTCGCTTCCTGACCGGAAGGCAATCAGCCCTGCAGCGACAATCAGAAACGAGAGAGTGCCAGTGAGCCAGGCGAGCTGTTTCCGGGTGAGACCGGTGATCCCGTACTTCGGGCTGCTCGGCTTCGAGAGCGTGCCATTGGCGACGGACATTGCGCGGGCGCGGCGTGCTAGCCTAACTGCGCGCTGGTTTCGCTTTTCCACGCGGAGCGCCGCCGCCCGGAAACGCACATAAGACTGGGCGGCGAGCTTTTCGTCGCCAGCGGCCTTTACCACCGCCCTCGCCCAGAGCGGCTGGTCGATATAGCCCTCCTGGAACTCGCGCTCCGCCTCGGCGAGAAAGCGGTCGATCGCAGGACTCCCATCGGCGGCGCCAACGGGAGGCGCAAAATCCCCCGCCGCCGCGGGCGAGTCCGTGGCAGGGTTAGCCATCTCGACTAGGCTGAGATCGGAGGCCCTCACGCCCTTTGCATACTTGCCCATTACCGGAGCGTTGCAAGCTTCGTACCAACAAAAAGGACGCCCACACGCCGTGGGCTACAAGCCAAAAACCGCACTTCGCGCCGCCTGCGCTTCCCGCTTTCGGGTTGCGGAATCTCGGGCGGTTGACCAACGAGCGCAATCCCGAAATACTCCGGGTCCCCTACTGCATCATCGGCTCATGAGCGAAGCAATCAAAGAGACTCCCAACGAAGAAACAAAGAAGCGGCTGCGCGAAAAGATCGACAAACTGCTTGCCGCCGAGCCACGCAAGAGCGAGGGGAGCATCACATTCGACGGCCGGGCGATGAAGTATAGCGCGGTCGCCGACTTCATTCCGGTAACCGCCGGAGGTCTCGACGACAAGCGTGGCGAACCGGAAGCCGCCGTATTCACGACGTCCTACTTTGTCGAAGGTGCGCAGCCGCAGAAGCGGCCTGTGTGCTTCGTGTTCAACGGCGGTCCGGGTTCGTCGTCGATCTGGCTCCACCTCGGTGCGCTTGGCCCCAAGCGCGTGGTCATCCGGGAGGATGGAACGATGCCTCCTCCTCCCTACACGGTCACCGACAATCAGGAGTCTTGGTTCGAGCATTTCGACCTGGTGTTCATCGACCCGCCGCACACGGGCTATTCGCTCACCGCGAGCGAGGACGCCCGCAAGAGAATGCTCAGTGTCGACGGCGACGTCGACGCGCTCGCCGAGTGCATACGCGCCTGGCTGGGCCGTCACAAGCGCTGGAGCTCGCCCGTATACCTTGCAGGCGAGAGCTACGGCACGACGCGCGGAGCAGCGCTTGCCGACAAGCTGCAGGACATCGGCGTCGCCCTGTCGGGTTTGGTCCTCGTGTCGTGCGCAATGGACCTACAGAGCATCGTTTTCGCGCCGCGCAACGACCTGCCGTACGCGCTGTTCCTGCCGGGATTCGCCTGCGCGGCTCAGTATCACGGGAAGCTCTCCGGGAGCCTGGCCGCCTCGCCGGATTCGGCGCGGACTGCCGCAGAAGAGTTCGTGGCCCAGGAATATCTTGCCGCGCTCCATGCCGGGGCGCGCCTTTCCAAGGCAACGCGACGCCGCATCGTCAAGCGAGTAGCGCAGCTTACCGGACTTGCCGAATCGCTCGTGGACGAGAAGAACCTCAGGATCAGCGATAGCACCTTCTTCTTCGAGCTGTTGCGCGACCGTGGACGGATCGTCGGCCGGCTCGAGGCGAGAGTCACCGGCCCGATGGCGGCGAGCCGGACGCGCGACTGGGAATTCGATCCGGGCGTCGAAGCGATCGCCGCGCCGTACACCATGGCGGCGCATGCCTACATGAGCGAGCGCCTCGGAGTCGACACCCAGGCGCGCTACGAGGTGCTGTCGATGGACACGCACAAACAGTGGAACTGGAACCGCGGTGAGCAAAAAGGCAACGGCTTCGCCAGCACCAGCCAGGATCTGTCGCGCGCGCTGCGACGCAATCCGCACCTCAGGGTGTTCGTCGCCAGCGGTCGCTACGACCTCGGAACTCCCTACAGCGCCACTGACTGGTCGCTCGCTCAGCTCGACGCGCCGCCGGAGGTGCTGACGCGTGTGACGCATCACTACTACGACGCCGGCCACATGATGTATACGCGGGAGGCCGACATGCTCAAGCTCAAGCGCGACCTGGAGGGCTGGCTCTCCGAGTAGCGGTTCGTCGAAATGGCGGCTTGTCTCCGGGAAGCGGCAAATTCCTGGAGCACGGCGGGGCCGTTGAAGCGGAGGTTTCGAGATGACGAGCAACGAACCATTCTCATGCGAGGGCGGTTGCACTTGCCGCGCGGTGCGCTATCGGATGACCAGCAGGCCGCTGTTCGTTCACTGCTGTCACTGCCGGTGGTGCCAGCGCGAGACGGGGTCCGCGTTCGTGATCAACGCGTTGATCGAGGCTGACCGCGTCGTATTGCTGAGCGGCTCGCCCGAAGTCGTGAACACGCCGTCGAACAGCGGCAAGGGGCAGAACATCGTCCGCTGCCCGGTCTGCCGCGTCGCCGTCTGGAGCAACTACGCTGGGGCGGGCGACAAGGTGCGCTTCGTGCGCGTCGGTACGCTGGACGAGCCCGACCGCTTACCGCCCGACATCCACATATACACCATGTCGAAGCAGCCATGGGTCGTGCTTCCACCGGGCGTGCCGGCGGTCGAGGAATACTACGATAGCAAGAAGTATTGGCCGGCAGAGAGCCTCGAGCGCCGCAAGGCGCTTTTTGGCCGGTGAGGCTCTCGACTTGGCCGTTGGACGGATCCGGTGATTGATGCCCCCGTGCCCGAGAGCCTCGACACCACTATCTAAATCTGGTGCCCAAGGGCCGCGACGAGCGCGGTCGCGGGCCGTTCTGGGTGCGGCGGCACGACGAGTACGGCCGCTGATATCGCGCTGCTTCGCGGGTTCGCCGATGGCCCGTGCGCGGCGTGGACGCTCAGCGCTCGACACTGACGACGTGCGCCTGAATCTTGCCGTCGACTGCGCCGGGGCCGAATCGAGCGGCAATCGCCGCAGCCACGCGATCGACCGCTTCGTCGACCCGCGCGGGATCGCGGGCGGTGATGTCGTTTAGCAGAGGCGTTCCGCGACAGTACGCGGTGGCGGGGATCCGCGGCGACGACGCGCGGCTGCGCGCCGTGACCGTCGCGACCTGCGGCTTCGCCGTGAAGCCCGCGCCTTTGAGCTGGGCACGGATCAGCTCGGTGTCGAAATAGCCGTGCGGCGTCCGCTGCAAGAAAAGCGGTGGGTCTCCGGGAAACATCTCCCGCAGCGCTGCGGTCGCGGTGTCCGCGAACTCGTTGTGCTCGATTTTGTCCCAGACGTTGAACAGCAGCGATCCGCCGGGGCGAAGGACGCGGCGCGCCTCGGAATACGCCTTGATCTTGTCCGGAAAGAACATCGCGCCGAACTGGCAGACGACGGCGTCGAACTGGGCGTCCGGGAACGGCAGCTGCAACGCGTCCGCCTGCCGCCACTCGACCGGACGCCGGGTTCCGATGGCAGATGCATAATCGAGCATCGGCTGATTCAAGTCGGTGGCGACGATCGAGACGCGATCGGACAACATCGCTGCCATGGCCCTGGTGACGACACCGGTTCCGGCGGCGATTTCGAGCACGCGCTCGAGGCGCAGCGATGCGAGCCTGTTGGCCAGATCGGCGGCGTAGGGCTCGAAGATAAGCGGAACCAGGAGCTCGTCGTAGAGCTTCGGAATCGAACCGGCGAATACGCTGTCGGAGCGTTGGTTTGCCATTGTCTGGACCTGTCGTATCGCTGCCGCGCTTGAGCGAGTCGAAACGATGATAACCCAGGTTCTGCATGCGCGATGAGCGAGACGGCGACTCAACCCATCGCTGCGGCGATCGACGGGATATACCGCACCGAGTCCCGCCGCGTCTTCGCAACACTCATCCGCTTGCTCGGCGACTTCGAACTCGCCGAGGAGGGGTTGCACGAAGCCTTCCGAGCCGCGCTCGAGCACTGGCCACGCGAAGGCGTACCCGCCAACCCGCGTGCGTGGCTGGTCTCGGCGGGACGCTACAAGGCCATCGACAGCATACGCCGCCGCGCGCGCTTCGACCGCTACGACGATGTCGCCGAGCAGGTCGAGTCCATCGCCGACGAATCCGCGCTTCAGGCCGACTCGGCCATCGAGGACGACCGGCTGCGTCTCATCTTCACTTGTTGCCATCCCGCCTTGCAGCCGGACGCGCAGGTGGCACTTACGCTGCGCGAAGTCTGTGGCCTCACGACCGAGGAGATCGCGCAGGCATTCTTGAGCGCGGCGCCGACGCTGGCGCAACGCATCGTGCGCGCCAAGGCGAAGATCCGCGACGCGCGCATTCCGTACCAGGTGCCTGAGCCGGAGGAGCTGCCGCAGCGTCTCGACAGCGTGCTGCGCGTGGTCTATCTGGTCTTCAACGAGGGTTATTCGGCATCGTCCGGCAGCAGCCTTACTCGAGTCGATCTGTCCGCCGAGGCGATACGGCTGGGGCGCCTGCTGGTCGAGCTTCTCCCCGAGCCCGAGGCGATCGGGCTGCTGGGCTTGATGCTGCTGCACGAATCGCGGCGCGCGGCGCGAACCTCGTCCGACGGCGAGCTCATTCTGCTGAGCGATCAGGATCGCTCGCTCTGGAACCGCGATCAGATCGGGGAAGGCGTGGTACTCGTGGAGAAGGCGCTCGCCTCGCGCAGTTTCGGCCCCTACTCGCTGCAGGCGGCGATCGCGGCGGTGCACGCGGAGGCTCGCACCGCCGATGCTACCGACTGGCGCGAGATCTTGGGTCTCTACGACGTGCTGCTGCGTATCGAGGCCTCGCCGGTCGTCGAGCTCAACCGTGCCGTGGCCGTGGCGATGCGCGACGGGCCCGCAGCCGGGCTCGCGCTCATCGAAGCGATCCTGGCCCGGGGCGATCTCGACGACTATCACCTGGCGCACGCAGCGCAGGCCGATCTGCTGCGCCGCCTGGGGAAATTCGCGCCGGCTCGGGCCGCGTACGAGCGCGCGCTCGCGCTCGCTCGCCAGGAGCCCGAACGGCGGTTCCTCGAGCGACGTCTGTCCGAATTGCCGCACTAAGGACGGGGTCTTCTCGTCTCCGTCGGCCCCGGTCGGTCCGGTGCAGCGCCAATGCGCTCATCTCTCTCTTTTCTGTCTGTCGATTTGCGGCCCGCCCGTTCGACTAGTGGGCGTAAAGGAGATAATCATGAGCGTTCTGGCAATGCTTGGCAGGCTCGGCCAAAGGCTGGGTCCCTATCTGATCATCGAGCTGCTGTTGCCCGGCGGTTCCCTGTTGGCCTTGTTGTTTTTCCTGCGCGAGCGCGGCTGGCTCCTTCGGGCCAGGCGTGCGCTTTGGGCGGGGTTCGCTGCGAACCGGGCTATCCCGGGCTTCGAGCCCGCACTCCGGCCGTGTTGCGTGCGGTCATCTCAAGAATCCAATTCGGTACGGAGAAAACCGTGAAATACTTGTGTCTCGTTTACCTCGACGAGCAGAAGCTCGATCAGATTCCCGACAGCGATTGCATGGAGTTCAGCGAAGCGCTGCGCCAGAGCGGGCACTCACTCGCGGCGGAGGCGCTGCAAGCGGTTCATACCGCAACGACGGTGCGCGTTCGCAACGGCAAGATGTCCGTGACCGATGGTCCATTCGCGGAGACCAAGGAGCAACTCGCCGGGTTCTACCTGATCGATGCCCGCGACCTGAACGAAGCCATCCAGCTCGCCTCCAGAATCCCTCCTGCAAAAGTGGGGAGCATAGAAGTACGGCCTGTCCGGCAACTCGGACACCGCTAGCGCTGAACCAACGGTCGCGCGAAGCGCCCAATTGGAGGTATCGCAGCCGCAACGTGTCGATTTCGCGGTACCTCATTCGTCTAACAAGCGGGTAGCCTCGGCACCGGAAGCGCAGCGGGCGGGCCGAGCGCTCATACCCCAACTGGAAAGGAGACTGCAATGCGATTCATGGTGATCAGGGCGACCAGGAATACCGAGGCGGGCGCGATGCCAAGCCAGCAGCTGCTGGCGGACATGGGCAGGTTCAACGAGGAGCTGGCCAAGGCGGGCGTGCTGCTCGCAGGCGAAGGGCTGCATCCAAGTTCGAAAGGCGCGCGCGTGCGCTTCTCCGGGAACAAGCGCACCGTCGTCGACGGCCCCTTCGCCGAGACCAAGGAACTGATCGCCGGTTTCTGGCTGTGGCAACTGAAGTCGAAGCAAGAGGCGATCGAATGGGTCAAGCGCTGCCCTCATCCGATGCCGGGCGAAGACGCTGAGATCGAGATCCGTCAGGTCTTCGAAGCCGAGGATTTCGGCGCCGAATTCACCCCCGAGATGCGCAAGCAGGAGGAGCTCTTGCGGCCGCAAGGAGCCCGCCTCGCCAAGGCAACGCAACGCTGACGCGGAAACGAACGAAGGAGCAGACATGCCTCCACTCGATGCCTACCTCATATTCAACGGCAACTGCGCCGAAGCGATGCGCTTCTACCAGCGCACGCTTGGCGGCAAGCTAGACATGATGACGCATGCCGAGTCGCCCCTGGCCGGTCAGGGCGCGTCGGCGGCCAACGCCGACCGGATCATGCACGCGCGCCTGAGTTTGGAAGGCCGCAGCCTGATGGCCTCCGATTCGATGATCGGCCAGCCCTATTCGGGCATGCACGGATTCTCGCTGTCGCTGATCTATCCGACGGTCGCAGAGGCGAAGCGCATTTTCGGCGCGCTCTCCGCGGGCGGCCGGATTACGATGCCTTTCGACAAGGCGTTCTGGGCCGAAGGCTTCGGCATGCTGGTCGACCGCTTCGGCACGCCGTGGATGGTCAACGGCAACCTCGCTGCGATGTGACGGTGGATGCCAAGGTGCGGGCCTGTGTACCCGCCGCACCTGCTTCCATCGCCCGCTAGGCCGGCGGCCTCGCGGTCCTGATCGGCACCTGCTTGGCGCGAGCAAGGCTATCCTCCGAGCCTGCGCGATTGGCCGCCGCTCGTGGCGCTGCGACAGTGGCTGCACGACGAACTCGTTCTGTCGCGACGGAGCCTGCACCTGATCCCGGGCGAGCGCAAAGCCAGGTCGCATCGGCGCGGGGCGAAGCCTGCCAGGCGGAGGCGGGGTGATTGAGTCTCCCGCTGGCCGCGCGATCAGGTCTTCAGATTCTCGTTGAAGAACGCCATCGTGCGCGACCATGCGAGCTTGGCCGCGGCTTCGTCGTAGCGGGGCGTGGTGTCGTTGTGGAATCCGTGGTAGGTGTTCGGGTAGATGAACGCCTGATACTTGACGTTGTTCGTCTTGAGGGCCGCCTCCCACGCAGGCCAGCGCGGGTTGATGAAATCGTCGTTCCCCGCGTAGTGGATCAACAGCGGCGCCTTGATCTTGCTGGTGTCGGCTGGGTTGGGCGGCGACCCATAGAACGGCACCGCGGCGGCGAGGTCCGGCAGGCGCACGGCCATGATGTTGACGATGCCGCCACCGAAGCAGAAACCCACCGCGCCGACCTTGCCGCTGCACTCGGGACGCGACTTGAGGAAGGCGTAGGCGGCGAGCAGGTCCTCGATGCGCTTCGCCGAGTCGAGCTGCCCGAATAGCTGCGCCGCCTTTTCCTCGTCGCCCGGGTAGCCGCCGAGGGGCGTCAGCGCGTCGGGAGCGAAGGCGAGAAAGTTCTCGACCGCCAGGCGCCGCGCCACGTCCTCGATGTACGGATTGAGGCCGCGGTTCTCATGGATGACAACGACGCCGGGCAGCTTGCCGGTGGCGTTCGCAGGCCGAGCGAAATATCCGCGCATCGTCCCCGAGCCTTGCGGTGACGGATACGTCAGATACTCGGTCTTGATCCGGGGGTCGTCCTTGGCGATCTGCTGCGCCCAGGCGTAGTTCGGCCTCAGCGCTTCCAGCATCGCGGCCGCGGTGAAGCCGCTCACCGCGTACCTTGCAGCGCTATCGAGAAACTGGCGCCTGCTGAGCCTGCCGTGGATATAGCCGTCGAACAGCTTGAGGACTTCGGGAGGGAAATCAGATGCCTTTTTGCGTTCCATTGGCGCAAGTCCTTTCAGGTTGGAGCTGCAGCGGCCGCGGTCCATGGGGACAGCGCGTCAACTGCTGTGCCCTTCAAACAACTCGTTCGTCTTGGCGGCCATGATAAAGTCGTTCGGGTGCAGACCTTTGATCTTTTTGGTCTGCCACGAGACCTTGGCCCAGCCCCAGCCGAAGCTGATGTCGGGATGATGGCCCTGGGCTTCCGACAGGTTGCCGAGCTTGGCGACAAAATCCAGCGCCTCCTTGAAATTCCCAAAACGGAAGCTGCGCTCGATTCGCCGGCCTTCATCCACGAGCGTCCAGCCTGCCGTCTGCTCGAGGTAGCTTTCGGCTTCGGCATTCGTCAGCGGCGGGATTCCGCCGCGGCAGGGGACGCAAGTCCTGGACGAGAGTTCGGTCATCTCAAACCTCCTACAAGCGAGGGGTCACTGCGCATGGCTGCCCCGTAGAATAGGATCTTCCTAGCCTTCGGGTCGAGCCCTCCTCGGTAGCTGCCGATAAGTGAACAATACAGGCGCGCATAAGTTCCCGTCCGCCTCCCTGGCCGCTGCTCACTCCGCCGAGCCCGCGACGCTTTGGCCAACAGCCTGAACATTCATGCTCAAGCCCTGAGTTGGAAATGATCGTCCTGTTCACCGATTTCGGCGCCGATGACATCTACGTTGGGCAGCTCAAGGCCGCCCTGCTGGACCGCCTTGCCGCGAGCACGCTCGTTGTCGACCTGCTTCACAGCGTGCCCAATCATCATGTGCGCGCGGGCGCTCATCTTCTCGCCGCACTGCAGAGCCGCTTTCCCGCGGGTGCGGTCTTCGTCGCCGTGGTCGACCCGGGCGTCGGCACGTCCCGCGATGCGGTCGTCCTGCAGGCGGACGACAAGTGGTATGCGGGACCCGACAACGGCCTGCTGTCGGTGGTCAGTGCGCGTGCCGCGAGGACGCGGACCTGGCGCATCGTCTGGCGGCCGCCGGCAATGTCGGCCTCGTTTCACGGACGCGACCTGTTCGCACCGGTCGCCGCCTCGATCGCGAGTGGAAACCTTCCCGCCGATGAGTTGCAAGAGATCGACGGGTTGAATGTCCAGCTCGGACCAGAGGATCTCGCGGAAGTCATCTACATCGATCATTACGGCAATGCGCTCACCGGCCTGCGCGCAAAGGCGCTGGCGCGCACGGCCAGCATCGCCGCGCGCGGGCATCGCGTCCCCTACGCTCGCGTGTTCGCCGACGCTCCGAAGAGCAGCGCTTTCTGGTACGAAAACAGCATCGGCTTGGTCGAGCTTGCTGTTAGCCGAGCAAACGCTGCGGCCATGCTCGGGATCGAGGTTGGCGATCCGGTGACGATCGTCGCCTGAGCGCGCTTCTAGATCATCACCTTCGCGAGCCGACGAACGGCGTCGGGTATGTCGCGGGAGTGGATCGCGCCGTAGCCGAACACGAGTCCCTCGGTCTTTCGGGCCTTGGCTGCGAACTGCTGCCAGTCGTTCAGCCAGATCCCCGCGTCGCGGGCCCTCCGGATCAACCCCGAAGCGGAGGTTGGACGGGTCAGATGCGCGGCGAGATGCAGACCCGCTCCGATACCTACGACGCGGAGATGGTCGCCGCAGGAGCGTTCGAGGGCGTTCTTGAGAATTTCCCTTCGCTCGCTGTAGATCTTGCTCATCTTGCGGACATGGCGGGCGAGGTGGCCCTCCGCGATGAACGCCGACAGGATGTCCTGCGCCACCAGCGGCGCATGCCAATCGCAGAGTTGCTTGGCCGCGACCAGCGCATTCCTGGCCCATGGCGGCGCGATGACGAATCCCAGGCGCAGCGCCGGGAACATGCTCTTGGAAAACGTCCCGACATAGAACACGGACTGCGCGCGATCCAGCGTCTGCAGGGCGTCGAGCGGCTTCCCTGCGTAGCGGAATTCGCCGTCGTAGTCGTCCTCGACGATGACCGCATTGCGGGCGCGCGCGAAGTCGAGCAGCGCGGTCCTCCGCGCCAGCGACAGGCGCACGCCCAACGGATACTGGTGCGACGGCGTCACGAAGATCACTTTGGCGTTTCGGGGGAGCCGATCGACTCTGAGCCCGTCACTGTCGACGGGAACGCAAGCAAGCCTTGCGCCTGCTGCAGCAAGGACGTTGCGCAAGGACTCATACCCCGGGTCCTCGACGGCAACGGTCGTCTTCCCGGGCGTGACAAGAATCCTCGCCAGCAGATCGAAGGCCTGCTGCGCTCCTGCGGTCACGACGACGTCCTCCGCGGAGCAGGCGATGGCGCGCGCGAACGAAATGTGCCCTGCGATGGCCTGGCGCAATGCCGTCCGTCCCTCGGGTTCGCCGTAGCTGGCACCGATCCTCGGCGCGCCGCGCAGCGCCCGCGCAGCGAGTCGGCGCCAGACCTGATGCGGGAAAGACTCCCAATCAGGGACCCCGATGCTGAAATCGAATCGACGGCCGACTTGCGCGCCGGCCGGCGTCGATGGCGCCGCAGCGCGCCACGCCGGGCGCAAGCGGGCATCGCGACCCGGTTGAGGCCGCAAGCGGTCGCGTCGTGGCGGCGCCGACAGGAAGTCAGAAACGATCGTGCCGCCGCGACCGCGTGCAAACACATAGCCTTCGCTCAGCAGAAGGTCGTACGCGGCGACCACGGTGTTCCGTGAGACGCCCAGCGCTTCGGCGAGCTCGCGCGTCGCCGGCAGACGCAATCCCGGCTGCAACCGTCCGCCGACGATCGCCGAGCGCAGCTGCTGGTGCAGATCGCGCCCCATTTGCCGGGAGCCGTGCGCCGGCAGATCGATGGCAAGGCCCAGGCCGGACACGTTTGGACTCATATAAATTACATGTTACGGCTCTTTTAGAGTACCAATCATGCCATGTAAAGTCGTCGCCGTCATCACTTGAAAGGAGCTTGAGCGTGGTTGCTGGTCATCGATCTAATTCGCAACGAGGCAACGCCGAGCCTCGCCTTCATGAACTTTCTCGTCTCGTCGCGCGAGTCGAGCATGCACTGTTCGCCGCG
>Ga0187777_10001858_pt1 | contig 13576 bp, 8 predicted proteins | sample 1015_Q2_SP5_10_M_FD_132416 | JGI IMG/M metagenome (GOLD analysis project Ga0187777, IMG submission 132416) | Tropical peat soil microbial communities from peatlands in Department of Meta, Colombia - 1015_Q2_SP5_10_MG | ecosystem: Environmental > Terrestrial > Soil > Wetlands > Peat | place...
CCCCCCGGGGGGGCCCGCCGGGGGGGGGGGCCCCGTGGGGGCCTTCTGGGGGGCCCCGGGGGGGGGGGGGGGGGGGGGTTCTAGTGCCCCCACCGCTGGCGTGCCGCTACTGGGGGGCCCCCTCTCCCCTCGGTCCGCCTCAAGCTTACAAAAAAAATTTAGCCCCCCACTCCCAGCGGTTAAAAAAATTTCGCCCCTACGGTTCCCATCGTTAATCCCCTCTCCTCTAAATGGCGTTATATTTCTCCAGGCCTGCCGGGTGCCCATCTAGACCTCCGCTGGTAGGGGCTCTTTTACTATAGTAGGCTTCCCGGGTGCCCCAAGCAAACCCCCGGCGGCCAAAAAAATTTCGTCCCTACGGCTCCCACGGTTAATCCCTCTCCCCTAAGTGGCGCTATATTTCTCCAGGCCTACCCGGTGCGCGTCTAGCCCCCCCGTCGGTTAGGGCTTCGTTATTATAGCAGGCTTCAGGGGTGCGTCAAGCAGACCCCCGGCGGCCAAAAAAATTTCGTCCTTTCTATCCCCATCGGAGATCCCTCTCCTCCAAGTGGCGCTATATTTCTCCAGGCCTGCCGGGTGCCCATCGGGCTCTCCGTCGGTTAGGGCTTTATCACTATAGCAGGGGCTCCCCATTTCACCGGTCGGGCGCCCGTCGGGCCCCCCAATTTAAAATTGTCGGGGCTGGAGGGACAAAATTTTTGCATGGGGTTTGATAGATTTTTTTCGATATTTCAATTTTTTGGGGACTCATTATGAGTGGGAGTGGAAGGGAAACCCAGAACTACGGTTTTTCAATGGTGTTTAATAGGCGCGCCTATAGAATGGGGGTGTTTATCTGTACACCTTAACGGCGGGGCTGGTAGGGGAGGGTATTTCTAATGGGGTTTTCCAGGGATTTTTGTTCCGGCGGAAGCTGGAAGAATTCCCCCCAAGACGGAAAAACAGACACAGTGCTCATTAGCCCCCCTTTATAGGACAGACGGTGACGTCCTCCCCATAAACGGGATTAACCCCTCTTTTTTAGGGAGAGGGGCCGCTAATCAGAAGCTGTGTTTTCCGTGTACGTCGCTGACAACATAGGTAAGGGTTGCTGAAGTCGCTTCCTATGTGCTGGAGTGCTGATCTTTGTAGGGACCTCCTGGTGACTAACCAGGGGGTATACCCGGGGGTATACGTCTCCCTACAAAGCACACTAGGCAACCACTCCTTTTCGCTAGCCAGGGACAATTAAGCGGCGGGCATAGGTACTCGATGAGTGTTTGGGATGAAGCCTGCGGTACACAACCAAACCCTATGCAAAGGGCCCGGCTCCCCTCTATGAAAGGGGACTATCCTACTCTGGACTGCTTTTGTGGTCTCCACCCCCTGGGTCCCACTGTCACGCTTACCACGGCGTGTAGGGAGGGGGCTCGGCAAGAGCGCGAAAAGACATCCTTACTGCAGCTGCTACCCGCAGAGGTGTGTCTTCTCTACCACGACACCACAAACCGGGGTCAATCCGGCTGTGTAAAATCACCCTTGGAAGGGAGTCGAGCTACGGCCGCCCCGGGGGGCTGCATGGCGCGTAGGCTGTCTTGGGTAGGCCGACCCGGCGTTTCACCAGGTCACGTGTTATTCCCCGAGCTCAGATAGCTCGAGGGGGTGGGCCTTTACAGATAGGAAGCGACTGCTATACCTGCATTTTAGCCCCCGTCTCCCTTTGGCAACGGGCCTCCGGGGTCTTTTGTCATCACGAGCCTACTAGCCACGAGACTCCGTCTCGCCCGTTCGGCCTTCCCGACCTTTGAATGCTGATTCAGCCACCCGGCAGCGCTTCCTTCCTCTGCTGCATGACCAGCCAAGCCTATTGGCCCGATAACAAGAGTGGGGGGGAGGGGGAAACGGAGATAGGTGGGTAACAGCTCCGCCCAGACGTGAATATTCCGCTACTGGAACGACAATCCCACCTCAAGGGAGGGGTATGTTAGTTTTTGGGTGGACACACAGAGCATGAACCGGTCTCTACTCTGCAGTTGCTTAACTGCCCGGGGGCGCAGACACCGCTGGTGCCTCCCGTCTGGCACATCGACGGGGTTCAGTTGATTTGGGGCGCAGCGCAGCCCCGGGATCAACGGGTAGGAATATCGGTACCAAATCCCAGCTTATTAATACTGTGTTAACGCGATAGCCTGGGGTACCGTAGTGGGTATTTATACCGCGGGGCGGGGGCGGAGGGGCAACCTGCTACTGGTCATAGTCCCCTCAAGCACTTCCAAAGGGTTCATACGCCCATCCCCAACGGGGAGTCGTCCTATTTGCCCAAGGGGTGGCCATTGCCCCCGCTTGCCAGGGGTCGATCCAACATCTCAGACGGATCCCATTTTCCCAGCCCGACGGGGGGCTGGTCTAGCTATCGAGTCCAGAGCAGCTGCCAAGCCGCTCCGGCCACGCCAATTTTGGTCCCTAGCCTACACCCGGGGGTGTACTAGGCCGCTGGTCACGCTGGCAAGGCGCGGGCGGGGGCTGGACGCAACGCGACTCCATGTAGGGCTCTACTACACGAGGAGCTCTTCCTCTAGCCTGTTTAACCCTTGGCCGGGTCGGGTACGTGCGGCTACAGCGGTACCCTAGCGTGCAGGAGGGGGAATCGAACCCGCCTCTACGAGGGCATGAGCCTCGTGTGACAACCAGTACACTATCCTGCAGCATTTCGGGGGAGTACGTTTCTACCGGGGTCCGGAGGCCTCCGGGGTAGCGTTCCCTCCCCTTTTTTTCTCCCCTTTTTCTCCCACGCCTCTGGGGGTGTGGCGCCGCTCCCCGTCTGCCCCCTGGGGGGGGTCTGGGGCACGGAGCAAAAACGGCAAAGTGAGTAATCTACCTGTACGCGTTACGCGGTGGCAGCGCCCCACCAGAAGAGACCCCCCCTAACCCTGGGGGTGCCCAGAGGGTTTTGCCCTTTCCTTGGGTCTCCTCCTTTCCGCTCCAGGGATTAGAGGCACGGGGCCCGGAAGCGTTTTTGGGTGACCTTCTTATATCGTCGCAACGTTTACAACAACCCACCCAGGGTAACCCATTACCCCCGGACGCCGTCACATCTCTTTTGCCCCTTTGCCGGGTCCCCTCCCCTCTTCCCCACCGATTTAGGGCAGGGGGTGCGGAAGCGTTTTTGGGTGACCTTCTGATACCGTCGCAACGTTTACAACAGCCCACCAGGGGTAACCCATTACCCCCGGACGCCGTCACGTCCTTTTTCCCCCTTTGCCTGGTCACCGCCTCTGCCCGCCACCGATTAGGGGTACGGGGCGGGGAGGCGCTTTTGGGTAACCTTCTGATACCCGTTCAATTTCTACAGCATCCCACCGAGGGTTGCCCACGGCCCCTGGGGATGCCCAGGCCCCACTTGCGCCTTTGCCCGGTTTCTCGCCCCTCTCCCGGGGGCTGAGGGGCACGGGGTGCGAGGGCATTTTTGAGTAACCTTCTCATATCGGCTCAACCCCTACAACAGCCCACCAGAGGCACCCCGCCACCTCGGGAACGGCCATGCAGTTTTTTGCGGTGTTCCCGGGCCCCCCTGCCTCCCCTCTAGGGGGGTGGGGAGGAGGGCGCCGGGAGGCGCTGGGGTCGCTCCACCTATCGGCCGGACCCCCCTCAGCATCCCTTAGGGGGGTTCTTCCTCCTCCCGGGGTGGGCCGGGGGACACCCCCTGCAGGCCGGGGTCCCCTGCAGCCGGGGGGCAGCGTGCGGGGGAGGCTCTCCAGGTGGTGTGCTGCCCCAATTGAGCTGGTGGTAGAGGAGCAGCTGTTTTGGCCCTTCCGCCTCTCCCCTTCCCCACCGAGCCTGGCCCAATGGTAAGGCAGTCCGTTTCGGCCGGAAAGTTAGGGGTTCGATTCCCTTGGCTCGGTAGGCCTTGGCCACCCCCTTGCCTCCTTGAGGCCCCCTTCCCCCCTCATGACCCTAGGCCTCGTTCTCCTCCTGGTGGGCGCCGCTGGGTTTACCCTGACCGGCGGCAGCCTGCTGGCCAAGGTGTTCTGCCTAGAGGTCATGCTGCTTGGCGCCAACAGCGCCCTCCTCCTCTCCTCCCTTGCGGAGGGGCTGGCCGAGGGCTATGCGGCCGCCCTGCTCGTGGTGTGCGTGGCCGGGGCGGAAACCGCGATCGGTCTCTCGCTCCTGGTGCCATTCTACCGGGGGTCCGCCTTCACGTCCGAATAGGTGCTCCTCCTTCTCCCCCTCCTCCCCTTCCTTGGTGCGGCGGTTGCCTCACTGTCCCGCGGCCTCTCCGTTGCGGGCGCCACCCGGTCCGCCTGCGGCTTTACCGCCCTCGCCTTTGGGTTGGCCCTCCTGCTGGCCTGGGAAACCCTGTTCCGGGGCGCCCTGGTGGCTACGCCCACCTTGGGGCTGGCCTCCGGCGGGGCCCCCCTCCTGGAGCTGGGCCTTGTTCTCACTCCCGCGGGGGCCGGGTTGGCCGTTGCGGTCACCCTGGTCAGCCTGGGCGTCCACCTGTACTCCCTGTGGTACAGGGCGGGCGACCCCAACACCGGGGGTTTCTTTGCCCTTATCTCTCTCTTTACCGGCATGATGCTGGTGGCGGCCACCGGTGGCTCCCTACTCACCCTATTTCTGGGGTGGGAGGGCATCGGGGTGGTGTCCTATCTCCTGGTGGCCTACTGGAGCACCCGGAGGGCGGCAGCGACCAGCGCCATGCAGGCCTTCCTGCTGAACCGGGCGGGGGACATAGCCCTCACCCTGGCGCTGGCCCTGGCCCTTGGGGTGTACGGCGGGGCCTCCTTTGCCGGGCTGGCCCTGCCGGCCGGGGGCACCGGGGGGCTGGCCCTCCTGCTCCTCGTTGCGGCGGCGGGTAAATCGGCCCAGCTGGGGCTGCACGCCTGGCTGCCCAACGCGATGGAGGCGCCTACCCCGGTGAGCGCCCTGATCCACGCGGCCACCCTGGTCACCGCTGGGGTTTTCCTGCTCGTCCAGTGCCACCCGGTGCTGGCCGGGACGCACCTGACGGCGGTTGCGGCCCTCCTGGGGGCGGCCACCACCCTGTTTGCCGGGGTCGTCGGGCTGGGCCAGAACGACCTTAAGCGGGTGATCGCCTTTTCAACCTGTTCTCAGATCGCCCTGGTCCTCCTTGCGGTGGGCTCGGGCCAGTTCACTAGTGGCATAGCGCTGCTTCTTCTCCACGCCTCCTACAAGGCGGCCCTGTTCCTGGGGGCCGGCAGGGTCATCCATGGGCTGGCCGGCGTGCAGGACCTCCGGGCCATGGGAGGCCTCGGTGCGGCAATACCCTTTGCCGCCGGGGCCATGCTCGTGGCGGGGGCCGCTCTGTGCGCCCTGCCCTTTACCTCCGGGGAGTTCGGTAAGGACCTCCTGGTGGTCGGGGTAGCGGGCCGGGGCCTCGTCTTGGCCAACGCCCTGTGGTGGCTGGCGGTGGCCTCGGTGGGCCTGACGGGGGCCTATTCGGTGCGGCTGCACCGGCTGGCCTTCGAGGGGGCGCCGCGGGCTCCCCTGCACACCCTCCTGGGAGCCCCGGAGGCGGGGCTCGGGGTGGGGTTCCTTGGCGGGGCGGCCGCGGTGGCTCTCCTGGCCGGGCTGGGGCTCCTGGCGGGGTACGGGCTGTCCGGCACCCTGCAGGCCTTTGGCGGCCTGCTGCCGGGGGGCACCCCCTGGACGCGGGCCCTGGACGACGAACTCTCGGCGTCCGGCTGGACCTCTCTGGCGCCTCTTCTCCTCTGCCTGGCCGGGGGCACCCTGGGCTATGCGGGGGCCTCTACTGGGGTAGCCTCTAGGGCCGGGGTGCTCGGGGTGGCCTCCGCGGGGGCGGGGGTGTACCGGGCGGCCCTGCGGGTAGCGGGCTGGACCGGGACCCTGCTGGACCGTGGCCTGTTTGAGGCGGCGGGGCCCTACGGGGCCTCCTCCCTCTCAGCGGGGCTAGCGGTGCGCCTGTCCGGCTCCGCCCTCGGTGGTGGGGCCTCCCGGGCGGTGGCGCTCGCCCTGCTGGCTGCCACGGCGGGTGGGGCCCTGGTGGCGGGCATTGCTGTCCTCTAGCCGGGGTACTTGCCTCTCTACCTTTCCCAACGCTGCTGGGGTTGATCTACCGGAGCAGCGGTGTAGCCGTGTAGGCGCCGGCTAGTGGGCCCAGAGGCTGTCGAGGAGGTGGGTAGAGGCAGGGCCCGCCACCCCCGCCAGCCCAACAAGCACCAGGGCGAGGGCGGTGTGCCGCCGCCCCGCGTCCCCGAGGGGCTGCAGAGCGGGGCCCCACTCCCCATAGGAGGCCCGGGTAAAGACCCAGACCGTGTAGCCGGCCCCCAGCAGCACGCTAGAGGCGGCGGCCAGGGCAGCCAGGGGCGAGGCCCCCAGCACACCTGCAATGGCCAGGAGCTCGGAGAGCCAGTTGAGCGAGGGGGGCGTGGCACAGTTGGCCAAACTGGCGAAGAGGAAAAGGAGAGCAAAGCCGGGCAGCAGCACGGAGAGCCCCCGGTAGTAAACGGCCAGCAGGGTGTGGTAGCGCTCGTACAGGACGCCCCCCACGAGAACGAAGAGGGCGGGAGAAACCAGCCCGTGGGCGAACTGGAGCAGGATGCCGCCGGTCCACCCCGCGCCCCCGGCCAGGGCCAGCCCCCTTACCGAGAGCGCCCTGTGCCCCACGGAGGAGATCGCCACCACCGCCTTCAGGTCCGTCTGGCGCATCGCGCTAAGGCTGCTGTAGACGAGGGAAACGGAGGCCAGGGCGAGCACCGCCGGCAGGAGGGCGGCCCAGGCGGCGGGAAACCAGGACAGGAAGACAAGGGCAATTCCCCAGGCGGAAAGCTTCAGGACGAGCCCGGCCAGGAGTACGCTGCCCCCCACCGGGGCCTGGGCGTGGGCCCGGAACAGCCAGGTGTGGAAGGGCAGGAGCGGGGTTTTTACGGCAAAGGCCAGGGCAAAGCCGGAGGCCAGCGCCAGGGAGGCCGGGCCGGTCAACCCCGCCACCGGGGCTCCGGTGAGGAGGGGGCCGGGCTCGCCCCACCACAGGGCGACGAGGCAGGCCAGCCTCGCCAGGCTGCCCACCAGGGTGTAGAGGAAAAACAGGAAGGCGGCCCGGATGCGCGCCGCGCCCGAGCCCCAGATCCCAATCACCAGCACCCTAGGCACCAAGACCAATTCAAAGCCGATATAGAAGGAGAGGAGGTCACCAGCCCCAAACAGGTAGTAGAGGCAGCCGGCCAGGAGGAGGACCAAGCAGGGGTAGAAGGCCCCACCCCGTCGGATCCCGCCCCACTCGGCCAGGAGGGCGGCCAGGGTGACCACCCCGGTCAGGACGGCCAGAAGGGCCCCCAGCCCCCCGGCCCCGTCGGCCAGGGCGTACCCCGCTACGGAGGCGAGGAGGAGGGCCACCCCCGCCACGAGGGAGGCGGCCTGGGCGGCGTAGGCCCCCCGAAGGAGGCCGGCCAGGGCGGTGGCCCCGGTAAAGAAGAGAGACAGGGGCAGAAGGGCGGCCATAAGTAAGGAGAGGGGGGCAAACCCTTCACGGGACGAGCCCCCTTAACGGTTACAGCAGGGCGGCGAGGAAAACGGGCAGGAGGGCCACGCTGGACAGGGGCAGCAGGTGCAGCCAGCCAAAAGCCACCAGCTGGTCGTACCGCAGCCGCGGCAGGGTGCCCCGGATGCCCACAACAAAGGTGACCCCGGCCAGCCCGGCCAGGGGTAGGAGCACGCCCCCGGCCCACAGCACCCCGGCCAGGAGGGACAGGAGAAGCAGGGAGGCGTACTCCCCGAGGAAATACAGGACAAAAGGAACAGAGCTAAACTCCGTTATATAGCCAGCCACCAGCTCGCTCTCCCCCTCTGGCAGGTCAAAGGGGGTCCGGTTCAGCTCGGCAAGCATGGAGACGAGGAAGCTGACGAGGAGCGGCAGCAGGGGAAGGGCCCAGGCGATGGGCCCCTGGGAAGCGGAGATCTCCGGTAGGCTAAAGCTCCCGCCCAGGCAGGCCACCGCGAGAACGGCCGAGCCAAAGGAGAGCTCATAGCTCACCCTCTGAGCCGCCGCCCGAACGGCACCCACCGTGCCAAAGTAGTTGGCGGAGCCCTTGCCCCCGTACACCGTTCCATAGATCCTGCCGGACAGCCAGGTCCTTAGGAGGGGAATGCCCCCGGCCGCGTCCAGGACCGCCGACCCGCCAAAGCCCGGCAGGAGGGCAAAGCCTAGGACCGCTATTAGGAGAAACCAGACGGGCACCAGGTAGAGGCTAGCCCGGCTCCTCAGGGAGGGCACCAAGATTTCTTTTACCGACAGCTTAAGGGCATCGGCAAAGGCCTGCAGCAGGCCAAAAGGGCCCACTGTGTTGGGGCCCACCCGGCGCTGGAGGGCACCGAGCAGTTTCCGCTCGTACACGGTCACAAACGCCACCGCCAGGAGGGTCGGGGCAAACAGGAGGGCAGCGGTCATGTAGAGGGAGAAGAAGAAACGTGCAGCGGCACGGGGGGCCCCGGGCACGAGGTAGGAATTGAACCAACAACCCCCGGAGGGGTTACCCCCTAGCAAGGGGCTTGACGCACCAATGTCAGCTCGTGCCGGCCAGAAGCAGCGGGAATCGAACCAGCACCGCGAGGCTTTGGAGGCCTGCATCATGACCATTTGACCATGCTTCTGGGGAGCAGACTGGAGGAATCGAACCTCGTAAAGAGGCGTTGCAAGCCTCCGGGCGGCCACCACCCTACAGCCGGCCCGGAGTGCGGATGGAATCGAACCAACCGTGACCGGGGTCGTCCGAGTTACAATCGGATGCCTAACCACTAGGCGGCACACTCGCCTGCCCCCAGCGGGGATTGAACCCGCATTTCCTCCTTGACAAGGAGGCGTCCTGACCGGTTAGACGATGGTGGCGTTACGCTGGGCCGGAATTGAACCGGCTCGACCTGCTTGGAAGGCAGGGATGCTACCGTAACATTTCCAGCGCCTAGCCCCTAGAGGGAATCTAACCCCCTCCTTTCCGATAACAGCGGAGTGTACTAAACAGTATACGATAGGGGCCCCTAGGCGGAGAGGGGATCGAACCCCCTATTCCTCTACATCAAAGAGGCGTGATACCAGTTCACCATCTGCCTGGCCTGCCCTCGGACGGAATCGAACCGCCGTCGCCCCGACCCAAACGAGGCGTCCTTCCACTGGACGACAAAGGCCCCTTGCTCACGGGAGGACTCGAACCTCCATGCCGCAGTGGCACCATATCCTAAATATGGCATGTCTACCAATTTCACCACGTGAGCCCCACGCCCCTTGCTGGATCGGCAGGAACTCGAATCCTGAAAGCTACTATGCAAAAGTAGTATGATACCAGTTTCATCACCGACCCGGCCCCGCACTCCCCTGCCGCTAGCTCCGAGCCCCCGAGGGGCATTATGTAGGCCAGCGACGAGACGTCCCACTTCGTCCCACGCCCTCTCCCCCACACGCGCAAGCGGAGCCTGCACGCGGCCACCCGCCCCCATAGGAGTGCATTATGGGGTCAGGCGGCTAAGGCTTTTGGCCCTAGAAATGCCTCGGTGGAATCGCACCACCAGTTTCCGCCCGCAGGGGCTTAGACCACCCGCCGGCCGGTGCCAAGCGCGTAGAACGCGCATCATGTAGACCGGCCGGGTCCGGGAGGCTAGAAAACAGTTACGCTCCACCTGAATCGAACAAGTGCTACTCCTTTACAAGAGGAGGGTACTACCATTATACGAGGAGCGCAGTAGAAGGGGTGTTGTCCCTCACGGCTCTATGAGTAGAGGACTAGGAGGGCACCCCAAGGGGAGAAAAGCAGGGTATAGGGCTACGTAGGCAGACTGGCACCCGAAAACCTTTTGGGTTGGATCTATATCGAGACCCAGGGCCAGAGAAGGTTTTCACCACACGCCAGCCCTTGTGCGAAAAAGACTGCCCACCGGTCGCCTGAAGATAGGCATACACGCGGGTTTTAGAAAAACCGGTGAGCGCCAAAACGCCCAGAAGCGTTTGGTCCTTCCACGTCCGGCCTGAAGCGGTGCAGGTCACCTTGTACAGGTTTTGCGGTCGGAGGGAGGACGCCGCCCGCATCTTGGCCAGAGTCTCTTCCGTGTGAGTGTACGGCACAACATTGCCCAAAGGACGGCAGGTTAGAGGGCTGACCACGTTCCAGACGGACTGAAACTTTCGGACAAAGTGGTCCTCCCGAACCAACCAGGGCCGTGTGTTCCCGTCCCCGGGCCACTCTACGATTTCCAGGGCGATAACGTAGAGGCTGTCAGGGCTGATTGCCCCTGACTGAATGCGACGGGCCAGCTCTTTTGAACCCGTCCCACGGCCATCAGCACGAAGGTGAGCCCGCACCCGGTTAAGGTAGCTGATAAACCCACCCTCCCGACTCACACTCGACCCCACGTAGCCTTCGCCGCTCTCGACCGATATAACACAGTAGATCAGGCCGTGAACGTCTACCAGGGCTTTCAACTCGCGGTAGTGCGTGTCTTTTAGTTCGGAAGTCTTAAAAACGTGGGCCACCGGAACGTCAAAACTCCGCGCTAGCGCCTCTTTGGTGAAGGCAACAGAGCCTTTAATCACCGCAGAGCCCTTGCCGTCCAGGAAAAAGATACGAGGGGCACCCGCACTAGACCTTGCACGGCGAAACGCGATGGCGGCTAGACCGGCACCGAGGGCTTTAGCAGCAGCAAGCATATGGCTAAAGAAGAGAAGGCATATTGGATCTCTGCCCAGAAAAAACTGACGGCGCAGGGAATCGAACCCCGGATACCCGCGCTTCAAACGGGGGCTATGCCACTTAGCTACGCCGTCTATACGCCCTACCTGAGTCGAACAGGTGCCTCTATTCGTTAGAAGACTTACTACCATTATACGAGGGGCGCAGTGGGGGCCCAAAGAGGGCCCCGGGAAGGGGGCCTTTCACGGCTCTATGAGTAGAGGACTAGGAAAGACACCATCAGGGCGAAGAGACCAGTAGCCTCCGCTAGGGCGAACCCTAGAACGGCGTAGCTAAAGAGCTGACCTGCAACGCTGGGCTGTCGAGACACACCTGTGATCAGGGCGGCAAAGATAGACCCGATACCGATTCCGGCACCTGTAAGACCGATGGCGGCTAGACCGGCACCGATCGCTTTAGCTGCAGCAAGCATGGGGCTAAAACGGGAGGGGGCGGGAGGCTGGGCCCTTTACGCCTCTAGCCACGGAGGGAGTCGAACCCTCACGGGCAGGCGCCCAGCAGCGCTTGAGGCTGCCATGTCTACCAGTTCCATCACGGGGCTGTAGGACGACTCGGGGTTGAACCGAGGCCCCTTGTGTGTAAAACAAGTGTGCTGCCGTAACACTTTCGTCCTGGAAGGGAGGGGCTAGGCGCCAGCACGGCGTAGGGATAGGCTAACTCTAGGGGGGCCCCCTCTCCTTTCCTGGGCTCGGGACCGGAAGGGGTGTAGGGGGCCCGCTGAACAACTCTAGCCCCTCGTAGGCCTTGGCTGGGATCGAACCAGCCCTTGGTCAGCATGAATGACCAGTGCAGCCACAACACCTCAAGGCCCGGTAGACGGAGGGATTTGAACCCTCGATAGCCACGGCTATACCCGTTTTCAAGACGGGCGCTTTAGACCAGACTCAGCCACGTCTACAGGGACTTGCAGCGAGTGAATCGAACACTCATTTCTGCTACCAAAAAGCAGCGTCCTGCCATTGTACGAGCTGCAAGGGTTAGCTCTGCCCGGAATTGAACCGGGGACTACTTCGCGAAAAGAAGGCGTGTTGCCGCTACACTACAGAACCAGTGGGGGTTAACCGGCGCAGGGAATCGAACCCCGATGGCCAGAGTAAAAATCTGGTGCTTTAACCGCTTAAGCTACGCCGGCAGGGGGCGAGGGGGCTAGGCCCCGGGCCCGGCAAACTCCAGCCCTCCGCTGCGGACCTCGTACACGAAGCCCACACCAAAAAGGGAGAAGGCGGTTGCCCTGCCCGCTGTTTCCAGGAGGCTTCAGCCCGCGCCCGCCACCGCGTAGGGGTAGAGGAGCAGGATCTCCAGGTCAAACAGCCTAAACAGCAGCCCGACAAGGTAGAAGGCCACGGGAAACAGGGCAGCGGAGTCGCCTACAACGGGGCTAAACCCACATTCGTAGGGCAGGGCCTTTTCCGCATCGGCTACCGTGGGCGAAAAGGCCCAGTTCAGCGCAAAAAGGAGCAGGGCCAGGCCGAGGGCGTAGTACAGGACGGCCACGGGCTAGACGAGGTAGTGCACCGCAGCGGCCGCGTAGGGCCAGCCGAGGGCAAGGAGGAGGGCCAGGGCGGTTGCAAAGGCAACGGGCGCCCCGGTAGGGGGGAGGGGACCGGCAGACCCGGCGGGGAGCAGAGGGGCCCGGCCAAGGGGCCCAAACCCCACCCGGGAGAGGAGCCACAGGTAGAAGGCCCTTCCCAGGGAGGCGGCCAGGACCACAGCGGGCAGGGCAGCGGGGGCCCCGGCGCCCCACAGGCTAAACAGGACGGCCGCCTTGGCGTAGAATCCAACCAGGGGCGGGATGCCACCAAAGCTTAGAAGCAGGAGGTAGACCGCGGCCAGCGGCAGGGGTGCGGCCAGCCCCAGCCGGCCCAGGCCAGCCAGGCTGCGCAGGACGGGAGCCCCTAGCCCTGCCCCCAGCCAGCCGGAGGCGGCCAGCCTTAGGAAGGCGGAGGTGGTTCCGGCGTACTGAACGGCATAGAAAAGGGCGTCCGCGGGGGACCCCCCGGCCAGAGCCGTGACGGCATAGCCGGCGTGGGCCACCCCAGACAGGGCTAGTACCGCCATCAGCCCCTCGCCGGCCAGGCCTAGCAGGCTACCCAGGAGGGCAGACAGGAGGCCTACCGCCAGCAGGGCGTTGCCTAGAGGGGCCGCCAGGGCCACCGCACCCAGAGCGGCAAACAGGGCCGCCTTGGGGTAGGTTATGACCAACGCCCCAGTAGCGGGGGTCAGCCCCCGGTAGACCGGAACGGCCCAACCCCCCAGCGGCAGGGTACCCGCCTTCACGAGCAGCCCCGCGGTTATAAGGGCGCCGCCCGTAGCGGCCAGGCCGGGGGCCGTGCCCAGGGCGTAGCCGCCCAGCAGGAGCACGCTGGCCAGGGAACCGGCCAGGAAGTAGACCACCCCACCGGTGCGAGAGCCCCCGGCGAGGGCCCCCAGCGCGGTAAAGGTGTAGAGGGCGTAGCTCTGGAGCTCAACGCCCAAGTAGAGGCCAAAGGGGCCCGTAGCAGACAGGACAAAGCCTAGCCCAAGGAGGAAGGCCTGTACCACGAGAAGGGTTTCCGCCCGGGGCTCGCGTAGACCGCCAGCCCAGGCAAAAAGGGCTAGCCCACCGTACACGGGGTGTAGAGGGGCCACCAGGAGGTTGCCCAGGAGGGTTGGAAGGGTCCGCCCTTTCAGCAGAACGAGAAGGAGAAAAACAAGGGTCAGCATAGGGGCAGGCAGGCGGCGTTTAGCCGCCTCCCTTCTAGTACCCGCACAAGGGGGACACCGCTCTACCCAACCGAATGGGGGGGGGGGGGGGGGGGGGGGAGAGGGCGGGCACAACACCCCCCCCGCGGGGGGGGGGGGGGGTCGGGCGGGGGGGGGGGCGGGGGGCCGACAAAACA
>Ga0187777_10001859_pt1 | contig 13569 bp, 16 predicted proteins | sample 1015_Q2_SP5_10_M_FD_132416 | JGI IMG/M metagenome (GOLD analysis project Ga0187777, IMG submission 132416) | Tropical peat soil microbial communities from peatlands in Department of Meta, Colombia - 1015_Q2_SP5_10_MG | ecosystem: Environmental > Terrestrial > Soil > Wetlands > Peat | place...
CCTGTCCGCCACGAGCAGGTAGCCAGGGAGGATGTGCGAGTGGACGAGCGGGAGGCGCAGCGGCGACACGAGCTGCGCGACGACGGCTCGGTGAGCCACATTGGGTCTGGCCGCCGTCGTGCCAGAGTCGGTCACCGCGGCTGATTGCCGCGCCGAGGAGCCGCAGCCCGCGGCGAGCGCCACCACGAGCACGAGCCCCACCGCTCCGACCCCCTTCACACGGCCGAGTATCGTCGGGGCCTGATGTAGGCGACGTTACGTACCGCTGGGAGAACGCTGAGCGACGCTCAGCGGATCTCGACGCCGGACGCGCGCGGCTCGATCTCGTCCGATGCGCTGTGAAGCGCGGGACGCCCGCCGGAGGCGATCTCGGGCTGAAGTACCGCACGGTTGTCGCCGTTGCCGTTCGAGATGTGGCCGTTCCTGACGCCCGGCTCGAGCTTGCCGATCGTGACGCGGTCCCGGCCCGTCTGCTTCGAGACGTAGAGGCCCTGGTCCGCCACACGGAGGATCTCCTCGAGCGTCGAGCCGTGCGACGAGTCCGAGACGCCGAAGCTCGCAGTGAACGCCGGGTGATCGCCAGCATGCGACGTGCCGAGGGCGACGCGAAGCCGCTCAAGCACCGTCACCGCCTGCATCTCGTCCAGACCCGGCAGGATGATGACGAACTCCTCCCCACCGATCCGCGCGACGATGTCCTCGGTGCGCACGATGCTGTGCACGACCTGCGAGAACAGCCGGAGCGCTCGGTCTCCGGCCTCGTGGCCGTGTGTGTCGTTCAACTGCTTGAAGCGGTCGAGATCGGCGAGCACGAGGGCGAACGGCGTGTGCGCGCCCATGAGCTCGCGGACGCGCGTCTCCAGTGTGCGCCGGTTGATGAGTCCGGTCAGGCCGTCCGTCGCCGCCTGCAGCTGCGTCTTCTGGAATGCGCGCACCGTGCCGATGCGTGCGCCCGCCTGCGTCGCAAGGGTCGTCAGCTGTCCGACCTGCTCCGGCGAAAGAGGCTTCCCGTCCGGTGAGGTCGCGTGGAGGACGCCGAGTGCACGCCCCATGAACGTGACGGGCACGCACGCTGCCGAGCACGCGCCGGACGGACGCCCGCGCAGGTGTGGGCACGCGTTGAGTGCACGGCTCGTCTCGAACACGACCGGGTTGCCTCGGCGCACGGCGACACAGGAGAACGGCGATTGCACCGGGCAGCCGGGAGGCCCGGCGGTTGGACTCGCGGCGGCGCGCTCGAGCTGTGCACGGCTCGAGTCCGAGAGGAGCAGCTCCATCGGAGAGCTCGCCTCGACCTCCACCATTGCGAGTTCGACGACGTCGTAGGCGGCATCCTCCTCGTCGGCCATCTCGAGCGCCTCGACGAGCTGTGTGCCGAAGTTGTCGCGTTGCGCCTGTCGCGTGAGCTCCTGCTCGAGCCTTACGCGCTCGGTGATGTCACGCGCGTTCATGACGATCCCGCGGACGTGCCGGTCGCCGCTGAGGTCGGTGAGATGCGCCTCGAGGTCACGCCACTCGCCGACGACCGTCAGAACGCGGAAGACCAGCTCCTGCGGGCGACCGTCGCGCTGAGCGGCCTCGACGGCCTCGCGGTCGTCCTCGTGCACGTAGCGCACGAAGCCACCGCCGAGGAGGTCGGACTCGGAGCGGCCAAGGAGGGAGATCACCGATTGGCTGACATAGCGGCACCCGCCGCGCCCGAACACGAGCACGAGGTCGGTCGACGAGGTGACGAGGCTGCGGAAATGCGCAGTCTGGCGACGTGTGGCCGCGATCAGCGCCCAGGCGAGGAGGAGCGAGAGCAGCAATCCGCCGATCCCGAGCCCGACCTGGAGCAGGATGAGGTCCGAGATGTCCTGGTCGGCGCCGGTAGCGATCGTCCTCGCAGCGTTGAGCGAGATGTTCGAGGTCAGCGCCGCGAGAACGCGGAGACGCTGAACCGGATCGTTCGTCTGGATCTTCTCGCTCCCCGTCTCCGGCAGGTGCGCGATCGGCCTACCCGCGAGGTACGCGGAGCCCGCACGCGTCAGGTCGTTGACGAGCCGCATCTCCTGCTGGAGCTGGCCGCGAACGAGCGGATCGGACTCGGCGGGCAGCGTTGTCTCGTCGTCGTCCCCGTTGACCGCCGGGGCGAGCCCGCCGTCGAGGAGCGCGTGAGCGCTCTGCGACAGCGCCTTACCCGTGCCTACCGGATCGGCCTGGCGGCCCGCTCTCACGAGCAGCACGTCGCCGATGTAGCGCTCGGCCAGCATCCGCTGACGCGAGGCGATCTGGATCACCGTCGCGCGGTTCTTCGAGCGTCCGGTCATCCAGATCGACACCGCCGAGCTCGCGGTCGAGACGAGCGCGAACGTCAGCACGATCGCGATCGTGGTCCCGCGGGCGCGCGCGGCGAACGGACGGAAGGCGGGCGTCACGCTCGCCATTACGACACCACCACCGTGGTGTGCATTCCGCCGAGGTAGTGCCCGTACATGTTGCAGAGGAGGACGTAGCGGCCGGGTGTCAGGTGGAGCCTCAGCGTGCGGACCGCGCCGGCATGGGCAGGCTCGAGCGCCCCGGCCTCGACCTTCGCGACCGCGTCTTCGTTGATCGTCAGGCCGTCGGCACGGAAGGGCAGGCCGCGGTCCGGTAGGCGGACGACGATCAGCTCGTGCGAGCCCGGCCCATTGTTGTGAACGCGGAGCGCGACGTCACCGGCGGGCAGCCTCTTCGGCGCAGAGATGCGGAAGTCGCGCTCGGTCACCTGGACGACGGTCGCGCCACCGCCACCTGCACCCAGTTGATCCCCGCAGCCCGCAGAGATGGCGACGACCGCAGTCGCACCTGCGAGCGAGAGCGCGCACGAAAGCGTGCGACGGGAAGGACGGGACCTCACGAACCGTGGATCGGCCGACATCCGATCGTCCTTTAGGACTAGTTTCAGGTCGCACGATTTGCGACCCGAGCATGGCGGCGCTCAGCTCTGCAGCTCGTCGAGCACGGCATCGGCCAGCCGTGGCCAGGCGTCCTTCGCCCAGTCACCGAACTCACGTGTGGTCAGCGCCGCGCAGGCCACACCCGCGACCGGATCGACCCAGAGAAACGTCCCAGTTCCGCCGAAGTGGCCGAACGATGCGGGCGAGTTGCGCTCTCCCATCCAGTACGGCGACTTCGCGTCGCGGAGATCGAAGCCGAGGCCCCAGTCCAAGGGATCCTGGCGGCCGAAGCCCGGCAGGACGCCATGCAAGCCCGGGAACTGAACGGCGATCGCCTCGTCGAGCGTCTCACGCGCAATGAGCGTCGGCCGGAGGAGCTCGCGACCAAGCGCAAGCATGTCGTCCAACGAGCCGTGCATCCCCGCGCCGGGATGCCCTGTCGTGGTCAAGGCTATGCCGAGTGGCTCGATCACGGCTTCCAGCGCATACACGTCGAACGGGATCTCCGCTGCAGCGGAAACATGGTCGGCGAGCACGCGGAAGCCTTCGTTCGAGTAGATGCGGCGAATGCCCGGCGCCATCAGCGGCACATGCCCTTCGAACGGGAGACCCGAGGCATGCGCAAGGAGGTGCCGAACAGTTGAGCCCGCCGGTCCGGCCGGCTCGTCGAGGTCGACGACGCCCTCCTCGGCCGCTACGAGCGTGGCCAGCGACGTCACGATCTTTGACACCGAGGCGAGCCGGAGGACGGTGTCGCGGGGGCCACGCACGCTGAGGTCGGAGTCGGCGGCGACGACGCCGGCCGCCACCAGATCGACCGGCCAGGCGTCGACCTGGCGAAGGGCTCTTACGGCAGTCACGGCACGACGCAGATCCGAGTGCGGCTGGGGGCTAGCGCGCCAGATCGTGATGAATAGGCTGTCAGCGTGACCCGAGACGGCTCGATGCGGCATGGCAATCCCACGGTGGCGATTATCGGTGCCGGCCCGTACGGGCTGGCGGTCGCTGCTCATCTCGCCGACGCCGGGGTCGACTTTAGGATGTTTGGACGCCCGATGGCGTTCTGGAAGGGGAGCATGCCGCCGGGCATGCTCCTCCGCTCGAGGGTTCGTTCGTCGAGCATCGCGGATCCCCGGCTGAAGCTCACCCTCCCACGCTTCGGAGCGGCGACGGGAACGGCATTGGCGGAGCCTCTGCCTCTCGACACGTTCCTCGCCTACGCGGAATGGTTTCGGGCGCAACTGGGCCTCGAGATCGACGAGCGGCGCGTGGACAAGATCGAGTGCACTGGGGACGGCTTTGGTCTCTCGCTCGCGGACGGCGAGAACCTCGAGTCACGCTCGGTCGTGGTCGCAGCTGGGATCGGCCCGTTCGCCGCTATGCCGGACGTCCTGGACGGTATCTCGCACGACCTCGCGTCGCACTCGTCGTCCTTCTCGGATGCGACGGCGTACCGCGGTTTGCGCGTGCTGGTCATCGGCGGTGGCCAGAGCGCGATCGAGTACGCGGCGCTGCTTGAGGAGGCCGGTGCGGAGGTCGAGGTCGTCGTCAGGGCTGATGGCGTGCGCTGGCTCCACGACGAGCGGATGTCAGGAGGAGTGAGGCACGCCGCAGACCGTGTTCTCTACGCGCCGACCGACGTCGGCCCCCCCGGCTTGAACTGGGTCGCGGCCGTCCCGGGCGTCGTCCACCGCCTGTCGCCGCACGCGCGGTCCCGTATCGTCGCGCGCTGTACACGGCCATTGGCGTCCGCGTGGCTCCGCCCGAGAGTCGCGGGGATCCGGATCACGACGGGCCGACAGCTCGTCGCGGTGAAGGAACAGGCGAACAGCGTCACGGTCACACTCGACGACGGCAGCGACCGGGTCGTGGACAGGGTACTCGCCGCGACTGGATACCGTGTCGCGCTCGACGCCTACGACTTCCTCGGGTCGGAGCTGCTCGGGTCGATCGACACCGTGGTCGGGTATCCGAGGCTGACCAGCGGTCTGGAGTCCTCAGTTCCAGGCCTCCACTTCGTCGGCGCGACCGCTTCCGTCTCCTTCGGCCCCGTGATGCGCTTCGTGACCGGAACCTGGTACGCGGCTCCTGCCGTTGCGCGACGCGTTCTCGGAAGGTCGCCGTCCGTGCTCCTGCGCTCCTGGCCTGGACGTCGGCACGGCGACGGCCGAGTCTCCCGCGAGCGCCCCGCCGAGTAGCCGGCCGGCCAGCAGAGCGGCGCGGGCAGCGAGCGGCGCCGGATCGGTGAGCTGGAAGAACGGGTGCGTGACGTTTCGGTGCGGCCGCACCACCGAGGCCGCCTCGGCGAGCCGGCCTCGACGGAGCTGCCAGGCGAGGTGCCGGAGATCTCCATCCTCCCACCTGTAGCGCACCCCGGGCGCAGCCACAACTGTGGCTCTCGGCGACACTCCGCGAAGCCAATCGCAGAGGATGACGGGGAGATTGGCGCCGGCGTGAATGGCCACCGACAGCCAGCCGAAGGGGCGTGGGTTGAGATCGATGGCGGCGAGCCGACCCGAGTCGTCGTCCAGCAGCTCGAGCTCGAAGATGCCCCAATACCCGAGCCGGCCGAGGAGCTCCTCCACCTGCTCCACGAGGCCACGGGGCGGCGCGATCGTCTCGCAGAAGGCGGCCGCCCCGGTGAGAGGAGGCCAACGTCGCACCCAGCGTGTCACGGCGACGGCGAGGAGTGAGTCGAGCCCCATCACACCGGCACACGAGACAACGGTGGGGCGGGTCACGAACCGCTGGACGAGAAGATTCCCTGGCCAAGTCTCGGCCTCGGCCACGACGCTTGCCTCGTCCGCGGCAAGGCGCACAGCTCGAGGTCGAAGCTCCTTGTCGGCTGCGACGAACGACCGCGGCGCCTTGAGCACGATAGGGAACCCGAGTTCCCTCGCGGCGGCAACGGCCTCGTCGGCGTCGGCGCAGACGATGCCGTCCGGGGGCGCAAGCCGTACCTCAGCTGCAACCTCTCCGAGCCGAACCTTGTCGAGGGCAGCATCGACCACCTCCCGGCGAGGGAGCGCGACCTCGATGTGGGCCTCGAGCCGCTCGCGATTTCGCGAGATGGTCCAGACCGCCACATCGCTGCTCGGGATCAAGATGTCGTACTCGTCCCCGCTGATGAGTCTGACGAGAGTCGAGAGGAACCCCTCGGGGTCGGTGGCTGGGTGCGGCGCCGTGTGGCGGCGGTCGCACGACATGGACCAGTGCACAGCGGCAGGCCGCCGCCCTGCAACCCCGCCGACGCCATAGCCGGCGTCTCGAAGACCTCGGCTGGCCGCGAGCGCGGCACGCTCCTCCGCATCCGTGAGGAGAACGCGGGCTCCTCGTCCCACTACGGAATCCCCCTTGACACTCGCCCCCGACCTACGTGAAGAAATCGCCCCCGCCGCACAACCGCGGCCGTTGCGTCGAGCGTCCCACATGCTCGACCTGGGAGATACTAACCCGAGACATGGAGCGCCGCCTGATCTCGTCGGGCTCGCCGTACGAGCCGATCATGGGCTTCTCACGCGCGGTGCGCGTCGGGCCGCACGTCCACGTGGCGGGCACGGCGCCGGTCATGCCCCCCGGCGAGGAGCTTCCCGCGGACGCCTACGGTCAGACGAAACGCTGCCTCGAGATCATCATCGCCGCACTCGCCGAGGCCGGAGCGACGCCCGAGCACGTCGTCAGGACGAGGGTTTACGCCACGAGCGCCGACGACTTCGAGGAGGTCGCCCGCGCGCACGGCGAAGTCTTCGGCGAGATCCGGCCGGCAAACGCCTACATCGTCATCAGCGGCCTCGTCGACCCCCGCTGGAAGGTCGAGCTCGAAGCGGACGCGATCGTCACATGACCGGCGCCCAGATCTTCCCGCCCTCGATCTCTGGCAAGGGCAGCTTCTACGCGGGCAGCGTGCTCGACCACCGCTTCGGCAAGAGCGACCCGTACACGCTCGGCGTCGAGGAGGAGTACATGCTCTTGCACGCGGAGAGCTTCGACCTCGTCCAGCACATCGACACCGTGCTCGCGGCCGTCAAGGGACACGAGCTCGAACCGCAGGTGAACGCCGAGCTGATGCAATCCGTCCTGGAGATCGCCACTCCGGTCTGCGCGTCGGCCGGCGATGTCTACACGGAGCTGACGAAGCTGCGCGGATACGTGTGCGAGGTCGCACGCTCGAAAGGACTCCGCGTCGGCTCGGCCGGAACGCACCCTTTCAGCCTCTTCGAGCGGCAGCGGATCACGGCGCGGGACCGGTACCGCCAACTCGTCGACGCACTCCAGTACGTCGCGCGGCGGGAGCTGATCTTCGGCATGCACGTCCACGTGGCGGTCGACGACCCGGACAAGGCGATCCAGATCGTGAACGGCCTGCTCCCTCACCTCGCGCCGCTTCTCGCGCTCTCCGCGAGCTCCCCCTTCTGGCGCGGCGAGCCGACCGGCCTGGCGTCGAGCCGGCAGATGGTGTTCTCGGCGTTCCCTCGCTCGGGCCCCCCGCCGCGGTTCCGTGACTACGCCGACTACGCTGAGGTCGTCGGCCAACTCGAGCGGACGGGCTGCATCGCGGACTACACGCACATCTGGTGGGACATCCGTCCACACCCGCGCCTCGGCACGATCGAGATCCGGATCTGCGACGCGGTGACACGCGTCGAGGACGCGGTCGCGATCGCCGCCTACTGCCAGGCGCTCGTCAAGCAGCTCTCGGAGCGGTACGACACCGGCGAAGAGATCCCCTCGTTCCACCGCATCCTGACGAGCGAGAACAAGTGGCTCGCAGCGCGCTACGGGCTCGAGGCGCCCGTAATGGACCTCGCCACCGGCCGCCGGAACCGCGTCCCGATCGCGCAGCTCGTCCGACGGACAGTACGCGAGCTCGCGCCCCACGCGCGCGAGCTCGGCTCCGAGGCGGAGTTGGACGAGATCAACGCTCTGCTCGGGCGGGGCAACAGCGCCGACCGCCAGCTCCGCATCTGGAATGCGAATCGGGACATCGTCGAGGTCGCCGAGGAGATCGCGATCGCGACAGAACGCTTTGCGACGACCTGACGGCCGGCGTCCTCGTCGCACCGAGGCCTCGGGGAACGTCACTCCTTGGCGACCATCACTTCGGTTGCTTTGATGATCACGGTGACGTCGTCTCCGGGAGTGAGGTTGAGGCTCTCGGCACTGGCACGGGTGATCGCAGCGACGATCTCCTGGCCGCCCACGTCGACAACGACCTCGGCCATCACGTTGCCGGCGGTGACGCTCGTGACCGTTCCCTTGAGCTGGTTTCTGGCGCTGATCTGCATGTCGTTTCCTCGTCGATGCGACCGTTAGTCGGCCATGCGGAAAGCGACGTTGTACTTGGTGACCGATGTGCGCTGTCCGGGGGTCTCGCCGGCAGGCATCGCGTCGAGTGCTGCGTCGGCTCGCGCGTAGTCCGCCTCGTTCTCGAAGAAGAGGACGACGAGCGACTGGTCGGCATCCGGGTCGTGCAGGACGATGATCTCGCTCGCGGGCACGTCGTCTGGGCGCTCGCTCCCCTGCATCTCGCGCTCCATCTCCGCCATGCGCTCGCTGCTGACTCCGGAGAACGTGACGACTCGGGCAAGTGGCATCTGCTGACCTCCGATTCGAGAGTGTGTGTCACGACTCTAGGCCTTGGCGCCCGCTGGGGCTACGGTCGAGCCTGAGGGCCGGCGTGGGTAGTTGTCCCCGATTCGCCCCTTCGACGCGGGAGTAGCATGGGCTGAAGAAGGGAGAAGCGATGGCAAAGCTGATCGTGCCGCTCGCCCTCGTGGGGGCCGCCACGGCAGTCGGTGGCGTCTTCCTCGTGCGGACGAGGAGGAAGCGGTCAAGGTGGAGCGTGGCGAAGAGCTCGGCAGTCTCGTGGACTAGAAGCGCTGCGCAGGGGGCTGGCAAGGCCGCCGACAGGGTCGCGGGCCGTGCCTGACGCCCGCCGACAGAACCGGCCGTACGCACGAGGAGAGGAGAAGTCATGGGCAAGTTGATCGTGCTGCTCGCCGCAGCCGCCGCAGCGTTCTTGTACTGGCGAAGGAACCGTGAGTCGCTGGACACGACCTGGCAACAGGCATCGGACACAGCGTCCTCCTGGAGCAAGACCGCATCCCAGGGGGCCAATAGGGCCGTCGACGCGTTCGCGACCGCAGCCGGGGAGACCAAGCAGACAGCATCGAACCTCTCCGACGAGCTGAAGGACGTGGTCAGCAACTCACAACAGGAAGCGGCCGCCGCGTTGAAAGACAAGAAGGCGGACGCCTAGCCGCCTAGCTGACTTCGGGCCGAGTGGCGAACCAAAGCTCCTGACGCTTGCAGCGCGAGTCATCCGGCCCAGTTGAGATTCCGACTCGCCCAGCGCGGGCCGTTGGGCGGAAACGACGTGTCAACTCGGCCGCCGGCGGTCGAGGCAGGCTGGAATGCGCTTCCTCGCGGCTTAGGATCTGCTCGTGCTCGTGCGCGCGATCGGGTGGGCTCGAACGCTCGTCGTCTCGATGGGCCTTGCCACCAGCTTGGTGTTCTCTGCGTCGGCTGAGGCCAGGCCGGCGGAGCTTCTCGTTCCTTTCGTCACGGCCGACCGGAACATCGAATGCCTGATGGTCGACCCTGATACGACGATCGGAAACGTGAGCTGCGTCATGCACTCGAAGGGGTATACGACGAAGGGCGATTCGGACAACCACGGACTCACAGCGCATCCCCATCTCTTCTGGTTTGTCGATTACGCGAGGCACGGCGACAAGGGGTACACGGATAGGGAGGTCGACAGCTTTGCACCACATCGACGGATCCTTCGAGAAGGCCAGTCAGTCACAGTCGGGTTCTTCCGCTGCAGCTCACGCCCCGCCGGACTCACCTGCGTCAGCCGACACTCCGGCCACGGCTTCCTTCTCAGCAGAGCCAAGCAACGGACGTTCTGACCGTTGAGCGCTTGCTCGCGAGCACTCGACCCACCAAACGACATTCCGCTCGCGCCTCTGGACGCCCAACCGGATGGGTCTGCATGAAATCGAGCGGCTAGGCGGTTCCCTCCGCGCTGTTACGGTCAAACGATGCTGATCCCCGGCGATCGCATCCCGGCAGACGCTCGCGTCTGGGCCGCGCCCGGCGAGGATGCCGTCGCCCTCTCGGACGCTCTCGGCCCCGGCCTCGTCTTTCTGTGTTTCTACCTCTGGGACTGGTCGCCGACGTGAACGAACGAGCTGTTGCTGCTGCGTGACAGGAGCGACGACCTGGCGGAGGCAGGCATTCGATCCGTCGCGATCTCGGGAGATTCGCCGTGGTCGCACCGTGCATGGGTCGAGGCGCTCGGAATCGGCGAGGCCGTCGAGGTGCTTTCCGACTGGGAGGGCGAAGCGGCCGCCGGATTTGGGGTCGAGACGGAGCGCCGGGGAATGCGTGTAGCCGCCCGGAGCGCCTTTCTCCTCCAGGACGGTACGGTCAGGGGCTCATGGATGCTGGGCAGCGAGCTTCCCGATCTCGACGCCGTGATCGCGCTGGCTTCGTCGCTCTCGCGCTAGCCGTCTTCCTGCTCACAGGGGTCGCGGCGACGTGGCCGGCGATCAGGCACGTGGACGGCAACTACCTCGCCGGCTCGAACCCCGGGTACGGCGAGGCGCCGGCCGGCGACTACCTGCAGCTCACCTGGAACTTCTGGCTCCCGGGGCATCAGCTCGAGCACGGCGCCGCTCCGTGGCGCGACCCGTACAGCTTCCGACCCGAGTCGAGCCCACGCCTCAACCTTCAGGGTTGGCTCTTCGGGCTCCCGTTCTGGCCGATCAACGCCGCGTTCGGACCAGCGTGGGCCTACGACGTCGTCTTGCTGCTCTCGTACGTGCTTGCTGGTGGGTTCGCATGCTGGTGGCTCCGCTCGATCGGGCTGCCACGCGGACCTGCGCTCGCGGGAGGTGTCGCGTTCGCGCTCGCCCCGTACCGCGTCGAGCAGAGCACGGGTCACCTGCTCGGAATGATCTCGTTCCTCCTGCCCGCGATGCTGCTCGCGCTCGAGCGCCGCCGCTTCGTGCTCGCCGCCGTCGCGCTCGCCGCGATCCCGCTCTCGGGACAGGTTCACCTCGCGCTCGGCGCGGTCCCGCTGTTCGCGGTCTACGCGTGGCTTCGCCTGCCGGACCGACGCGACCGGCTCTACGCGCTCGGCGGCCTGGCGGCGGGCATCGCCGCTGGGTTCCTCGTCCAACGCCTCGTGATCGCGACGTCGGTGGTCGCGGGCGGACGGTCGCTCGGCTCCGTCCGACACTACTCGGCGATCCCGGCTGACTTTCTGACGCGAAGCCAGGGTAGAGGCGTCGAGCAGTTCGTCTTCCTCGGCTGGGTGACGCCCCTGATCGTGCTCGCAGGGGTCGTTGCCGTGTGGCGCCGGGACCGACGGCTGACATGGCTCCTCGTCGGGATGACGCTCATTCCGGCCGTCCTCGCTCTCGGCACGCACGTTCCCCTCTACTCGACGGTCTGGCACGTCTTCCCACCACTCCGCTATCCGCGGGTACCGGAACGGCTGATGCCGATCGCATGTCTCGCGCTTGCCGCGTTCGTCGCGTTTGCGGCGACCTGGCTGCGCCGGCAGGCGCTTGTCGCGCTCCTCGTCGTCGTGCTCTTCGTCGACCTGCACGTGCACGCCTACGGCACGTCCAAGGCGTACACGCACGACGCGGCGTACGCCGCGCTCGACGGCCGCAAGGGAGTCCTCCTCGAGCTTCCGATGTTCCATCCGGACATCCACCTCGGCAGCGTCTACCTCGCATACGCGATGCAGTCGCCGCGCCAGCGACCGCTCGGCTACTCGACGACTGCACCGATCACTGCCGACGGCTGGGCAAAACGCCACGCGGGCCTCAACTGCGGCTACGGGGACGTGCCGTCGTACGTCACGTTCGTCGCCGTCCATCGCGGCGTCTACAAACAGGGCGGCTATCGGAGCACGATCTGCCCGGACTCCGTCGAGCACAAGCTCCTCAGAGAAGGCTTCCACCTCCTCGCACGCTCGGGGCCGATTGCGATGTACGCGCGGACGTAGCCCCGACTACATGCCCATGGCGTGGTAACCGGAGTCGACGTAGAGCGTCGTCCCGGTCACGTTCCGTGCGTCGTCCGAGAGAAGATAAGCAGCGGCCGCCCCTGCGTCGTCGGAGTCGATGTGCCTGTGCAGCGGAGCACGCTGCTCGAACATCTCCTCCATCGTCGTGAAGCCCGCGATCGAGCGCGCCGCGAGGGTGCGAACCGGGCCGGCCGAGATCGCGTTGACGCGGATCGACTTCTGGCCGAGGTCCCACGCGAGGTAGCGCATCGACATGTCGAGCGTCGCCTTTGCAACCCCCATCACGTTGTAGTGCGGGACGGCACGCACGCCGCCGAGGTACGTCATCGTCACGATCGAACCGCCGCCGCGTGACTCCATCAGCGGCTCCGCGGCGCGAGCGCAGGCCACGAGCGAGTACGCGCTCACGTCCACTGCGAGCCAGAAGCGGTCGCGCGGCGTGTCGGTGAACCGACCCTCGAGATCCTCCGCGGCAGCGAACGCGACCGAATGGACGAGCACGTCGAGGCCGCCGCCGAACGCATCCGCCGTCTCGGCGAAGACGCGGGCGACGTCCTCATCCGAGCGAACGTCGCATTCGGTCACGAGCCTTGTGTCGACGGTGTCGGCGAGCTCACGCACCCCCTTCTCGATCCGCTCGCCCTGGTACGTGAACGCGAGCTGCGCTCCCTCGTCGGCGAGCCGCTTTGCGATCGCCCACGCGATCGAGCGGCGGTTCGCGACGCCGAGGACGAGAGCCTGCTTCCCTTCGAACCTGCCGGGCACGCGACGATCCTAAGTGTTCTCGGCTCAGGGCACTGCGGTACGCTCGCCCGCGGTGCCGACATGACGGATGCGCGACGCGTAGCGGTGGTGACGGGCGCCTCGTCCGGAATCGGCGAGGCGGTCGCGGGGGAGCTCGCGGCCAAGGATTGGCTGTGCGTGCTCGTCGCCCGGCGCGAAGAGCGACTGCGCCCGCTTGCGGAGCGGCTCGCCGGCGAGTTCGAGGTCTGTGACGTCGGAGATCGATCCGCCGTCGACGCGATGGCCGCGCGGGTGCTCGAAAGGCACCCCGCCGTCCATCTCTTGGTCAACAACGCCGGAATGCCGGCACGCGAGACCTTCCTCGATGCCGACCTCGACCTCGTCGAACGCGTGCTCGACGTGAACTACCTCGGCGGGGTCTGGTGCACGAGGGCACTGCTCCCCGGCCTCGAGTCTGCCCGCGGCGCTCACGTCGCGAACGTCGTTTCCGTCGCGGGCGCGATCGCGTTCGCCCGGTCGGGGCCGTACGTCGCTGCCAAGCACGCGCAGCTCGCATTCTCACGCTGCCTCCGGCCCGCCCTCGCGGGACGGAAGATCGCCGTTCACACCATCCTGCCCGGCTTCGTCGAGACGGAAAGGTTTCCGCAGTCCGCGCTGAGGCGAAGTCGGCGCTCGCGATGGCTCGTCACCGATGCGGAACACATCGCCGGGGCCATCGTCCACGCCATGGAGGACGGAAGCGCGGAGCGCACCGTGCCGTGGTTCCCGTATCGACTTGCGACCGCGACACACGGCATCGCGCCCGGCGCCGTCCGAACGGTCGAGCGGCTGATGCCGAGAAAGCCACGATGACCGAGGCCG
>Ga0187777_10001861_pt1 | contig 13563 bp, 16 predicted proteins | sample 1015_Q2_SP5_10_M_FD_132416 | JGI IMG/M metagenome (GOLD analysis project Ga0187777, IMG submission 132416) | Tropical peat soil microbial communities from peatlands in Department of Meta, Colombia - 1015_Q2_SP5_10_MG | ecosystem: Environmental > Terrestrial > Soil > Wetlands > Peat | place...
CGCAGCGCCGGGAATCGGAAGAACGGACCAACCGGCTTGTTGCCCAAGGCAATGCTGACTGCGGCTATGCCTTTCTCGATTTCATCCTTGCCTTCCTGCTCGCTCAGTTTCGACAAATCCTTGTGCGACCAGGTATGCGTTCCGACGGTGTGTCCGGCCGCCGCGACCTGCTTCATGATTTCCGGGTGCCAGCCGGCGTGCTTGCCGATCGGGAAAAACACCGCCTTGGTGCATTGGTCGGCCAGCGCCTTGAGCACAGCCGGCGTATGTCCCGGCCACGGACCGTCGTCGAAAGTCAGCACAATTTCGTGGTCGCGCAGGAAGTCATAAGCCTTGAAATGCTCAAAACCGAAACCGGGACCACCCGTTGTGTCGATCTCGACCACACGGGAAACACCGAGCGCGTTCGGATTGTCGCATTTTGCCGCTGCGGGTGTCGTCGTCGGGGCTGCGGGCATTGCCGCCGGCGTGGTGGCTGTTGTTGCCGGTGCAAGAGGCTGCGCATTCTGGGCCCAGGCGGTCACACCCGCCGACATCGAGATTGCCAGAACAATCGCAAAAGCACTGCGCATCACGTTCTCCATACGCGGTAAGTGTCCATATTCAGGAAATGTCATCTATTCATCGCGGCTTTGACTTATCGAGTCAACGCCATGCTTCGGGTTACCACCGATTCGCCGACATTTATTGATGCTAGGATGGTTAATCTAAGGCGGTTCCCACGTTGCTTCGCCAGTTGATCGGGCCTATCTGGTTGGGACCGCGCTTTTCTGGAGCCGAGCATGCCGGCGATTGCATCGAGCACGACGCTATCCCGACCGCTGCTGTTAGTGGCGGCTGCGCTTGGAATATTGCTGGCGGCGACCTTGGGACTCTGGGCCTATTATGGAACCGCGGTGTTTTTCGAGATGGTGCGCACGGGCTGGGTGGCGTGCTTCTGACGCAGTTTGAGGTGGCATGACCGCGCGGACCTCGCAAATTCTGTTGATCCTTGCCGCGTTTCTGACCGGACTGGTGGTTTTCACCGGCGTCTTTCTCTACGCGACGGGAAATCTGGGCGGCGGGACGCCGGGGGCTTCGGCGATCGGCGGTCCATTCCGGCTCATCGACCAGAACGGCAAACCGATCACCGATGCCGACATGAAAGGACGGCCGTTCCTGGTATTTTTTGGCTACACGCATTGTCCGGACGTATGCCCGACGACGCTGTTCGATGTGTCCGAGGTCATGCGCGCGCTCGGCACAGATGCGGCTCGCACCGGCGCACTGTTCATCACCGTCGATCCGGAGCGCGACACCCCCGCATTGATGAAGGACTACCTGTCGAGTTTCGATCAGCACCTGCGAGGAGCGACCGGTGACCGCCAGGCAATCGATGCGGCGGAAAAGGCTTATCGTGTCTATGCGAAAAAAGTTCCGACGAGGGGCGACGACTACACTATGGACCACACGGCCTTGGTCTATCTGATGGACAAGCAGGGCCGTTTCGTTGCGCCGTTTAGCCTGAAGCGGCGGCCAGAGGAGGCCGCCGCCGAGTTGCGGCGCTATCTCTAGTGGCGCCCCGGATCTGTGGCAGCCGGCCATCCTAGTCCAACTTGCCGATGTGGGAGGATGGAGGCTTTCGCTGATGGTCCCGCGCACGACGTGATGTTAGAAGGCGCAGCGCATGTCCGATTTCATGTCACATTATTTGGTGCCGGCGGCCGTCATCGCTGTTGCGATTGTGTTGCTGCTCGGCCTGATAAATATGTTGCGCGGCGGCTCACCGAACCGGTCGCAGAAACTTATGCGTCTGCGCGTGCTGCTGCAATTCGTCGCCATCATTGTCATCATGGCGACGATCTGGGCGATGGGCCACTAAAGGTAAAAGGACTACGCCGTCACTTCATAGGGGCGGCGCGCATGTATTCCACTTTTTCTTTCTTCTTTTTCGTCTTTTTCTTCGTGGCCGCCGAGTAATCGGTGGAAATCGCCTTGGCCGAGTGTAGGCTGGCAGCCCCACAAGCCTGGGCCGGCGCCGCAACCGGCAGTGTCAGGAACGCGGCTGCAATAGCAATAGTAAGAATTCGCATGAGCGTGACCCCATTTTTTGAGATGGAAACAGGCTAAGATAGAGCCTACTCCGAATCTTTGGCGGAGAGGAAGGCTACACGAGGTCGATATGGTCGTGCTCAATCGCATTTATACGCGCACCGGCGACGATGGCACGACCTCGCTCGGCACCGGGGCCAGACGCAAGAAATACGACCTGCGGGTCGAAGCTTACGGCACCGTGGACGAGGTCAATGCCACCATCGGTTTGGCGCGGCTTCACACTGCAGGGGACAAGATGGTCGACCCCGCGCTCGCCCGCATCCAGAACGACCTGTTTGATGTGGAAGCCGACCTATGCCTGGCTGAAAAAGGGCCGGGCGGGGCGCGGCTCACAGTGACCGACGCCCAAGTAACCTGGCTCGAGGGGGAGATTGACCGGCTTAATGGCGAGCTTGCGCCGCTTAAGTCTTTCATTTTGCCCGGCGGTAGCCCCGCTTCGGCGTATTTGCATCTTGCGCGAACCGTCTGCCGCCGCGCCGAGCGAATTATGGTTGAGTTGAAGGACAAGCCGGGAGAGGGGGTGTCGGAACCGTCTCTGAAATACATCAACCGGCTGTCGGACTATCTTTTCGTGGCGGGCCGCTATGCCAATGACAAAGGCAAGGGCGACGTGCTTTGGGCCCCTGGCCAGAACCGCCAATAGACGCGTGCGGCGCAGCATAAACGTTGACAGGCCAACGGCGCGGCCTTTAGCCTCCGCCCGCTCTGCCGATGGGCCCATCCGGCTCGGGGGATGATGGGAATTATGAAAATTCTGGTGCCCGTAAAACGGGTGGTCGACTTTAACGTCAAGATTCGCGTCAAGCCGGACGGTTCTGGCGTTGAGCTTGCCAACATCAAGATGTCGATGAATCCGTTCGACGAGATCGCCGTCGAGGAGGCTATCCGTCTGAAGGAAGCCGGCAAGGCGACGGAGATCATGGCGGTGTCAATTGGACCGGCTCAAGCCTCCGAGACTATTCGTACAGCGTTGGCCATGGGGGCCGATCGCGGCATCCTCGTGAAGACCGACGCTGTCGTCGAACCATTGGCGGTCGCCAAAGTCCTCAAGGCCATCGTCGACGCTGAGAAGCCCGGCCTGATCATCATGGGCAAGCAGGCTATCGATGATGACTGCAATCAAACCGGCCAGATGCTGGCCGCGCTGCTGAATCTTGCGCAGGGCACGTTCGCCTCCAAGCTTTCAATCGATGGCAACACCGTCAGTGTGACGCGGGAAGTCGACGGTGGATTGCAGACGGTGAAGCTGAAAATGCCGGCGATTATCACGACTGACCTACGTCTGAACGAACCCCGTTATGCGTCGCTCCCGAACATCATGAAGGCGAAGAAAAAGCCGATCGAAGAAAAGACTCCCGATGCCTATGGCGTCGATATCAAGCCGCGCTTGCAGGTGGTGAAAACGACGGAACCTCCGGGACGGAAGTCGGGCGTGAAAGTCGCCTCGGTTGCCGAGTTGGTCAGCAAGCTGAAAGACGAGGCGGGGGTGCTTTAGATGACCACGCTTCTTGTTGCTGAGCACGATAACAACACGCTAAAGGACGCCACCAACAAAGCGGCCACGGCAGCCAAGGCGATTGGCGGAGATGTTCACGTGCTTGTGGCGGGCAAGGGCTGTAAAGCGGCAGCGGACGCAGCGGCCAAGCTCGACGGAGTCAAGAAAGTCATCCTTGCCGACGCTCCGCAATACGAGCACCAGCTCGCAGAGCCGGTCGCGGCGCTTATCGTTTCTCTCACGGGTACCTACGACGCCATCGTTGCGCCGGCGACGACGACCGGAAAAAACATCATGCCGCGCGTCGCCGCGCTTCTCGACGTGATGCAGATCTCCGACATTACAAAAGTCGTGGCGCCGGACACGTTCGAACGGCCGATCTATGCCGGCAACGCAATCCAGACCGTGAAATCGTCGGATGCCAAGAAAGTGATCACAGTCCGTACGTCGACTTTTCAGGCGGCAGGGAACAGCGGATCGGCAAGCGTGGAAAATGCGACGGCTGCGGCAGATCCGGGCCTGTCGAGCTTTGTCGGCGAGGAATTGTCCAAGTCTGACCGCCCCGAATTGACCTCGGCCAAGATCATAATTTCCGGCGGCCGCGCCATGCAAAGCCGCGACAACTTCACTAAATATATCGAACCGGTCGCCGATAAGCTTGGCGCGGCGGTTGGCGCCTCACGCGCCGCGGTCGACGCCGGCTATGCGCCCAACGACTGGCAGGTGGGGCAAACCGGCAAGGTCGTTGCGCCGGAACTGTATATTGCGGTTGGAATTTCCGGCGCGATTCAACATCTCGCAGGGATGAAAGACTCGAAGGTAATTGTTGCTATCAACAAGGATGAAGAGGCGCCGATCTTTCAGGTCGCGGACTACGGCCTGGTCGCCGATCTCTATCAGGCGCTGCCTGAGCTGGCGTCCGAGCTCGACAAGGTCAAGCGTTGATCGGATGGCGTCACAAGGTGGTAAGTCGTAGAAATGCAAGAGGAAGAGTAGGAATTTAACCGAATTCGAAGCCGAGAGGCCGGGCTTCGCATCGACCGGGCAAGACCATGGCAGTCAATATTCAGAGCGTCGGAGTAATTGGCGCGGGACAAATGGGCAGCGGTATTGCCCACGTCTGCGCGTTGGCAGGCTATTCCGTGCTGCTCCACGACCTGTCGGCGGACCGTATCAAGGCCGGCATGGCGACGATCAACGGCAACATGGCGCGTCAGGTCGGCAAGAAGTCGATCAGCGAAGACGACCGCAAGGGGGCCTTGGCTCGCATCAAGCCGGCGGAAAAATACAATGCGCTCGCCGGTTGTGATCTGGTGATCGAGACCGCGACCGAGAAGGAAGATGTCAAACGCAAGATCTTCTCGGATCTCTGCAGCTCGCTTAAGTCCGATGCCATAATCGCAACGAACACCTCATCGATCTCGATCACGCGTCTGGCGTCTTCCACCGACCGGCCCGAGCGCTTCATCGGCATCCACTTCATGAATCCGGTGCCGTTGATGGAGCTGGTCGAATTGATCCGCGGCATTGCGACAGACGATCCGACCTTCGAAGCCAGCAAGACGTTTGTGTCCAAGCTCGGCAAGACCATTGCGGTCTCAGAAGACTTCCCGGCCTTCATCGTCAATCGAATTCTGCTGCCGATGATTAACGAGGCGATCTACACGCTTTACGAAGGCGTCGGGAACGTCGAAGCAATCGACACCGCGATGCGTCTCGGTGCGCACCATCCGATGGGGCCACTCGAGCTTGCCGACTTTATCGGCCTCGATACCTGTCTTTCAGTGATGCAGGTCCTGCACGAGGGCCTGGCCGATTCCAAATATCGGCCGTGCCCTCTGCTGGTGAAGTATGTCGAAGCCGGCTGGCTCGGACGCAAGACGCAGCGCGGCTTCTACGACTATCGCGGCGAAAAACCGGTCCCGACGCGGTAATTCACCTCAGTCATCCGCAACAACCGGACGCACCCATCACGGGCGCCGGCTGGTATTCGTCATGCCGGCGCACCCAGGCCATGGACCAGGGCAGCGCGTCTTCGTCACGGCCTTTTGGTGCCATATCCAGAAAATTGTAGGCGCCGATTAGGATGTCGAGGCCGCGCGCGTACGATGAGTAGGAGTGCAGCACGTCGCCAGACTCGTTCTTGATGAACGCACTCAACCCCGGCGCCTCTTCACTTGGAAATTCCGTCATCGCGTAGTTGTACTCGACCTTGCCGCGCGCCTTTTCTTCCGGCGTAAACGAGACGTGGAAGTCGTGATTGAAGTCGTTGCCGAACGAGGAAACCCATTTGAATTTCCACCCCATGCGTTTCTTGTAGGCCTCGATTTCGGCAAGCAGTGCGCGTGACACCACGACCAGCGACACATCGCGTTGCGCGAGGTGGATTGCCGCACCGTCGAAATGATCGGCGAGGAACGAGCAGCTCGGGCAACCCTGTTTCCAGCCGGGTCCGAGCATGAAGTGATAGACAATGAGCTGGCTCTTGCCGCCAAAAAGATCGGCGAGCGTTTCCTTTCCCGCGGGGCTGTCAAACACATAGTTTTTCTCGACCTTAACCCAGGGGAGCGCACGCCGCGCCGCACTGAGTTGATCGCGCGCCCTGCTGAATTCCTTTTCCTTGGCGAGGAGCGCTTTGCGTGCTGTCAACCATTCGCTCTGAGAAACGACCTTGTGCTGCATGCTACTTCTCCATGTACGCTTTCGGCGGGGTCATCCAGCCGATGCCCGCGCCCCCCGGCTCTTTGAGAATGGCGATGCGTCCGACATTGGGAACGTCGAAAATCGGCCGCATCAGTGTTGCTCCGGCTGATTGGGCTTTTTTCACCCGGGCATCCACGTCATCGACCGCCAGGTAGGACATCCAGCTTTCAGGCACGCCATCGAATTTCGGGCTGCTCAGTGGAAACAGCCCACCGATAAATTGATCGCCCAGTTTTGCCACCCAGTAGGTGCCGTCCGGCATTGGCATGGCTTCAAAGGTCCAGCCGACCGCGGTGCTGTAGAATTTCTTTGCCTTCTCGGCGTCGCGTGTCATCAGCTCATTCCAGTAGAATTGTCCGTGCGACCATTGGTGTGGCATTGCTGACTCCTGTCACGATGCGGAAAGATACTTGTCGAGTTTTTCCATTGCGCTGCTCCAGCCGCCCTGGTGGCGGTCGCGCGCGTCTTCGTCGAAGAACTGTTCGTGCAGCAGCGTCATCAAAGTGCCGCCGCCGTCCGGCTTGAATGTCAACGTGACGAGCGACTCGCGTTCTGGCGTGGTTTTCCATGCCCAGGTGAACACCAGTTTCTGGTTCGGAATGACCTCGCGATATACGCCGCTGACGTCGTGCTGTTCCCCGGCCGGCGATTGCATCAGCCAACGATAACGGCCGCCGGTTCGCATGTCTGTTTCGACAGACAGGGCCTTGATGTCGCCCGGTCCCATCCAGTGCTTTACTTTTTCCGGGTCCGTCCACGCGGCGAAGACTTTTTCCGGCGGGGCATTGAACCGCCGCTTGATGGTGAGGCTTGGTTTGGTCGTGACGGTGGCCATGTGTCTTCCTCCAAAAATGCGGCAAGGTGGTCCAACCGCTCGGTCCAGAACTTCTGGTAGCGATTAAGCCAATCATTGGCTTCGCGCATTGGTTCCGTACGCAGTCGGCAGCTGACGATGCGCCCGTTCTTTTCCCGTCCTATCAGGCCGGCTTCGGACAGGACGCCGAGATGTTTCATCACGGCGGGCAGCGACATCGAAAACGGTTTGGCGAGTTCGCTGACCGAAAGATCTTCGGTTTCGCTCAACCGGGCGAGCATTGCGCGGCGCGTCGGATCAGCCAGCGCCGCGAAAGTTCGATCGAGATTCGGTCTTGAATAGTAAACCATTTGGTTAAGTATAGGAGCGCGCGCGAAGATGTCAAGCCCGTCAGCGCATATTCATGTTTCGTTGATAATCAGGATGTAGAACGGTACCGGGATGGATCCGACCTCACTTGCAGCTGCTTTGGCTGGCGCCCAGATGAGCCAGGTGCAGATGGCCATTGCGGCCAAGTTGCTGCGCATGAATGCCGACAATGCGGCGTCTATCGTGCAGGTCCTTAACGCCGCTCAGCAGAATATTCAGAGCCTCGCCAACGTCGCTGCGGGCGTCGGGCAAAATCTGAACATCACCGCCTGATCGAATCGCGATCGTCGCGTTTATTGACCGAGCGCCGCGCGGATCAGCTTGATCGCGTCGTCGCTCGCCCACTCGGCAGGGCCGGCAATCGTGCCAATCTCGCAACCCTGCGGGTCCACGAGCAACGTGGTCGGCATGCCGAAAGCACGGCCGATGGCCTTGAGGTCCTGAAACGTGCGCGCGGTCAGGTCGGCGTAGTAGGCGAGTTTCTGGACTCCAACTTCTTTCAGCCAGGCCCTCGGCTTGTCGGGATCTCGTGTGTCGATGTTGATCGCCACCACCTCGAAACCGGGACCGCCGAGCCTCTGTTCGAGACTATCGAGCGCCGGCATTTCCGCGCGGCAAGGCACACACCAGGTGGCCCACAGGTTGACCAGCACAGTGCGCCCGCGCCAGCGCTCCAGCGTCAGCGGTTTTCCGGCGGCATCTGCAAAAGCGAGGTTGGGCAACTTCAGGGGACTTTTGGCAACGTTAACGGCCGCCACCTCGCCACGCACAAATGGCGCGATTTTCTTAGCTATTTCGACAGCAGGGGCGCAGGCCGTATCGGCGCCCACATTGCGTGTAAGGGTGGCAATCCCGTATACCCCCGCCAGCCCAACGACGATGCCGGCGATTCCGCCCGCCCAAACCATGGCGAGGCGTTTTTTGGCGAAGCTGGATTGGGGCGCGGTCATGATCGGCTTGGTGGATAGGCCATGAGCAACAAGATGTGGGGTGGACGGTTTACGTCTGGTCCCGGCTCCATCATGGAGGAAATCAATGCCTCGATCGACTTTGACCGGCATCTCTACCGCCAGGACATCGCCGCGTCCAAGGCCCATGCCGAGATGCTGGCGAAGCAAGGCATCATTACGGCGGACGATGCGAAAAAGATCGCTCACGGTCTAGACACGATCCTGTCAGAGATCGAGGCGGGCAAATTCTCGTTCAAGCGTGCCCTCGAAGACATCCACATGAACGTGGAAGGCCGTCTTTCCGAGCTGATCGGCGAGGCAGCGGGACGCCTGCACACCGCGCGCTCGCGCAACGATCAGGTAGCTACCGATTTCCGGCTGTGGATGCGTGACACGGTGGACACCCTTGCTACCGGACTTGGGGCTTATCAGCGAGCGCTGGCCGAGAAGGCGCTGGAGCATGCGGGCACCGTCATGCCCGGCCTTACTCACATGCAGACCGCGCAGCCAGTGACCTTTGGTCATCATCTGCTTGCCTATGTGGAAATGGCGGCGCGTGACCGCGCTCGATTTGCTGATGCGCGCAAGAGATTGAATGAATCTCCACTGGGCGCGGCAGCGCTTGCCGGTACTTCCTTCGCGCTCGATCGCGACATGACCGCGCGTGCGCTCGGCTTCGATCGGCCGATGGCGAATTCACTCGACGCGGTATCGGACCGGGACTTCGTCCTGGAGACACTTGCCGCCGCGGCGATCACGTCGGTGCATCTGTCGCGGCTCGCGGAAGAGATCGTGGTTTGGACTTCGCCGCTCACCGCGCTGGTCAAGTTGTCGGACAAATTCACCACCGGCTCCTCGATCATGCCGCAAAAGCGGAATCCTGACGCGGCCGAGCTGGTGCGCGCCAAGACCGGCCGTATTATTGGCGCACTCAATGCGCTGTTGATCGTGATGAAGGGTCTGCCGCTTGCCTACGCCAAGGATATGCAAGAGGACAAAGAGGGCGCCATGGACGCGCTTGCTGCCCTCTCGCTCGCGATCGCTGCGATGACGGGGATGGTCGCTGACCTTGAGCCCGACACCGCAAGGATGAAGAAAGCGGCCGGCGAGGGATATGCCACCGCGACCGATCTCGCCGATTGGCTGGTGCGAACTCTGAAAATTCCATTCCGGGATGCGCATCACATCACCGGTCGACTCGTTGCCAAGGCGGCTGAATCGGGCATCGCTCTCCATCGCATGCCACTCGCAGCCATGCGTGAGATTGAGCCGCGGATCGGCGACGACGTTTTCAGCGTTCTTACCGTCGACCGGTCGGTAAAAAGCCGTACAAGTTTCGGCGGTACCGCGCCCCGGAACGTACGTTCCCAGGCAAAGAAATGGCTGCGAAAGCTGGAAAAAGAGAAATCCTGACTTCGCCTTGTTTGCCTGATTTGTTATGGTGCCTTCATGCAAGGAGCGACTGCCTTGAAGCATTATGGCCGCCCGTTATTTCGCATTGCCCTGATCGGCGCGCTGGCCGCATCGATCGGTCTGGCCGCGTGCGGGCGCAAGGGGCCGCTCGACCCGCCACCCGCTGCTTCCCTGGCCGGTGACCAGGCGGTGGTTGCTCCCGATCCGAGTGATCGCAGCAAACCGCCCATCGGTCCTGACGGCAAGCTGATTGCACCGGGCGCCGCAAACAAACGTATCCCTCTCGACGTTCTGCTCAACTGAGCGTGTCATGCACCACTTTGCTTATCGCGACGGCGTGCTGCACGCCGAAGCGGTGAACCTCGATACGCTCGCCGCCGCGGTCGGAACTCCGTTCTATTGCTATTCGACGGCGACGCTCGCGCGCCACTACCAGGTTTTCGCCGGCGCATTTGCCGACGTGGATGCACTCGTCTGCTATGCCATGAAGGCAAATTCCAATCAGGCTATCGTACGTACGCTGGCCAAGCTCGGCGCCGGCGCCGACGTCGTGTCCGGCGGTGAGCTCAAGCGCGCGCGCCTCGCCGGCATTCCTGCTGATAGGATCATGTTCTCCGGCATCGGTAAGACGGCCGCTGAGCTCGCGCTTGCCGTCGATGAGGGGATTCTGTGCGTCAATGTTGAGTCCGAGCAGGAACTCGAATTGCTGTCGAGCATCGCGGCTTCCAAAGGCCGCACCGCGAATATTTCCGTGCGTGTCAATCCGGACATCGATGCCAAGACCCATCACAAGATCGCCACCGGCAAGGCTGAAAACAAATTCGGCATCCCGATCAGCCGCGCACGCGAGATCTATTTCCGTGCGGCGAAGCTCAAGGGTGTGAAAGTTGCCGGCGTCGATATGCATATCGGCAGCCAGATCACCGAGCTCGATCCGTTTGGCAACGCGTTTGCTCTGCTCGCAGAATTTGTCGGGGTGCTCCGCTCCGATGGCCATACGATTTCGCACGTTGATCTCGGTGGCGGATTGGGCATTCCCTACCGCGACGACAATGAGCCGCCGCCACACCCCGAGGCCTACGCCGCAGTAGTCAAGCGCGCCACCCGTGATCTCAAGTGTCGGCTGATTTTCGAGCCCGGCCGTCTGCTCGTTGGCAATGCCGGTATTCTGCTGACGCGCGTTTTGTTCGTGAAACACGGCGAGGCAAAGAACTTTGTCGTGGTCGATGCCGCGATGAACGATCTGGTTCGGCCCACGTTATATGAGGCCTATCACGAGATATGGCCGGTCGCTCAGCAGGCAACAGCCGGGCGGATTCGCGCGGATGTTGTTGGGCCCGTATGTGAAAGCGGTGATTTCCTCGCCATTAACCGCGACATGGTTGAACCGGCAAGCGGCGCATTGCTTGCTGTCATGTCGGCAGGTGCTTATGGCGCCGTCCAGGCCGGCACCTACAATACGCGGCCGCTGGTGCCGGAAGTGCTGGTCAAAGGCGCGGAATGGGCGCTGATCCGCCCACGCCTTGAAGTTGACCAATTAATTGCGCTCGATCGCATGCCGGATTGGCTATGAGCGCATGAATACACGCGTGGCCGGAGAGTCTGCCGCGTGTTACCGTGATGCATAATAGATTCTCCCGAGCCCGGAGCGACGGAGTGGCCTTTGGATGATCTGAACGATCCGACTCGCGATGTGGAGCGGCCGACGAGACTACTGCTCGCGCGGGTTCTCAGGCGCGCGCGCGGCAGCATATTCTGGGAGCGATTGTGGCCCGCGCTCGCCATGCTGGCGACGGTGGCCGGAATCTTCCTCGCATTCTCCTGGGCCGGCCTGTGGTTAGTTCTACCGCCGCTCGCGCGCGCCGTCGGCTTGATCGCATTTGGAATTGCCGTCGCGGCTGCTGCTTTGCCCTTGCTGGTCGTGCGTCTGCCCACGGTGCATGACGGCCTGCGGCGCCTTGATCGAAATACTGGCGAGACGCACCGTCCGGCAACAGCGGTCGCAGACCACATCGCCGCGAATAGCCAGGATCCGGTTACGCAAGCGTTGTGGCAGGCGCACGTCGAACGGGCTTTGCGTTCGGCGCGCGACCTGAAAGCGGGATGGCCGGCGCCGCGGCTGTCATTGCGCGACCCGATGGCGTTGCGCGCGCTCACGCTCATTCTGGTCGTCGCAAGTTTCTTTGCTGCGGGCGGTGAGCGCGCAAAGCGTGTTGCTGCTGCCTTTGATTGGCACGGCGTGGTGGCGCCGGCGAATTTCCGCATCGATGCCTGGGTAACGCCTCCCGTCTATACGGGCCGGCCACCAGTGATGTTGCCGGGATTGCGAACGGGAGAAACTGCGCAAGTCACGACGCCGGTCGCAGTCCCCACCGGCAGTCAGCTGGTCATCCGTTCGACCGGCAAGGTGCATTTCGACCTCATACGTAAGGGTGGAATTGAGGATGTGCCCGCCGAAGCACGCGCGCCGCTGCCGGCTGGGACGGAGGAGCGTCGTCTGTTGATCAAAACTGACGGTTCTGTCGCTGTCCACGGCGTTCTCGGCAGCGATCTTGTCTGGAATTTTACGGCTATCGCTGACCGTGCCCCCACCATCGAGCTAACCAAGGATCCGGAGCGTCAGGCTCGCGGTGCGCTGCGGCTGGATTACAAGATGACGGACGACTACGGCGTGGTGGAGGCGAAGGCCACATTCGCGCTCAAGGACCAACAGCCGGAAGAGAAATCGCACCATCCTCTGTATACGGCGCCGGACTACGCTTTGAACTTGCCGCAAGCGCGCACGCGTTCTGGCGCGGCGCAAACCACGCACGATCTCACCGAGCATCCCTGGGCTGGCGCCGACGTAATATTGACGCTCACGGCACGCGATGAGGCAGGCAACGAGGGACGGAGCGAACCGCACGAACTGACTCTGCCGCAGCGGATATTCGTCAAGCCGCTCGCGCGTGCGCTTATTGAGCAGCGTCGTAACCTGGCGCTCGATGCCGAAACCAAACCGCAGGTTCTTACGGCACTTGATGCACTGGCGATTGCGCCGGATCGGTTTACCCCTGAATCGAGCATCTATCTCGGTTTGCGTTCGATCTATTACGGTCTGCAAAACGCCAAATCCGATGACGCGCTCCGCGATGTGGTGACACGACTGTGGGAGATGGCGGTTCAACTTGAAGACGGCAACGTTTCACAGGCCGAGCAGGCGTTGCGTCAGGCGCAGGAAGCCCTGCGGCAGGCCCTCGAGCGCGGCGCGAGCGACGAAGAAATCAGGAAACTGATGGAACAGTTGCGTGCCGCCATGGACAAATTCCTCCAGGCGCTCGCTGAAGAGCTGCGCAGGAATCCACAACAGCTTGCGCGCCCGCTCGATCGCAATACCCGCACGCTCAGTCAGCAGGATCTCAAGAGCATGCTTGACCGGCTGGAGAACCTGGCGCGTTCCGGCAACAAGGACGCCGCGCGCAGGCTGCTCGAAGAACTGCAGTCAATGCTTGAAAATCTGCAGATGGCCCGGCCCGGCGCCGGCGGGGATGATGGCGACGACGATATGATGTCGGCGCTCGACGAGTTGAGCGATATGATCCGCAAGCAGCAACAGTTGCGCGACCGGACCTTCCGGCAGGGCCAGGAAATGCGGCGCGATCGTCAGCGCGGTCAGCAAGGCCAGCAGGGTCAGCAGGGTCAGCAGGGTCAGCAAGGTCAGCAAGGTCAGCAAGGTCAGCAAGGTC
>Ga0187777_10001862_pt1 | contig 13558 bp, 14 predicted proteins | sample 1015_Q2_SP5_10_M_FD_132416 | JGI IMG/M metagenome (GOLD analysis project Ga0187777, IMG submission 132416) | Tropical peat soil microbial communities from peatlands in Department of Meta, Colombia - 1015_Q2_SP5_10_MG | ecosystem: Environmental > Terrestrial > Soil > Wetlands > Peat | place...
AACGGGCTGTGCTACGTTGGCTATTCGATCGCCAGCCGGCATCTCTCGCGCGACCTTGCACCTGACGCAGCCGATTGGCGTTCGATCGGTCGCTCGATCGTCGACCATCTCCTGTTCAGGCACCCGACCGGCGAGGCGGCGAAGCGATACAACATCCTGCAGAAGCTCGCCTATCTTTCGGTCATCTTCGTGCTGCTGCCGCTCGTCATCCTAATGGGCCTGGCGATGTCCCCGCGACTGGATGCGGCCATTCCCGGATGGGTGGATCTGTTCGGCGGTCGGCAGTCGGCGCGGACGATTCATTTCGTCGCCGCCTGGCTTCTCGTCGCGTTCGTCCTCGTGCACGTGTTCGAAGTGATCGTGAGCGGCTTCTGGAATCACTTGCGCTCGATGATCACCGGCCGCTACCGCATCGAGACCAGGGAAGACAATGAAGCGGCACGCTGAACTGCAGCGTCGGCGCTTCCTGGCCCGCACAATTGGCGCCGGCAGCGCGCTGCTCCTCTCCGGTTGCGACGCGCTTTCGCGCACGGAGTGGTTTCCGAAAGTTCTCGCGACGGGCGAGGCTCTGAACCGCGCGGTACAAGGGATCGTCGCTCCGCGGCGCGCGATGGCGCAGGAATTCGGCGCGGCCGATCTATCGCCCGGTTTCCGCAGCAATGGCACGTCGATGCCTGCCAACGTCGCGTATCGCGCGCTGGCTGCCGGTGCTTTCGCCGAATACCGACTGGAAATCGGTGGGCTCGTAGAGAAACCTTTGACCCTTTCACTCGCCGAGCTCCGTGCCCTGCCGAGCCGCACCCAGATCACGCGGCACGATTGCGTCGAAGGCTGGAGCGCCATCGGTAAGTGGAAGGGGGCTCGCCTCTCGGCGCTGCTCGAGACGGTGCGGCCGAAACCCGAAGCGAGATTCGTCATGTTCTACTGCGCCGATCCGATGGAGGACGACGGTACGAGCCCGTACTACGAGAGCATCGACATGGACGATGCCTTTCATCCGCAAACCCTCCTCGCCTACGAACTGAACGATCAGGCGTTGCCGATCCCCAACGGCGCCCCTGTTCGGTTGCGAGTAGAACGGCAACTCGGCTACAAGCACGCCAAGTACATCATGCGCATCGAGCTCGTGCGCAGCTTCGAGAGCATCGCCGGCGGCAAGGGCGGCTACTGGGAAGATCAGGGCTACGACTGGTGGGCGGGCATCTGAGCTCCGGCCTTATCTGAGTCGCCGCGGTCCAAGGCGGGTTTGCCTGCGTTGTCAAGATTGACGGCATCCCGCACGGGCGGCCAAACTGCGCGCTTTGTCGCTTGCGCAGCACAAATGCCGAAGGTCCGCTTCGACCGCTTGTATCGCTACGAGGAGCTGAGCAGTCTGCTCAAAGCCTTCGCCTCGGAGTTCCCGCAGCTGGTGAGCATCGAGTCGATCGGACGCAGTTACGAAGGGCGCGATATCTGGTTGCTCACCGTAACGAGTCGCGCCACCGGCCCCGCTCGTGAGAAGCCGGCATTCTGGGTCGACGGCAACATCCATTCCACGGAAGTCGCGGCCTCGGTCGCGTGCGTGTACTTCCTGAACGAGCTCGTGCGCGGCTACGGGAGCGATCCCGACATCACGCGTGCGCTCGACACGCGCGCGTTCTACCTATGCCCGCGCATCAATCCCGATGGCGCGGAATGGGCGCTTGCGGACAAGCCGAAATGGGTACGTTCGAGCACGCGACCGTATCCCTACGACGAAGACGCGATCGAAGGCCTCACGGTCGAGGATGTCGATGGCGACGGACGGATACTGCAGATGCGCCTCGTCGATCCCAACGGATTGTGGAAAGCGCATCCGCAGGAGGTGCGGCTGATGGTCCGCAGAGACCCGGCCGAGGTCGGCGGCACCTACTACCGAATCCTCCCGGAAGGCAGCATGGAGGGTTACGACGGTTTCATGCTTAAGGTTAAAAAGAACAAGCAAGGGATTGACTTAAATAGGAACTTTCCTGGAAACTGGCGGCAAGAATACGAACAGCTCGGCGCGGGCGACTACCCCACGTCCGAGCCCGAGATTCGGGCGATTGCCGACTTCATCATCAAGCATCCGAACGTGACCGGCGGAGTCGCATTCCATACCTGGGCGGGCGTGCTGCTGCGTCCGTTCGATCATCTGCCGGACACGGAGATGCACGCCGAGGATCTGTGGCACTACCAGAAGGTCGGCGCCAAGGGGACCGAGCTCACCGGCTATCCCAACATTTCCGTCTACCACGAGTTTCGCTACCACCCCAAGCAGGTGATCGGGGGCGCGTTCGACTGGATCTACGAGCACCTCGGCATGTTCAGCTGGGTGGTCGAGATCTGGAGCCCGATGCGTGAGGCTGGCCTGGAGAAGTACGGCTACATCGACTGGTTTCGCGACCACCCCATCGAAGACGATTTGAAGCTCTTCCGCTGGAACGAGGAGAAGCTCGGCGGCGCCGCGCATGTCGACTGGAAGCGGTTCGACCATCCCCAGCTCGGGCCGGTGGAAATCGGGGGCTGGAATCGCTTTCATGCGTTCGGCAATCCTCCGCTTGCGCTGCTCGAGCGTGAGGTGGCTCGCTTTCCGCGGTGGCTGCTGTGGCAGGCGCTGCTCTCGCCGCGCCTCGAGCTGGTCGTCGCCGACGCGCAGTCCCTTGGCGAGCAGACGTGGCGCGTGCGCCTCGTCGTGCAAAACACGGGTTGGCTGCCGAGCTACGTGAGCAAGCGCGCTCTCGAGCGCAAGGTCGTGCGCGGGACGATTGCGGAAATCGCGCTGCCCGATGGAGCCGAGCTTGTTTCGGGCCGGCGGCGGGAAGATCTCGGCCAGCTCGAAGGCAAGGCCTACAAGCACACCGGCGTTTCATTCTGGCCGGATTATCATGTCACCGACGATCGCGCCAAGTTCGAATGGGTCGTACGCGGCAAAGCGGGAGGGGAGGTCAGGCTGACGGTTCGACACGAGAGGGCGGGCACAGTGCGGGCCAGCGTGATCCTCCAGTAAACCAGCGGAAGAAATGCCATGGCAAAAGTCATTGGTGTCGGAGGCGTGTTCTTCAAATCGGCCGATCCGGAGCGCCTGCTCGCGTGGTACGCGAAATGGCTCGGCGTTGGTGACGGCAAGTCGTCGCTCGAATTCAAGGCGGGCAGCGTGCCGGCGCACGGGTTCACCGTCTGGAGCCCGTTCCCCGGGAACACCGACTACTTCGCTCCGTCGCGAAAGGACTTCATGTTCAACCTGATGGTCGACGATCTCGACGGGGCGCTGGGACAAGTGCACCTCGGCGGCGCCCAGGTCGTGGGCGAAGTCGAGGAGCACGAGTATGGTCGCTTCGGATGGTTCATCGATCCGGACGGGAACAAGGTGGAGCTCTGGGAGCCTTCGAGCGCAGGCCCCGAGCGGTAGACGAATCACGCGAGAGTCGGGTAGGGCAGGGCAGCGGATGTGAGCGGGAACGCGCTTCGCGGCGCGCGCGAGGCGCGCACACGCAAAGCACGGCGCGTCCTTCGCTCTTGCCCGATAGCTCGCGACTCAACGCGAGACGCAGGGGTCGCGCTCAAGCGCGCGGCGAGCGATCGCGTCGATGCCATCCAAGGACCCTCGATGAGCAAGTCGGCCCTGTCGCGTCTGCCCGTAAGCGTCTGGACCCTGGGCGTCGTGTCGATGCTGATGGACGTCTCCTCGGAGCTGATCCACAGCCTGCTGCCGCTGTTTCTCGTCTCGGTCCTCGGTGCCTCGACCCTGACCGTGGGAATCATCGAGGGAATCGCGGAAGCGACCGCGATGATCACCAAGCTCTTTTCCGGCTACCTCTCGGACTACGTTGGCCGGCGCAAACCGCTCGCCGTTCTTGGCTACGGGCTCGCCGCATTGACCAAGCCAATCTTTCCACTGGCGTCGTCTCTGGGCTGGATCGTCTTCGCCCGCTTCCTGGATCGCGTCGGCAAGGGCATCCGCGGCGCGCCGCGCGATGCGTTGATCGCCGACATCACGCCCGCCGACCTTCGCGGTGCCTCTTTCGGTCTGCGCCAAGCTCTCGACACGGTCGGCGCCGTTGCCGGTCCGCTCCTCGCCATCGCTGCCATGCTTTGGCTTGCCGACAACTTCCGGCTCGCATTCTGGCTCGCCACGGTGCCGGCATTCGCGGCCGTGGCTCTGCTGGTCCTCGGGGTACGCGAGCCGGGCGACCCGGCGGGCCGGAAGGCCTCGCATCCGCCGCTCGGTCTCGCGGACCTGCGTCGGCTTCCGGCCCGCTACTGGTGGGTGGTCGCTTTTGCAGCCGTGATGACGCTCGCCCGTTTTTCCGAAGCGTTCCTCGTGCTGCGCGGCCAGAGCGTGCACATGGCAACGGCGTGGATTCCGCTAGTGATGGTTGTAATGAGCCTCGTCTATGCGCTCGCGGCGCTGCCTGCCGGCGTCGCGGCCGATCACGGCCATCAGCGCGCCTTGCTCGTCGCCGGGCTCGTGGCGCTGATCGTGGCGGATGGCGTGCTCGCCGTCGCCGCTTCGGTGCCGCAGGTGCTGGCGGGCAGTGCGGTCTGGGGCCTGCACATGGGGCTGACCCAGGGGCTGCTCGCAGCGATGGTGGCCGAGACTGCGCCGGCGGATCTCCGCGGCACCGCCTTCGGCTTCTTCAACCTTCTCTGCGGTATGGCGCTGCTGCTTGCCAGTGCGCTCGCCGGCTGGCTCTGGGACATCGCCGGCCCCGGAGTTACCTTCGCCGGTAGCGCCATCTTCGCTGCGATCGCTTTGGCAGGCTTAATGGCGGCGGGTCGGGACAGAGCTCTCCGCTAGGGGTTTCCTGGGTCCCTCCCATATTGCTCAATGACGCATAATGTGTATTATGTTAACTTACTGCTGAAATCCGTTTGCCCATTGTGCGACCGTCGGCGCACAGGTCGTGACCCCTCGATCCCCCGCCGAAGCTCATAGCTGCCGCAGGCAGTAGCCGACGATCGCCCGCAGCACAGTGTCGTCCTCGCCGACAGGCGCAGCGCAGTAAATATCGACACCGGGATGTGCGCTGCGCAGGCTCTCGATCATGGCAGGGAGATCCTGGCGCACGTGGCCTCCCTGACCCAAGAACACCGGGACGATGCGGATCGCGCGCGCGCCGGCTTCCACCATCGAAGCCGCCGCCTCCCGGAGCGTCGGCTGCATCCGTTCCAGAAAGGCCAGACTCACGTCGTGTCCGGGCGCTGCCTCACGGACAAGGCCGAGCAGGCGCTGAAACGGGTCGGCCCAAGCGGCATCCCGGGCGCCGTGCGCGAACAGAATCAGGCCTGCCGCCATCGAGCTTATACCCCGTCGCTATCCTCTAATCGCCAAACATTCCTTTTCCACATATGCAGCCACAAGTAGCCTTCGTCAAATGTACCGTTACGACGCCTACGACCAGCGTCTTGTCGACGAGCGCGTTGCGCAGTTTAGCGACCAGACGCGGCGGTTCCTCGCCGGCGAGCTCACCGAGGATGAGTTCCGTCCCCTGCGGCTGCAGAACGGTCTGTACATCCAGAAGCACGCGCCGATGCTGCGCATCTCGATTCCTTACGGTCTGCTCTCATCGAAGCAGCTGCGCAAGCTCGCTCACATCGGGCGTAAGTATGACAGAGGCTACGGACACTTCACGACGCGCCAGAACCTGCAATTCAACTGGCCGCGGCTTCAAGATGCACCGGAGATCCTCGCCGAGCTCGCCACGGTCGAGATGCATGCGATCCAGACCTCGGGCAACTGCGTGCGCAACATCACGGCCGACCATTTCGCGGGCATCGCCGCGGACGAGCTCGTCGATCCGCGTCCCTACGCCGAGCTGATCCGGCAGTGGGCGACATTGCATCCCGAATTCGCCTACCTCCCCCGCAAGTTCAAGATCGCGGTCAACGGATCGACGATCGACCGCGCGGCCACGCTCGTGCACGACATCGGGGTGCACGCGGTCCGCAACGATGCCGGCGAGGTGGGGCTCCGCATATTGGTCGGCGGCGGCCTCGGCCGCACGCCGATGATCGGCTACGTCGTCCGCGAATGGCTCCCGCGCCAGGAGATCCTGAACTATCTCGATGCCATCTTGCGCGTGTACAACCGCTTCGGCCGTCGCGACAATCTCTACAAGGCGCGCATCAAGATACTCGTCAAGGAGCGCACGCCGGCGGAGTTCACCCGCGCGGTGGAAAAGGAATGGGAGCGCTCTCGCAGCGATGCGGCAGCGGTTCCGGACCAGGAGATCGACCGCCTCGCCTCGTTCTTCGGCGCGCCGCCCTACGCGCCGCTGGCCGGCGACGACGCTGCCTTCCGTGCTGCGGTCGCGGACAATCGTCCTTTCGGCAACTGGGCGAAACGCAACCTCTTCCCGCACAAGGTGCCTGGATATGCGGCGGTCACGCTTTCGCTCAAGAAGACGGGAGTCCCGCCCGGCGACGTGACTTCCGATCAGATGGATGCCATCGCCGCCCTCGCCGACCGGTACAGCTTCGGCGAACTGCGCGTCACGCACGAGCAGAACCTCGTGTTCGCGGACGTACGCCAGGCGGATCTCTTCGCACTGTGGAGCGAGCTGAAGGCGCTCGGGCTGGCCACGCCCAATATCGGGCTGCTCACCGACGTCATCTGCTGCCCGGGCGGGGATTTCTGCTCGCTCGCCAACGCCAAATCGATCCCGATCGCCGAGGCGATCCAGCGCCGCTTCGACGACCTCGACTACCTGCACGACATCGGCGAAATCTCGCTCAACATGTCGGGCTGCATGAACGCCTGCGGTCATCACCATGTCGGCAACATCGGCGTGCTCGGCGTCGACAAGAACGGCGACGAGTGGTACCAGGTTTCGATTGGCGGAGCACAGGGCGAAGGCGCATCGCTCGGCAAGGTGATCGGTCCGTCCTTTGCGGCGGAGGAGATGCCCGACGTCGTAGCGCGATTGATCGAGGTCTACATCCGGCGCAGGCACGAGGACGAGCTCTTCATCGACACCGTGCGCAGGCTCGGCATCGAGCCGTTCAAGGAGCGCGTATATGCCGCGGCTCATTAAGAACGGCGCCATCGTCGAGGACCGCTGGACGCTGCTGCGCGACGCGCGCTCGCTCGCCGATCTGCCTGCGGGGGTGCCCGTCATCATTCCGCTGGCGTTGTGGCTCGCCGAGCGCCCTGCGCTCGCGGCGCGTGGCGAAGTCGGGGCGTGGCTCAAGCCTGACGACGACCCGGAGGCGCTCGCGGGCGATCTCGCCTCGCTGCCGCTGATCGCGGTGGACTTCCCGAAGTTCACCGATGGCCGTGGTTACTCGAGCGCCCGGCTGCTGCGCAGCAAGCATCGCTTCTCCGGCGAGCTGCGTGCGATCGGCGATGTATTGCGCGACCAGCTCTTCTACATGCGCGAATGCGGGTTCGACGCATTCGCGGTGCGCGCCGACCGCAGCCTCGAGGACGCGCTCAAAGGGCTCGACGACTTCTCCATAGGCTACCAGGCGACGGTGCGCGAGCCTGTCCCATTGTTCCGGCGGCGGTTCGGCCCGGGCAAGGTGCACGAGCACTCTTCCGCGGCAAACGATCCTACATGAGCCTCGAACGTCGCCCGGCCGAAGCCATCGAGCTGCTGCGACGGATCCCGTTGCGTCACGCGGCGACGGCGCTCGCGAGCAGCTTCGGCGCCGAAGACATGGTGCTGGTGGACATGATCGCGAAGCACGGCCTGCCCATCGCCGTCGTCACCCTGGACACCGGTCGCCTTCCGGAGGAGACCCACGCGCTGATGGACCGCGTGCGCGCGCATTACGGTATCGCGATCGAGGTGTACTGGCCCGAGGCGCGGTCGGTCGAGGCCTATGTGCGCGCTCAAGGCACGAACGCCTTCTACCGCAGCACGGAGCTGCGGCAGAGCTGCTGCGCGATTCGCAAGACGGAGCCTCTGGCTCGCGCGCTCGCGGGCCGCGGCGCCTGGATCACCGGGCTGCGACGGGCGCAGTCGCCGACCCGCGCCCGGCTGGCAACCGAGGAGTTCGACGCGGTCCACGGCTTGCCCAAGTTCAACCCCTTGGCCGACTGGAGCGAGGACGACGTCTGGAGCTACGTGCGCGAGCGCGGAGTACCAACGAATCCTCTGCACGAGCGCGGCTATCCAAGCATCGGCTGCGCGCCGTGCACGCGCGCTATCGAGCCCGGCGAGGACATTCGTGCCGGCCGGTGGTGGTGGGAGGCTGCCGAGCACAAGGAATGCGGCCTGCATCGCCGGCCGCTCGACGTTGCGGTCCGCGTCGTGGCGGAGCAGCGCGCATGAACGCGCAAACAGGCGCCGACGTCGCCGCGAGAACGCTGCGATGAGCGGCATCGTCTATCTCGTGGGTGCGGGCCCGGGCGCGCCGGATCTGCTCACGCTGCGCGCGGCGCGCATCCTTGCCGAGGCCGATGTCGTCTTTTACGACGCGCTGGTCCATCCTGCGACGATCGCGCTCGCCACCGGGGCGGAGAAAATTGCGGTGGGAAAGCGCTGCGGCAAGCAAGCGACGGCACAAAAGTTCATCAACAAACGCCTTGTCGACGCCGCGCGCGCGCATGCGGTCGTGGTCCGGCTCAAGGGTGGCGACCCGATGCTCTTCGGCCGCGCGCAGGAGGAAATCGCCGCGCTCGAGGCAGCCGGAATCCGTCACGAGATCGTACCCGGCGTGACCGCCGCGCTCGCCGCGGCGGCCGAGCTCGCGACGTCGCTCACCCAGCGCGGACTCGCGCGCAGCGTCGCTTTCGCCACCCCCCGCGTCGCCGAGGGCGAGGCACCGAGCGACTGGGCGCGCAGCATCGCCGCGGCCGACGCCGGAGCCATCTACATGGGCGTCGGCCAGGCGGAGCAGATCTCCGCGGCGCTCCTCGCGGCGGGCAAGCCGCCGGCGACACCCATTGCCATCGTCGAGAACGCCTCGCTCGCGGAATCCCGGAAGGTCTTTGCCACCCTCGCCTCGCTGCCGAACCTCGCCAGTCGATTCTCGGGGCCGGCGGTCATTCTGATCGGCCCGCAGTACCGGGCACGTGCACAAGCCGTGCAGAACAGTGCGCCGCTGCCAGACTTCGTGCCCGCTTCTCACCGGCGGGTGGGAAGCGCGAGCAACTGACCTCGCTCCAGAGCGTTTCTCGGTCTCGAACTACCTCGTATCACCGTAACTAACCCTGCCCACCGGGAAACTCGCTTGACCCAGGAGTCCAATAATGTATAGTTTGTGGACATACTTACTAAACATTAATGAAGTTCTCGAAGAAAAGCGAATACGCCCTCCGGGCCCTGATCGAGCTGACCAGGAACTACGGCCGTCCGGTCACGCGGCAGGAGATCGGCGAGCGCCAGAACGTACCCGTGGTATTCCTCGGCCAGATTCTCCTGCGTCTCAAGCACGCGGGCCTCGTCGCCAGTACCCGCGGCGCGGAGGGAGGCTACGCCCTGATCAAGGCCCCATCGCAGGTAACGCTCGGGCACGTCATCCGGATCCTCGACGGGCCGCTGGCGCCCATCGGATGCGTGAGCAAGACCGCGTACCAGAAGTGTCGGGACTGTCCCTACGCGACCAAGGCCAACTGCCCCTTGCAGCACGTCATGGGCGGAGTGAGAAACGCGATCGCCGACATCCTGGATAACTACAGCCTCGAAGACTTCACTTCCGGCATGAGCGGCTCACGCCGATCGGCCGCGCATCGTACGTCGGCTCGCCGCCGATCGGAGAGTTGAGATGATTTCCATCGACACCGCCGTGCTCGTTCTTGCCGGGATCACTTTGCTGGCCGCCTTCGTCAACGGCGCGCTCGGCTATGGCTTTTCCTCGCTGACCGTGCCGGTTGCGCTCGTCTTCTACACGAACCGTATCCTCAACCCCGCGCTCGTAATCATCGAAGTCTTCATCAACCTGTACGTTCTCTTCATCAACCGCCAGAGCGTTCCGGCGGTGTGGAAGCGCGTGTTTCCCATTCTCATCGGGCTGCTGCCAGGGATCGCGCTGGGGAGCTATCTCCTGGCCTCGCTTCATCCGGGCTGGATCAAGTTCGTCACGTACGCCGTTCTTCTTCCCCTCATCCTGATCCAGGCGGCGGGCTTGAGAAGGCCGATCCGCTCGGAGCGGCTAGTAGGGCTGCCTTTCGGCGTGGGGCTCGGGTTTCTGTATTCCGTGACCACCGTCTCCGGACCGCCGCTGGCGATCCTGTTCAACAACCAGGGGCTCGTCAAGAAAGAGTTTCGGGCCGGTCTGGGATTGATTCGCGTCGCCGAGTCGACGCTGACCGCAATCGCGTACTACTACCTCGGTCTGTTCGTGGTTGACAGCCAGAGCGTGCTCTGGACGATCGTTCCCAGCGTTCTTGTTGGGATACCGCTGGGAGCGTACTTCATCCGACGCCTCGACGCCGAGACTTTCCGGCGCGTTTGCATGAGTTTCGACGCCTGGGTCGTCGGATTCGGTCTTTCACGAGTGCTGATCGAGCTGAAATTGATGCAGAGCCCCTGGGCTTACAGCGTCATGGCGGTCGCGATACTGGTGGACTGCTATCTTCTGTACGTCTTCTTCAAAGTGAGGAGGCCCGTCGCCAGGGCCCCGGATACACTACGCTCCCCGCTGCCGGCGCGCGGCCGGGCTGGGCAGTAATCTGACCTGACATCGGCCGGCCGCGCCGGCTCCGGTTCACCTGGTCGCCTGCTGTATCATCGGGCTGCCCTCATCGGCCGCGGTGGGGCCTTGCGTCGTCCCTTCATGACCCTCGAGCTGTTTGATCTGCCGCCGGGCGCGCAGCAGGTGTGGCTTCGCGATCGCCTCGGGCGGCCTGCACCGCCGGACGCGCGCGACTTGTCCGATGGCTTCCGTCTTCCCGGTCGCGAAGGCGATCCGACGCCCGCAGCCGTCCTGGTGCCGCTAGTCAATCGCGACGCAGGACTCACGGTCCTGTTCACCCAACGCAGCGCAGCGCTTCCCGACCACCCGGGACAGATCAGCTTCCCCGGCGGGAGGATCGAGCCTGAAGACGCGAATGCTCAGCTCGCCGCTTTGCGCGAGGCGGAGGAAGAGGTCGGCCTTCCCCGCAATCGCGTAACGCTGCTCGGTCGGCTCTCCGAATACGAGACGGTGACCGGCTACCGTGTGACGCCGGTGGTCGGTTGGGTGGAGCCGCCTCTTTCCCTCCGGCCCGATCCCGTCGAGGTCGCCGACGTGTTCGAGGTGCCGCTCGCGTTCCTCCTCGATCCGGCCAACCAGCAGCGCCACTTTCGCATGCTGGGCGCGATCCGCCGTGACTACTTCGCGATTCCGTACGGAGACCGCTACATCTGGGGCGCCACGGCGGCCATGCTGCTGATCCTCGATCGCACGCTACGTGCGGCCTGAAGATGCAGGATCTCGCATCCGATCAGGAGATCGCGATCCTGCTGCCGGGCGGGGGCGCCCGCGCAGCGTACCAGGTGGGCGTCCTGCGCGGCATCGCCGAGATCGTCGGGCGCGCCCGCGCCCCTCTGTTTCGCATCATCTGCGGGACGTCGGCCGGCGCGATCAACGCGGCAACTCTCGCCGTGCACGCGGACAGTTTTCGCCGCGGCGTTGCACGCCTGCTGCGCTGGTGGCGGGCGATGGAGGTGAGCCAGGTTTACCGCGCTGACCTCGCGAGCGTTTCGACTCACGGCATGCGCTGGTTCGCCTCGGTGCTCGTCGGCGTCGGCGGGCCGAAGCGGGCAGCGTCGATGCTGGACAACACACCGCTGCGCGGCTTGCTGGAACGCCATCTCGATCTGAGCAGCCTCGACGGACAGATCAGCTCCGGCCGGCTGCGCGCGCTCGGCGTCAATGCCACGAGTTACACGACCGGGCACGCGGTCACGTTCTACCAGGGCGACCCGGCGATCGCTCCGTGGCGCCGCACGCGCCGCCGCGGCGAGCCGGCTGCGATCGCGATCGATCATCTACTCGCGTCCACGGCGATTCCCTTCGTGTTCCCCGCTACGCAGCTTGGCCTCGACTATTTCGCTGACGGTTCGGTGCGGCAGATCACACCGCTGTCCCCCGCGCTTCACCTCGGCGCCAGGCGCATCGTCGTGATCGCGGTCGGCCAGTTCAACGGGCAGCGACCGCCGACCGGTCCGGACGGCGCAACGCGCTATCCATCCTTCGCTCAGGTCGCGGGTCACGCACTGTCTTCGATCTTCCTCGACAATCTCGGCGCCGATCTCGAGCGGCTGCAACGCCTGAACCATGTGTTGAACCTGGTTCCGCCGGAGCAGCAGACGCTGCATCCCGAGGTCGCGCACATCGACGCCCTGGTGCTCAGTCCGAGCCGCGATCTCGGCGCCCTCGCGGTGCCCTACGCGCCCCTGCTCCCGACGGGCGTCCGGTACTTGCTGCACGGCCTCGGCAGCACCGAGGGCACCGGCGCGAGCCTCCTCTCCTACCTGCTGTTCGACCGCCGCTACACGCGGGCGCTGCTCGAGCTCGGCTTTCGGGATGCGCTGGCGCGGCGCGACGAGATCGAGGCGTTCCTCTCCGCCGACGGTGTGCGCTACCAGCCCCTCTTCCCTTCCGAATTCGCCTGAGGTGATCGATGCTGCAGCCGCGACAGCACTTCGTCCGCAGTCTGAGCCCGCACGGTTTTCATCGCCTCGCTTATCGCGAGTGGGGTCACCCCGCGAGCGCGCGCACCGTCGTATGCGTGCACGGGCTCACGCGCAACGGACGCGACTTCGACGCGCTCGCCGCCGCGCTGAGCGACCGCTTCCGTATCCTCTGTCCCGACATGCCCGGGCGCGGCGACAGCGAGTGGCTGCGCGATCCTAACGACTACGTCTTTCCGACCTACCTCACGGCCCTCACCGCGCTGCTGGCGCATGCCGACGTGGAGCGCGTTGCCTGGGTCGGTACCTCGATGGGCGGTCTGCTCGGGATGATTCTCGCAGCGCAGCCCGCGACTCCGATCGAGCGCCTTGTTGTGAACGACATCGGACCGACGATCGAGCCGGCGGCGTTGCTGCGCATCGCCGGCTACGTCGGCCTCGATCCCGTTTTCGAGAGCTTCCCCGCGCTCGAGGCGCATGTGCGGGAGGTCTCTGCTCCCTTCGGCAAGCTCACCGACGCGCAGTGGGCCGACCTCGCGAGCTCGACCGCGCGACAGACGCAGGATGGCAAGTGGCGCCTCAAGTACGACCCGGGGATCGCGGTGCCGTTTCGCACAGCTGCCGCGCCTTCCGGCGATCTCTGGCCGGTATGGGATGCGATCCGTTGTCCGACGCTGTTGTTGCGCGGTGCCGAGTCCGACCTGCTCTCCGAGCAGACCGCCTCCGCCATGCGCACAAGAGGTCCCAAGCCGCGTTGCGTCGAGTTCGCCGGCGTCGGTCACGCACCAATGCTCCTCGTTCGGGAGCAGATCGTCCCGGTGACGACCTTCCTCGACGGGGCCCAGCCCCGATAGGGTTTCAAAGACGGCCGCATCGTCTACAATCGCGACGTTTCGTGCGAACGATGCCAGTGTCATGGCGCTAGCCCTGAGCCTGCCCCAGATCCAGGAACGTCCAGCGCACCCGCCGGAGACGCGGCCGGCGCGCGTGCAGCC
>Ga0187777_10001863_pt1 | contig 13553 bp, 12 predicted proteins | sample 1015_Q2_SP5_10_M_FD_132416 | JGI IMG/M metagenome (GOLD analysis project Ga0187777, IMG submission 132416) | Tropical peat soil microbial communities from peatlands in Department of Meta, Colombia - 1015_Q2_SP5_10_MG | ecosystem: Environmental > Terrestrial > Soil > Wetlands > Peat | place...
CTCACCGGAGACGGATTGATTACTTCGACTCCGGGAATTTTGCTGGCAGTACAGACCGCCGATTGCCTTCCCCTGATTCTGGTTGATATTAGACTGCATGCAATAGGTGTGCTTCACGCCGGCTGGCGCGGAACGCTGAAGAGAATTGCGCAGAAGGGAGTGGGAGAGATGCGGCGATTCTTTGGCACAGAACCGCAGAACATCAAAGCGGCGATTGGCCCAGGAATCCATAGCTGTTGCTATCAGGTTGGAGCAGAGGTTCGGGAGCAATTTGAGTCCCAGTTTGCTCATGCGACGATCCTGTTCCGCGAGGTCAAGGAATCCGATCCGATTCGGGAGAAATATCCGTTGCTGTTCTTGAGCGCGCGGCCTCCAGGGCACAGCGAATGGCAAACGAAGATTTTTCTGGACCTGGTTGAGGCGAACCGGCGACAGTTGATGGAGGTCGGAGTCGCACCGAAGAACATTAGCGCGTCCGACCTTTGCAGTGCCTGCCGCCCAGATCTTTTGTTCTCCTATCGAGCCGATAAAGGTGTGACCGGAAGGATGATGGGAGTGGTGGGAATACACCGAAAGCCGTGAAGCCCACGTTTCGCAAAGAACGCGAAGGGTCGGGCCCCCCGCTACTGCTTCTTCTTAGCCGGGTTCTGTTTTACGCGGAACTTCACCATGCGGCTTACCAACGCCAGCGGGAGCGGCTTTTCGAACGGAAATTGTACAGAGCCTTTGGCCCACTTGTAGGGCGAGAGTTCTTTCTTAAAGGCTAGGACTGCGGAAGAGCCGGGGTACAACCCGATATGCTTCTTGAAGGCGGCAAACCAGACAAGGATTCCGTTTAGGGCGAAAGCGGGAATGTTATAGCTGATCGTTTCCTCGGCCTGTGGCGCAGCCTTTTTTATCGTCAGGCGTAATTGTTGCAGTAACTCCCGCACCTCCCGCGGAAACCCAGCGATGTAGTCATCGACGTCCTTGGGCCTTTTTACCGGCATCGACCAGATCCTGCCAACCAATTCGATTATTTCTTCGCGGCTTTGAGCCGTTGTTCTAGGGCGTCGACCTCGTCGCGCATGCCTTGCGGAAGGCGATTGCCGAAGGTGGCAAAATGTTCTCTGATGCGGGGCACCTCGGCCAGCCATCCCTCAACATCGACATTTAGCAGCTTGGCGAGCTTGTCGGCGGAAACATCCAGGTTCTTAGTGTCCAGGTCTTCGGGTAGCGGGAGCCGGCCGATGGGAGTATCTTGCGCATGCACCTTTCCGTCGCAGCGTTCGAAGATCCACTTCAACACGCGGCTGTTTTCGCCGTAACCGGGCCAAAGGAATTTGCCATTTTCATCCTGGCGAAACCAGTTTACGTAGAAAATCTTGGGTAATTTAGAAGCGGCGGATTGCTGACCAATCTTCAGCCAGTGTGCGAAGTAGTCGCCCATGTGATAGCCGCAGAAGGGCAGCATGGCCATGGGGTCCCGCCGTAACTGGCCGACTTTGCCGACGATGGCGGCCGTGGTCTCGCTGCTGGCCGTGGCGCCGAGGAATGTGCCGTGCTGCCAATTGAACGATTCGGTCACCAATGGAACGATTCCGGCGCGGCGTCCGCCAAAAAGGATCGCGTCGATCGGGACGCCCTTCGGGTCCTCCCACTCTGGGGCAATGGCGGGGCACTGCTTTGCGGGGGTGGTGAATCGCGCATTGGGATGGGCCGCTTTTCGCCCAGATGCCGGTGTCCACGTGCGTCGCAGCCAATCGACTGCCTCTAGCGGCTTCTGCTCTGTCATGCCCTCCCACCACACGTCGCCATTAGGAGTCATCGCGCAATTGGTAAAGATGGAATTGTGTGTGACAGTAAGCATGGCATTGGCATTCGACTTCATGCTGGTCCCTGGCGCGACACCAAAAAAACCCGATTCCGGATTTATAGCGTAGAGACGCCCGTCGGAGCCGAATTTCATCCAGGCAATGTCATCGCCAATGGTTTCAACCTTCCAGCCGGGGATAGTGGGGATCAGCATGGCCAAATTCGTCTTGCCACACGCCGATGGGAACGCGCCAGTCATGTACTTCGATTCACCGGAAGGACTAAGGAGCTTGAGGATGAGCATGTGCTCGGCCATCCAACCTTCATCGCGGGCCTGCACTGAGGCGATGCGGAGCGCGTGGCACTTCTTGCCCAGGAGGGCGTTGCCACCGTACCCAGAGCCATATGACCAGATCTCTCGAGTTTCGGGGAAGTGGCAGATGTATTTGAAGTCGGGATTACATGGCCAGGTGGAATCAGGATCCTGCGGGCCAAGCGGAGCGCCGATAGAATGCAAGCCGCGAACGAACTCTCCACCGCTGCCCAGAACCTGCAACACCGGCGTACCGATGCGAGCCATGATGTGCATATTGGCCACGACGTAGGGCGAATCCGTAAGCTCCACGCCGATGTTCGCGATGGGGGATCCGATTGGGCCCATGCTGTACGGAATCACGTACATAGTGCGCCCAGCCATTGAGCCCGCGTACAGCTTGCGCAATGTTTCTTTCATGCGTGCGGGATCTTCCCAGTTGTTAGTCGGTCCAGCGTCATCCTTGTCGAGCGAGCAGATAAACGTCTGGGCTTCGACGCGCGCCACGTCGGCCGGATTCGAGCGCACCAGTACGCTGTCGGGCCTTTTTGCCGGGTTCAAGGGAATGGCTATACCCGACTGGATCATGATGCGGATCATCTGCTCGTACTCTTGTTGTGAGCCGTCGCACCACTGCACCTGATCGGGGCGGCACATACGCGCCATTTCTTCGACCCATTCGGCGAGCCGGCTGTTATGGGAACGGCCGGCTTTCACTTCCACGGTAGTGCTAGCCATAAGATTCTCCTGACGATGAACCGAGCGCCTCGCGCTGAGCACCGGGGGAAGCAGTAGGGACCGGCGATGAAAACCTTCACAAGCGCAGACGTCTTGGGGTGCGCACTAATGGGCGCGAGCAATGAAAGCCGTCACACGTTACACGCGATCGGCGGCATGCTGCCGAACTCGTGCGACCTAGTATTGTGCATCTTTCCGGCGCGGATTGACAATGGTAGCGAGATCTGCTTGGAAACCTGAAGCTTAGGTGGCAACTGAGGATTTAAGACGGGCCTCTTCCTTGACCACGGCGTCGAGATGCGCGATGGTCTGCGGGACGGTAAGGGAGTACATTTCCTGTCCAACGCCTTCGCCCGACTCCAAGGATGTCTTCAGATAATAGCCGGCAATTTCAATAGCAAGCGGATCGGTGATGGCCTTTCCTGTGCGCTTCTGATATTCGCCCCAAGCGGGCAGTGGTAACGCCACCCACACCGGACGACCGTCTACCAAAAACTTGAAGTCCACCGCGTCCGCGTGGCGGGTTGCGATAGCCACAATCTGCGCCTGGAAAAAGCAGTGCACTTTCTTCCTGGTCCAGCGGTCGACGGCATGGAAATCCTGGTACATGCAAAAAATATAGCCGAGACGAGGCGGGGGAGCAAAGGGGAAGAAGGTGCAGGAGGCAGAATTAAGACGGCAGATTGAGATTTAAATGGGCGCCGGGCTGTGGCCCGGGTCTCCGTGGTGGGATTACACTTTGAACATGAAAAAGCTTGGGATTTTGATCTCGGGGCGTGGTTCCAATTTTGAGGCGATTGCGCGCAACGCTGCAGCGGGGAAGATTCCTAAGGCACAAATTGTTGTTGTGATCTCAAACCGGGGATATGCCGGCGGCCTGGAAATCGCCCGACGCTTGGGACTGAAGACGCTGGTGATCCCATCAACCGGCAAAGAGCGAAAGGATCATGATCGTGAGGTCGTCGGCGCGCTGAAGGCGCATGAGGTTGACCTGATCTGTATGGCGGGATACATGCGGTTGCTATCGCCTTGGTTCGTGCGCCAGTTTCCGGGGAAGATTCTGAACATTCATCCATCTCTGTTGCCTGCCTTCCCAGGCCTGGAAGCGCAGCAGCAAGCCTTCGCATATGGAGTCAAAGTGTCCGGCTGTACCGTACATTTCGTCGACGAAGAACTCGATCACGGGCCAATCATCGTGCAGCGAGCGATTCCGGTGCTCGACGGTGACAGCGAACACAGCCTGGCCGCACGCATTCTCGAGCAGGAGCATATCGCCTACACGGAAGCGATCAATATTGTGCTTGAGGGCAAGTATGAGATTGTGGGCCGAAGGCTGGTAAAGAAAGGCCAGCAGTGAAAGGTACAAGGGCTGAAGACTTTGTTGCCTCGCAGGATGGCCAGATGCATTCCATTTTCAATCTGAGATCTGCAATTCTGCAATAATGTTTCCCGATGCCAACTTTCCCTCCGGTTGATGAGCAGATCGCGTACATAAAAAAGGGCGCGGCGGAGATTATTCGCGAAGACGAGCTGCGCACAAAGATAGAAGGGTCGCGCAAAACGGGGAAACCGCTGCGGGTGAAGCTGGGCATGGATCCGACGGCGCCGGATCTGCACCTCGGGCACACGGTGATTCTGCGCAAGCTCAAGCACTTTCAGGACCTCGGGCACACCGCGATTTTTCTGATTGGGGATTTCACTGGCATGATCGGTGACCCGACGGGGCGCTCGGTCACTCGCCCCCCGCTCAGCCCGGAAGAAATCAAGCGCAATGCTGAAACCTATATGGCGCAGGTGCACAAGATTCTGTTGTCAGAAAGAACAGAAGTACGGTTCAACAGCGAATGGTTTGACAAGGTGAAGTCGGCGGACTGGATTCGTCTGGCTGCGAAGTTCACAGTCTCGCAGATGCTTGAGCGCGAAGATTTTCATCAACGATTCCAGCAGGAAAAACCCATTGCATTGCATGAGTTGCTGTATCCGCTGGCGCAAGGATACGACTCAGTTGCACTCAAGGCCGACGTTGAATTAGGAGGCACAGACCAAAAATTCAACTTGCTGATTGGGCGCGAAATGCAGCGCGGATATGGGCAAGAGGCGCAGGTGGTGCTGACAACACCGATTCTGGAGGGCTGGCGATCGGGGCAGGAGAAAATGTCGAAGTCACTGGACAATGCCATCGGAATTCAGGAGCCAGCTCTGGAGATGTACGGCAAGCTAATGGCGATTTCAGACGAGAAGATGTGGAAGTACTACGAGCTGCTGACCGATCTGCAGACCGCCGAAATCGAAAAGATGAAGCGGGAAGCGCATCCCATGCAGGCGAAGAAGGACTTGGCACGGCGGATTGTTGCCGATTTTCATTCGGCAGAGGCTGCGGCGAAAGCAGCGGAGGGTTGGGCTAAGCAGTTTCAGAAGGATGAGGTGCCGGAGGATGTAAACAAGGTTACCGTCAGGTTCGAAGACATCCTGAACATCCCCATTGCCGAAGTCGAGTTTGATTACCGCGACGGAGCGGCGTTCCTGTCAGGAGGCCACTACAAGGGAATTCGCCTGGATCGATTGCTCGTTCGCTGTGGCCTAGCGGATTCGATATCCGAGGCTTCCCGCAAGATCAAAGAAGGAGCCGTGATCGTAGGGAATCATGTAAATCGCGATTTCTACTTCCTCATAGAGCGACTTCCGCAAACAGTACCGGTGAGGATTGGCAAAAAAATCAAGATGGCGAACATAATTATCTAGGATCGCCTGCGGAGTCGAAGGATCCCTGCCCTTGCTGGTACCGTAGCGAAGCTCAACGGGAATTCTCTCGACAACAGCCGCCACAAACAGTCCCGTTTCGGCTGGGATTGAACAAGAGAAATGCTTTGCCGTGTCGGTTGTTGTCGTCAGAGGAAGGGGATCTTTCGATTGCGCACGGGCTGTCGCAAACGACATCTTATGCTCCGCTCAAGATGACACACTGGGCAGGCGTACTGGGGAATGACAACTTTGGCGCGACTAGACGGCGACCGTGACCGAAGTTTCGGTGCGGGTGACCGGGCGGTAGAGAGTGTCACGTTCGATGGGTTCGCGGCCAGCTTCGCGAATCAGCCGCAGCAATTCCTGGCGACGCATGCCCTGAGGAGTAGTGGCGCCTGCGTCGTGATAGATCTTTTCTTCCACAACCGTACCGTCGATGTCGTCCGCGCCAAAGCGCAAGGCGATCTGGGCGATTTTAGCGGTCATCATCTGCCAATAAGCCTTGATGTGCAAGAAGTTGTCCAGAACCAGGCGGCTCACGGCGATCTGCTTGATATCGAGCATGCCCGTGGTTTTGGGCAAATGTTGCAACGGCGTGTTGTCAGGATGGAAAGCCAGCGGAATAAAAGTCTGGAATCCGCCGGTCTCGTCCTGCAGGGTGCGTAATTTCAGCAGATGATCAACGCGGTCTTCGTCATTCTCGACGTGGCCATATAGCATGGTTGCATTCGACTTCAGGCCGATCTGGTGGGCTATCTTCGCGGTCTCAAGCCATTGGTCGCCGTCGATCTTGTGGTCGCAGATGATGTGACGAACGCGGTCCGCAAAGATTTCGGCACCCCCGCCAGGCAGCGAATCTACTCCGGCGGCCTTGAGTTTTTCTAAAGTCTCACGGATGGAAAGTTTGGCTCGACGTGCCAGGTAGGCCACTTCGACCATCGTGAAAGCCTTTAAGTGGACCTGTGGGAAGCGCCGTTTCAGACCAGAGATAAGGTCGAGAAAGTATTGGAACGGCAAATCGGGATGCAGTCCGCCGACGATGTGAAATTCGGTGACAGCTTCGTCGTATCCCGAAGAGGCGGTCTCGAAGGCTTCTTCCAGAGCCATAGTGTAAGCGCCCGGCGCATCCTTCTTGCGGCCGAACGCGCACAGGCGGCAGGCCGCCACGCAAACGTTCGTGGGATTCAGATGGCGGTTAACGTTGAAATATGTACGATCGCAGTGCAACCGCTCCCGCACATGATTGGCAAGCCAGCCGACGGCCAGGATGTCTCCGGTGCGATAGAGGTTCAGCGCGTCCTCGCTGTTCAGCCGGTCACGCGCGAGCACCTTGTCGTGAATGGGCCACAGACGCGGATCGTCTGTCTGAAAGGGATGCAGGTCCGACATCGGTTTTGATGATAACCCATCGCGTGACGGAAATCACAGTTCCGCCGTGCGTCTAATGCCGCCGGAGGAGATCTCCCGCGATAAATATAAAGAACACCACGGAGATCACGCCATTCATGGCGAAAAAGGCGGCATTGAGCCGGGAAAGATCTGCCGCAGAGACCAGTGAGTGCTCGTAGGCGAGAAGCAGGGAAACGGCGACCACGCCAACCAGCGCCAGCTTCCCAAGACCAAAGACAAGAAGCAGGCTGACCAACAGCAGCAGCATCATGATGTGAAATACACGCGCGATCCAAAGCGCCCGGCTGATGCCGAAATATCGGGGGATGGAGTGCAGGCCGGATTGGCGGTCGAAGTCATAGTCCTGGCAGGCATAGAGCACATCGAAACCGGCTCCCCAGAAGGTGACAGCTACGGTCAGAAGGAGAATTCGCGGATCGAGGGAGCCGCGAACGGCGATCCAGGCAGCTGACGGAGAGATCCCCATGGCAAGGCCTAGCACAAGATGCGACCAGCGCGTAAATCGCTTGGTATAGGAATAGAGCAAGAGTATGGCGAGTGCGACTGGGGACAGGAGGAACGACAGACGATTCAATTGTGAGGCAGCCACGATGAAGACAGCACAGGAAACGACAACGAAAGTGGCGACAAAGGCAGGACTAAGTGCTCCGGTGGGCAGAGCCCGCGTGCGAGTGCGCGGATTGGCCGCATCGATGGAGGCGTCTGCAAGGCGGTTGAACGCCATTGCGGCAGAGCGGGCGGTCACCATGGCGACAATGATCCATGCGAGCGCACGAGCGGAGGGCAGACCGTTGGCTGCCAGCATTGCGCCACAAAGAGCAAAGGGCAGCACAAATATCGAGTGCTCCCACTTGATCATCTCAAGCGTGACGCGCAGATTGTGCAGGAGGGGCACAAAGAGATTCTAAAGGATGATCAGCTCTCAGTTACCAGATCTTACTTTCGACCGAAGCTACCAACCTTCGGGATATCCCTGACCACCAATTAACGGCACAAAACGACAGCCTTCCAGATCTTTAACGAAAGCCTCGCCATTTTGCTTGTGCACCAGTTGCAACTGTTGTGCGTAGGCTGGGCCAACGGGTATGACCATTCGGCCGTGTTCCGCCAGTTGTTCGAACAATGCCGGAGGAATGTTGGGCGCTGCGGCAGATACCGCAATAGCATCGAAAGGAGCGGAATTTGGCAGGCCCTGGCTGCCATCGCCTACGAAGACGTGTACGTTTCGGTATCCGAGACTCTGTAAGACTTTTTTGGCTGAATCGGCGAGCGATGTGTGTCTTTCGACGGAATAAATCTCCCGTGCCAGTTCGGCAAGCAAGGCCGTCTGGTAACCGGAGCCGGTGCCAATCTCCAACACCTTCTCCGATCCGGTTAGGGACAGTGCTTGCAGTGTGATAGCAACGATGTAAGGCTGCGACAAAGTCTGGCCCTCGCCGATGGGCACCGGATGATCTTCATAAGCTTGCTCACGGTATTCCGAGGCGACAAACTCCTGGCGAGGAACCCGGGCCATAGCTGCGAGAACGCGTTCATCCGAGATTCCGCGGGCCCGCAATTGCGCAGTCACCATGAGTTCGCGTTGCGCGGCGAATTGGCGGGCATGGATTTCCGCGTTCATTGCGAGTAAACAAAGAATACCGCTAACGCTTCGGAGATTCTGTGAGCACGAATCTTATTCGGGCTTTGTGCATCCCACTGGACAGTCTATTTTTCGGTTGAATGGAGAGAAGAACGTGGGTGGAAAGGAACGCGTTGCCCCGGGGTGGCCAGGAATTCAGCCGCGCTGGACGTCGAGCGCAAAAAGCGGAATCGGGACGGCATTGAGCCTCAACAGCCGTGTTTGGTTTACCACCAGTCACGGCATTTTGGATGAAGTCTACTATCCGCGAGTGGACCAGGCATGTACCCGCGACCTGGGGCTGCTTGTCACGGATGGGAAAAGCTATTTCTCCGAGGAAAAACGGCACTGCAAATTCGAGAACATGCCGATTGAGCCGGGCGTTCCCATTTACGAGTTGATTAACACGGAATTGCAGGGACGATACCGCATCGAAAAGGAAGTGCTGACTGACCACTATCGCAACGTCGTGTTGCAGAAAATCCGTTTTGTTCCGCTGCAAGGCAGTCTCGAGGACTACCACCTTTACGCGCTTTTGGCACCACATTTGGCCAATTGTGGCGCGCATAACAACGGGTGGATTGGTGACTATAAGGGCGAACGGATGATGTTCGCGGAACACGATGGTGTGGCATTGGCGTTTGGCTGTTCGACTCCATGGCTGAGGATGTCAGCGGGCTTCGTTGGCTATACAGACGGTTGGCAAGATCTCTCGAAGAACTTCCATATGACTTGGGAATACGAGTATGCGGAAGATGGGAACATTGCTCTGACTGGGGAAGTCGATTTGCTTGGGTGCGGAGGTGAATTTGTTCTGGCGCTTGGTTTCGGCGGAACCTGGACGCAAGCCGGGCAACAGGTCCGCTCCAGTTTGCTCGAATCTTATGACCAGCTACGCACACAATTCGCGATCCATTGGAAAGATTGGCAGGAGAAGCTTTTGAAACTCGACGAGCCGCCGCGCGAACGGGATTTGTATCGGGCCAGTGTTGCGGTCCTGCGTTCGCACGAGTCCAAAGATTTTCTTGGCGGCGTCATTGCCAGCCTTTCCATTCCGGGGGGGTTCAACAAAGGGGACGAAGATTTAGGCGGCTACCACTTGGTGTGGCCCCGGGACTTGGTGGAAACGGCGTTTGGATTTGTGGCGGCCGGGGCCAAAGGAGATGCGGTGCGGGTACTGCGTTATCTGGAATCGACCCAGGAGCCGGATGGCCACTGGGCGCAGAACATGTGGCTGGATGGGCGGCCGTACTGGCTCGGTGTGCAGATGGATGAAGCCGCCTTCCCGATCCTCCTGGTGGATTGTCTTCGCCGAGAAGCGCCGCAGGAACTGGGAGATCTGAAGCGCTGGTGGAAACTGGTGCATCGCGCCGCCAGCTTTATCGTACGAAATGGCCCGGTAACCCAGCAGGACCGTTGGGAAGAGGATTTTGGGTATGCACCCTTTACGCTAGCAGTGGAGATCTCGGCACTCTTGGCGGCAGCGGAGATCGCCGAGGCCGTCGGCGAGGAAACCATGGTCGGTTACATTCGCGATACCGCCGACCGGTGGAACGACAATGTGGAGCGCTGGACTTACGCCATGGATACCGATCTGGCGCGGGAGATTGGAGTCGAAGGTTACTACGTACGGATTGCGCCGCCTGTAACGGAATCTGCGGCCTCACCGGTGCAGGGCTTCGTGCCCATCAAGAACCGGCCCCCGGGAAAAAGTTATGAGGCGGCGGCGCGTCTCATCAGCCCGGATGCCCTGGCATTGGTTCGCTTCGGACTGCGGGCGCCGGATGATCCGCGCATCGTAAACACGGTTAAGGTAATCGACGCCACGCTGCGCGCGAACTTGCCGCAAGGTTATTGCTGGTACCGCTACAACGGAGATGGCTACGGGGAGCACGAGGACGGATCACCCTTTGACGGCACGGGGATAGGCCGACCCTGGCCACTATTGGCTGGTGAACGGGCGCACTACGAGCTAGCGGCGGGGCGAGTAGAGGCTGCGGAAGCGTTATTACGGGTCATGGAGTTGTCGACACTCGGGGGGCGGTTGATCCCGGAACAGGTCTGGGATGCTGCCGACATTCCGGCGCTCGAATTATACAAAGGGAAACCCACCGGCTCGGCCTGCCCGCTGGTTTGGGCGCACTCGGAATACATCAAACTGCGGCGGTCATTACGTGACGGCAAGATCTTTGATCAGCCGCAGCAATCGTACCAGCGCTACGTGGTCGAACGGCGACACTCACCCAACGCCGGCTGGCGTTTCAACAACAAGGCCCGAACCATCCCGCAAGGCAAGACGTTGCGGATTTCCTTGCCTTCCCCCGCCCTAGTCCACTGGAGTTTCAACAACTGGTGGACAACCCGCGATACCGATACGGTCGACACGGGCCTAGGGCTTCAGGTGGCAGATTTACCGTCGCAAATGTTGGAAGACGGTGAACAGATCGTTTTCACCTTCTATTGGAAAGACGAGCAGCGATGGGAAGGGGTAAACTTTAGGGTGGCGGTTGTAACTGGCGGTAACTAGCCGGGCTGTGAGGGTCGAGAGCCATGGCACAGCGGGCATGGACAACTGATCACCAAGCTTCGGGTACAACACTCGACTTCCTCCGCGAGTTACTGGCCGACTATCATCCTCGTGATTTCGCGATTGAGCTGTGGGACGGGCAGCAATGGGCGCCGGAAAACAACCAGTTTCGTCGATTCACCTGGAAAATTCATGACCGCGGCGCATTGCGCAGAATCATGGCTTCCCTCAACGAAATATCGTTGAGTGAAGCCTACATCTATGGCGATTTCGATATCGACGGCGACATTGAGGCCATCTTTCCTCTTGCCGAATATCTTCTGAACAAGCATTGGACGGTCAGGGAGAGGCTGCGGTTGAGCAGCATGCTGATGAGACTGCCATCCGGGCCGCTGCGTTCGAGCAAATGTGCGGCGGAGTTCCATGGGCCACTTCACTCGATGCGCCGTGACCGCCAGGCTGTTATCTATCACTACGATCTATCAAACGATTTCTATGCGCTGTGGCTGGACCGGAAGATGGTGTACTCGTGCGCATATTTCAAAAACCCCGATGATGATCTACACACCGCTCAAGACCAGAAAATGGACTATATCTGTCGCAAACTGCGTCTCCAGGCGGGTGAGCGATTGTTGGATATTGGCTGCGGCTGGGGTGGACTGATTATTCACGCTGCGCGTTGCTACGGAGTGCATGCATTGGGAATCACGCTGAGCGAGCGGCAGGCCGATTTTGCACAGCGATGCATCCACGAGGCCGGATTAGCGGAATTGTGTGAAGTGCGGGTTCTGGATTACCGCGACCTCGACCCACCCGGCTGTTATGACAAGGTGGTCAGCGTGGGGATGGTGGAACACGTGGGGGAATCCAATTTGCCTGAATATTTCGAACGGGCCTTTCAGGCGCTGCGTCCGGGCGGGATCTTTCTGAACCACGGCATCGGCCGGCCAGGAAGTCGGCATGCACCGCGACAACCCACTTTGACGGATCTCTATGTTTTCCCAGATGGAGAGCTGGTCACGATCGCGGATTTGCTGGATGTGGCAGAAAAGTGTGGGTTCGAGGTTCGCGACGTAGAAAACCTGCGTGAACACTATGTTTTCACGCTTCATCACTGGCTGCAGCGCCTGGAGGCGCATGCCGACGAGGCGCGGCGATTGACTGATGAAGCGAAGTATCGGATCTGGCGACTTTACCTGGCCGGGTCCTGGCATTATTTCCGAACGGGCAAGTTGGATATCTATCAAGCCTTGCTGGTGAAGAGCGACAAAGGCAAGAGTGGAATGCCACTGACGCGCGAGGGTTGGTATCGGAATTAACTCGGTTGTCCGGTGTAAACGAGTTCGACGACCGTGCAATCGTCGCTCAATGCGGTGCCGCCGCAGAAGATCGAGATTGCGGCAAAGATGTCTTCCATGGTCCCGGTTTTTGCGGCAAGTTCGAGGCGTGAATCCTCGAAAAATTCGCCGTGCGCATTTTCTGCTTCAGTAACACCATCGGTTACCAGGATCAGGCGATCTCCTTTCTTCAACTGTAGGATCGCACTCTTATACTCGGCATCAGGGAGCAAACCCACCGGCAGATTGGCATCGGACGGGCGCTCGACCAGTTCGTTGGATACGACGAGTGGCGGAATGTGCCCGCAATTCACGTATTCCAACTCACCGTTGGGGCGGACGCGAGCCACGATAAGGGTCGCATATTTTTCCCCGATGTGTTTGTGGGTGAAAAAGCGGTTCACGAAGCCGGCTATCTCAGTCAGCGGCATGCCGGCAGCGAGTTGAGAGTAAATCATGCCTTGCAGAGTTGAGGCCAGCACGGCGGCGGACACACCTTTGCCGCTAACATCAGCCAGCACGACGGTCAGACCTTCCTCTGTATTAAGCGCGTCGAAGAAATCTCCCCCGATCTCCTTGCAAGCCAGATTTCTTCCGGCTAGCCGCGCGAAAGGGACCTCAGGGATGGTCACTGCCATGAGGCGCTGCTGAATAGATGCGGCGATGGCCAGTTCCTGCTGGTAACGTTTGGCCGACTCTTCAGCTTGCACCAGCCGTGCATTCTCGATGAGTGAAGCGGCTTCGGTAGCGATCGCGTGGAGGATGTCATTGCTTACACTGGAGATGTCACGGGACGCAAAGCGGGAATCCACATAAAGGGCGCCCATGGCCTCTCCGACGCTCGAAGCAGCCTCTGCCCCACGTGCGGTCTGCACTTGCGGCTTGCGAAGCGGTACGCAGATCACGGTACGAAGATCGTAAGCCACGATACTTTTACGTCCGCTCAAATCGATTGAGCGGCTAGTGTCGGTGAGCACGAATTCCGAGTTTGATTTCAGGGCATCCTCGAGGATGGAGTGGGAGATCGTGGTGTCCTCGAGCAGTGGCTCACCTTTTGAGTTTCGGCCAGCC
>Ga0187777_10001864_pt1 | contig 13552 bp, 10 predicted proteins | sample 1015_Q2_SP5_10_M_FD_132416 | JGI IMG/M metagenome (GOLD analysis project Ga0187777, IMG submission 132416) | Tropical peat soil microbial communities from peatlands in Department of Meta, Colombia - 1015_Q2_SP5_10_MG | ecosystem: Environmental > Terrestrial > Soil > Wetlands > Peat | place...
AGCCATTGCTTCCAAAATCACCAGGCCGAAACCCTCAAACAGCGAAGGCAAAACCAACACGTCGTGATTGTGCATTTCCCGCAAAACAGCGTTATGGCTCAAAGTGGGAATCCAACGATGGGCTCGGACTGCGGAGTCGAGAGGAGCACAGCCTTCAATGACCTTTCGGCCGAGCAAGGTCAGTTCTACGCCGTGCTTCAACGACTCGACCGCTTTCAGCAAATACGAGAGACCCTTTCGCTGTCCAAGCGAGCCGGCGAAGAGAACTTTCAATCGCCGCGAAGGTTTGGAGACCTTGTCGAAAACCGCGGATGGCGCACCGTAGGGTACCACGTCAATCTGCGCGGTGCATGGCGAGCCCGCGAGGGTTCGCTTCGTGAACGTGCTTGCGACGACAACGCGCGTGGCCAATCGCAGTTCGTCATTCTTGCGCGCAAGCTTATCGGCGCTGTCCAGCATGCCTGTCAGTGTCGGCGCCCATTCAGGTTCCCGCTCTGCCTCTTCAGCGAAGATTCGCTGCCCAACTTGCCAATAACCGATGGGAAGGTCGTAAATTCGTTTCAATTCGCGCGCACGCGCAGCACGAAAGCTTTCCAGCGCGCCGTCTTCGTAAGCGTAAATAGCGCGAACAGTGCCTGCCGCGCCGGACCCTTGCGAAGGCGGATCGTTCTTACGCAATCGTTGCGCGACTTTTTTGTCCAACGCGCGAAAGACTGAGTCGATGCTAAAAGGTCCGGTTTCATGACGCGATGAGAAACCGGCGGCACCAGCAAGCAGGCGGATTGCTTCCCGAGCAGGAAGAGTTCGTGTGCGCGTTCGGATCGATTGAGGAAAGGAACGCCGGGCCAGCAGTTGGCGAACGGACCGTGGAAGGGCACGATTGATTGGCGATTTGGAATTCCAACTGATCGCAGTCCAGAATTCCGCGAGCATATCGGCACCATCGAATGCGACCAGTGCCTCTCGAACGAATTCGTTCCCGATGGGATGGGAAAGCAAAATCATGCCTTAATCTTTTTCATTGCCCGCAGATAAGAAGCGGCGATCGCTTCCGATTGAAAATTCGCCAAGTGCTCCGGGGCGTGCTGCAACAGAGTTGCCCTTGCTTCAGGCTCGTTGATCATACGCCCCAATTGCGCGGCCAGCGCGGCAACGTTTTCATTTTCAAAGGTTACACCGCAGGGGCCAATCGCTTCTTTCAACCCGCCGTCTTGTGACCCGACAACGACACAACCGCACGCAATTCCCTCCAAGGCGACCACGCCAAACGGTTCGGCCCAGCGCGACGGGACGGCGAGAACGCGATGACGATTCAGAGTTTGAGCGAGAGCATGCCCCGATTGCTGTCCAACGAACGTGATCTGTCGATCCAGGCCGAGTTGGGCACTCTGTTTTCGGAGATTGTCCTCCTCCGGACCGCTGCCAACGATAGTCAAATCGGGCGTAAAGCCGTTGCCGTGCAAAAGTTTGAGCGCCTGCAGCAGTAAATCGACGCCCTTGTCGGAAACGAGTCGCCCTACAAAGACAATCTTTCTGTCGCGCGCGATTTCCGGCATCGAACGAAACACCTTGTCGTCATAGGGATTGCAGATCACAAATGAATTTGAACTGAGACGGTCGGCAACCGCCTTGCTGATGGCGACGTTGGTCACGAATCGAAGGAGTGTCTGCTTGAGTTGATTTTGCCAGCCAATGTCTCCGCGAACGTTTTGCAGCCAGGTTTGATGTGCGACCAAAGTCGGCTTTCGCAACATCAAGGCTGGAATCAAGCTGCGAAGGCTGATGTTGTTTTGAAAAAAAACATCGCACCACCTGAGTAATCGAAAAGTGTCGACAATCGATGGACGCCGAGTCAGCCGATAATTTGCGTCGAGAATTGAGCTGCCAGCGCTCTGGGTGATGACCTGCACGTCCTCACCGGCGGCCGCGAACCTGTCAGCAAGAATCTTCGAGACTGACTCAATTCCACCGACGCTCGGATCGAACAGATAAGAGGAAAAAAGAATCTTCAAGTATGCGCGCGGTTGGTTAGGAATAATTGTTCCAGACGGTTCGCAACATTTGCTTGCGTTTAGCAAGTTTTTCTCTCGCCGTCGGATCGACGCGCGATTTTCGCGCGAGAATGATCGCTTCGAGCCAATGCCGCAAAAACAGAACGGGCTTGAGCAGCGCAACGTGTCTTCCGCGATGACGCTTTAAGAGACGGAATCGGTTTCGATGAAAATCGAGGACACGATTAGCCGACCACGCTGAGAGTTGTTCCAGATTATCATGAATGGCGTGATCAGACGCGATGACGGCCATCGTCCAGCCGAGTCCAGCGGAACGCCATGCCCAATCAATGTCCGTGTCGGAAAACGGGAAGTTCTCGGCATCCAATCCACCGCTTTGCTCCCAGGCTTCACGCCGAACTAAAACCGGGCTTGTGAAAACCACATCGCAGGTGCGCCAGCGAATTCCATCGGTCGTTTGCCATTCAGAATCGTTCGGAGCATGCAGATTGTAATGAGCTGCCAGATTCTGTCCCAGCGCAAACGAGAGCGTAGAAGGAAATCGCATGCCGTAACCGAAAAATCTTCCATCGTGCTGTTTAACGGTGAAGCCGCAGGCAGCGAGCCGCGATTCGCGCTCCAGAAGCGTGATTGCTTTTTCCAGAGGCTCGATGCTCAGCAAGCAGTTGTCTGTCTCGTAAAGCAACAGCCATCGGACGCTTGGAAAGCGAGTAATCGCCTCGGTACAAGCGATATTTACTCCATCACTGAACGAGCGGCGGCGGTTGCCAGCTTCGATCAACACCAGATTGTCTGCGGGATTATCGTCCCGCCATTCTCGCAGCAGCTCGACGCTGCCATCTTTGGAACCGGCTTCGAAAACAATGATAGCGCTGCCAAATCGCGCGCTTCGTAACGCGCCCGTTAGGGTAGCCATCGCGCGTTCCAAGAGTGGCCGTCGATTAAACGAATTGATGACGGCAACCAATTCGACCCTTCGTTCGAGAAGACTCTCCTTCATCGCCTTTCACTCAAGCCAAGCGCCTCGGCAACACCGTTCACCAGGAGGTCCGACGAAGCGTGGCGCTGATACCAGTCGTAAATGCTTTGGGAAATCGCTGCGCGATTGCTGAGGCTCGGAACATCTTTTTCGCCGCGAGACACAAAGAACGGACCGGGCAAGTGATCGCCCTTCACCGAAATCGTCGAACCCGAATGCGGAAAGACCGGGATGACTCCATGGGCGCACGCAGAAGCAAAGGCGCTCGATTTGAGAATCACCGCAGTTTCGATGTCGGGACGATGGAAATAATCGAACCAGGCGAACGAACAACTGCTGAGAATTTCGGATGCTTCAGCCAATGCGATTCCCGGGCGATAATCGTATTCGATCGGAAGATCGACAAGGAGCGAGCGAGTCGTCGGATTTTCGTGTCCTCCAAGGACCAGTAACGTGCGAGGAGCTATCGAGTCCGGAATTCCACGGATAACGACGGACAACGCCCTCAGTGAGCGTTCGCTCAGCCTCGTTCCCCCAACGATCACCCAACGATGCGGGTCGCGATTGGCGATTTGAGCGTGAGAAAGCGAGGGCTCTCCCAGTCCGGAAGGAACGGGATGCAAATGAACGCGCGCATCCGGTATAAACCGCCGAAGCTCACGCACGAAGTTTTCGCTGCTCACGATGCACTCGCAGGGCAGCCTGGCGATGGATTTGGCCAAATGAATCTGGAGCGGCTGCAACCAGAAGGCACTGCTCCATGGTGGCCCGGACGCGTAAAGCTCGTGAAAAATTGTAAGCAGCGAACCGCCATGTTGCTGTCGCAATTTGCCCAGAATCGACAATAAGCGAAAGGGAACGCCGCGTTTCTGATATCCGTAATTTACATAGTGCAAAATAATCGGGTCAGCTCGTTCGGCAGCGGCGGGCAGTCGATCGATCGGTAGAACGTCGAAACCACGGATAACGGATGGCGAAGACGCATCCGGAGTCACGAACACGGTGCCGCACCCGAATTTGTCCATCAGCTTTGCCGCGAGGGTAAGCGCATAGTCGCCGACGCCATCGATTCCGCCGGGAACTCTCGGCACGATTTGAAGAATGGTGTTCAAACTGAAATGGCGTTTTCCGGATCTGGAGACGATGTCGCGTGCGCGATCGACTGGCGATAGTCACGAATCGTATCGCTGGCAATCTTCTCCCAGCGGAACCCGTCCGCGATTTGACGGCATTTTGCGGAAAGGGCCGCGTAATCATTTTCGTTCATCTGCAAAATTTGGGTTGCTCGCTCGGCCATAGTTTTGGTGTTGCCCGCGGGAACCAGGAATTGATTCGACTCCGATCCGGCGAAGATGTGTCGCGGTCCGGGAACGTCGTAGGCAATAGTGGGAATTCCGGCGGCAAGTTGTTCGATTACCGACAACCCAAATCCTTCGATATAGCTCGGAAAGAGTCCCACGGCGCAGGTTTCGATCAACTGCGGAAGCTGACTTGGATCGTAACTTGCGATGCAGCGAATCGATTCACCAGGCGAAACTCCCAGGTCGCGTAACACAACCTCGTCATTCATAATGGTACCGAGAAACGCGAACGACGCGTCTGGAATCAAATTCCAAATCGCACGCAAAATATCCGGCCAATCACGGGATCCTTTTCGAACGCTCCACATGCCGACGAAACAAATCTCCTTTCTGGCGAGCCGTGCTGCCGCTGGCCGAGCTGTTTGGGAAAGCGCCGCACGCCGAGCGTCGCTTAATCCGTAAGGCTGAACGACGATTTTTGCGCCGGAGCAACGCTGTTCCAGCGCCCGTTTCTCCTCCTCGTTTGGAACATTGAAACAGTCGCAATGGGAGAGGGCGCAGTCCGAGGTTCGTTGCAACAGCCACGAAGTAACCGCATAAAAAAGGCGGCCAAGGAATTTGCCACGCGGCTGATCCCGCCAGCGTTGGCGACTCGAGCGAATGAAGTCGCCATAGGCGAGATACAATCCGATCGAGCGTCCAACTACAATGCCATTAAAACCTAACGATTTTTTCGAGAATGGAAGCGTACCGATCAGACAATCGATAACGTCGAATTTGGTCGCGTTACGTCGCACATAACGCGCAGCCCGATATGGAAAAATTACCTGGCGCCAGACATAAATTGCAGGCGAGGACGTTTGCTTGGGAAAAGCATCGGTGAGACAGAACTTCTCAATCTTGTGGCCGGCTGCCTTCCATTGCTCCGACAACTCAAACCAGACACGGGTCGCGCCGAGACGTTGGTCCCACGGCAGATTGACTATGCAAAGAATGCGAAGCGGGTTTTCCATCACCTGAAACCTCGATGCGCAAGCGTCGTCCAGAATTTGTGCCGGACCGGATTGACGTAATGCCTCATCACCAGCGAGGGCTTCGCATACCTGTCCTGATAGACTGTTTGATCATCCAGCTTCAGAACGACCTTGCTCGGATCGAACGGACGCGCTCCATTCGCGTGCAGGGAAAGGTGGGTCACGGTTTGAGTCGTAAAAAAATTCGGGACACCGTCGAACGCTCGCAATCGTTCCAAGCCGATGGTCCAGTCGAGCTTTTGAAACAATAATAGAAAACCCATATTAGCCGGATTTTTCTTTTCGGCCTCGCCTCGGATCAGGCGCTCGTCGACGGAAACCTGAGAATCGGCTTGATAAAATGCGGGGACTGATTGCGTTTGCGACAGAGCGGCGAGCTCGTGTGCACCCGGAAAAAACAGGACGTCCGCATCGGTATAAAGTGCAGGCCCGTTTGAGGGCAAAGACATAATCAGAGCCAATTGCTTCCCGGTGAAATGATTCTTCAAAAAAGACACAACTTTCTCAGGCAAACCCGAGGGCAACGGCGGCGCCGTTTGTTGAACTCGGACGCAGCCGTCGATCTTCTCCAATAACGCGATGCCTTTCGGCGTATGAGATCCATCGGAAAGAACAGTGAATTGCTTCGGCCGGCCCGCGTAAGCGAGAAAGGAACGGATGGATGCAACTTGCTCTGGAAGTGAATTCTCACCCGAGTAAGCAAATACATTCAGAGAGACTGCGCGCGGCACCCGCACCTGGCGCCGAACGATTAAGGGAAGAGCCGCGCGGTAGAGGTCTCGCGTGATCTTGCCCTCCAATAGCGCCGAACGATAAGGCACATTCGGCTTCATTCACGCAACCGAACGCGCCAGGCCACGAAAGCCCCGATAGCTCAGCCAGAGATTTAGCAGCACGGCCGGCACGGTCGCTATCAAGTTAAAGGTGAGGACGCCAGCGACGGTGGAAAAATCCGTAAACGGAATCAGCGCGATTTGTGTCGCCAGAGTGAGCGGAATGTAAAGCCAGGAGCCGTTGATCCATGCCCTGGAGGAGTTCAACATCCAGAGCGTGGAGCCAAAGGCGATGAGCACTGCCCCGCCAACCATCAAGACCAATTCGCGATGCAGGTGCGTGTATCGATTCCCCAGAATGAGAAGAAATTGATCCGGGAAAAATGCGGCTGCGCCGAGCACGATGACGCTAAATAGAGCAACCCCGCCTGCGATCAACAGATAGAGAACTCGCAATTTTGCCTTGTCCTGACACCGCGCGAACGCCGGCACGAAAATATTCGTTAGCGTGCTCATAAGAACGGCGGTGATCATCGCGAGACGCCCGAGCGCTCCAACTTCCGCAACATCGGTGGCCCGTTGCCCGAAAAAACTGATCAGGAAGACGGTGATTTGCCCCTGCAAACAATAGAACACGGCGTTGGCCGCGAGCTTTTTCGTCAAACGAACGATTTCCCGTCGGTCCTCCGGATTTTCGCCCGCATTTAGATCAATGACCTTCGCGGCGTAAGTGCGGAGCAGCACGTATTGCAAAAAGAAAGTGGCACTCGCGATCGCGACTGCCAATCCGGCTCGAGTGAAAACGTAGATGAGGCCGACAATCAGAGCGAGCCGGGTGATGGCGCAAACAAAGTCGATGGTTTGAATTCGTGCGATGTCGGAGCGAAGGCGAGGAACAACGACAAAAACGTCAATCGACAGTTGAACGGAGAAGCCGATGAGAACGATGGCGATTAGCAGAAGCGTGTACAGGGGAGAGGCACCGTTCCGGACAAGCATCCCGTAGAGAAGCGGCGCGACAATCAGGAAGGCGAAGACAGCAAGTCGCCGGCGCACAATCAGGCCAGTATTGATCAATTGACCAAAGCGATGTCGATCCTGCCAAACGCGGCCGCCGATGGAAATGACACCGACGCTAATACCAATATCTGCCAGCACGTTTAACGTCGCCTGCATCGCATTGGCGATGGTGAAGTAAGCGTACTCGCGTTGGGGCAACCAGCGGACAAGCAGTATTCCGCTGGTGAAAGCTAGGAGTTGGACCACCGCCTGAACCACAGCGTAATTGCCCACGCGCCGGGCGTGATCGAAAGCGCGGCGCAGCACCGGAGTATAACCCTCGGCCAGTACTGGCGTCGACACCGGGGCGAAGAAACTCATGGCCGAATCATGTTGGAACAGAGCAATGAGCTACCCAAGTGCCAAGCGGAATCTACACTAGGCCCCAATCGACGATAAACCCTAGCTCGTGAGATTCTTACCGGCTGTGACAGAAGACAGCGACAAACAAGCGAACTTGAGGCTCTATGAGGCCTCGAGTGCTTTCGGTCGCGACCTGCGGACCGCGGTGGGCGGTTCGGCGTCCGTAACGGTCGGCGTCGAGTAGTACTCCGAATATTGATAGTAATAATATTCGGGCAACGACGTATCGACGAAATTCAAAATTACGCCCGGAACGTTAACCTGGCGGTTGTAAAGCAGTTCCAGCGCCTTCTTCGTAAGCCGTGCCGAAGTGTAGGAAAGCCGAACGACAAAAAGTGTGGCGTCAATCTTCGGCGCGAGACTCGTGGTGTCATCGGCGGCAAGCACCGGCGAACTGTCGAGGATGATGTAATCGTAAAACTCGTACATCTCCCCCAAAATGGCGTCGCTCGATTCTCGCAAAAGATGTTCGCTGGGTTGCGACAGAACCTGGCCGCGGGGCAAAACGAAGAGCGTCGGATAGGCCGTCGGCACCACCACCTCGCGCCAGTTTACCTCCTGTTTCAAGACCTCAGAAAATCCGACCTTTGAAGAAATCCCAAATGCTTCGCGCAACGCACCTCGACGGAGGTCGCAATCGATCAACAATGTTTTAGCGCCGGAAAGAGCCATGGTGATCGCGAGATTGGAGGACACGGTCGACTTCCCCTCGTTCGGGACCGCGCTCGTAACCAGGAAGCTTTTCGGTCGCGGCCCATCGTAAGGCATAAAGAAAATCGAAGAGCGAATGTTGCGATAGGATTCGGCAAAAACGTGGCGCGCGTCGTCCGGTTGCAACAAATCGACATTGCCTTTGCCCTTCTCTTTCGGGATTTGGCCAAGCACATTTTCGGAGAAATGGTGTTGAAATTCACTGAACGAGGCCATTCGGTCGTCGATGCGATCCAGAAGAAGCAGAATTGCCAACCCGGCTAGTGCGCCAGTGCCCAGGCCCATGAGGAGACTCTTAATCAAGCCCGGCCTAACAGATACCGGCGCGGTGGCCATCTCCATGATGGAGACCTGATCCTCGCCACCCACCACTTGCGACACGTCAATGTCCTTCAAGTTACCGGTCAACCGATCGTAAAGCGTTTTGAGGCGATCTACCTTCCCTTTGATGCGATTGAATTGGGCAAGACGCTGGCTGAGATCGAGAGCTTTAGCCTCCCACTCCTTGATATTGGTTTGAAGATTCTCCATCTGCTTACCGATGGACTCACGACGCGTCTTCAACCTCTCAAGCGTGTCGGCGCGGAAAAGCTCGATTAATTTGTCCTGCTTGGTGATTTCGTCATTGAGCTTGAGGATTTTGGGATGGTTTGGGCGCAAATCCTTGGAGAGGGTGTCACGCTCGGCTTTAAGAAGCTGAAGCTGTTGCTTCGCCTTAAGATAATCGGCCTCAGGACCAACGTCCGAAAACGGCAAACCTTGATTATCGCCTGCGGGGCCCTGAGTATTTTGAGCCGAATCCACCTTGTTTTGAGCGCGATCGAGATTCTGATCCAGGTCGAGCAGATTCAATAAATCGTATTCGGTTTTGAGCTGGGCGTATTGCTGATTCAGTCGAACCAGATAAGCGGCAGCACTGTTACCTTCTTCCTGAATGAACCCGATATTGTTCTGTTTCTGGAACTCGATCAGCTCGTCCTCGCTATTGCGAAGGTCCTTCTCGACCTGAATTAGCTGCTCCGTAATTCCAGTCGTAACCTCATGGCCACGTTCTTCGCGCATCCCGCGTTTGAAATCGAGATACTTCTGCATGGCGGCGTTCAGATAAGCCTGCGTGTAATCCGGCGCACTGCCTACAGCGCTGAGTTCAAAGATTGAGGTGCGGGGTTTTTGTAAAACCATGATGTCCACTGGCACTGGCTGGAGCTCGGGATGTGAAGAGCGCACCAGCGATTCCGCGCTATGCTTCACTTCATTGCTCTGCATCAGCTGAACCTGCGTTCCGTAAAAGTTCTGCATTTCCTCGCTATAAATGGCTCCCTGCGGGATTTTCATGCTCCCGGCAACGATCATTTTTCCGGTAGACATATAGGCAGGAGGCTGCTGATAAATCAGAAACGCCTCCACGAACAATCCGAGGCAGATTGTCAGGACAGGAATCCACCAGCGCCGTAGAAGAAGCGCTTTATAGCGGTGCAGTCGCGTGATTAACGCAGCAGACCACGATGTGGAAATATTTTTGGTGCCTGTCGAATTACGCATATTACATGTTGATCAAGCGCTGCGGGACATAAATCTGATCGTCCGGCTGAAGTTCGAGATCTTCGTCGGTATGTCCCTCTTCAATCACGCGCTTCAAGTCGACGGTAAACTCCTGGCCACTGTGGCGGGTTAATTTCACCTTTCGCTTGTTGGCGAAATCACCGAACCCTCCCGCTTTAATGATCGCTTTGCTCACGGTGTAGCTTTCATCCGGCGGAATCTCCTGCGGGCCCTGGCTCTTTACGGAACCATAAACATAAACTCGGCCTTTGGATTTCTCGCTGACCCGATCGACAGCGAGGATCACTGTGGCGTGATAATAATATTCTTTTTCGAGTAACGATTTGATCGTATAAGCAAGTTCCTTGCACGACCGGCCTCGAGCCGGAACCAGGCCGACGTACGGAACTTCCAACTCTCCGTTATCGTTGACACGCAGCCGCTGTGACTCATTGTCTCGATCTTCGACAACCCGGAAGCTGACGTAATCATTTGGGCCAAGCTTCTTCTTGTCGTCCAGCACCGTCATTGAATTCGTTCGCAACACCGCACTACTCGAGGTCGGTAGATCGGGTGCAGTCGGCGTTGGCGGAGCCGGAGCAGGGCTCGCCATGTCCTGCCCCCAGGTCGCATTAGATAAAATTAAACAGGCAGCAGCGATGCCCGCATACACACTGACTCTCATGTTGGCCCCCAATCTACCCCTTTTGTTTCCCTTAGAAACTATATGTACCGTCCAAAGAAATGCGGTTTTGATTATAATCACGCAGAAAGCCATTCGAATCTTTGCTGGTACCTTGATAACGAAGGCCGAGCGTGACATGGGGTGTTAACTGATATCCGAGAGTGATCGCGCCGCCAATGCGGTGGAAAGTCTCCCCAACCGGCTGACCGTTGAGGACAGTGAGGATAGTGCCATTTATCGGGCCACCTGATTCTTGCGCCTCCTCGAAAAAGAACTCTGTCGAGAGCAGCACATTGCGAATCAGGTTCCAGCTCACGGTGTGGCGGACATAGTTGAGCGTGATGAAATTGGACTGAATACCGGGCTGGTTCTCATGGCCCGCACTCAAGGTTTGAGTCACTTGCGCGTTGATCCGATGGGTGATTAACCCGTTGACATAATAGTCTTCGAGCGTCTGGTGGTCGGGAAACGGAACCAGGCCGAAACCAGCAAGTGGAAAGATTACGAAGTTATTGCCGAAATCCATGTGCTGATAGCCGCCGGCGAGGCGAACCTTTAAATTGTTGGTCAACGTGGCCTCTACAAATCCACCGACGCTGTAATCATCGGTATCGTTTAGGACGCCTTCGCTTGAATTGTCATTGAAGTAATTGCTCCAGACAGCGTTGCCTTCCACGCCGACCGTGATTGTCGGGTTAACAATGAACGCCACTGAACCGCCCACGATCTCGGCGTCTCGGTTCAGATAATCAAAGTCCGAATTGGTCGCGATGAAATTGTAATGGTCGTAACCGACCTCCACGAGCACCTTGTTCAAATCCCATAACACCGAAACGCCGGCCGTGTTCTCAAACCGGCCGTAGTTCGCAGTATTGCTCAAAACACCTTCTTGAATCGGGTCCTGTTGCAATTCGAACCGGTCGTGAAGGTTGATTCGGAAGTCGCCCACGAAAATGTCGAACGCGAGCTGCGATTTCGGGGCAATCAGGACTCCGTTGGTATCGTCCTCCGAATGATCGAGGTAAAAAGAGTACCCGATGCCGAGATCCAGGCGCAAGGTGTTGAGCTGCGTGACCGGCCAGATTGCGTCCAGAGTCAGATCGGGGGTAATGATGACGTCCTCCTCCTTGTTCACCTCCGCATAGTTAATGTTGTCGTTGTATTCCACCCCGACAGTGGCCCCCACGCGGAAACGAACCGGGCCCAAAAGCAAATTATACGGGATGCGGGAGACATCTTCCTGTCTCGCGTCGTAGGCGTCCTCTCCCGCGAGTGACGGACGAACTGCATCCTGCGCACTTACCCGAAGACCGGCCAGCAATGTGATCGCCAGGAACAACAATGGCAGTTTTACAAAGTTCTCGCGATGGAGAAGGGCACTACGACGGCTCATAGGCAGGTTTATCAAGTTAGTTAAAGCAGTTGCGGTACCAGTGTCCGTTTCGCGAAAATTCCCGATCGGGTACCAACACGCGTACAACGCGTCTGCGGTTCAAGATAAGGGTGTCCTTTTGTCCTTCTGTTCGTATCCCTTTTACGAGAAAACGCCTGGTCAGACAAGTGAAATCCAAAAAGGCTTCTTACGAGACTTGATAAATAACGTCTGACTAACGACTTGGCCATACCCCGAGAAATTCATCCTTTTTGGCCCGTCCTAAGCTGATTATTGCGTCATGTCTCCACTTTCGCTCCCGGCGTCCCGTTGGTTCGCCGGGGTTTTTCCGGGATTGGTCTTCGCGATCGGCTTCGCCACGCCCGCGCCTGCATATGGCGGCAATGACAAACACGCGCCGCAAGTCGAATACATCGCTCCGGACGGCAAGTCCTCTTCAATATCCGCCGCGAACCCTGCGGCTCACGAATCTAATGCCACCTTCGTTGATAACAACACAGTCAGCTGTGCGTTAAAGGAAGGTGAAACTACTTTTATCATCGAGTTGCCAAAAGACCTCGCGACCGACCGTTTTACTTTCTTAAACGTGAATGCGGCGGCGTGTGGCGAGCTTCGAATCGCAGTCTCCGACTCGCCTCTTCCGGCGGACAGCCAGAAATGGACACAAGTGGATGGGATTGTCCCCTTCGCTCACAAGCGGTTGTTTAATTTGTCGATGTTAGGCGTCGAGAAAAAATTTGTTAGGCTTTCATTCCGAGTCGATGGCGAGGACGAAAAATCGGTCCAGCTCTCGAATCCGTTCCAGGCTTCCCTTCTCGCTGAAGCAATCAACTCGAATTTCGCCAAACTGCGCGGACAAGCCCGAGAATTGAACCTCGCGGTAGTGTCCGTCGCTCCGCTTCCAGCACGAGTGCAAAAGTAATTCGCAACCAAAGCAGGCCGCAAGTCACCATGCCAATCAATTCCGGGGCAATCTTCAAGGGGCATGGAACTAGCTATTTAGTTATCGGGTTGTTTGACGTGACGCATGCGATTAGGGAACGAGGATCAGACTGCAGAAACGCCGGTTCAATCGCCGTTACTCGGGCAATTCATTGTCGGTCAACTACGAGACATTTCCGATGAAAGCAAAACTGCTGTCGCTGCAAGTCATTCGACGCCGCACCATGATCATTCTGCACTTGTTGCCCGGGCTACGAACGATGCGGTTCGGGATTGGAATGTAAAAACCGGCGCGCTTTCCTGGCCGCAGGGTTTGCACTCGCTCCTTGGTTATGACTCCAAATCCATCGATGGCCAGATCGGTTTCTGGCAGCAAAACATTCATCCAGCCGATCGCGCCCGTGTCGCAGTGTCGATCAGCAGCGCCCTGGCAGGCATTGAAGATCAATGGAGTGGTGAATATCGTTTTCGCAGGGCTGATGGAACCGATCTAAACATTCTCGAGCGAGCTGTCATTCTGCGCGATGGCGACGGTTCGGCGACGCGCCTGATCGGTTCGTTAATGGACGTCACCGCGCGTAAACAACTTCAAGACCAGCTTTGTCGCTCACAAAGAATGGAAGCATTCGGCCAACTGGCCGCCGGTGTCGCCCACGATTTCAATAACTTTCTCACGACCATTCTCGGCTACGGCGATTTGCTTCTTCACGAAAAACAAATCAAAGGGGCCCTGGCTGATCACGTTACCGAGATCCGCG
>Ga0187777_10001865_pt1 | contig 13552 bp, 15 predicted proteins | sample 1015_Q2_SP5_10_M_FD_132416 | JGI IMG/M metagenome (GOLD analysis project Ga0187777, IMG submission 132416) | Tropical peat soil microbial communities from peatlands in Department of Meta, Colombia - 1015_Q2_SP5_10_MG | ecosystem: Environmental > Terrestrial > Soil > Wetlands > Peat | place...
ACAATTTTGTGCAGCGAAACTGGCGCGTCATTCCGTACTTTTCCGGCGGCCTTGGTCTGGGCTGGATCGACAGCAGCCCCGACATGCGTGGATCGCAGGGTCAGGATTTTACATTCAACATTTTGATGGCCGTCGGTTTCTCTTACCAAATCGACAGTCATTGGAAGATCGACGCCGGCGCCCAATACCAGCATTTGTCCAACGGTGGCCAAACGGATCCGAACCCGAGTTTGAATTTGATCGGTCCGCAGATCGGCCTGAGCTATTCATTTTAATTCAATTCTGATGTTGAGCCGGGCGAAACGTTTGATCACCGGTCACCTGTTACTTGCCACTTTCCGATGAATTCGCCGGAGGAAAACGTTCTCGTGATCAAACGCTCGTTGTTCGACGAGCTGGGCAGTTTCCAGGGACTGAATTTCGAATCCAGTAGATATTTGAAAGCTATTCTGTCCCGCGGAAACAATTTTTTTCTCTCTCGGACGAAAGCGGAGAGAGATCCAACGCACAAACAAATCATTCCCTACGTCCTACTCACTCACGAGGGCAAGGTGCTGCATTACGTTCGCGGGAAAAAGGCCGGAGAACAACGCCTGGTAGCCAAGGGATCAATCGGGATCGGCGGCCACATGAACGACAGTGATGAGTCATTGTTTGCACTCGACGAAGCGGCTTATCGCGCCGGAGTCGAACGGGAGGTCGCGGAGGAGATTTCGATCAATACAAAATTCGAGGACTTCGTCGTTGCTTTATTAAACGACGACAGCAACGAAGTCGGGCAAGTTCATCTTGGCATCGTTCATATTTTCAAACTCGCCGAACCTAGAGTCCAAAAACGTGAAGCGATGATCACGAGTATCGCTTTTCTGGGTAGAGACGAATTATTGAAACGCCGCGACTCGCTCGAGACGTGGTCGCAGATTTGTCTCGATTCTATCGACCGATTAACCGTCTGATTCCAGACGTGACTTAGTGCGGCGCCGGCGCCGGCCCGGTTATATCGTCGATTTGCCACTTGGCTACCGGATGGGAAATGGCCACCTGCAGCAGCAAACCCTGGCCGGGGTAATTCAAATGGGCGGTGAAAAAGCCGTGAGGCGAGAAAAAGTAGGAGTCGAATGTAATATTATCGTCGATTTGAATCGGTTGTTGTGGGACGCCGAGTTGGGTAAAACGTTGAATCATGTATTCCCGGGCCGACGGCGGATTCTTAGCTCTCAGGTCCGGATTGAGTTCGTCGTTCATAACTGAGATGTCATGATCAACCGCCAGCCGATTGATGATCGCGTGACCGTATTCGCGCGCCGAGCGATCAGTCGCGGCCCTGGTGGAATAAAGATACCACCAGATGCCGGCCACGATGGCCAGCACGATAAAGACTACAACGAGACCTTCGCCAGATAGCTTCAATCGAGAGCTGAGTTTCATAGTTTTAATCAATAACCTAATCCCAGGCCTTTAATTACTTCCCCGTTCTTAATTATAACGCCGTGTTGTTGTTTCCCGGTATAGGTTCCAAATCGATTACGCGCATTGACGGTAAACGAGACGAGGTAACCTGAAAAGTGTTGCCCGTTCTTTTCATAATCGGTGGCTTTCGGTTCGCTGGTCCATTCGATTCGGGCGCTCGGCGCATCGACTAGTTGAGTATCGAGCCACTTCATGATGATTTCTTTATAATCGGTCGGGTATTGGCCATAGCGGGCGGCGTCTGCCGGTGAAGCTGCTTGTTGTCCGAGAAGGCTGCCGATCAAAAACAATATCGGAGCGAAAAACGCAAGCCCTTTCATCGAGCCGCGATTTTTTCACCTCGCGATTTGCTAGTCCAGCCCAATCAACTCAGGAAACGTGAGGATGCTCCTGGAAAAATTTGACGAGAACCGGCGCGACGGCCGGCGGAAAAAAATGTCCACCTGGATGAATGAACGTCTCAACTGGAGCTGATTTGGTGGAGGGATAAAGGATGCAGTCCGCTCCGCATGCTTCACCTTGGTCCGCGCAGCCATTGAACTTGCGGACCTCATCGATGGTTGCCTGTTGTTCTTCAAACCGGGCAAGCCGGTCGCTCCTGCCGCCATAATGAAAAACCGGCCTTGGTTCTGACAGATGAACATTTGGCAGCAGCACCGCACCTCCCGGTGCAAATGCCGCGAATATATTCGGCCGCTGGGAAAGGAGCAGATAGGTAAACAATCCGCCACTTGAAAACCCGGTAGCGTAAATACGATTCTCATCTACCGAATACTTTTGTCGCAGCGTCGCCACAATCGCGTCCACGAATTTCAAATCACGATCGCTTTCCTGTCCGGGTTCATGTTGCCAGGCAGGCTTCTTTCCTTCCAGATCCAGCACAATCCCCGGCGTCGGCAGTCCCTGCGGATAAACCACGACCGCCTCCGGCCAATAATTTTGGAACGCCATTCCGTTCGCGGCAAAATGCATGTTTCCGCCGTGACCGTGGAAGGCAAGGATCACCGGTGGTTTCGACTTCGACGCTGTCGATGGAACATAAACGAGCGCTTCGCGCTCAACGCCGTCCACTGTCCACTTGGTCGGCGCTGGCTCCGCGGCTAAAGAACTCGAAGCTGCACAAAGTCCTGCGCCTAACAAAACTAAACTCTTCATGCCTTGATGACGACTAGGACACTATTACGGTTACGTCCTGCAAGCTTTTCTTCCGATCCTGTATTCGCTACTGGTAGAGCATGATATTGCGATTGGTTGTTTTAGTTGCTCTGGTTGGCCTCTTCGCTCCGAAAAGTCTCAATGCCCAGGCCGCATCGCCGGTGCCGGCGATTGAAGCAACCGCTCACTTCGATCCGGTCCAGGCAACCAAAGCGTGGCTCGATACGGTTCCTGCCGATCAGCGCGCCAAGTCGGATGCGTATTTCGAAGGCGGCTACTGGCTTCTGCTTTGGAACTTTCTCATTGGAGCGGCGATCGCTATTTTTTTGCTCGCCTCCACATTTTCGGCGCAGCTACGTGATTTTACCGAACGTCTGACCGCCTCCAACACGTTGCAGGTCGCGATCTATAGCGTCGCCTATATTCTCGTTGTTGGTTTCTTGAGTTTTCCCTTGGTTTTTTACCAGCAGTTTGTCCGCGAGCATCAATACGGATTTGCAACCCAAACATTTGTCCAGTGGTTCGGGGAGCAACTGATCGGTTTGGTCGTTGGTCTTATCGCGGGCACGATCGCGTTGTCGATCTTGTACGCTGTCTTTCGTCGCGCGCCGCGCAGTTGGTGGCTCTGGGGGGCGCTTGTTTCCGTGGTTCTGTCGTTCATCGGAAACTTTATCGCGCCGGTTTATGTGGAGCCGCTGTTCAACACTTACAAGCCGCTGGCAGATGCGAAAATTCGTGACCCGATTCTGGCGATGGCTCAGGCCAACCAAATTCCGGTGAAACAAGTGTTCGAAGTCGATGCGTCACGCCAAACAACGCGGGTCAGTGCGAATGTCTCCGGTTTGTTGGGGACAACCCGCATTGCGCTCAACGACAATTTGCTCAAGCAATGCACGCTTCCGGAAATTCGCGCGGTGATGGCACACGAGATGGGGCACTACGTTCTCAATCACGGCGCAAAGCTAACGATTTACTTTGGCGTCGTCGCGCTCTTTGGATTCGCAATCGCGAAAGGGGTCTTCGACTGGGCGATGAAACGATGGGGCGATTGCTGGCAAGTGCGCGGCATCGCCGATCCAGCCGGGCTTCCACTGCTAATGCTTATCTTTGTGACATTCACGTTCCTCATGGCGCCGGTATTGAATTCAATCACCAGGCAGTGTGAACGCGAAGCCGATCAATTCGGAATCAACACATCACGCGAGCCTGATGGGGAGGCCGAAGTGGCGATAAAACTTGGCGCCTATCGCAAGCTCGATCCCAGCCCGATCGAAGAATTCATTTTCTTCGATCATCCCAGCGGACGGGCTCGGATCCAGATGGCAATGGATTGGAAAGCCGCGCACCTGCCGTGCGGAAGCGTGAATTCTCCTTGAGCCAAGAAGGCCTAACGTTGGATCTCTCCGGAACGAGCGTCGTTGTCGACTTCATTTTGCATAAGATGCGACTTTGGCAATGAATGCACTCCATTTTGGGCCAAGACGACCGCCATCGAGCAGGAGTCTCGGGCATTTTTTGAAACCTAAATCACGGCCGTCACTGTAACGGATCTGACGCCAGTGCATGTGCGGGACAACACGATCGAGAGGGATATTATATTGACGCATCAATTTGGCTGTGAGTTGCGCGGTGCGGTCAATAGTGCTGGCAAGATTGCTGCCCCGGTTTACACACATTTCGATCCCGATGGATGACCTGTTCCCCTCGCCTTCGTAATCGGCATGCTCTCCGGTTTCGGTGGTGGGGAGGGTTTGGTAAATGGAATGATCGTCCACTGTGAAATGCCAAGTAAGAAATCCAGTCCGATTGTGACGGCCTCGGAGCCCTTTGTTCATGGCGAGCGCGTGATGCAATGCATCGGCGCCACGGGATGTATTGTCGGTTGAATGAATGGTGATAAATGTCGGCCGCATCGGTCGATGCAAGGGGCGTCCACATTTCTCCGGGGGGATGATCATCTGCGTGATCTTCAATTCTGCTGCCCCGGCGGGAGCCGGCGCGCTGATGGCAGCAGGTCGGGAAGGCGCTGCACATGAAGAAAAAAGAAGCCCTACCAGGGCAATGCCAGGACACCAAAACGCGCGAAGTTTCACCGTGGGGAATGAAAATTTATGGCTGCCCCGCCACGCGGGCGGGTTCGACCGGAACTTCCACATGGCTCATCAGCAGTAGATCAACGATTGCAAACCAATCATCGTCTGGTTTGGAAATGATCGCAGTGCGGCCCTGGCCAGTTACCAGCACAAAGTCGGGATGCACAACGGGGATAGTTTGACCGTCAGCGAGGTGAACCACAAAAGGCCGAAACGGCACAGCTGATAAAACGTTCCTAAATTCGTGAATAGTCATAGGGGGCCGCCGAAAACTAAGGCTAGCCCTCGAGGCTTGCAATCAAAGTGTCGGCGATCGTCGCCGGTGTTTCGGCAACGGCGATGCCTGCGGCTTTCAATGCTTCGATTTTTCCAGCCGCTGTCCCCTTTCCGCCGGAAACGATTGCGCCGGCATGACCCATTCGACGTCCCGGTGGGGCGGTCATTCCTGCAATAAACGCGGCGACCGGTTTCTTGCCACGGTGCTTGATCCAATCGGCCGCTTCTTCTTCCGCCGACCCGCCAATCTCGCCGATCAAAATCATCGCTTCAGTATCGGGATCCGCTTCGAAAAGCTGGACCGCATCGAGATGTGACATGCCGTTGATCGGATCGCCACCGATTCCGATGCATGTTGATTGACCGTAACCGCGGGTGGTGAGTTGCCAGACTGCTTCGTAGGTTAACGTGCCCGAACGCGAAATCACGCCGACTTTGCCGGGTTTGTGAATGTAGCCGGGCATGATGCCGATCTTGCATGCGCCGGGCGTGATGATTCCTGGACAATTCGGCCCGATGAGGCGCGTAGGTTTGCCGCGCATCATCGCTTTGACGCGCATCATGTCCATCACCGGAATTCCCTCAGTGATGCAAACGACGAGATCGAGATCGGCGTTAACGCCTTCGAGAATGGAATCGGCGGCAAATGCAGCCGGCACGAAAATCACCGAGACGTTGCAATTCGTCTTCTGTTTCGCCTCCCACACGGTGTCGAACACGGGAACTTTGCTATCGAACATCTGTCCGCCTTTCCCCGGCGTGACTCCGGCCACAACGTTTGTGCCGTATTCCATGCACTGACGCGCATGAAACGCTCCGGCACTGCCGGTGATTCCCTGAACAAGAAGCCGGGTGTTCTTATCAACTAAGACAGACATACTGAGAATTGCGGATCGCGAAAAGAATTTCCTGCTTTGTTGCCTTCCGGCTTCATTCCTCCCGACTTCCTGGTTTCATGGTTTCCAAATTCAGCTCTTTTTTCTTTGGTGCACCAGAAGTTTGTTTCCGTCCGGATCGCGAAACTGTGCCATCCAACACACTGGCGATTCATGTTTTTCGCCGTCGAAGACGACGCCGCGTGATTTCAGTTTTTTCATTGCGTCGTCAATATCAGCTACCTCAAATGCCACAGTCGTTCCCTCGCGAGACGGTTTCCAGGCGGGATGACAACCCACTCCAATTGTTGTCGCGCCAAGTTCGTATTCCACCCAGGCGCCCTCCATCCCGGTGGTCGCCGGCTTCAACTCGAGCGTTTCCTGATAAAACTTTCGCGCGCGTTCTTTGTCCGAAACGGCGATGGCGATAAATGCAACTTCGTTTGTGATCATTTTGGTTTCAGTTTATGGATGATAATCTTGTTTCCGTCGGGATCCTCGATCACCGCCATGCGGCAAACGGGGCTCTCAACATTTTCGGTGTCAAAGGTAACATTGGCAGCCTTCAGCGCTTTGATCGTCGCCGGAAGATCATCGACCTCAAGCGCGACGCTCGTTCCGTCTCGCGATGGCTTCCATTGATCGCCCACACTTCCAATTGCAAGCGTGCCGTCGCCAATTTCGTATTCGACCCACTTTCCTTCGGCAAACTCGCCCGATCGCCTCAGACCGAGCACTCCTTCGTAAAAAGCACGCGCGCGTTTCATGTCCGTCACCGGAATCCCGACGAATGCGATGTTCTTAATCTTCATGAGTTATTGCCTTGTTCCGCAGCCAATCTGTTATGAGTGCGATTACCTTCGGGTCGAACGCTGCACGCTTGCCGTTGAACGCGTCGGCCAAACTCAAATAATGCTGAAAGGTATGACCGGTGTTCGGAATTTCATAAAACGTAGCGAGGTTGCCATTCTTGTTCACATACTGTGCGATCAATTCGGAATCTTCGCGACTCATGATCCAGTCGAAGGCGCCGTGCAAAACATAAGTTGGAGCTTTCACGCGCGACCACGCCGCCGCCAAATTCGCGGCCTGGAGGTCCTGATAAAACCGGAGGGGACGCCCATACAGATGTGAAGTGTCTTTTCCTTCGGGCCAGATTTCTGCAAGCTGCGGACGCGCCTTTAAAATGTCATCGACCGATCGCCCTCCAATTAGCCATTCATAATAAAGTATGCTCGCCAGTTCCATGGACTGGTTAACTTCGAATGGAGACTTGCCCATCAACGCGAATCGCCTTCGTTCGATCTCGAGCATGTGCTCGAACCACGTCTTAACCCAGCCACCGACGGCAATGTAACCGCGGACTTGTTGTTGCTCGTCGGCGGACGGAACCAGCGGTGCGAATCCACCACCGTTGCTGATTCCAAGAATGAAAATGCGGTTGGGGTCGATGAAATCGTAACTCCGAAGCGCATGAAACGCCGCCCTATACCCGCCCAGCTCCGTTTTAAAATCGGTTTCGCCGCAAACGCCTTCGCTGTCTCCCACGCCCTGCTTGTCCACGCGAAATAGAACAAATTGCGGAAGTTGCGCGAGAGCGCGAAAAACCAAACCGCTGTCGTCTTTTGTATCGACCGGCGCTTCAACCGAATCGCAGCTCAACCAGCCGACCACAAAAATCACTGGAAGTTTCCCCGTCGCATTATGCGGCCTGGTAACGATCGTTCGCAGCCGCTTTCCGTCTTCTGTCCTCACCGAATCGTAAGTGACGTCTACGTTTGGATAACTCTCGCGCGGCGCCTTTACTCTTCTCGGCAAATCGTCGGCGTAAGCGAGCGACGCGAAAACAAGCGTCATCGCGATTGTCGATCCTCGATTCATTTTCCTTTCGCCGCCGCAACGACCTTTTGTGCGGCATCTGCCAGATCGTCAGCGGTAATTAAAGTTACGCCGCTCTCTTTGAGCAATTGTTTCCCTTTCTCGACATTGGTTCCTTCCAGTCGCACCACGAGCGGAACACTGAGCTTTACCGTTTTTGCCGCGTTGATAATTCCCTTCGCGATGACGTCGACTTTCATAATGCCGCCGAAAATGTTGACCAGAATCGCCTTCACGTTTTTGTCCGCGATCAAAATTTTGAACGCCTCGGTCACCTGTTCTTCAGTCGCGCTGCCACCGACGTCGAGAAAGTTCGCAGGATTGCCTCCGTAGAATTTGATGATGTCCATCGTCGCCATCGCAAGGCCGGCGCCGTTCACTAGACAGGCAATGTTCCCGTCGAGTCCGATATAATTGAGTTCGTGCTTGGACGCTTCGACTTCGCGAGGATCCTCTTCCGCGGTATCGCGCATGGCCGCGATTTCCGGATGCCGATAAAGGGCGTTATCGTCGAAATTAAATTTGGCGTCGAGGGCAAGGACTTCGCCGTTCTTCGTCACTACCAGCGGATTGATTTCGACCATTGAGCAATCGCAGCCGATGAACGTGCGATAGAGTCCATCGAATAGCTTGGTCGCGCCTTTGGTTTGCGAATGCTCGAACCCGAGCTGCTGGGCCAGTTTGCGAGTTTGGAATGGTTGCAAGCCTGCGAGCGGATCAATAGGCTCGCGAATGATTTTCTCCGGGGATTTGGCGGCAACAGCTTCGATTTCCACTCCGCCTTCAGTGCTTGCGACTACCAGAGGGGCAGCCGTCGCGCGGTCGAGCAAGATCGCGAAGTAAAGTTCCCGTGCAATCTCCGCCGATTCAGCAATCAAAACCCGTCGAACGACGCGCCCGGCGGGACCGGTTTGATGCGTCACCAACGTTTGTCCAAGCATCTTCTCGGAAACTTCGCGCGCTTCCTTCGCTGATTTCACGACGTGCACGCCGCCTTTAAACCCGTTTTTGAAAGTCCCCTTCCCGCGTCCGCCGGCGTGGACCTGCGCCTTCACGACGAGTTCGCCACTTCCCAGTTCGCGCGCTATTGCTTCTGCTTCCTCTGGCGTCGCAGCCACCTTGCCGCGAGTAGTAGCAACGCCAAATTTCTCCAACAGCTCTTTCGCCTGATACTCGTGAATGTTCATTCGCCGAAAAACCGGAGATCGTGCAATTAGCCTGCGGATCGAACGTCAGCAATGCTTTTTCTTGGCCTTCTCGTTTTTCGATGGAAGACCACCGAATGCTGACACGCTAACGCTTCAGTTTTCAGTTTTAGTCGCTTCTATGATCCCTGCTCTCGCCGCCTGCAAATAAGCATTGCAAAGCGCATCTGCGCCGGAAAATTGGCGCCGGTGCAGGATAATTTAGGCGACACAATCGACAGCGCGCTCACGAAGAAACAATTGCTCCCCACGGCAGCGGAAAACATTTGCGCGTTGTTGGCCAATGCGCCTTCCGATCTCTATTTGCGCGTGATCGACGAGCTCGCTTCGACGGGAAAATGGGACGAGCTAAACGATCGCTTTTACAAAACCCTCGAGTTCGGCACCGGAGGGTTGCGCGGGCGCACGATTGGAAAAATCGTGACCAAAGCCGAGCGCGGTAACGCCTCGCCTGACGAGCGACCGCAATTCCCCTGTGTCGGCACCAACGCGATGAACTTCGCCAACGTAAGCCGCGCTACTCAGGGACTCGTCGCCTATGCCAGGGAGTGGCACGCAAGGCATTTTGCTGGCTCGACACTGTCTCGTCCTACCAAACCGAAACTTGTAATCGCCCACGACACCCGATTCTTTTCCAGAGAATTCACCTCGCTGGCCGCAAAGGTGGCATCCGAGAACGGCTGCGACGCTTTCGTTTTCGACGGGCCGCGCTCAACTCCGGAATTGTCGTTCGCCGTTCGATATTTGAACGCAACGGCGGGAATCGTGATCACCGCAAGTCATAATCCTCCGCACGACAACGGCTACAAAGTTTATTTTGGTGACGGCGGACAAGTAATCGAGCCGCACGCCAGCGGAATCATCCAGAAAGTGAAGGCGATCCCGAGCGAAAGTTACCAGCCTTTATCCAAGGACCGACAGGGAACGATAACAACGGCTGGTACCGATTTGGACGAAGCCTACATGAAACGATTGGAGACGATTGTTGTCGATCCAGACGTTTTGCGGGATGCAAGATCACTTCGCGTCGTCTTCACTCCGCTACACGGAACTGGCGCGATCATCGCCAAACCGATGTTGAAACGGCTCGGATTTGATTTCGAGATCGTTCCCGAGCAGGAGAAGGCTGATCCGCGGTTTTCCACGGTGAAATCGCCAAATCCCGAAAATGCCGAAGCGTTGACGCTTGGGATCGATCTCGCGAAGAGAACGAACGCCGACATTGTGATCGCAACCGATCCGGATGCCGATCGCCTCGGCGTAGCGGTTCGCGGTGCGAACGGCGCAATGAAACTCATCACGGGTAATCAGATTGGCTCCCTGCTCTCCTACTACCGCCTCAAGAAGTTCTTCGAGCGAGGCATTCTTAACGACCAAAACCGCTCGCACGCGGTTGTAATCAAGACTTTCGTGACTACCGATTTGCAGAGAGTGATTTGTGAAAGTTTCGGCGTGCGCTGTGTCGACACCTTGACCGGCTTCAAATATGTCGGAGCGAAGTTGGAGAAATATGAGCGGGCCCTGCCGGAAGAGATCCGCAAGCAATACCGGCAACTGTCCGAGGAAGAAACCCGGGCCGCACGGTTGCAATACTCTTCATTTTTCGTTTTCGGAAGCGAGGAAAGTTACGGCTACAGCGGCGCAGACTTCGTGCGGGACAAAGATGGCAACGCCGCCGCAATTATGTTTTGCGAAATGGCGGCTTACGCGAAGTCACGCGGCCGCACGGTCGATCAATTGCTGGATGAAGCATTCGCCGGCCTCGGCTACTTCGAAGAAAAGAACGGTTCGATCTATTTCGAAGGCGCGGAAGGCGCGACCAAGATTGCGCGGTTGCTGGCGTCTTACGCAAATGATCCGCCGAAAGAGATCGCTGGCTCACGGGTGAACAGGATTACCGATTTTGAGAGACAAACGATTCGCGATGCGGAGGGAGACATCGTCCCCAAAGAAAAGATGTCGATCTTCGAGCTGGAGGACAAAACCCGGATTGCGGTGCGCGGATCGGGTACTGAGCCCAAAATTAAATATTACATCTTCGCTCAACGCCGGCCGGCAAAGACAACATTCACGGCCGAACAACTTAAGAAAATCAAAGTCGAAACTGGAGACCGGCTGGAAAAGGTTTGGCATTGGGTGGAAGAAGATGCCTATCACCGCGTGGCTCGATAGCTGCTCGTTGACAGCTCGAGTTCGTTGGCACGCATTTACAATGCATCGGGAAATCAATTTGAGCGGGGGCGAGATTACGCTGCTGAAGACAATGGGTTTGTCTGGCGCGCCGATTTACGGAAAGATCTTGATCGACAAAATCGGCGAAGTCGAACAAGCGGAATTCCTCGACGAGCTGACGGGATTGATTTCGCTCGGTTACGTCCTTTCCGACAAAGTTAACGTGCGCACGATGGAAGACGTCGAGCGCGCCGGTTTTCGGGTGAATGCGTCTTACGCGCGCGACCTGAAGGATGCGCTTCGTCCTGGCCGACGGCCAGAACCTGAGCGCCGACGGCGGCGCCGCGGCTAGCTGCCTCAAAAATCCCACTGTCCAATGCGCAAAGCGGAGAGCGGTTAGGTTTGGAGCTTGGAGGTTGGGATTTGGAACTCTAGGTTCCAAGTGTGTTTCGAGTGCTAGAGAAGACCTGGCCCTGGCTGGCCGCAATTGCGAGCGGCCTTCTCAGCGTCGCCTGTTTCCCGCCATTCAATCAAAGCTGGCTCTGCTGGATTGCGCTGGCTCCGCTGGTTGTCGCAGTCTGGTTTTCCGGTGAAAATTCCCGTCGCCTCTCGATCCGAAACCTGTTGCTTGGTTATTTGGCAGGAATTGTTTTTTTTACCGGCGCCTTCGGCTGGCTTGGCGCGCTCGGCGACTTGTATCAGAGCCTATTTCTTCACGGTTTGCCATTCCTGTTGTCCATTTACCTGGCCGTTTATTTCGCTTTCTGGAGCTGGTTCATTGGGTTGATCAGGCCCAAAAGTTTTACCGCATCATGGCGCAATCTCATGGTGGCATTCGTTGCTGCGGCAGCTTGGGTCACTCACGAATGGATCCGCGGCTGGCTCTTTAGTGGTTTCGGATGGAATGGTCTCGGCATCGCGCTCCACGCGCATTTTCCGATGATTCAGGTTGCGGAGTTCACCGGCGCCGTCGGAATTTCATTTGCGGTCGCGTTTGTAAACATTATCGCCGTCACGACTCCGATCCGGTTCTTTTTTGAAGCGCGAACGCATCGAATGCGGCCGCATTTCGACCTGACGTTGACCATGATTGGAATTGTCGCGCTGGTTGCCTTCGGCCTGCATCGAATTCAGGCTCCCTCTGCATCGAAGCCGATTCGCATTGCCGCAGTGGAGGCAAATGTGCCGCAGTTGGAAAAGTTCGATCCCCAATTCGCGGATCAAGTCTTCGATAAATTTCGGCGGTTAAGCGAAGTCGCAGTCGGGACGAATTCGCCGCCGGAACTGCTGATTTGGCCGGAAAGCTCGATGCCTGATCCAGTCCGGGATCCGGGCGGCGCGAGCTATCAGTTCGTGAATGATTTTGCCGCGTCAACCAAGACCGATTTGATGCTTGGCTCCCTCGATTTTCAAGGCGAGCGCGATTACAACGCAGCGCTACTCATCACCGACAACGGCGCCCAAATGCAGATCTATCACAAGATTCATCTCGTCCCCTTCGGCGAATACGTTCCACTGCGGCACTCGTTTCCGCTTTTTGCCGCAATCGCGAACACGTGGGTTCCGGGAGACTTTACGCCGGGAACGGAATTCACCGTATTCACTCTCACCGATCCGAATGTACGCGTCGCCCCTTTGATTTGTTTCGAGGATACAGTCGGCAATCTCGTTCGACGATTCGTTCTCAACGGCGCCAATATTCTTGTCGACATAACGAATGACGGCTGGTTCTTACAGTCATCGGGCTCGTCTCAGCACCTTGCGAATGCGGTCTTCCGTTGCGTAGAGAACCGCCGTCCCATGGTTCGCGCCGCAAATACCGGCGTGACCTGCTTCGTAAATGAGTTTGGTCACGTGACGGACGTTCTACAGGACGATTCCGGCAATACTTTTAGCGAAGGCGTCTTGAATGGGGTGGTCAGCCTGCCACAGGATCGGCAACTGACGTTCTACGCGCGGCATGGCGAATGGTTTGCGGAATGTTGCGCCATTGTTTCGGGTATCGTCCTAGTCTTGGCAGTCTTCGCGCGTAAGAAGTTGTAGAGGCGCTCGCCGCGGCGGGCGCCTGTTTATTTTTAGTTCGGCGTTTGAGACCAAGCCCGCCGGCGCTGCGGCAAACAATAACCAGGGAACACTCTTGGCGAATTAACGGGAGCGTAAACGCTGTACCAGGCCGGCCGTCCACTTGATCTGACCGCCTCACAGCTCAAATCGATTTACTTCTTTTCTAGAAAAACGATCACAAGTTTTGAACATTCGAGAGCTTGTCGACAACTGAGGAAAGGAACGGAGCGATTGATTGCCCGTAAACTCTCCATCTGAATCCCAGTCTTGTCAGCCTCCCACCAACTGGCAAAATGGCGCTGATGAAGAGGATAGTCTTTGGTTTTGGCGCAATCGTAGCCGCCGCCGCAACCGCTGTCGCCCA
>Ga0187777_10001866_pt1 | contig 13544 bp, 15 predicted proteins | sample 1015_Q2_SP5_10_M_FD_132416 | JGI IMG/M metagenome (GOLD analysis project Ga0187777, IMG submission 132416) | Tropical peat soil microbial communities from peatlands in Department of Meta, Colombia - 1015_Q2_SP5_10_MG | ecosystem: Environmental > Terrestrial > Soil > Wetlands > Peat | place...
CATCTTCACACGGTGGAAGTCATAGGTTCGAATCCTATAGCGCCCACCAGTTCAACTTCGCACGGTATTTGCTATGCTGGGGCGATGGCGGCAGAGGAGATCTCGCAAACCCGGCTGGTAGCAGGGCTTTGCGACGATTGCCAGCATGCGGGCTGGATGAAATCCGATCGAGGCTCGCGCTTCTTGCGATGCGAATTGGCACTTACGGACAGCCAATTCCCCAAATATCCCAGGCTCCCGGTTCTTGCCTGTTCCGGGTACACGAGCAAAACACAGCCTCGCTAGGATCGGTCGAGGCGAATTGAGCCGTCCCCAGTCCGGATGGTCAGCAGATTTCCGCCTCCATTTAATTTGCCATGAATGTTCTTTTCGCGAAGATCTCCCTGCATCGTGACTGGCATGCTGACGCTGATGTGACCGTCCCCGGTGCGCAAATCCACGTCTGCGGCGAAGTTGTCAGGTAGCTGCAGGGTGACGCTGCCGTCTCCACTGCGAATACTCCATTCCGACCTCACCAGTGAGCCGGGCAGAGCTCGTGCTTCTACGCGGCCGTCGCCAGTGTGCAGATCAAGAACGTCGAACCGGCCGTTGGCAGAGATGCGGCCATCACTGGTGCGAGCGCGCAGACTTCCGTCGACGGAATTGATTTCTTCGTGACCGTCGCCACTTTCCAGCTCCATATTCCCCTTGAAGTTAGAGAGAAGAATGGCGCCATCGCCGGTGTGCAGATTCACGTGGCCTTCGCGGGGCATGTGGATGTTCACGTCCACCTTGTATTTGTTGAGGTTTCCAAAGTTGATCGTGATGTTGTGATGTGGGTAACGAAGCTCGATGTCCACACTGTCGCCGGTCTGGTGGTCGGAGATGGTGATCCCACCGTTGCCAATCTTGTAGTGATTGCTGACCACATGAACATCGATCACGTTCTTGTCCCAGGTATCAACATTCAGGTTGGCATCCGAGGTCTCAACTCTCAGGTCGGGCTTTCCGGTAATGGTGTAAGTCTTAGACCACTCGTCGGCGTGCGCGAGCGGGGCTAGAAACAAATACAATCCTAACAAGCTGAAGGCGAAACGGTTCATAAGGCGCTCCTGCCGGGGCAGACTGCTGCCATGCTTAGATCATGATACGAAACCACCATCGATTTGGTTCCGCTCGGTTTTGGGCATCGCCGCGCTGTCTCTGTTCGCGGGGTCCTTGCTGGGTCAGACGGCAAAGCCAGCGGCGAAGCGTCGTCCGGTTCGACCACTCCGTCTCGGCAGAATTCACAGGCTGTCTGGAACGCCGTACCTCCGATTTACCTGGACGGTGAGGCTGCGAGGCCTTAAGGGCTGCAGTCTCGGACGGCCCTAAAATCCGCTCCGCAGTGAAGGGCGGAGCTAAGTGATCCATTCCGTAGGGCGGGACTACAATAAGGCTATGCCCGCAGGGTCAAAGCCTAAACCGGAGCCGACACCTGAACGGCATCCGATCCCCGAAGTCCATACGGTTGAGACCACCGGGCTGCTGGTGATTGCCGCAATCATTCTCATCCTCACACTTATCCGCTACTGGCACCACATTCCGTGGGGCGCACGCTGAAGTGGAACGAGAGCCGACGCTGGTGGTGGTGCTAGGGCCAACGGGGAGCGGCAAGACTGCGCTCTCCCTATGCCTTGCAGAACACTTTCACGGCGAAATTGTGAATTGTGATTCGGTCGCGGTGTATCGCGGCTTCGAGATCGGTACTGCGAAACCGAGCCTGGCCGAACGGGCGCGGGTTCCTCATCATTTGTTGGATTTTGTCGAGCCGACGAATTACATGACGGCCGGTGAGTACGCGCGGGTGGCCAGGTGCGTTCTAGGTGAAATCCGTTCCCGGGGCAACTTGCCCCTCGTGGTGGGTGGAACGGGGTTGTATCTTCGTGCACTGCTGGAGGGGCTTTTTCCGGGGCCGCAGAGGTCTGAGGAGTTGCGGGAACGACTGCGGGAGCGGGCGACGGAGAAGGGCTCCCGTTATTTACATCGCCTGTTGGGTCGTCTTGACCGGGAATCAGCTGAAAGGATTCATCCCAACGATGTCCCCAAACTGATTCGTGCGATTGAAGTATGGCTGGCATCGCGCCGTAAGATGTCAGAGATGTGGAAGCAAGGACGGGCGCCACTAGAGAGTTTCCGGATCTTGCGGATCGGGTTAAATCCGCCTCGCGAAGCTCTCTACGACCGGATCAATCGACGTGCGGCCGCGATGTTCGAGTCAGGTCTGGCGCAGGAAACGCAGAGCATTCTAGAGAAGTATGGCGAGAGTGCCCGACCACTGGGTTCTCTTGGTTACAAAGAGGCGGTGCAACTTGTTCGCGGTGAGGTTGACCAAAGGGCAGCAATCGCATCCGCGCAACAGGCCCACCGTAATTATGCCAAGCGTCAGATGACCTGGTTTCGCCGCGAGCCGGATGTTGTTTGGTTGGAGGGCTTCGGTGATGAAAGCAAGGTTCAGGGCGTGGCAGTGGAATTGGTGAAGAAGCACCGTGATAATACTTTGCCCGGTTGCTACTAAACGAATGTTTGCTCGCAAAATTCGCGTCGAATACGAAGAGAATGGCCGAACGCTGCCGTGTCCGTTGAAGTGGCTGGACAGCTTCTCGATGCGCAACTTTACCAACGCGAGCGTTTTCGACGACACGCTTCCCGTCGCAGACGGGAAAATGGAGATCGGGACGAAAGTGCCTCTCGATCAGCTCAAGGAGAGCATGGAGGACTGGTTCCGGCGGAAAAGCTACCTACCGAAAGCTGGGAGGCTAGTTGTTACTGAAAGTGACTGATGTTCTCCGCCGCCTGGACAAGCTATTTGTCGTAGTGCAGTAAGGAGAACACGTCGTATTGCTTCAGCTTCTCTCGGCCTTTCAGGAAATCAAGTTCAACCACGAATCCCAGGCCGGCAATTTCAGCGCCGAGTGACGAGGCAAGCTTGGTGGTTGCTTCGGCCGTTCCACCGGTGGCGAGGAGATCGTCGGCGATGATGACTCGCTGGCCTGGCTGGATGGCATCTTTATGGATTTCGAGGGTATTGGTTCCGTACTCCAGCGCGTAATCGTAGCGGGCCGTGGGGGCGGGAAGCTTGCCCGGTTTTCGCACTGGAACAAATCCAGCGTTGAGACGATAGGCGAGTGCGGGGCCAAAAATGAATCCGCGAGCTTCCATGCCCAGGACCAGGTCAACATCTTTGTTGATGTAGTGTTCGGCCAGGGCGTCGATGAGGGTAGCGAGTCCGAGCCTGTCTTTCAGCAACGTGGTGATGTCGTAAAACAGGATCCCTTTCTTAGGGAAATCCGGGACTTCGCGGATAAGCTTCTTCAACGGCTCGCAATTGGTAGCTTCAGTTTCCACAGAATTGGTCGGCATTTACCAGGCTCCTTCGATACGAAATGTTGTGAGGCCGGCAACGGGCTTAGCCTCAAACTCCTCGACAGCATCGACGCGGGCAGCACGAGGCCCTTCGCGCAAGCGCGAGCGCAATCCGGCAAGCTGCTCGCGCGTGCCCATGGCGAAAACTTCCACGCTGCTATCGGGATTGTTGCGCACCCATCCCGCAATACCGAGAATGTGTGCCTCACGCTCCACAAACCAGCGGAATCCCACACCCTGGACGCGCCCTCGAACCAGGAAACGACGGGCCTGGGCGGACTGTTGGGTTGAATTCATAAGCCAGTCATGAAAACTGTCATCCTGAGCGAACTAGCGGCTTCGCATTCCGAAGCCGCTGAGGATGATAAGCCGTTAGGCTCGCGATAAATAGACGCCCTCGGCGGTGTCAACTTTGATCTTTTCCCCTTCATTGATGAAGGGCGGCACCTGAACCACCAATCCGGTTTCGGTCTTGGCTGGCTTGGTCACGCTGGACGCGGTAGCGCTCTTCAATCCTGGTTCAGTTTCGACCACCGTGAGTTCGACCGTTTGTGGCAACTCGATTCCCACCGCTTTACCATCAAAGAACTCGACCTTGATGGCGAGGTTGGGGATGAGGTAATCCACGGCGTCGCCCAGAACGTCCTTGGTGAGGTGGGTCTGCTCGTAATTGGAGGTGTCCATGAAGTAGTAGCTGTCGCCATCGTTATAGAGGTATTCCATCTCGACTTCATCGACGGTAATCTTCTCGATAGGATCCGGCGAGCGAAACCGGTGCTCAAACATGGCGCCGGTGCGCAGATTGCGCAGTTTTGCCTGGATGAAGGCGCGAAGGTTGCCGGGGGTACGATGCTCGACACTAAATACGGAATGCAGATCATTGTTGTGCTTGATGATCATGCCGGGGCGAAGCTGGGTCGCAGGAATAGCCATTGCTGAATAAATCTCCTTTGATTGCGGCTGGCCAGCGGAAGGCGGGCCACACGTTTCCGCCAGACACGTGGCTTGAACTCTCTATTTTATAGCATGCAGCGTGATGGAAAAGGGCGGTGTGGGGCATACCGAACAGTCAGGCATCTTAGCTTCGGTGCGGCTAAAATAGATAGCAAGCGCGAGGGGCATTCTGGAGGTTGGAAAGGGGAACTATGACTGAGGGAAGTTACGAGGCTTCGGAACAGGGTCGCGTGGGAACTGCGATTACGTTTCTGTTGATTGGTTTGGGAGCAGGGACAGTAATCGGACTATTGTTCGCGCCCAAGCCCGGCAAACAAATGCGGAAAGAGCTGCGGCGCAGATATGAAGACGCACGCGAGGCAATCGAGGATTGGAAAGAAGAAGCGAAAGAAGTGGCTGAAGAGGCGATGGAGCGCGGCGCTGAGATTGCGGATGAACTGCGTGATCGAGTAACCCCGTTGTCCAAGGCTGCGCGACGCAAGTAGGCGGCGCCTCTCTGCCTCAGCCAAAGATTGCGGAAAAAAATCCTTTGACCCTACCGAAGAAACCATGATGAGGCGCTTTGGCTTGGACGGGCGGAAGAACGGCCGTCAGTAACCAGGCAGGAGGGGGCACACTGCGAAGCGGCAGAAGGTGGGCCTCCCGAGTGGGAATCGACTGCGCGGGACCGCTGCCCGGTTCGTCGGCACGGAAGACGAACGGGACATCCACCTGAACATGAATGTCATTAGGTTTCGTTGCCGGAAGGGCGTCCATCTCTGGGCCTCTGGAGTAAACTTGCTCGACTTGGCTCGGCTGCGATGCTCTATCCTGCGCCGGTCCGCGCAAGTCAATCGATGGCGGCGAGTTTGCGTCGGGACTTAGGGCAGGCGAAGATGCTCGCATGATATCCGGAGTTGGCGCCGGACACCCACAAGTTCTATCTGTTATCGATGCGGCTGTTTTCAGCTGCCCCGAGCGAAATACGACTAGCTGTGCGGGTTTCACCTGGTAAGTTCCGTCCCCCAGCACTTCGGAAACGATTACCGACGCCGTGTTTCCAGGCAGAGCTTGCACACACGTATTGCCGTGCGGATCCGCGCTGATGGCGTAATGGAATTCGCCTGGTCCTGCCAGCAGAATCCGGAAATCGGGAGTAAGGATCGAGTCTGAAGATGCATCCAGTGCGTAATGAGCTTCGAGCGATCCGGTACTCATGCCGAGCATGAGCGATCGTCCGTTCTGAGCCGAGGTCACGGAAACGGTAGTTTCTGGGCAAACGCGCACCTCGCCACCGCGGCCGAGATTCAATACGGCCGTGTCAAAACCCGCGGTAATTGACGAACCGGAAGCGAGTCGGTTGCCCGCGAGAAAGACCGTGCCTACGTCCGAAGAGGAGACAGGAATGACGGAGGGCGGAGACTGGGGTAGCAAGGCTGGAACAAACGTTGCCTTAGGCGACGAGGTCTCTGCGGGATGGAGGCGGACCATGAGCCGATTGCCGGCCGCATCCCAACTGTAGTTAAGCGGCTGGGCCAGATCGACGACAATACGGGCTACCGTGCCCTGAAATTGCCCAATGCGCACCGCCGCGACCTCGCTGCTGCGGAACGTCAGTCGCTTACTGGCGCTGGACAGCCGCGCGTTTGGCAGATCAATGACGATGCGGGCGGGATTCTCCAGCTTGCCAATGGCGGGCACCAGCGGGTGATCCGAAATGATTTCCAGCGCGCAACCATCGTTCCCGGGGATGACACGAATTGAACGGATGGTGATGTTGACGTGTTCCGTGCCGGAAGCCGCTTGTGGGGTATGCTGCGCCGTAACAATCGGCGCAATAATGCCGACAAGCAAAAGAAAGGTCAAATTATGCTGCTGGCGCAGAAGTTTCATTTCCGCGGTACTTTACTCCCAAAGATATCACCGTCATGCCGGAGAGTGAAGTAACCGGAGGGGCGTGCTTAATGCCGAGGCTACTGGGACTCGGAGCGAAACGGCCAAGTCATCCCCCAGGAGTAAAAGCCGATGATCAGCATCACGTCCGCAGCCAGGCCGAAGACGATGTAAAGCAGGGGCATGAAAACCACACTGTTCTGGAGAACCAGCGCCTGGATCAAAAGTTGAAATGGCAGAAAGAGCGCAAGATGGGTCATCGTGAGCGCCGTCAAGAGAGCTTTCTTCCATAGTCCGAAATCGAAAATGTAGTAGGTGAGTGCAAACAGAAGGGGGATGACAGAGATCAAACCGATTCCGGAATTGACGAGGGCTTCCATGTAACTATCGGGCGTGTGCTTGAAATGCAAGGGCCAAAGAGCAAAGTAGAGCAAAGCACTGGCTTGAATGGCGAGGATGGCGCGAACGAGGTAGCTGACGGGCATGAGCGTACGCGGGAGCAGCCATGTGAGCGCGAATAGGGTGAGGGTAAGAACAGAGGTAATCAGCCAGGTTGTCGGGCTTGGCAGTATTGGTTCCATGCGTAGATAAGGAATCTGCAATCGGAAGAAGCTCAGGTGGCGCTCCGTCATGTCGAGACTGGCTTGCAGCGGCAGGTAAGGAAGGCTCCATGCGAGAAGCCGGCCCCAGAAACGGCAAACGCGGGGCAACAGAATCAGCCAGATTGAGGAAAAAAAGAAGAAAAGAGAGATTGAGGTCACCAGGTTCATGGGGCCGAGGCGAAAGTGAGCGAGAGCACGGTGCATGGGGATGACCCCGCCGCGATGGCCGCGCGATCGGAGAATATCGGCCAAGCCGGTTTCGGCGGAAGAAGCGGCAAACTCGCGCATCTCAAAACTCCTTGAAGAAGCCCAGGCTGCTTCCACCACGAGTGTAGAAAGGGCTGTGATAGTAGTCGCCTACGAAGTTGAATCCCCAGTTATTTCCCAGCCATTTCCGCCAGGTCACAGTGACAGTCTGGCTTTGAAACTGCGTCAGGCTCTCAGTCGGGCCGACGAGCTGGTAGGCTTCCTCTCCGAAGCCGGCGCGCACCACGATGAACTGATGTTGCGTTCGACCCCGCGTTACTGCAACAAATCCAGCCGGAGCGAATACTGCACCCGGACTGCTTACGTTGAAATACATACCTTCTTCGACAATCCAGGGTCGCTCTAAGTAGTAGGTGCTGCCCAGGAAAAAGATGCGGTCGCGGTGGACGTCCTTGGCGGCGTAATAGCCGAAACCCGCGGTTGTGATGAGTTGCTTCCGCGCCATCCATTTTTTGTTCAGAAACGCGTCGGTGCGGTAGTGAGGCCAGAAGAAGCCACCGGCACTGGAACCGAAGGTCAGCGCGCCATACCAATCCGGGTTGAATGTATGGGTGTCGCCGATGGCGAAATAGGCGCCGGCATCACCGAATTCATGCTGGGCATTGAGCTCGCCATCCCAAACGTCGGGACCGCGGTCGTAAAAGACGCGCGTGTATCCGCCGGCCCAATAACCGAAGCCGTTGCTGAGCTTGAGGTAATTGCCACCGGTTTCGACGTAGCTGCCGAGCGGCGCGGGCTGCGCCTCCGGAGTGGGTGTGGCAACGGGCTGGGCGTCGGGCTGCGCCGGATTCTGCGCATAAGCAGGCTGCACGAGACCGCATAAGAGTGCGATCACCGCGAGTCGAAGCTTCTTTCTCTTATTGCGGCAGATGCTTCGGTTTTGGGCGGCGTGGGACGCACTCACGACGCGGCGGACTTGGCGTGGTATTGGAGCTGAGTTTCTCATTTCGCCGGTACCTCGGCCTGGATTTCGATGTGCGTCACTCTGCCTGCGAATAGAAGCCAGCCTCCAGGCGCCTTCTTTAGAGTTGCAGAGCCGCTGACAACCTTTGGTTTGGTGAAGCTGGCAGCAGGCAGGAACCATGTGAAGTGCTCGAGGCTTTGAGGATGAGTGGCGTCGAGCCTGATCCTGCGGCCTCGCCGCGAGAGGTTCCAGTCGACCTGACTCCGCGAGTTGAGGAACCCAGCGAGATCGGCCATGGTATACCAGCGGAATTTTGTTTCGGCGCGCAAGCGGGCAGTCAGTTGAAGCCAATTCATCACGACTTGTTTGTAGGGCAGAATGCCCGGCGGGTGAAAATAAACCAGGCGCACCGTGCGGTGGTCGGCGACAAATTCAGCCACGGCGTTTAGCCAGTGCTCCACTTCCTCGTCGGAATAACCCTCGGGCTTCATTTCTTCGAAGGCGGCGGCGCGATCAAGATGCAGGATGGGGAACTCCCATAGCGTGGCGCTTTCTCGCACCCCGTTGCGATAACCATGGGTGGGACCCATGCCGGAATTCCCTGTGAAGTAATAAGCAAGAAAGCCATGGGCCTCCAGCCATCGGGTCACCCATGGAGGTTGATTGCCAGCTGGGGCCGAGTACTCGACAACCGGTTTACCGCCGAGTCGTTCCAGGGCAGCTTGGTTGAGAGCCAGCAATGGTTCGATTTCGGCGGGGTCAGCCGTATCCGCGTGGGCAGCATAGTAATCGTGAATCCAGCCGCCGTGACTTCCGATTTGGTTCCCGAGCCGGACGTAGTGCCGGACTAGTTCTGAGCTTAGCGGGTTGTGTTCAGCGTCGAAGCCGAGATGGTCTCCGAAGGTACGGGCGTCCGGGCCGGCTGTGATGTGGATCGAGTAAGGGCCCTGTTGCAGGAGTGGCGTCCAGGACAATAGTTCCTGAAGAGGACGAATTGCCGCATTGGAATCGACATGCCAGTTCAATACCAGCCCGCCGATGCCATCGGGGACGGACATGAGATAAGGCAAGGCGAGAGTGTGCTCGCCAAAGTACTTCAAGAAGGCATGAAGCAACAAGCCGTCAGTATTGGACTTCAGGTAGGCGAGGGGCAGATTGACGAATAGGACTGAACCCTTCTCATAGCGATGCTCACCGGCCACGATGGTTGAGCCAGAATGAAGCAGCACTCGGCCGGAGTAGATTCCTTCTGTGACAAGGCTGGGATATTTCAGGTCGCCATAGCCGTAGCGCTTGAGTTCAGCTTCGAGATCATCCGGTGTGGATACTGTGGAACTCCCGGTTTCGGGTTCGAAAGGATAGTACTTGCCGGGGGGAATGGCGAGTTCGCGAAAACTCGCGATGGTACCGCTTACATTTCCCCACGCGATTGTTTTCTCCCGAAGGTTGTCATACAAAGCATATTCCACACCCGCGAGATCGGAGAGCCGCGACCGGTCGCGCGCATACTTGCCTTCCGGCGACAAGGTGCCGGCATCGTAGACAAGCATAAGTTTGCCGCCCGCGAGAACATAGGTGCGAATGCCCGCGAGGAAAGCGTCACTGGCCTGCTTGTGGAGGGAACCAGGGAGAATGATTCCGGCACAAACAGGGCTTTCAAACGAGGGCCGGATGAATTCGGAGTCGTGGATTGGCGTGACGTGGAGGCCTTCCTCACTGGCGGCGTCCAGCCAGAGGGTCACCCCGGGGTCCGAGAAATTCACATCATCGGGAAGGAGCAGCAAGATGCGGTCGGCAGATTCAGAATTGTCGGCGCGGGCCACTGTCGCGAGATACAGTGATGCGAAAAGCATCAGAATGGCGGAGAGGGCTTTGTGCGGTTTCATGCGGAAGCCACTACCTCGCCGCGCTCGCGCGCCCACAGTGAGCCGAAGACGATGACCCCGCAGGCCGCAGAAATCCGAGGGGCGCAGACGGTGGTCGGTCCATCGGCAGTACCAGACTGCGAACGGGCCTGAAGCATGATTTCCCGCTCGGAGATTACTGGCCCCTGGATGACGCAATCTGGGCCGATGACCAGTTTCGCGGCACAGATCAGGCTGCCATCGACCCGGGCTGCGGATTCGACAAGCATTTCCTGGGTACTCTTAAGGCTCCCGAAAACTCGTGCGCCAGAGCCAATGCGCAATCGGCCGCGCACTACAAGGTCTCCGCGGAAGAATTCTCCAGGTTTAATCTCGAAGTCACCATCGTGTAGTAAACGAGACGGTGAAACAGATGACAAAGATGGCGGTGGATCAGAATTGGGCTGAGAAATCTTCGGAGACGAAGGACCGAGTTCGATGCGGGGAGCGTTGAGACGTAAGAAGGTGCAGCCGTGCGCCAGCCGGATGCGGGAATCAGACGAGACACGGCCATAGAGTTTGCATCCGGGGTCGGCATTCAGTTCGCTGCCGGCATGCACCCAACGCATGAGACTGCTTCCCGTTCCGAGGTGGACCTCCCGTTCCGCGAGAAGCGCACGATACTGATTGTTTGCGCCGCCCACGAATCGCGCCCGCGAATAAACGTCGTGAGAAAACGTGCTGTCTGACGGCACGGTGAGATCAGTGGCTGACGCGAGCAACAGAGGATAAAGCCTGTCCCGACCCCCGAGAGGAAGGGTCACAGCGTCATTGCCAGAGCCGAGCACCATATACTCGGTCCCATCCGGCATCACCCCTGATGCATTCTGGCCTGAGCGGGCACAATCTCGCAGAACGGGTTCGAGCGGTTCGAGGTAGGCGCGGAAGCTGTCTGCAAAGTAACGGATTTCTCCGGCATGCTGCTGAATCACATTTAGCGGCAGGGCGTCCGACTTCCGCTGGAGTTCCCAGAGAGCGGGTAGCAGAGGCAAAGCGAACAGCACACTTGTGAACAGGAACAGGGCCGCAACTGAGAGAAACGAAGTCATGAAGTCGCCTTCCGAAAGCGCTCAGTCTTGTCCCAATGGAACTCAGCCTTGGTGAGTAAGCCGAAGAGTTGGGAAATCGCGGCATGGGAAACGGAGAAAATACTGACGGTGAACCCGAGGGCGAGGAAAGGCAGGATAGCAATGCGTTTGCGGTGGCCATCGAGGCGGACGGCAGCGGCAATTTCAAAAAACGCAGCAAGATTGCCGATGGCGGCATAAGCGGTCAAAGAAAGCAGGGCGATAATGCTATTGAATTGGGCGATTCCCTTATAGAAAACAGCGAGAGCCAGAATCCAGCCCAGCAGGGTGATCGGCGCCATGGCGTACACCCCCAGCAGAAGAGCACCGTCGATACGTTCGCGGAGAGTGGCCCGGTTTTTGCCGAAGAGGAGACTAAGCGCGAAAGTGGCCATCGCCTGATTGTGGCCTTTGGCCCAGCGCATGATCTGGCGGACTCGGACGGGCCAGGTCTCAGGCACTTCCTCGTAGCATTCTGAGCGATTTTGATAAACCGTCTTCCAGCCGCGCAGCAAGAGGCGATAAGTGAGGTCGGTGTCTTCGGTCAATGTGTTCTCGTTCCAGCCACCGATCTCCCGCAAGGCGCTGCGGCGTACTCCGGCCACCGTCCCGCCATGCTGCGGGACCAGGCGGAGGTTCATGCGGGCCTGTTGATCGACCTGGTAGCCGCCGGCTCTTTCGAGGTCCAGAAGGCGGGTAAGGAGATTCGCGCCAACATTCATGGGCACCACGCGTCCCATGACGCCGCCAACTTCCGGGTCGAAAAACGGAGCGGTGAGCTGCTTGATGATTCCTGCGCCGGGAATGTAATCGGCATCGAAAATCAAAATGACTTCGGTTTCGACGAACTCCATGGCGTCTTTTAAAGCCGCGGCTTTGCCCGGCTTGCCGTCGGTGCGATGGAAGGGCCGAATGCGGCCTGGGAAGCGCTGGACGAAGTCATCAATAATCTCGCGAGTGCGATCGGCAGAACGGTCATTGACCGGGACAATCACCATTTTGTCGGCTGGGTACTTGGCCGCGAGGAGGGCTTCAAGGATGTGGGCGATGACTTTTTCTTCGTTGTGGGCAGCTACCAATACGCTGACCGGAGGCCAATTTGCCGTATCGATGTCGATATAAGGATGGCGCTGGAAGCCGAATAGGCGATTTAGCGTGAACCAGTAGTGGCGGACGGTGTAGACGCAGATGAGTCCGACGATGACGTAGAGGACGTAAATCATCGTGAGGGCCCACGCTGCAACGCGGTTTGGAGTAGGTGGATCAGTTCGCGATCCTGGCCGGCATCACTGTGGTCTGAAAAAAGCACGTCCCTCCACGCGCGCCCGAACTGGCATTGGCCAGTCCAAACGCTTAGTCGGGATGGCAAGTTTCCTGGAGAGGGAATGGGATAGAAATCTCCTACCCTAACCTCGCTAAGAACGTTCCGTAAGGTTGGGGCACCCGGCTCGGGATGACCATCGGAGAGTGACCGGGCAAGTCGCGGCGTCATGACTTGCCTGCGGTAGCGACTTTGGTTTCGATCTGGTCGCTCTTTCTGCGCCGGGGCTGCGGTTTCGGAGGAAGTTTGAATTCCTTGTCGGGCTCCAGCAACGGAGTCTTCTTCTGATACCAGCGAGCAACTGCTTCCACGATGCGCTCGGACCCGTGACCATCACCGTAAGGGTTTTCTCCTTGCGACATATCGAGATAAGCGTCGGCATCATTGAGGAGGCGATCCGCTTCCAGGACGATGTTGTCGCGTGACATGCCAATGATCCTGGCCATGCCGAACTGGGAAGCTTCCGGACGCTCGGTGACTTTGCGCAGCACCAGGACGGGTTTGCCGAACGTAGGCGCCTCTTCCTGAATGCCTCCGGAATCAGTGAGAACCATGAAGCAACGCTGCAGCAGGCTGACGAAGGTGATGTAATCCAAAGGCTCGGTGAGGTGAATCCGCTCCGATCCCTGCAGCAGGGCGTTGACGGTGCTGCGGACATTCGGGTTCATGTGGACGGGATAGATGACGCGAACATCAGGGTGCTGGCTGACGAGGTCCTTGAGGGCGAGGCACATGTTTTCCTGGTCGGCACCCCAGGATTCGCGGCGATGAGAGGTAACCAAGACCAGACGGCAGCCATCGGCGGGAATACCCCCCAGCGGAGTGTTTTCCCAAGTTTGTGGGAGGTGGCTCAGGACGCGCAGCGTGTCAACGACGGTGTTGCCGGTGACGACGATTTTCTCGTTGGGCACGCCTTCGGCCAGCAGGTTGTCACGGGAAAGCGCGGTCGGAGCAAAATGAATTTCCGTCATCACCGAGACGAGGCGACGGTTCACTTCTTCCGGGAACGGGTTGTAAATATCGCGGCTGCGCAGGCCGGCCTCAATGTGGCCGACAGGAATTTTGCAATAGTAGGCGGCCAGAGCTGAGGCGAAGGCAGTGGTGGTGTCGCCCTGAACCAGCACCATGTGAGGCTCAAAGCGCTGGCAGGCGTTCTCAACGGTATCCAGGACGCGCGCGGTAAGAGAACTGAGGGTCTGGTGAGGCCGCATGACATCAAGATCGAAATCAGGCTTGATGTTGAAGAACTTCAGCGCGTGGTCGAGCATG
>Ga0187777_10001867_pt1 | contig 13544 bp, 11 predicted proteins | sample 1015_Q2_SP5_10_M_FD_132416 | JGI IMG/M metagenome (GOLD analysis project Ga0187777, IMG submission 132416) | Tropical peat soil microbial communities from peatlands in Department of Meta, Colombia - 1015_Q2_SP5_10_MG | ecosystem: Environmental > Terrestrial > Soil > Wetlands > Peat | place...
AGAAGCGCACAAGCAGATCTCCGATGAGAGATGTCTTGGCTGTTCGATAAAGCAACTGACCATTGCGGATCTGCCAATTGCTCGTGGGTTCGACAAACTGATGCTGCGAGATCGTCGAGCAGCCAGTCAGGCCAACCATGCTCAGGGCGATGACCGTCGACTGAGCGAGATTTTTGAAATTGCCGCTCGTTCCGGCGGCAGAACTTGTCCGCGTCATGAAACCGCGTTCGCCGGTTTGGGCGCAGCCTGCCCACTTTTCCTTGGGACCAGCGACAGGCGATCTGAAATTGCATAGAATTTTTGCAATCGTACGAAGAAATAGAAAAGCCGCATCCGCCATTTGATGGCGAGGCTCTGTCCTTCATTGCCGGCCAGAACGGCGATGACTGCGGCGGCAATCTGCATCGTTTCGCCCGGGCTCAAAAAAATCTCGAGGAATTCCTTGGCGTCACGATACCAGGCGGTCACGAATGTCAGGTAAATGTCCATGATGCGGTGGACATTTCGGGAGTATTTTTTGAACAGGCGGTTCCGCTTTGATTCATCGCGTAAAACCTGGTCGAGGATATCGGCTGCTTTTTCGGCCGACATCATTGCCAGAAACACTCCGCTGCTGAAAACGGGATCAATAAATCCCGCGGCATCGCCCGCCATCAACCAACGGTCACCGGAAAGCGTTTGATTGCGATAGGAATAATCGCCGGCGGAATAGACCGGCGATACGCGCACCGCGTTTCCCATTCGCTCGGTCATCAACGGTTGTTCGGCGATAAATTTTTCGAGCGCCTGTTCCGGAGCGAGTCTCGCTGCGCGAAACGTCTTTGTGTCCATTACCACGCCAATGCTCGTGCGCGTGTTCGTAAGCGGAATCATCCAAAACCAGCGATCGAGTCCACGCACCATCCGGATTAGGGTGGCGTCTTTTCCGGGGAGCCGATCGACATTTTCATAATGCGCGAAAACGGAAAATTTCTGGAGGTGATCGTACATCTTCTTGAGCTTGAACTGGCTGCCGATCATTGTTTGCCGTCCGCTGCAATCGAGCAGGTAACGCGCATCAATGGCGGATTGCGCTCCGCTCAAAGATTCGATTTCGACGGAGACGCGATCGACTGCAAATTTGATTCGCTTCACTTCCGTTTCTTCGCGGACCTCTGCGCCGTTTTCACGCGAGTGATCGAGCAATAGTTTATCGAACTCCGACCGCGTGACTTGATAGGCCCGGTCGCGTTGCACGCGGAAACCGTCCTTGAAATAGAATTTTATCCCCTTTGTTCCGCACGCAGCCACGATCTCTCCGCCATACTTCGGCAGAAACGTCGCGTCGCACTTTTCGCGGACGCCGAGGCGATCAAACGTTTGCATGCTGAAAGGCAGAAGCGATTCGCCGATATGAAACCGGGGAAATTTCTCACGCTCCAAAACGATCACGCGCCAGCCCGCGCGCGCGAGCAATGTCGCCGCCGTGCTGCCCGCCGGGCCACCGCCGATAATTGCCACGTCGTAGAGGCCGTTTTTTTCCATTGCGCGATGACCTTAGCAAACTTTGGGTTGCTTGCCACCGCGTCGAATCGCAATTAACAGAGATCGAGCATGAAGTTGATCGACAAGTTCGTCAGTCGGGAGCTGATCGTGAATGTGCTCTTCGCGATTGCGGTGCTCAGTCTCGTGCTGGTGGTCGGGAATATTTTCCGCAAGCTCCTGCCGCTGCTCGTCAATCACGACGTGCCGATGGAATATTTGCTCGCCTTCATTGCTTACGTTCTGCCGTTTTCGCTCATCTTCACCATTCCCTGGGGACTGCTGACCGCGATCCTGCTCGTCTTCGGCCGCCTTTCCGCTGATAACGAATTGATTGCACTGCGCGCGAACGGAGTCAGTGTCACGCGCGTTTCTATTTCTCTCGCGGTGCTCGCAGTTGTTTGCACTGGAATTTGTCTTTGGCTGAACGTGCAGGTCGCGCCGGCCGCCCAGGAAAAGTTGCGAAGCACAATTTTCGATATGGCGACGCGCGACCCGATGGCACTTTTTGGAAGCGATCAAGTGATCGATCAGTTTCCCGGGCGAAAAATTTATGTTGGCAAAAAGGAAGGAAACCGGCTCGAGAACATTACCGTTTTCGAACTGGACGAACATTCCATGCCGATGAAGGTCACGTTCGCGCGCACCGGGCAACTCGAAGCTGATCTCGAGAATAAGCGCATCCTGATGCATCTCTACCATGCGCGTTACCAACAGCGCGACGAAAAGGATCCAAGCGATCTGCACAAAATTCGCGATGGCATTAACATGGCCGAAGGCACGCTGCCGATCAGTCTGGAAGAACTTTACGAAAAAGAAAAAAAGCGGCCAAGCCGGTCCGCGTTATCGATTGCGCAGTTGCTCGACCAGTTGAAAAGCGAAAACAAACGCGAGCAAAGCGCCAGCCGGACCGAGATCAACAAACGATTCTCATTTCCATTTGCTTGTCTTGCCTTCGCCATCATTGGAGTACCGCTGGGCGTGACTGCGCATCGGCGCGAAACTTCGGTCGGCTTTGCTGTCGGATTAATCGTGGCCGTGACCTACTTTTTGTTCGTGATCATCGGCGATACGCTTCGCGGCAATCCTAAAGTCCATCCTGAGTTGCTTGTCTGGTTCCCCAACTTCCTCTTCATCGTGCTTGGATTTCTTTTGTTCCGCCGATTGGCGCGGCAATAGCCTGACTAGAACAAGATCTGCCCATTTTTTAGTGACTGCCGAAGCATTTCGCGATATCGGCGGCGATCCCCTGTAATTTCGCAGAAAATAAGGTGAAGTGGCGAACATTGCTTCTGTTGCACCATTTCCGATAGCAGCTGAGAATGGCCGCGCCTTATGCGCTCCATTCAGAATATCCGTTTTCGGATCACCCTTGTCGTTGCCCCAATCATTTTTGAAATACTCGCGGTGTCCCACGCCGGAAATGTCGATTCTGCCGGTTCAGCTTTGCGCTGGCGAAACATCGGCCCGTTTCGGGGCGGCCGGACCCGCGCGATAGCGGGTGTACCTTCGCAGCCGAATCTATATTATATGGCGCCGGTGAACGGCGGCGTCTTCAAGACGACCGACTGCGGCCGGACCTGGCAGCCAATTTTTGACGATCAACCGACTGCATCGGTCGGCGCGATTGCGGTTGCACCGTCGGATCCGAATGTGATCTACGTCGGAAGCGGGGAAGGTCTGCATCGGCCGGACCTTTCGGTCGGTGATGGCATTTACAAATCCATCGATGCGGGAAAGACCTGGACCCATCTCGGATTGCGGGACGGCCAGCAGATTGCGCAACTGGCGGTCGATCCGAAAGATGCGGAGCGGATCTTTGTAGCGGTGGCCGGACATCCTTACGGGCCTAACGAAGAGCGCGGCCTATTTCGATCACTCGATGGCGGCAAAACATTCGAAAAAGTGCTGTATCGCGATGAAAACACTGGTGCCAGCGACGTGCAGATCGATCCGGGCAATCCGGCAATTGTTTATGCTGCATTGTGGGAATCGCGCGAAGGACCCTGGGAGAACGGCGTCTTCAACGGAGATAACGGCGGTATTTTTAAATCGACCGATGGCGGGAAGACGTGGCGCCAGCTGACAAGAGGTCTGCCGGGCAACATTGTTCAGGCGAACATCGCAGTGGCCCCGAGTTCGCCGAATATGCTGTTTGCCGCGGTCCGAACCAAAACAATTTCCAAACTCTATCGTTCGGATGACGGCGGTGAAAGCTGGGCTGGAACAACCGAGGACCAGCGCCCTGGGCTCGGCATTGGCGGTGGCGACCTGCCGGTCGTTCGATTCGATCCAAAAAATCCCCAGATCATTTACTCGGCCAGCGTGGTCTGCTGGAAATCGACCGATGGCGGCAAGACCTGGGACGGCTGGCGCGGGGCGCCTGGTGGTGACGATTATCAGAATGTCTGGATCAATCCGAATAATCCAGATGTCGTCTTTCTCGGTTCGGACCAGGGAGCGATTGTGACCGTCAATGGTGGAGCAACGTGGAGTTCCTGGTACAATCAGTCGACCGCGCAGCTTTATCACGTGAGTGCGGACAACGCATTTCCTTACCGGCTTTACAGCGGGCAGCAGGAAAGCGGGTCGGTTGGAATCGCAAGTCGTGGAAACGATGGCGCGATTACTTTTCGCGATTGGCGACCGGTAGCAGCAGAGGAGTATGGCTACGTCGTGGCCGATCCGCTCGATCCGGACACAATTTACGGCGGCAAATTGACACGGTTCGACCGGCGAACTGGCCAGGGCCAGGAAATTCCACCGGTGCCGTTGCCAACGACCGATTTTCGCATGTTGCGTACCGAACCGGTGGTCTTTTCGCCGATTGATCCGCGCATGCTTTTTTTCGCAGGCAATACGCTCTGGAGGACGCGGGACCGCGGCGATCATTGGGAAAAGATCAGTCCCGATTTATCGCGGGCGAAATACGAACTGCCTGCCAGCATCGGAAAATATCAGAGTGATGCGGCAACCCAGGCGAGACAACGCGGCGTTATCTACACCGTCGCGCCTTCACCGATTGAGATAAATCGGATCTGGTGTGGAACAGACGATGGTTTGATTCACCTAACGACTGATGGCGGCAAAACATGGATAAATCTGACTCCGCCGAACATGTCAGCATGGCAAAAGGTTTCGTTAATCGATCCCGGACACTTCGATTCAAATACCGCCTACGCCGCAGTGAACACGTTGCGAATCGATGATCTGCGGCCGCACATTTTTCGCACGCACGATGGCGGTAAAACTTGGACGGAAATTGTCAACGGCATCCCGTCCGGTGAAACGGTGAATGCAGTTCGCGAAGACCCGAAGCGGAACGGTCTACTTTTCGCCGGAACGGAAAAGGGCGCCTATGTCTCGTTTAACGACGGCGAAAAATGGGAATCGCTGCGGTTGAATCTGCCGGCGACGTCTGTTCGCGATCTCATTCTCAAGGATGACGATCTCGTGGTAGCAACACACGGACGCGGATTCTGGATTCTCGATAACATCACTCCGTTTCGCCAGCTAACTGCGGATCAACCCGGGAATTTTCTATTCAAGCCGGAAACGGCACTACGGGTACGCTGGAGTGTCAACACCGATACTCCCTTACCTCCGGACGAACCGGCCGGTGCGAATCCACCGGATGGTGCGATGATCGATTACTTTCTCTCCGCCGATGCCTCCGGTCCGCTAACAATAGAGATCAAAGACGTCAAAGGTGAGTTAGTCCGACGTTATTCGAGTGCCGACACCCCGACCGAAGCCGATCCGAAGAAGCTGCGGATTCCGGCTTACTGGATCCGCCCGCCTCAATTGCTCTCGACCCAGGCTGGAATGCATCGGTTTCTTTGGGATATGCATTACAACCCGGTGCCTGATGTTGAACCGCAGTTCCCGATGTCGGCTGAATATCGCAACACTCCGCCGATGCCGACCTCGCCCTGGGTGATGCCCGGTAGTTATACCATTACGTTGACGGTCAACGACAAGAGTTTCAGGCAACCCCTGACGGTGAAGATGGATCCGCGGGTGAAAACCTCGGTTGCCGATCTTCAAGAACAGTTCAATCTGTCGCGACAGTTGTATCAGTTGCGGCTGCAGCTTGCCCCGATCGGGAAAAGTTTTGACGACGTCACCGACCAATTACTCAAGCTCAAGGCGCAAGCTGCCGAGCAGCCAGCGGTGGGGGAGAAGCTCGAAGCTTTTGCCAGATCGCTGATGCAATTTGGGCCGCCGCATCCGCGTCCGGGCGCACCGCCTACGCTTTTTGTGTTGGAATCGGTCGACCGATTGTTCGAAGCAATTCAAGGCGCGGATGCCGCTCCCACCGCCTCTGTTAAAGCCGCGGTCTTGGATATCCAGACAAAAGTTGGACCGTTCATTGAAGCGTGGCGCAAATCTCTGGACCGCGATCTTCCGGCATTGAATCAGCAGCTCAAAGAAGCCGGATTTCCCGAAATCAAATCAAGCTCACAAGGATAGGAGCCGGACTTGCTTTTCTCATTCCGTAGCAGGGGTTCCGAAATCGGCCGTGATCTCGATGGTATCGGCAACGGCTATGCGAATGTCGCGCACTTGGATGTTGCCGAGCGGCAGTGACGAGATCGAAAACGATTTCTGTTCCAAGCGTCGAAAAATCGGTTCGAGCGTGGCACAGGCAACCGCGCCGATCCCACCGTCGCTTTTGCATTTGAAATTGGAGGCCCTTATTACGAAATTTTCGTCGATGTCGATCTGGCTGGAGATGTCGATCCTGGCGCGAAGAAAAAGCTTTCGTGCTTGCACCTGAACATCGATTGCGATCGAGCGCCGTCCGCGCGCGCGCATCGCCAGACGCACTTGATCGATCGTTAAGCCGCGCCCTTCTTGTCGCGCGATTTTTTCAATCGCATTTTCCAGGTCCAATTGCGACGCGGAGATCGACAAAGTGCCGTCACGTAATTTGTGAACCAGGAGGAACGCGTCGCCGTTCTCATCCTGGCCTTTGTGAAAAACGAGGTCATGCGCTTCGAGCCGAACGCTCAAAGGCACGCCCCGGACTGAAATATCCCGCGCGCTAATTGTTGTCGCAGCCGCTTCGAACGCCAGCACGGTTGCGCCCATCGGCTTTGGAATGACGGAAGGAGGCGAATCGAATTGCGCGCCGTCCAAATTCACAACGATCTCATCGATGTAAGGAAAAACGCGCGAACGAAGATCGACGATCTGGCCATCTTTGGAAGCAAGGCGATGAGCGGCTTCATCCAAAGCCCGGGCAAGGTCAGCCTTCGAAGCGGGGAATTGTTTGCGATACAACGGAATCATCGGAACAGGAGTATGCACCACACAAAGGCAATCGTAACGCTTGATTCATGCTTGTATGTGTCGGCAGCGCGAGGTTATCCTGCCACTCGATGGCACTACCGGAAGAAGGGCCGACCCCGATCACGCCAATAACGCTTTCGGACCAGCAAAAACCGAAGGCGGTGGAGTGGGTAACGCACTACACCTTTAGCCGGATTGTGAAAACCTATCCGATTCAGGAGCATGAACTCTTAGCCTTGGACGATCTCGGCAGAAATTCAACGCTTTGGACTGCTATCGGTTCCGCGGCCCTGGCCCTGGTTGGCAGTTGCGGTTGGAGCATGCTCCAAAGTCCGGACTCGATTAGCACCGGAGCAAAGGGCTTTGCAGCTTTGCTCCTTTTTGTCAGCGCGGCGTCATTCATCATCAGCAGATTGTACGGGAAACGCAGAAAATCGCGTTTGGAAAAAATCATGAACGAATGCCAGGATTAATTGGCGGCAGCAGGCGACAAAAGAAGTTGAAAATCAGGCTTTATCCACTAAATTCCGCGTTCCTTTATGGCAAAGACGGCTTGGATCAACCGCAATGACCGCAAACGCGCGACGGTGAAGAAGTACGCTGCGCTTCGGGCCGAACTGAAAGCGAAGAAAGATTATGCCGGACTGGCCCAGCTTCCGCGTGACGCAAGTCCGACGCGAGTGGTCAATCGCTGCGAGGTGACCGGGCGCCGCCGTGCTTTCATCCGGCGCTTTAAGATTTCACGGCTGACTTTTCGCGAGCTGGCGTCGCAGGGATTGATCCCTGGCGTGACGAAATCGAGCTGGTAAAATTCCAGCGGTAGCGGCGGCCGTGTCGGCTGCGATTTCCAGAGCCGTAAACGGCGCACCTGCCCGTTAAACGAACATGTCGATTTATTTTTTCGCGCTAGCGCACCTTGCCGATGATGTCATACACGGTTGGGATTCGCCCGGAGTAATTACTGGCAAACTCGCAGTCATTGCGGCTTTGGTCGCGCTCAACGGATTTTTCGTTGCCTGCGAGTTTGCGATGGTGAAAGTGCGGTCGAGTCAGCTCGACACGTTGGCGGAGGAGGGGAATGCGCGCGCCGTTTTCGCCCAGCATGTTCGCGGGCACCTGGACGCGTATCTTTCCGCCACTCAGCTCGGCGTGACGCTGGCGAGTCTCGCCCTTGGATGGTTAGGCGAGGACTTCCTCGCGCACTTGCTCGAACCATTTTTCGCCTTAGCCAACATTCATTCACACACCGTCGTAACTTCGGTGTCGGTCGCGATTGCATTTATCGCGATTACTTTTCTGCACATTGTTTTTGGCGAGCTCGGACCAAAATACACCGCGATCGCAAACCCGTTGCCGGTAGCGTTACAACTCGTTAGGCCACTGATGGGATTTTACATTTTGTTCAAACCGCCAATTTGGGTCCTGCACAAGTCGTCGAATTTTCTCCTGCAGACTCTGTTGCGTCGCAAACCGGTCGCGGCCACCGATCTGGCCCACAGCGAAGAGGAACTGCGGCTTATTTTGGAGCAAAGCGAAAAATCGCAGGAAGTTTCGCCGCTCGGCCGAAAGCTGGTCTTTAACGTGCTCGATCTCCGCGATCGAGTGGTGCGTGATATCATGACTCCGCGCGGCGACGTGGTATATCTCGATCTGGAGGAAGATTTCGAGACGAATGTGAAGAAAGCACTCGCTTCCCGCCACACCCGTTTCCCATTGGTTCGCGGACATCTCGACAACACCGTCGGCTTGATTCACATCAAAGAACTGGTGCCAATGATGCGCGATCCGCACCCTGACTTGATGCGGATCAAGCGCGACTTGATTCCAATCCCGGAAATGATGCCGCTCGAAAAATTACTGACGCTTTTTCTCAGTAAACACGCTCACCTGGCCGTGGTGGTCGATGAATTCGGCGGCACAGTCGGGATGGTGACGCTGGAAAATGTGCTCGAGGAGTTGGTCGGCGATATTCAGGATGAATTCGATGTGGAACAAGAGGAATTCCGCAAGTTGAGCGAGAGTGAATTCTCAGTGGATGGCGCGCTCGGTCTTTACGAACTGAACGATTTGACCGGCTTGGAACTGGAAAGCGCGGATGTAAGCACGGTTGGCGGTTACGTTACGCATTTACTTGGCCATTTGCCGAAACAGGGCGAACAGGTCAAAATCGATAATTATCTGGTGACGGTTTCGCAGACTGACGCTCGCCGGGTCCGGCAGCTGAATTTCAAAAAATTGAGCGAGTCGAGAACGGGAGAGCCGACGACGAAACCGGACGTGAGGTTGTGAATCGGTCGTTGCAGCTGTCTTGGCTGCGTTGATTTGTTGCGGACGAAACCGCCGAGATATTTCGTCGTGATGGAACTGATAGTCGAAACCGAAATTATATGCCCGCATTGTGGCGAAATATTTTCGCTGCAGATCGACACGTCGCAGCGGCAGCAATCGCTGATCGAAGATTGCGCCATTTGCTGTCGCCCAATCAATCTAAGCGTGCGTTGTCAGCCCGGCGAGATTACCGAGCTTAGCCTGACGATTTGAGCGATTTGGCGGTCAGAAAACGAAACATGGATTTCAATTGCGGCGGCAGGACGTTAACAAACTGCCGCTTCCAAATGCGCGCGCAATGCGGGTCGCCGCCGAAGCAGATCGGTTAGTGCTTCAATGGCCCGCAGGGTTGGCGCACTGATGTGGTGTTCCATTCCTTCCACGTCATGAAGGATAACCCGCTCGTTCAAGCCGAGGAGCTGGAAAAAATCCGTCAAGAGCTTGTGTCGATGGGTGATGGAGCGGGCAACCCTCTCGCCGGCCTCGGTCAGAATCAGGCCGCGGTACTTTTCATATTTGAGCAATCCCTCGGCGTCGAGCCGTTGGACCATATTGGTTACGCTTGCCTGGGAAATCTCCAATGCCGAAGCGATATCGATAATTCGCGCATACCCTTTCGAATTAATCAATTCGAGAATTCGTTCGAGGTAATCTTCAACGGCAGCCGAAGTGCCGGTGGAACGGATTTTTTTCGGGCGCACGATCTTGAAATTAGCGCCGGGCCCCGGTAATAGTCAAACCAAGAAATAATATATTTTCAATATAGTAATTGACTAGATTAATTAAGTTAGGCTAGGCTAAAACAAATTTGACGGCTCAAACTGACGAAACGTTGGCGGCGGAAGCGGGCTGGCGGCGCCGCGCGCCGCAGGTGTCGCTCGCTGAAGTCCATCGAAGCATTGTTGTCCCAACCACCGCTTCGTTTTGGCGAAAACTGCTCGCATTCTCCGGACCCGGTTTCCTGGTTGCAGTGGGCTACATGGATCCGGGCAATTGGGCAACCGATCTGGCAGGCGGCGCAAAGTTTGGTTACGCGCTCTTGTTTATCGTCATGCTCTCCAATTTTATGGCGATCCTGCTGCAGCATTTGTGTATCAAGCTCGGGGTCGCGACCGGCCGCGATCTCGCGCAGGCTTGCCGAGATCATTACTCAACGCCGACCGTTTGGTTTCTTTGGATTCTTTGCGAAATCGCCATCGCCGCGTGTGACCTGGCAGAAGTGGTCGGCTCGGCCATCGCGTTGCAGCTCCTGTTCGGTATTCCGCTGGTTTGGGGTTGCTGCATCACGGCGCTCGACGTCCTGGCTGTTCTTTACCTTCAGCAAAAGGGTTTTCGGTACATCGAGGCATTGGTTATCGTGTTGATTGCGACGATCGCCACCTGTTTTGCGGCCGAGTTGATCTTCTCCAAGCCAAGCGTCCTCGGCGTCGCACTTGGTTTCGTGCCCGGTCCGCACATCGTCATGAACCAGCAGATGCTTTATGTCAGTATTGGGATCATTGGCGCGACGGTGATGCCGCACAATCTTTACCTGCACTCATCCATCGTGCAGACGAGAAAGTTTGAGCCGACGTCGGAAGGCAAACGCGAAGCGATCAAGTTCGCAACGATCGACTCGAGTGGCGCGCTAATGTTCGCGCTTTTCATCAATGCCGCGATCCTCATTCTCGCAGCGGCAGTGTTTCACTGGTCAGGGCATCAGGACGTCGCAGAAATTCAGGACGCTTACAAGCTGCTTAGTCCATTGCTCGGCGTCAGTTTTGCGAGCGTGCTTTTTGCGGTCGCACTTCTCGCGTCGGGGCAAAATTCGACCCTTACCGGGACGCTTGCGGGACAGGTGGTGATGGAAGGCTTCCTGAACATCCGAATTACACCCTGGTTGCGTCGCCTGATCACCCGGGGCATTGCAATCATCCCCGCGATCCTGGTTATCGGAATTTTTGGAGAAGCAAAAACCACTCAACTGCTTATTGCCAGCCAGGTAGTGTTGTCGATGCAGCTTGGCTTTGCGGTCTGGCCGCTGCTTCGATTCACCGATGAAAAGGCCAAAATGGGTGAATTCGCCAACACGCTTTGGTTGAAAATTCTTGGCTGGACGACGGCAGCGATCATTATTGTGCTCAACGTAAAACTGCTCTTCGACACCTTCATGCCAGACGCCATGCTCAAAGAGTTCTACCACTTTCTCCATTTGCCGCCGCCCGCCTGACATTTCGCTCCGCCGTCATGTATCATCACATCCTGATCCCACTGGAGAACACTCCTGCTGACGAAACGATCCTGGGCCACATCAAGCCGCTTGCCCGCATGACGGGGGCGAAGCTACTGCTCGTCCATGTCTCCGACGGATGGGTGGCGCGGAATTTTAATCAATTAAAGCTGGCCGAGAGCGAAGAGATGAAAGAGGACCGCGCCTATTTGGAAAATCGCAGCCGGGAGCTGACCAAAGAAGGCTTTTCTTGTGATGCCGTTCTTGCGCTGGGCGAGCCGTCGGACGAAATAGTTAAACTGGCTCGCGACAAAGGCGTTGATCTCATTGCGATGACGACGCACGGCCATCGGTTTATCAGCGATATTTTGCATGGGGCCACTGCCGACAAAGTGCGCCACGAAGTGAATGTGCCGGTGTTGCTGCTGAAGGTGAAAAATTAGTACGCAGGTATTGACGTTGCGAGTGCTGTGGATGCGCTTGCCGAACTTTGTCTGCGCGACTACTAACTTGGCGTGAAAGTTCTCTTTCTCACCAACGAATATCCGCCTCACATTTATGGCGGTGCAGGCGTCCACGTTGATTATCTTTCACGCGAACTCGCCAAAACAATTGATGTTGATGTCCGTTGCTTCGGCGATCAGCGCTTCGAAAAAGGCAGATTGAAAGTCACCGGGTTCGAATTGAACCCGGCTGCGTTCACTTGTCCGAAACCACTGCAATCTGTTTTCGGAGCGGTGCGACGCTGTGTTGATTTCAACACGACCAACATCGACGCCGAGGTGGTTCACTGCCACACCTGGTACAGCCATTTCGGTGGAATTTTGGCGAAGAAGAACTACGGCATTCCGCTTGTCATCACGACCCACTCGCTCGAGCCTTTGCGACCGTGGAAGCGGGAGCAGCTTGCCGGCGGCTATGATTTCTCGCTTTGGGTCGAGAAGACCGCGCTTGAAATGGCGGATGCTGTCATTGCCGTTTCAAACGAGACAAAGCGCGACGTCGAGCGGCTATTCAACGTCGATCCGGCGCGCCTGCATGTCATTCATAACGGAATCGACCTCGATGAGTATCGGAAGCTAGAGTCGACGAACGCGCTTGAGAAGTTCGGCATTGATCCCACCAGCCCGTATTTGCTCTTTGTTGGCCGGATCACGAGGCAAAAAGGAATCGTTCACCTGGTGCGGGCAATCCAGTTCATGAATCGTGATTTTCAAATCGTTCTTTGCGCGGGTGCTCCGGACACGTCCGAGATCGCAGCGGAAATGAGTCAGGCAGTCGCCAAAGCGAAGGCCGAGCGGCCCGACGTTATCTGGATCGATGAGATGCTGGATCGAAAATCGACGATCGAACTCTACTCGCACGCCGCGGTGTTTTGCTGTCCTTCGATTTACGAACCCTTCGGAATCATCAACCTGGAAGCGATGGCTTGTGAAACTGCGGTGGTGGCGAGCGCAGTCGGTGGCATTAAGGAAGTCGTGGTCGATGGCGAAACCGGATTCCTCGTTCCGGTCGAACAAATGCAGAAAAGCCCGTTCGAACCGATCGAACCAGAAAAATTCTCGCGCGATCTCGCCAGGCGGATTAACCAATTGCTAAATGATCCAAACTTGCGCGAAAGGTTTGGCAAGGCCGGCCGGAAACGGGCCGAGGGGAAATTCAGTTGGTCGGCAATCGCGCAGCGAACGGTGGCGCTGTATCAATCGCTTCTGACTGGCGCGCGACCGCCCGACTACTGACGATTGTAGATATTCGTTTCGGAGATGGTTACGCCATTCCGGTTCATTCCGATGGCAAGCATGCTTCCGTCGTCCGAGACCTGCCATCGCGCCGTATAAACCAGTTGACCATCAACCTTACCATAAACGATCAAGTTGCGGGCATCGATTCGTTGGATCGACACGGTTGAATGGATGGGAACATGTGGCCCGTCATCTGGATAATCTTTGCCATCGAACTTGGCATCGATCGCTTCGCGTTCCGTTGGACTAAATAGCGAAAGGCCGTTTTCCTGATAACGACTGATCTGCCAGTCCGCAGGCATGCGGTGTTTCTCATCGGCTCGCCCCCATGTCCCGACCAGGCCGGAATCCCCGGCCAATCGTTTTGCGGTAAATTGGCTTCGATAGGTTGAGCCATCGTTGGTCAGTCCCTGGGTCACTGCAACGAATGTCTTGTTATCGTCCGAAAT
>Ga0187777_10001868_pt1 | contig 13541 bp, 17 predicted proteins | sample 1015_Q2_SP5_10_M_FD_132416 | JGI IMG/M metagenome (GOLD analysis project Ga0187777, IMG submission 132416) | Tropical peat soil microbial communities from peatlands in Department of Meta, Colombia - 1015_Q2_SP5_10_MG | ecosystem: Environmental > Terrestrial > Soil > Wetlands > Peat | place...
CGTGCACGAGGGTCATCACTCGTAGCGTCGGCGCGCGACTCTCTCTCCGGCCTGGTGGCGCGAGTGGAGCGGGGGCGGGATACTGGTCGCGAGGAGCGGGGATCAGATTCCCGGTGAGAGGTCGAGCAGGCGGCGCACCTTCTTGGAGAGGACGGCGAAGTTGAAGGGCTTCACGAGGATGGGCACCTCGGGATCCAGCACGACGCCTTTCAGGATCTGGTGATCCGCGAGCTGTGCGACGGCGTACGCGGTGACGTACAAGATCTGAATCCCAAGACGGAACGACCCGATCTGTCGGCCCAGCTCCGCGCCGTCCATCCCGGGCATGACGAGGTCGGTGACGAGGAGGTGGATGGGCCCAGGATAGGTCCGTGCAAGCTCGAGGGCCTCGTCGCCGTCCGCCGCGGCGAGGACTCGATAGCCGTCCTGCTCCAGAGCCAGCTGGGTCACCGAGCGGAGGCCGACATCGTCGTCGACCACCAGAATGGTTTCTCGGGGTTGAGCGTCATCCATGCGAAGCTCCGAGAACCAGTGCCAGAGTGGGGCCATTCGTGACGAGCAAAGAGAATCAAGCAGTTGTGCGGCATAGTCGCCGCCCGGGTCGACAACCCACGTCATCGGTCGCTCCGGTCGGTGTCGCTCCGGGGAGGGCCTCGCTTGACGCGGTGCAACCCGCGCCGCCGACAGCCGACCCGTGGTGGGCGCGCCTGATGGACGCCTGGCTCTGCCTCGTGTGGCGGCTCCTCTGGAGCTGGAGGCGGTAGCCGTCCACGACGTCCCGCGGTTCGCTTGCTACACTCCTCCCATGGCCGGAGGCTCGGCCCCACGCCGCAGAGCACACGCGCTCCTGGCCGTGCCGCTGACCGTCCTCGTCGCGAGCTGCTCGACCGTCCCGACGCCGCCACCCGGTCGGTCGGCTCTCCTCTGGAAGGCGGCGACGGAGTGCTCCGCCGGTATCAGCTCGCTGCGAATCGACCGCGTTGACGAGGACGGCTCGGTTCACGGCGTGACGCTCTCGCGGGACCAGCGGCAGGTCGCGCTCGACAGCGACCGGTTCAACACCTGCTACCGCCAGCGTGCCGGGGAGACCCTCGCGCTCGCCGCCTCGCCGGCCCGGATCACGGACGTCGGTCTCTTGCCGTCGCGAAACCCGGTGACGTCGGTCACGGTTCAGGTCGTCGACAACGCGGTCCTCGTGCCCGTCGTCGTGAACGGGAGTCGACCGGCCTGGTTCATCTTCGATACGGGCGCGAGCATCACGGTGCTCACGCCGTCCCTCGCCCGCCAGCTCGGTCTCGACGTACCACGCGACGCGCAGCGGACGACGGCCCAGGTGGCCGGGGGCCAGCAGGTCCAGGTACCGCTGCTGCGCGTCGCCTCGATCGCGGTGGGCGGCGCGAGAGTGGACAACCACGAGGTCGCGATCTACGACATCCGCAGATCCATCAACACGGGAGCGACCCCGACGAGCGCCGATGGCCTGCTCGGCTTCGATTTTCTCGGGCGGTTCACGACGACGCTGAACCCGAGAACCAGGACCCTGACCCTGCAGCTCGAGGAGCTCCCGGCCCGCTGACGGAGGCCGGCGCTCCGAGCCGCCGCCTCACGCGCCTCGTCGTGGAGAGTGGCGGGTCTTGCGACCGACGAGGTGCGAGCCGTCGCCGCGATGAGGGCGAGAGCCGGCGCGGCGCCATCGCTCCCGGGTTTCCCATCGAAGCTTGTCGCGCCTGGCCTGGATCCGGCGGGTGAGCCAGCCGATGACGCCCGCGCTGACCACGAACGCCACCGCGGAGAGAGCGATCAGAACGTCGTCCACGCCGCCCGCGCCTTCCCGGGACCCGACTGCCCTCTCCTCAGCGGGTGCGGCGGAGTATGGGACAGAGCCGCCTAGGCAGGCAAGAGGTCGCCGGCGTCGAGGTCCTCGATCGCCGCGCTCCGTCGCTCGAGCCACGCCCGGAAGACCGCCGTGCCGCGCTCGTTGGCCGGATCCAGGGACGCCGTCGCGATCACGGTGTAGACGTGGCCGTACAGGACGGCGCGCCGGTAGTCGAGGAGCGCGTCGTCGAAGCTGTACGCGCTACCTCCGCCGGCCGCCAGCTCGTGCCACAGCCGCAGGAGGCGCATCTCTTCCGCTCGCCGCAGGGCCGGCGCCAGGCAGCCCGACAGGAAATACGCCACGTCGAAGACCCCGCGCCCGCGGAACGTGATCTGCCAGTCGATCGCCGCCACGTCGGTGCCGTCGAAGAAGATGTTGTCCAGGCGATAGTCGCCGTGGGCGACGGTCAGCGGCGGCTGGGTGAAGGCGTCGAGCTGGGCGATGATGTGCGAGCCCAGCTTCTCGGTCACGGCCCGCATCCGCGGCGACACGTGGTCGCCGAACAGCTGCAGGAACGGCTCGGCGGTCTGCTGGTACGCGACCTCGGCGCTCTGGTGGATCGGCGCGTTGCTGAGCGGCATCCAGTCGAGCCCCTCGAGCTCCGCGTGCTCCCACCAGGCTCGATGGAGCCGCGCGATGCTCCGCACCGCGCGCTCGGCGTCGGTGGCGGAGCATCCGGCCGCGTCGTCGCCGATCGGCACGCCGCTCAGGTCCTCCAGCAGCAGCAGGTAGTCGTCCTCGGCGACGTCCATGACGGAGGCGTGGCAGCGGGGTACACGGACCGGCACGCGGGCCGCGAGCTCCCGGTAGAACCGGATCTCCCGCTCGTAGAACTTGAACATCCGGCAGATCTCCCGGCCTCCCGGATCGAGCGTCGGGAGCTTGCCGATGATCGTGGCCGGCGCGCCGGCCTCCGGACGGTCGTACCGAAGGCGCAGACGCGCCACCTGACCGAGGAATCCCGCGCCCACGCCGACCGGCTCCACGCCGATGCCGGCGACCGCCGCGTCCCGGAGGGTGCCGCTGCCGCGGAGGGCGGCGGTCACCCAGGCAGGATCGAGATCCGTGAACTGTCGGATGAGGCGAACCGCCATGCTGACTCCTCCCGCGCGGGTAGGATGCTCGGGTCGGGCGCGAGTCCGCAAGCCCCTCCCGCCCCGGCTGGTGTAAGGTCCCATCGTGGATCGGCGAACTCGCGTGCTGCTGGGCCTCGTGGTGTGCGCGGTCGCGCTTCGCGCCGGCACCGCGTCGGCCCAGAACAACTTCGAGATCCAGGTCTACGGATCGGAGACGGTGGCGCCCGGGAGCACGATGGTGGAGCTGCACAGCAACGTGGCCGCGGAGGGCACGCGGCAGACGACCGACGGAGTGCTCCGCACCCAGGGCGCGTTCCACGAGACCCTGGAGATCACCCAGGGCATCACTCCGTGGTTCGAGACCGGGTTCTACGTCTTCACGTCGATCCAGCCGGACACGACGTGGGAATGGGTCGGCGACCACATCCGTCCTCGCGTACGGGCGCCGGAGAGCTGGGAGCTGCCGGTCGGGTTGAGCCTGTCCGCGGAGCTCGGCTATCAGCGCCGATCCTTCTCCACCGACACGTGGACGATGGAGCTGCGGCCGATCATCGACCGACAGTGGAAGGACTGGTACGTCTCGTTCAATCCCACCTTCGGCCGCGCGATCAAGGGAGAGAACGCGGGACGCGGATTCGAGTTCTCACCGGCGGCCAAGGTCAGCTACAGCATGACGCGGACGGTCGCCTTTGGCGTCGAGTACTACGGGTCACTCGGTCCGGTGGGTCACTTCGATCGCGTCCACGACCAGCAGCACCAGATCTTCCCGGTGATCGATCTCGACCTCGGGCCCCAGTGGGAGTTCAACGCGGGCGTCGGGGTCGGCCTCACCCCGAGCACCGACCGGCTGATCATCAAGGTGATCCTGGGCTATCGCTTCGATTGGGGCGGCGCGGCGCGGCGCTGAGCCCCCGGGCGGATCAGCGGCTGAGCGCCTTCCGCTTCCAGAGCTCCCAGGGCCGTCCGAGCGTGCTCCCCATCGTCGCCTCGACCCGCCGAGCCTCCTCCGGGCTCAGGTAGGTGACGGTCCCACCGAGTGCGATCGCCTGCGCCTGGAGCCGGGCGTTGACCTCGGTGTAGACACTGCGGAAGACCGCCTGCGGGAGGCTGGTGCCGACGACCGCCGCGCCGTGGCCGCGCATCAGGACCACCGCGCGGGCGCCGAGCGCCTGGGCGAGCGACCGACCGAGCGCGGGCGTGCGCACCAGCATGTCGGTATCGCCCGCGGCGGCGCGGATGTCCCAGACCGGGGCGCCGTCGGCGAGGAACGCGCTCATGTGATAGAGAGGCCGCAGCGGAACGCCGGTCGCCCCGAAGGGAATGACCGACGGCGAGTGGTTGTGCACGACCGCACGCACGTCGGGCCGTGCGCGATAGATCTCGCTGTGGATGAAGCGCTCGAGGTAGCTGGTCCGCCCGCGCGGATCCACCGCCTCGCCGTCGAGGTCGTACTCCATGACGTCGGCCGCGGTCACCAGCTCGGGCGCCAGCGAGCGCGACATCATGAACCGGTTGGAATCGCGGTCGTGCCGCGCGCTGACGTGGCCGTAGCCGTCGACCACGCCCTGGTCCGCGAGGATCCGGTTGGCCGCCACCAGGTCCTCGATCAGCTGGGGCGCGACGGGGCCGGCGGAGGCGGACTGGGCGGCGACCGCACCGCGCGCGGCGGGCAGGGCCCAGGTCAGCGCCATCGCGGCACCGGTGATGAAGCGCCGTCGGGTCACCTCGATCATGGGACGGCCTCCTGCCGACGCTAGGGTGCCGAGACCGTCCGCGCCCCGCTGGTCGAGGTCACGGTGAACGCGGTCTCGCTCTGGCGCGTGTAGACGTAGGCGCTCCAGCCCGTGGGGGGCGTCGGGATCGAGCCCAGCACGGGCCCGCAGGGTGCACCGGACACCGTGGTCTGCGTGGTGAGGGCCTCCAGCGATTCGGGAAGGCTGCCGCAGGAAGCGCGAAAGGTGCCGACCGCGCCGGCGATGGCCTGGACGTCCGCCTGGGCCTTGGTGGCGCGGGCGGCCGGGATGTCCTCGCGCACCGCTTTTTCCTGTTGCTCGCAGGCGGCCAGCCCGAGCAACGATCCTACGAGAAGCGCTACCCGTACGAGTCTGCCCAGCGCGTCCATCCTTTCCGGCCGAGAACTCTGCTGCGCCCGCACCCGCCGATCTGTGACAGAATCATACGCCGCGCGGATGGATTCGACCAAACTGTGGCTCTCACCCACAAGGAGAACGCGATGAGCATCAAGCGACACGGCGTCGGTCCCCGGCTGAGCCAGGCGGTCGTTCACGGGAACATGGTCTATCTGGCTGGCATCGTCGCGGCGGATGCGTCCGCCGACGCGAAGGGACAGACCGAGCAGATCCTGAAGAAGATCGACGAGCACCTCGCCGCCACCGGCAGCCACAAGTCGAAGCTGCTGGCCGCCACCGTCTACGTGGCCAGCATGGCGCTCTACAACGACATGAACGCGGCGTGGGACGCCTGGGTCGACAAGGCCAACACCCCGGCGCGCGCCACCGTGGAGGCCCGGCTGGCCAACCCCAAGTACCTGGTCGAGATCATGGTCACGGCCGCCATCTGATGGCCACTCCGTCCGCCCGCCGCTTCGAGGGCAAGGCCGTGCTCGTGACCGGTGCGGCCGGCGGCATCGGGCGGGCCGCCGCGGTGCGCTTCGCCTCCGAGGGCGCGCGGGTCGGGCTGGTGGACGTCTCGCGCGACGGCCTGAGGGAAACGCTCGCGGCGGTGGAGAAGGCGGGGGGCAGCGGCGTGACCGTCGAGGCCGACGTCACCCGCTCGGACGACGTCGCGCGCTACGCGACGACGATCGCCGAGCGCCTCGGCGGCCTCGACTGCTTCTTCAACAACGCGGGCATCCTGGGCGCGGTCCGCCGGCTGGTGGACTATCCGGAGGAGACCTTCGACCGTGTTCTCGCGGTCAACGTGAAGGGTGTCTGGCTCGGGCTCAAGACGGTGGCGCCGCTGCTCAGCGCCCGCGGCGGCGGTGCCATCGTCAACACCGCGTCGATCGCCGGGCTACGCGGCTCGCGCAACCTCGTGGCCTACACCGCGAGCAAGCACGCGGTCGTCGGCCTCACCCGCACCGCCGCGCTCGAGCTGGCGCCGGATCACATCCGGGTCAACGCGGTCTGCCCGAGCCCGATCGAGACCGCGATGGTGAAGCAGCTCGAAGCGGAGGCCAATCCGGCGAACCCGGCCGCGTTCCACGAGCGCATGGCCGGGACGATCCCGCTCCGGCGCTACGGCGAGCCCGCGGAGGTGGCGGCACTGGTGGCGTTCCTCTGCAGCGCCGACGCGCAGTATCTGACCGGCGGGATCTACACCGTCGACGGGGGCGCGATGGCGTAGGAGCCCGACCGGCCCGGGTCGAGCTTCTGCAGCTCGGGCATCACGTCCTTGGCGAAGAGCCGCATGTTCTGCTCGGCGTCCGCGTACGGCATGCTCGCGTAGCTGAACACGCCCACGAAGTGGCTGTTGCCGGTGCGGGCGTTGATGTCGAGGATCTTCTCGTAGCACTGCTCGGGCGTGCCCCACACCTGCAGGTTCATGAAGTAGTCGATGACCGTATCGACGCCGTACTGGTGGATCTTCTCCGCCATCTTGCCGTAGTACTCGTAGCCCTTGGTCTGCGCCAGGTGGTCGCCCTGGAACTGGTAGTGGTCGAGCACGCTCTGGTAGTAGCCACCGATGTAGCGCCGCGCCATCTCCTCGGCCCGGTCCGCGCTCGAGTCGCAGCAGACCCAGCCCGCCGAGATCGGCGGCGGCGCGTCCACCCCGTTGACCTGGCGGTAGACCTCCCGGTACGCGTCGAGCTCGCGGGCGACCTCCTTCCAGGGCTTCTGGGGGATGATCAGGATGCCCACGCCCAGCTCGGCCATGATGCGCACCGACTCCGGGGAGACCGCGGCCGCGTAGGTGCGCCCCCGGAACGTCTTGAACGGCGCGGGGCGGATCGCCGCGCGCGGCTGCTTGACGAAGGCCCCGTCGTACTCGCAGTAGCCGCTCTCGAGCCCGCGCAGCAGCATCTCCGCGGACTCCACGAAGCGCGCGCGTGACTCGTCCATCGACAGGCGGAAGCCGTCGAACTCGACCTTCCCCGCGCCGCGGCCGAGGCCCAGGATCAGGCGCCCGCCCGAGAGGCTGTCGAGCATCGAGACTTCCTCGGCGACGCGCATCGGATCGTGCCAGGGGAGCACGACGACCATCGAGCCCAGCTGGACGGTGCGGGTGCGGCCGGCCACGTACGAGAGGAACTGCAGGACGTCGGGACACATGGTGTAGTCCGTGAAGTGGTGCTCCACGCCCCACACCGACTGGTAGCCGAGCGGCTCGGCCATCTCGGCGAGCCGCAGCTCGTCCAGGTAGACCTCGTGGTCGCTGCGCTGCTTGCCCGGGTTCTGGAAGACGGCGGCCATCCCGACGTGCATGATCGGTTCCCCCTCGCTCGGATGGTACGCGAGGGGGAACCCGACGGGCAAGCCGCGGTCAGGCGACGCGCTTGAGCGTCCTCGTGGGGGCCGGAGCCTCTTCGCCGCGCCGGACCACCAGTTCGTAGCCGCGAGGCACACGGGCCATCAGCACCGGCCAGACGCCCTCGAGCATCCACTCCCAGCCGCCGGGGACGGACACGACGACCTGTCCCTGCGCCCAGAGGCTTCCCGGCGTCACCTGCACGGAGACGAACGACTCGCCGCCCAGCGTGCGATCCACGAGCGACTGCACGTAGGCCCGAACCGAGAGGGCTCGGGACTCGCTGCGGTCGCGTTGCACGCGCCACGCCAGCGGGCCCACCACCAGGGCCAGCCCGATCACTGCGGCCACCACAATCTCGATCATGGCTCTGTCCTCCCGCGCGTTGAGATGCGGGCATGCGGGCAGGGGATTCCGAGATACCGAGGGGGAATTGCCTGAATCCCTTGCCGGCGCCCCGCCCTCTAAGTAGTGTCAAGGAGGTGGAACATCATGAACGCAAAGCGGATTCTCGTTCCCCTGGACGGCACGGAATCGGCGGAGGCGGCGGCCGTCCTGGCGGCGGACCTGGCCCGAGGCAGCGGCGGCGACGTCCGTCTCCTCCAGGTGCGTCCGGTCCCCGAGCATCGGGTGAGCAGCAACGGTCGCGTGGTCGCGTACGCGGATCAGGAGATGGAGCGCGTCACCGCCGAGGGTCGTGACTACCTCGAGAGCGTGGAAGCGCGTCTGGCTCCGATCACTGCGGAGGGCGTCGTCCGGTTCGGCGAGCCCGCCGAGGAGATTCTCTTCGAGGCCGAGGCCTTCGGCGCCGACCTAATCGTGCTCACCGCGGAGCGACGGAAGAGCTGGCTCGATCGGCTCACCGGCGGCGGGCTCGGCGAGCAGCTGCTGCACGCCTCGCCGGTTCCCGTGGTGCTCGTCCGCGCCGCGTAGTCTCGCGAGTCCCGACGTCGACAGCCAGTCGGCGTCGGGCCTCGCGCCCGTCCCCGCCTCTCCCGCCAGTCGCGTCTCAGTCGTAGAGCCTTCCGCGCTGCAGCTTCCGGTGCCAGTGAAAGAGCGTGTACTCGATCGTCCGCGCCGAGACGCCCAGCGCGCGCGCGTGTTGCCGGAGCCGGAGCAGGTACTGTTCCCACTGCGCCACCGTGAAGGCGCGCCCGCGCCGGTTGGCGGAGACCGAGCGGATGCTGAACAGGAGCTGCCAGCAGCGGATGTCGAGTACGCCGTACCGCTCGGGATCGATCAGGGTGAGGATCGCGGAGGCAGTGGCCACGCTCACCCCGGGCAGCGCGATGAGGTGCTCGATCCGCGCGCCCTCGTGCCGCTCGGCGAGGGCGGCGCTCGAGACGCGGCGGATCACCGCCTCGCTGCTCCGCTCGTAGTGGCGGCGGGCGCGCGGGCTCTTCCACCGGCACATCGCCAGGAACTCCGCGCGGGTGAACCGACCCGCGCGCCTGACGTGGGCGAGGCGTCGGATCAGGGCCGCGGTCGGCGGATGCTCCTCGGTCACCAGCTCGCGCCGCAGCAGCGCGCGCAGGCTCCGGTAGGGGACCCGCTTCAGCGGCATTCCGCGCCCCACCCTCCGTTGCGCTCCCGATCCGGAAATCGTATGGTACCCGCCATGACCGAGCCCTTCGTCACGCTCCCCGAGATCCACCGCGCGGCCCGCGCTCGCCTTCCGCGCAACGTGTACAACTTCGGCGCCGGCGGCACCGAGACCGAGACCACGCTGCGCCGCAATCGCCGCTCGCTCCGGGGCCTGGCGATCCGCCAAGACATCCTGGTGGACGTGCGGCACATCGACCTGACCACGTCACTCCTCGGCATCCCGCTCTCCTGGCCGGTGGTCATCGCCCCCATGGGCGGCCTCGTGCTCTTCCATCCCGAGGGCGACTGCGAGATGGCGCGCGGTGCCGCGAAGGCCGACACGCTGCAGTTCCTGAGCGGCGCGACCGGATGGCCGGTGGAGGCGGTGGCGACGGCGGCGCCCGGGCCCAAGATGTTCCAGCTCTACCACATGGGCGACCGCGCGTGGGTCGCGGACCTGCTCGCGCGCGTGGAGGCCTCGGGCTACCTCTCGGTGTGCCTCACCGTCGACGTCCAGGTCTACAGCCGCCGCGAGCGCGACATCCTCGCGCGCTTCAGCCCCCGCGAGGCCATGTCGAAGGCGCCGAATCCTCGACCGCCCGACTCCGACTATCCGGCGCGGCTCACGTGGGCCGACGTGGACTGGCTGCGCAAGACCACGCGCCTGCCGATCGGCCTCAAGGGCATCATGACCGCGCGCGACGCGAAGCGCGCGGTCGAGGCCGGCGTGGAGCTGATCTGGGTGTCCAATCACGGAGGCCGTCAGCTCGACTCGACCCAGGCCAGCATCGACGCGCTGCCCGCGGTGGCGGACGCGGTCGCGGACGCGGCCAGCATCGTGGTGGACGGCGGCTTCGCGCGCGGCACCGACGTCATCAAGGGCGTCGCGCGCGGCGCCCACGCGGTCGCGGTCGGGCGCACCGCGCTCTGGGGGCTCGCGGTGGACGGGGCCGCGGGCGTGGCCTGCGCGCTCGGCATCCTGCGGCGCGAGCTGCGCACGTCCATGGCGCTGGCCGGTCAGACGAGCGTACGCGGGCTCACCCCCGACGTGGTCTTCCGCGTCGACTGACCGCCGGCCACGCCCGCGACGCGACTATTGCATCGGCGAATACGCCGTCGGCCGGAGGATCTGCGCGGTGAGCTTTCGCACAAGCGGGCCGTTCTTCTCGGTCTCCGCGAACTTGGCGAGCCGGTCCTTGTCGGTGAAGAAACCGCTCCACTTCTTCTCCCGGTCGGCGAGGCTGTCGTACGCCAGGATGTAGAGGAGCTGATCCGACGAGCCACCCAGCTCGTTGGTCCAGAAGCCCACCACCTGGATCCCGTGCTTCTTGAAGAAGCCCATCGTGATGTCGGCGAAGCGCCGGTTCAGGTCGGGGAGTCGGCCGGGCATCGCGTGATAGGTACGCAGCTCGTACAGCATGACAGGACCTCCTGGTCGCGTGGTGAGTGCCGCCTGGCGCGACTCTAGGCACGGCCGTCGGCGGTGTCAAGCCATCGGGGGACCGAAGCCCGCATGACCGAAGGATCCCGTCTCGCCCGCGTCGCCTCGCACGCGGCCCGCCTCGCGCTGACCCTGACCGCGCTCGGCGCGATCGCGCTGGTCCTGTCGGGTCTCGGCAGCCGATGGGACTGGTGGAACTTCCGCGTCGGGTTCGTGATCTTCCGGTGGACCCTCTACGGCGGGCTCGTCGTCATCGGGGTCGCGCTGACCGCGCTCGTCCTCTCGTTGCTCGCGCGCCGGCTCCGTCCGCTGGTGATCTCGGTCGTCACGCTCGTTCTGATCGCCTCCGCGGCGGTCGTGCCGGGCACCCACCTGCGCGCCGCGGGCCGCATGCCGCCCATCCACGACATCACCACCGACCCGGACGACCCGCCGCGCTTCGTGGCGGTGCTGCCGCTCCGTCAGGGCGCGGCCAACTCCGCGGACTACGCGGGGCCCGCGCTGGCCGCCCAGCAGCGGGCGGGCTATCCCGACCTGGAGCCCGCGCGCTTCGCGGCCGCGCCCGACCGCGTCCTCGAGCGAGCCACCGACGTGGCGCGCCAGCTCGGTTGGGAGATCGTGGCGGTGGCGCCCGCGGAGGGCCGGCTCGAGGCGACCGATCGCACGCGCTGGTTCGGCTTCCGCGACGACGTCGTCGTCCGGGTCCGCCCCGACGGCCCCGGGAGCCGGGTCGACGTCCGCTCGGCCTCGCGCGTGGGCCGCAGCGACCTGGGGACGAACGCGCGCCGGCTCCGCACGTACCTGGTGGCGCTCTCCGCCGCGCTCGGGGTCGAGGCGGCGACCCGCTAGATCTCGCGCCGGGCTTCCGGCCCGGCGCGGCGCTCACGTTGCCGGAACGGTGACCTTCCGGACGAAGTCGCGTCGGAGGGTGAGCCCGAGCCCGGGGCCGGTGGGCGCCAGCACGTAGCCGTCCTCCAGCTCGACGCGCTCCTCGACGAGGTCGTTCAGCAGCGGGTTGTGGCCGCGCGAGAACTCGAGCACGTTCACGCACGGGGTCGAGACGGCCAGGTGCAGGCCCGCCGCGAAGAGGATGGCCGAGCCCCAGAGGTGCGGGGCCAGCGTCAGGTCGTGCGCGGCGGCGAGCGCGGCGATGCGCTGCGTCTCGGTGATGCCCCCCGCGATCGCCACGTCCGGCTGGCAGACGTCGACCGCGCGGGCCGCGATCATGTCGCGGAAGGCGAAGCGCGTCTGCTCGCTCTCGCCCGCGGCGATCGGGATGTCGGTGGAGGCGCGCACCTCGGCTTGGCCCTCGAGGTTCTCGGAGGAGACCGGCTCCTCGAACCACGCGAGGTCGCAGTCCTCCACCTTGCGCGCGAAGCGCTGCGCGTCGCGCACGCTCCAGGTGCCGTGGGCGTCCACCATGATCCCGACCTCGGGCCCGAGCGTCTCGCGCACCTCGCGCACGCGCGCGGCCGAGTCGTCCACGCTCCGATCCTGAAGTCCGACCCTCAGCTTGACCGCGCGGTGGCCGCGCTCGACGTACTGGGTCATCTGCTTGCCGATCGCGCCGACCGGCGCCCAGCCGCCACTCGCGTAGGCGGCGACGCGGTCGCGGCAGCGCCCGCCGAGCAGGCGCCAGACCGGCTCGTCGACCGAGCGGCCCAGCAGGTCCCACAGCGCGATGTCGATGCCGCTGATCGCGCTCATCGCGAGCCCGCGGCGGCCGATGGTGGGGAAGGTGCGGCCCTCGCGCGTGGCGTAGCCGGCGCGGCTGCCGTTGTAGAGCAGCTCCCAGATCGCGGTGATGTCGCGCGGGTCCCGTCCCACGATGGCGGGCCCCAGCTCCTCGCGGATCAGCGTGACCATCGCCGCATAGTTGCCGAGGTTGCCGACCGCGGCCTTGGCCTCGCCCAGCCCCACGAGCCCCGCGTCGGTCTCGACCTCGACCAGGCACATGTTGAACGTGTCGTTGCGGCCGAAGTCGCTGACGTGGGCGTGCTCGGCGGGAATGGGCGCGCGGAGCCACGCGGCGCGGACGGCCGCGATCTTCACGGCGCTAGGGCTCCTGGGTGAACACGAGCCGGAAGCCGCGGAAGCGCTTCCGGAGCAGCATGCGCACCAGGATCGGCCCGCTCGCGAAGAGGCCGACCGCGACGCCGGCGACCCACGACACGGGCTGGAGCCACCGGCTCCCCGAGCCGCCCAGGAGGAGGAAGACGACGCCGACGAGGGCGCCGGCCGCGCCCGCGAGGACGACGTTGATGAGCGCGCCCCGCCAGGCGAGCAACCAGGTGATCCGGAGGAGCGTGGCGTATCCGACCCGCGCGGTGTCCATGCCGACCCGCCGCTACTCGAGATAGTCCTTCAGGTGGAGGCGCTCGTAGACCTCCGGCGGGACGCGGTGCCGCGGCGTGTAGCCGGCGAGCGATGGCTTCGCGGTCGCGTCGACGCCCCACTTGCCGGAGTAGCCGTCCTCGCTGGTCGAGGGGTCGAGGTCCGAGCCGCGGGCGTGGGTGACGATCGTGATGTCGCGATCGGGCTGGCAGCGGGTGGCGATGGCCCAGGTGACCTGGCGATCGTCGAAGATGTTGACGTCCTGGTCCACCACGACCACGCGCTTCATGTAGAGGTCGGCGCCCAGCACGGCCAGGATCGCGTTCTTCGCCTGCCCGATCAGCCGCTGCTCGAGCGCGACGTAGCAGGTGAAGGGCGCGGGCACCCGCACCGCTTTCACCGAGGGCACCATCGCCCGGACCGCGCGATAGAGGTTGGCCTCCATCGGGATCGTCGAGAGCAGCATATGGTCGAGGTGGGCCACCGTGATGTCCTGGAAGTAGGCGCCGCGCCGATGAGTGATCGCCTTCACGTGCACCACCTCGCGGTCGCGCTCGCCCAGGCTGTAGCCGGTGAACTCGCCGAAGGGCCCCTCGGGCGTGCGCGCACCGGGCAGGATCTCGGCCTCGATGATCAGCTCGGCGTGGGCGGGCGCCAGCACGTCGGAGGTCTCGCAGCGGACCAGCTCGAGCGGCTCGCGCAGCAGCGCGCCCATGATCGCGCGCTCGTCCTCGTCGATGGA
>Ga0187777_10001871_pt1 | contig 13537 bp, 12 predicted proteins | sample 1015_Q2_SP5_10_M_FD_132416 | JGI IMG/M metagenome (GOLD analysis project Ga0187777, IMG submission 132416) | Tropical peat soil microbial communities from peatlands in Department of Meta, Colombia - 1015_Q2_SP5_10_MG | ecosystem: Environmental > Terrestrial > Soil > Wetlands > Peat | place...
AACGTCACGATCACCGCTGACTCCCAGCAGTCGGCCACCTCGACGGCCGCTCCGGCGCCCCTCTCGGTCACCGGCTGCACGGGGCTGCCGTACGCTCCGACCCTGGCCGCCTCCGAGACGAAGGACGTTACGGACAAAGGGGCGACGCTGACGTTCACGATCACGCAGGCCGCGAACGAAGCGGCCAGCAAGACGATCGCGCTCAAGCTCCCGAGCGGCCTCGGGATCAACCTCGCGGCCGATGTCGAGTGCCTCACCGGCTCGGGTCCGGGCTGCACGGTCGGGACCGCGACCGCGACGTCGCCGCTGGTCCCGAACGCCGCGCTCTCCAAGGGCAGCGTGACGCTAGGCGGCACTGCCGCGGCCCCGACGATCACGATCACCTTCCCGGCGCCGTTCGCGCTCACGCTGGTCGGCAACGTGAGCGTGGCCGGTGGCACGGTCACGATCGCCAACATGCCGGACGTGCCGCTGACCAGCCTGAACCTGGACCTCACCGGACCGAATGGCCAGAAGGCGTTCACGACGAGCTGCACGCCGTCCACCACGACCGGAACGTTCACCTCTCAGGGCGGCGTCTCAAAGAGCGTGACCGCCGCGGTCACGCTCAACAATTGCCCGGCCGTCTCGGGCTCGGTCAGCGGGCTCGCCGCGGGGCATCCGAAGCTGCGCTTCAAGGCGACACGCGGCAAGGGCGGCGCCAACATCGCGTCCGTCTCCGTTGGGCTGCCGTCCGGGCTGAAGTTCTCGAGCTCGGCGTTCGTGTCGAACAAGACGTGCATCACCAAGAACGGCAAGAAGAAGTGCACGACCGTGACGCAGATCAAGGGCCTCGGGGTCTCAGGCGGCAGCGTCAAGTCGGTCGCCCTCAAGGGCGGCAAGCTCCTGATCACGCTGAAGAAGGCCGCCGGCGCCGTGACGGTGAACCTCACGGGTCCGGTCCTGACCGAGACCGGGGCGCTCCGGACCGGTGTCAAGAAGCACAAGGTCAAGAGCGTCACGGTGACGCTCAACGTCACCGACGCCAAGCACGGCACCACCTTGTTGCCGCTGAAGCTCGCGGCTCACTAGGAGTAGTGGCGGGTCCGCCCTTCTCCGCCCGCGGGCGGAGAAGGACGGACCGTTCTCAGTCCAGCCCGTCGAGGTAGGCGGGGTCCGGAGCCGACGCCGGAGCGTCCTCGGCCACATCTGACCCGGGCGAGAGGGCGCGCGCGTCGCCGGGGCCCAGAGCGCCGTTCTCGGGCGGCTTCGACACCTGCGGCGGGTTCGCCTCGGTGCTCGTCTCGCGCGGTTGCATCGCTTCGAGCACTGGCTTGACCAGGTCGATCGGCATCGGGAACACCACGGTGGAGTTCTGCGTCGCGCCAATCTCGCGGAGCGTTTGCAAGTAGCGCAGCTGGAGGGTGGTCGGGTTGCGTCCGATCACGTCGGCGGCTTCGGCCAACCGGGTGGCGGCCTGCGCCTCGCCCTCGGCGTTGATGATCTTCGCGCGGCGCTCGCGCTCGGCCTCGGCCTGGCGGGCGATCGCGTGCTGCATCCGCTCTGGGATCTCGACGTCCTTGATCTCGACCGTGGTCACCTTGATGCCCCACGGCTCCGTCTGTGCGTCGATCACCCGCTGGAGCGACTCGTTGAGCGTCTCGCGCTCGGCCAGCAGGTGGTCGAGGTCGGCACCGCCGAGCACCGAACGCAATGTGGTTTGGGCAATCTGGAGGGTCGCGTGGTGGAAGTTCTCGACCTGGTTGACGGCCCTGTTGGGTTCGACGACGCGGTAGTAGGCGACCGCGGTGACGCGGACCGGGATGTTGTCGCGCGTGACGATCTCTTGCGGGGGCACCGTGAGCGTCACCGTGCGAAGGCTCACCCTCACCATTCGGTCGATCGTCGGCACCAGCAGGATCAGCCCGGGGCCGCGCAGGTCCATCACTCGCCCCAGACGGAACACCACTCCCCGCTCGTACTCCCTCAGCACCCGGACCGAGGCCCCGAGAACTGTGAGCCCGATCACGAGCAGGATGACCAACAGGATTCCAATGGCCACGATCATCGAATCACCTCCCATTCCTCTGCGCGCCGAACTGCGACCGTCAGACCGTCGAGATGGTCGACGACGACGGGATCGCCGATGTGCAGCTCCTGCGGATCCTCGTCGTCCAGCAGCGACCGGCGAGCGGTCCACAGCGCTCCGTCGACCATCACGCAGCCCGTCGGGTCGGCCCAGCTGCGCACAACTCCCAGGTGCCCAATCAGGCTCTCGGGACCGGCTTTGATCCGGCGCCGGCGGACCGCGAGTCCTTTGCCAACGGTCAGCAGCATGACACCACCCGCGGCGCCGGCGAGCAGCAGCGCGGCCAACACGCCGAGCGCGAGGCCGCCGCCGAGCCCCATCACCGCCAGCACTGCGCCCACTGCAAGCGCGATCACTCCGGGTCCGCCCAGCGCCCCCAGCGTCGGCACGTGTGCCTCTATGAGCACCATGATCGCCCCGATCATCAGCAATGACACGCCTAATGCGGTCATGTCAATACTTTAGCCGCCGTTTACGGTGGTGAACTGTTGAGGCTCGATTGAGGGCCTTTATGAGGCCGGACCGTTTGGGGACATACCGGAGGCCGCCGGAGCCAGGAACGCGGGATGGCACGGTCGAAACGCCGCGTGGGAAGCGCGGATCAGCGACTGCGCTCGGGGTGCGGCGTGCGGGCACGGGTGTCCCGCTTGACCCCGAACATCGCCGCGTCGGCGCACCGCAGCAGACCATCGGCGTCATCGGCGTCGATCGGAAACACCGCGCGGCCGATGCTGATTCCGAGGTGGAGCTGATGGCCGTCGATCATGAACGGCCGCGTGACCGCGGCCGCCAGGCGATCAGAAACTTGCTCGGCGTCGGCCGGCGCGGTCTGCGAGTCGATCAACACCGCGAATTCATCGCCGCCGAGGCGGGCGACGGTGTCATCGGCGCGCGTGCACGAGGCCAGGCGCTTAGCCACGGCCACGAGCAGCTGGTCGCCGACGTCGTGTCCAAACTCGTCGTTAACCGGCTTGAAGCCGTCGAGATCCATGTACAGCAGCGTCACCGGATGGATCTGGTCGCGCGCGCGGCTGAGCGCGTCCCGGAGCTGGCCGGTGAACTGCAGCCGGTTGGCGAGTCCGGTCAACTGGTCGTGCATCGCCTGGTGGGTCATCTCGTCGACCAGGCGGCCATTCTGGAGCGCGGTCGTCGCCTGGGCGGCAACCCCGGAAAGTCGGTCGAGCAGGTCGGGAGTAAGCCTTAGGCGCTCGGGTTGGTCGAACACCGACACGATCAGGAGCCCGAGGAACGAGTCTGCGCTGACAAGCGGCACCAGGATTGTCGCGGCGAGCCCGAGGACCATCAGCATCTCGCTCAGCTGGGGATCGTCGATCGTGTGATCGACGAACAGCGGCTCGGGGCTCAGGTCCGTGATCATCTCGTGGAGAGGAGTGCCGGGGACCGGGTCCCATGTCGCTTCCTCGGCCTCGACGCTCCCATTACGAGTCATCGTCACCGCCCGTCGTACGAGAACGCCGTCCGCGGCATCCCACAGGCACACCCCCACGCGGTCGCAGTCGACGACGAGCGGCACCGCGTCGGCCAGCCGAGCCGCAACCTCGCGGCTTGTTCCGGCGGCCGCCAGCGCTCGCGCCAGCGACAGCAGCGCGCTCGACTGCTCCGAACGCCGCTTTGCCTCCATCAACGCAGACGCGCCGTCGAGCGCGGTCGCGGCGTAGTGCGCGTACACCTCGAACAGCTCTCGCTCTTGTGCCTGGAACCTCTGACCGGCGGGGCGGAGCGCCAACAACCGGCCGTACTCGCGTCGGTTGGAGCGCACGGGCACGGCCAGCCACGAGTCCGGGCGAGCTGAGGGCTTGCGGTGCAGGAGCTCGTCCACGTACTCGGCGACGCCCTCCTCCTCGAATCCCTTGTGGTGGCAGTGCAGCTCACCCGAGGGGCCGACCTGTACCGCCAACAAGTACCGGGTCGCTCTGACCTCGAGCGCGGCTCGGGCGGTGATCCGGGCCAGCACATCGTCGAGGTCGTCGGCCGCGATGAGGTCTGACGCGGCCGCAAACACGCTGTGGAGGCGTTTCGTCACCGCGTCGAGCTGGTGCTCGAGTGCGGCGATCTGATCTCCATTGCCGTCGGTCGGCTCCGCGTCGATGTTCCATCTCACCCGATAGACGCATCGAGACGCCCCCATCGCCTGGCATTCCTCGTGCTCGACGCCCGCGGCATCGAGTCCAAACAGCATCGTCCCGCAGGTGAGCAGCCCGCAGGTCCACGCACAGTGGTCGGGGCTGCGCGGGAATCCGCCGGACGCTACGGCGAGGACATCGGCAAAGCCCGGCCCCGCGTCCGTGACGTCGAGCTTGGTGACGGTGCTGAATTCGGCGGCGCTGGTCACGATCGCGCGGTACACGTTCTCCGGAGAACCGAGCGAGCGCACCATCGAGGCGATCTGCAATCCGCTGAGCCGCTGGGCCGTGTCCTTGCCGACCGTGCGGGCGAACTGCGGATGGTGTGTGACGAGAGCGCCGGCCCGCCACAGCGCGACCGCCTCGTCATATGCGATCCAGTTGGTGATGTCACGGAGATATCCGGGGGTTCGTTTGCTGCCGGCCAGACGCAGGACTTCGGCGACGGCATCGGCGCCTCCGAATGCATGCACCCGCTCCAGCACGTCCGCGCTCATCGAGCACGAGAAGTGGTCTCCCCGGTCGGTCTCCGGTGCCGTGTCAGCCTGCGGGCGCATCGGGTACCTATCGGTGGCGCGGAGGGGATCGATGCCGGAGCCACATCGGTCTGGACGAACGGCCGCCCCCGTTCGGCGCACCACCGTTTCCACGCCGTTTCCAGCCGTGAGCGGTCGGCGTTGATAGCGTCCGATCCCTCGATCCTTCGACCCTCCGGAGCGGCAGATGACGAGCGCGAACACTCAGGGCTTGGTGACCGACATCGCGGGGCTGCGCGAGCGCGCGGGCACCCACGTCGGATACACCGAATGGCAGGAGATGACGCAGGAGCGCGTAAACCAGTTCGCCGACGCGACCGACGATCATCAGTTCATCCACGTCGACGCCGAGCGGGCAAAGCAGACGCCGTTCGGGGGCACGATCGCCCACGGCTTCTTGACCCTGTCGTTGGTGGCGCCGGTCAGTCAGCAGCTGATGAGGGTCACCGACGCGGCGATGGGCCTCAACTACGGCCTCGACCGGGTTCGCTTCCCGGCGCCTCTCCCGGTCGGCGCGCTCTGGCGCGGCGGGATGGAGATCGTCGAGGTGACCGATGTTCCCGGCGGCGTGCAGATCAAGGCCAGGGTGACGATCGAGGCCAAGGATTCGGCAAAGCCGGCGTGCGTCGCCGAGTCGCTCGTGCGCCTGTACGGCGGCCAGTGACGATCGACCTCGACAAGCTGGTGGCGATCGATGTGCATGTGCATGCCGAGCGCAATCACTCACAACCCCAGGATCCGGTCACGACCGAGATCCTCGAGGCTGCCGCCCGATACTTCGGGGGCAGTCCGCCCCAGCCGAGCGCGCGCGAGGTAGCCGACTATTACCGCGCGCGGGACATGCTCGCGGTCATCTTCACCGTCGACGACGAGGCGGGGATGGGACGTAAACGGTTGGGCAACAGCGAGGTCCTCGAAGCCGCCCAAGCCAACCCCGACGTGCTCATCCCGTTCGGAAGCGTGGACCCGCACAAGGGCAAGCTCGCCGTCCGCGAAGCCCACGAACTGATCGAGGCCGGCGTGCGCGGGTTCAAGTTCCACCCCAACACCCAAGCCTTCTGGCCGAACGACCGCGCGTTCTACCCGCTGTACGACGTGATCGCCGAGGCCGGGCTGATCGCCCTGTTTCACTCAGGCACGACGGGCATCGGCGCCGGCATGCCAGGGGGCGGCGGGGTTCACCTCAAGTACTCCGACCCGATGTGCATCGATGACGTCGCCGCCGACTTCCCTGGGCTGGACATCATCCTCGCCCACCCGTCCTTCCCATGGCAGGAAGAAGCGCTGGCGATCACAGTGCACAAACCCAACGTGTACATCGACCTGTCCGGCTGGTCCCCCAAATACTTCCCCGAGATCCTCGTCCAGTACATCAACACCCGCGCCCAGGGCAAGATGCTGTTCGGCTCGGACTTCCCGCTGATCACCCCCGACCGGTGGCTCGCCGACTTCGAAAAACTCCCGATCAAGGACGAGGTCCGACCGCTTGTACTGAAGGGCAACGCCGCCAAGCTACTGCGGCTGTGACGGGCGACGTTCCCGGGTGCATGTCTACCCATTTTCCCCTGCGTAGCACGGGCAAGCGGGCCTATCAAGCCGCACTTGCCTCTCCTCTCCTCCCTCACTCGGCGGCAGTCCTACAGGCTGTCGCCGCGTGTCGTTTGGGCGCACCATGTCGCTTACCGGGACAGAATCACTTCAGCGTCATGCCTCGGGGTCTCCGTGATCGCCCGCCGGTAGACGCGCTCCGGCCGGGCGCGTGCCGGATCGATCGCGGCGCGCGAGGCCAGTTCGCGCAGCACGACCTCCATCTCGAACTGCGCGAAGGCGCCGCCGAGGCAGCGACGGACCCCGCCGCCGAACGGGATCCACGTGTAGGTGCCCGGCGGCGTCGCCAGAAACCGCTCCGGCAGGAACCGCTCAGGCTCGGGGTAGACGTCGGGCCGGCGATGGACCAGGTAAATGGACGGGACCACCTTGATGCCGGCGGGAAGCTCATATCCGCCAAACCTCATCGGCGCCTTGAGCGTGCGGTTGACCAGCGAGATGACCGGCCGCAGGCGCAGCGTCTCGTATACGACCGCCTTCAGGTACTCATCCTGGCCGGCGCGAACCTCTGCTGCGAGCCGCCGCAGCTTGTCGGGGTGACGGGCTAGCCGCTCGACTGCCCATGCGAGCGCGGTCGCGGTCGTCTCGTGTCCGGCCACCAGCAGCGTCAGCAGCTCGTCGCGCAGCTCGCGATCGGTCATGGCGGAGCCGTCCTCGTCAACCGCGGACAGCAACATCGACAGGATGTCGTCCCCCTGCTCGGCGTCACGCTCGATTCGCCGCGCCGCGATCACCGCGTAGATCAACCGGTCGATCCGTGCGATCTCGCGCGCGAACGGCGGAAAGCTCGGGATGCGCTCGGGCCCGAGAGCGATCAGGAACGCCACCCAGCGCGGATTGGTCAGCCGGTCGAGCACGCGCCGTAGGTCCACGCGCAGCTGCGTCAACCGTTCCCCTTCCGCGAGCCCGAATACCGCGCGGAGGATGATCTCGAGCGTCACTGCCTGCATCCGCGGACGGACCCGGATCGGTGTACCGCTCGGCCATCGCTCGATCTCTGCACTGGCGATGTCGGCCATCAGCGTGCCGTAGCTCTGCATCCGTGCGCCGTGAAACGGGGGAAGCATCAGCTTTCGCTGCGCCATGTGCTCAGTTCCGTCGAGCAGCAAGAGCGAATGCTCGCCGAGGATTGGGAGGAGGATCCGGTTCGCCTCGCCGGCATGCAGCAGGTGTGGATCGCCGGTGAACACCGCCCTGACGTCCTCGGGGTTCGAGAGCATCACCCACGTGCCCTGATGCGCGATGTTCAGCCTGAACGTCTCGCCGAAGCGCTTGCGGCACTCCGCCATCATCCACTGGGCACGCCTGAACCAGATTGCCGTCTGGAGCGCCGGCGGCATACGCGGACCGGGGGGAAGAGCGGGTTGGGTCATCTCGGACCGTGATGAGACTAGTCGGCTGTCCGCGTACCGGCGCCGCGCAATGGGTGTAAGAGGCTCCTCGTCACCGCCGAAACCGGCGCAGGCAGCCGACGGAGCCCATGTACTGCTTACGATGCTGTCGGACGCCGACCCCGTGATCCACGCGGTGCAGCACGCGCTCCCGACGGGCACGCACGCACCGTCCGGCTCCAGATGACGTCAGGCGCCGTCGGCCGCGCCGTCCGCCTCGAGCAGCCTCTCGGGCGAGTCGACGATTTCCACGGCGTCGGAGACGCCCGTCAGCTCGAGTAGCCGCTGCACTTGCTCGCGCCCTCTGGTCAGGGCGAGACGCCGCCCAGCCTGCTCGGCGCGCTGGTGAGCCTTGACTAGGAGATGCAAGCCGGTCGAGTCCATGAACGCGAGTCCTCTCAGATCAAGAACGATCAAGTCGGCATCCAAGCCGGATATACGCTCCAGCTCACGCTCGAGCACCGGGGTCGACGTCAGGTCAAGTTCGCCGGTCACGGTCAACGTGGTCAAGCGATCGGTCGTTTGCGTTTCTACGCGGAACTCGCTGTGCACTTCGCTGCTCCCCACGCCGCGCTCTACGGCCCGAGCCAACGCTACCACGGTGAGATGGGGTTCAGCGCGACAGGCGATGGTCGCGCATCGCGACCCAGAGCAGCTCGTGGCCGTTGACCTCGCTCACGCTGAGCTCGTCCGTTAGCGAAGCCAGCGACTCGGGTCGCCTGGGCCCCGGCGCTCCGGGATCGAGCCGGCGGCTCGTGCCGGTACGCAGCGGCGACAGAGCGAACTCGAGCAGCTGATCGTGAGCCTTGAGGGGCACGCTGATCGACGCGCTCTCCGCGGCCTGCTCGGCGTGCGCGCCGAGGGCATCGGTAACCAGATAGACATCGGCGCAGCGATCGAGCGAAAAGTCTGCACTCGGGCGCAGCGGCAACCGCACGGCGACCGGGCCGGCGGCGAGCGAGGCGAGCGGCCCACCCCAGGTTTGGCAAGTAACCCCTCGACGCCCGATTCGTTTCACGTCGGACGAATTTTGAATTTGTCCCTCCGTGAGATCGCCTCAGGATTCGGGCAGCGCGAACGAACTCCCGCGTCGGTCCCCGGTGCCCCGTAGGTCTTCCTCGATCGCGGCGGCGGTTCGCAGCGCTCGCGGCAGGAAGTCGCGCCGGAGCGATGCCATCGAGGCGCGGCTGGCGTGGACCGACAGGTTCAGCGCGGCCGTGACCGTGCCCGCTGAGTTGCGAAGCGGGACGGCCAGCGAGCGAAGTCCCTCCTCCAGCTCTTGGTCGGTGGCCGCGTAGCCCTGCCGGCGCACGGCGTCCAGGATGGCGCGCAGCGCATCCTTGTCCGTGACGGTATACGCGGTCAGCGGCACGACCTCGATTCGCTCGAGTCGTTCTTCGAGCTCATCGTCCGGCAGGCCGGCCAGGAGCACGCGCCCCATCGAGGTGACGAAAGCCGGGAGCCGGGTGCCGACGGCGAGCGTGATGCTCATGATCCGGCGCGTCGGAACGCGGGCGACATAGACGATGTCGAGCTCGTCGAGCACCGAGATCGAGCACGATTCGTTCACCTCGGCGACGAGCGCCTCCATGTGCGGCATGGCCACCTCGGGGAGGCTCAGGCTCGACAGGTACGCGTATCCGAGCTCGAGCACGCGCGGGCGCAGCGAGAAGCGGCCCTGCGAGAGGTTCACGTAGCCGAGCTTCACCAGTGTCAGCAGGAAGCGGCGGGCGGCCGCGCGGGTGAGACCGGTCGAGCGGGCCACCTCGCTGAGCGCAAGCTCGCGGTGCTCAGCATCGAACGCGCGGATGACCGCGAGGCCCCGTTCCAGCGACTGCACGAAATCTGAGCTGTGGGCAGGTCTGGCGGGCTTGCTGCTTGGCTGAGGTGCTTCGGCCATTCGTTCGGCATGCGAACACTACCGAAACCTACGAAAGCGCGGCCGGCGACGCCCATCCCCGGCCAGTAGGATCACCCCGATGAGCGAGGTGGCGAGCGCCGAAACCCCAACGGGACAGGGCAACGGCGACCGTCGGCTCGCGAAGGGCGCGACCGTGCGGGACGCCGCGCTCGAGGTCATGCGCCGCCACGGGTTGACGACGATATTCGGCAACCCGGGGTCGACCGAAATCGCATTCCTCACCGATCTCCCCTCTGATATCCGGTTCGTCCTTGGCCTCCACGAGGGGTCGGTGGTGGGGATGGCCAGCGGCTACGCGCTGGCCCGGGGCGAGCCTGCATTCGTCAACCTACACACGGCCGCCGGTCTGGGCAACGCGGTCAATGCGATCGCGAACGCGCGCGACTGCCGCGCGCCGCTCGTGATCCTCGTGGGTCAACAGGACCGCCGCCAGATCGCGTTCGAGCCGTTTCTCACTGGGCGGGCGCTCGAGCGCCTCGCCGGCGAGTATCCGGTGTGGAGGCATGTCCCCAGTCGCGGCCAGGACGTGCCCGGCGCGATCGCCCGCGCCTACCACGAGGCCAAGGCCGCGCGGGGACCGGCACTGCTGGTGGTGCCGATGGGCGACTGGCTCGAGCCGGCCGACGAACTCGCGGCCGGTGCGCCGGCAAAGGTGCTGCGTCCGCACTCGGTCGAGCCGCCACAGATGGAGGAGCTCGCCGAGATGCTGGCCGGCGCGCAGTCGCCGGCGATCGTGGTGGGGGCGGTTGGCGAGGGTTCTGAGGGCTGGGAGGCGGTCGTCGCGCTAGCCGAGCGCCTGCGTTGCCCGGTCTGGCAGGAGCCGTTCACCCGCACCGTCAGCTTCCCCCAGGACCACCCGCTGTTTGCCGGACACCTCGCGTGGCAGCGACGCCTGATGCACGACGCGCTGGCGCCCTACGACGTGGTGCTCACGGTCGGTACGAACGCATTCCGCGCATATCTGTTTGACGAGCCGGTCGGCGTCGTCGAGCCCGACACCCGCGTCGCGGTGCTCACGGCCGATCAGGCGGAGGCTCACCGGAGCCCGTGCGAGCTGGCCGTGGTGGCGCCGGTTGCCGCGGCGTGCCGCGCGCTCGTCGAGCAGTTGCCCGAGCGGGCGGGCAATCCGCCCGAGCCGGTGCGCCGGCCGGCGCGTCTGGCGCCGCCATCAGCCGGTGAGCCGCTCCGTCCCGGTCACGTGCTCGACGCGCTCGCCGAGCGGCTGCCGGACGACGTGCTCCTGGTCGAGGAGTGTCCCTCGAGCCAGCCCGAGCTCTACCAGCGCGTTCCGGTGCGGATCCCGTTCGGCTACCTGAGCACGGCTAACGGCTGTCTCGGGTTCGGCCTCGCGGGTTCGATCGGGCTGCGGATGGGGCTCCCGGACCGTCCCGTCGTCGCCGTGCTCGGCGACGGTTCGACGATGTACGCGATTCAGGCGCTGTGGAGCGCCGCCCACTACGACGTCGGAGTGCTGCTGATCGTTCTCGCGAACGGGCGCTACGCGGTGATGGACGCACTCGCCGGCCGCCATGGCGGCACCGGCGCATGGCCGGGATTCGAGTCGGTCGACATCGGCGGCTTGGCCCGGTCGCTCGGGTGCCCCGCGGTCCGGGTGGAAACCTACGAGGAGCTCGTGCAGACGCTCGACGAGACGCTCGACGGCCTCGCGGGCCGTCGCGAGCCGCTCGTGGTGGAAGCGGTGGTGGGAGGGTAGGTGTGACCGCGACCGGCTCGTCCCGGACCACGCCGGCGGACATCACCGCGGCTGCGGTGGCGAGCTTCGAGGGCTGCTCCGATCCACGCCTGCGGACGCTGATGCAGAGCCTCGTCCGCCATCTTCATTCGTTCGCGGTCGAGACGTCCTTGACCGAGGACGAGTGGCGGCAGATGATCGCCGTCCTCACCGCCACCGGGGACATCACCGACGAGCGCCGGCAGGAGTTCATCCTCTGGTCCGATGCGCTCGGCCTGTCGATGCTGGTCGACGCGCTCGCGCACGAGCTCCCCGCCGGCGCCACCGAGTCGACCGTGCTCGGGCCGTTCTATGTCCCGGGCTCGCCGCTGCGCGAGTACGGAGAGAGCATGGTGCAGGAGCGCGGCGCCGGCGTACCCGCCTGGGTGTACGGCCGGGTGCTCGGCACGGACGGTACGCCGATCGCCCGCGCCGAGCTCGACGTGTGGCAGAACGGCGCCGACATGCTGTACGCGGTGCAGCGTCCAGAGGCGGAGGAGGACCATCTGCGCGGCCGCTACCTGGCCCGCGAGGACGGCACGTACGCTTTCGTCGCGGTCCGCCCGGTCCCGTATCCGATCCCCGACGACGGCCCTGTCGGGCGGATGCTCGCCACCACCGGCCGCCACCCGTGGCGCCCGGCCCACATCCACATGATCGTGCGTGCCCCCGGCTATAAGACTGTTACCACGCACGTGTTCGACGCCGTCAGTGAATACCTCGATTCGGACACGGTGTTCGCGGTCAAGCGCTCGCTCCTGCGCCACTTCGTCGAGCGCTCGCCGGACGATCCCGAGCGACCCGCGGGCGTCGAAGGCGAGTGGGTGTCGCTCGAGAACGACATCGTGCTGGCGCCCGGCGACGACGGCGGCGCCGTGATCGATCCCGGACGAACGGCGTAGGGGCTCCGTCCCCGGACGGATCCGTGCGACGACCGGGCTGGCGGATGAGGCTGCCACGTCCGCGCCGCGGCGCTCGCGCCCGACCACTCGTAGGCCGCGGCCGCGCTCCGGCGGCGCACGGCGTCGCGAGGGTGGATGGGCAGCCGATATGATCCGCGGGTGGACAAGATTGTTGACAATTCGGCCGACAGCCGCCCCGAAGACCGGCTGCGCGAGGCGATTGTCACTGGCCGTTTTCAGCCGAGCGAGCGCCTGGTCGAGACCGACCTCGCGGAGGTCCTGGGCGTCGGGCGCTCCGCCGTACGGACCGCGCTGGCACGGCTCGAGCACGAAGGGTTGGTCGAGCACGAGCGCCACCGAGGCGCGCGCGTCCGCCTCGTGGAGGCGCACGAAGCCGTCGAGATCCTCGAAGCGCGGGCGGTGCTCGAGGGACTGGCCGCCCGGCACGCGGCACTGCGGGCCACCCCGGAAGACGTCGAGGGCCTGCGCGCGATCCTCGACGAGATGCGCGGCCGGCTCGACGCGGGCGACCTGCTCGGCGCTTCGGACGAGAACGCGGTGCTCCACCGCACGCTACTCGAGATCTCGGGCCACGGCACCGCCGCGCGACTGATCGCGACTCTCAAGTACCAGCTCGTCCGCTTCCAGTACCGGACGATCATGCTGCCCGGGCGCAGTGAGCGTTCGTTCGATGAGCACAACGCGATCGTTGATGCGGTCGCCGCCGGCGATCCCGACGGGGCGCAGGTGGCGATGCGGACACATCTGTTACACGTCGCCGAAGCGCTGAGAGGAGTAACGGGATGACGAATTCGCCCTCGGACCGCGCCCGCGAGTTGCTGCGCGGCGCGTACGACACCCACGTGCACATCTCCCCCGATGTCGTCGAGCGCCTCATCGATGACATCTCGCTGGCGCAGAAGTTCAAGCAGCTCGGGATGGACGGGTTCGTGCTCAAGTCGCACTACGGCTCGACGGCCGAGCGGGCGAGCGTGGTGCGCGCCGCCGTGCCGGGGGTCAACGTACTGGGCGCGATCTCGCTGAACCGCGCCGTCGGCGGCGTCAACCCGCTGGCGGTCGAGATCGCCGCGCGCGAGGGCGCGCGCACCGTGTGGTTGCCGACGGTCGACTCCGTCAACGAGTCCCACGAGCGGGAGGCGCCTCCCGGCGCGAAGGTCCCCGTGTGGGTCAAGCTCCAGCTCGAGCTGCGCGAGCAGGGGATCGAGATCCCGCCC
>Ga0187777_10001874_pt1 | contig 13532 bp, 10 predicted proteins | sample 1015_Q2_SP5_10_M_FD_132416 | JGI IMG/M metagenome (GOLD analysis project Ga0187777, IMG submission 132416) | Tropical peat soil microbial communities from peatlands in Department of Meta, Colombia - 1015_Q2_SP5_10_MG | ecosystem: Environmental > Terrestrial > Soil > Wetlands > Peat | place...
GAAAGGCCTGACAGCCACCGAAGCACAGTCCCGGAACTTGCTCTGCAGATCGTCCCAGCTCATCGGGACACTCGCGCTGCCCGGGACGTCCGTGCCCACGCCGGCGAGCTTACGGCCATCGCGCGTAACGATCTCGACCCGGCCCGCAGGCAGGTCGAGCTTCCAATCCAGAGTCGAATCGATGACCGGGACTACCCTGCGCGCGGTCGCCAGAATGCGCGAGTCGTTCAACGCCTCCGGCGTGAAGTCGGCGAGACGGACGTCGCCGTGCGCCGCGGCGCAAGCCACGAGGTAGGGCAAGCTGAACTTCGCATCGACGAGAGTCGCCGGCGCCTGGCGCGACTCGAGTGGCTCGCACATGACCTGATGGTAATCGCCGACGTATACCCGGATCTCGTCGATGTCCTCGAGCCTCAAGTCATGACTGCGAACGATGCCCATCGTGGCATGGATGTGGCTGTGCGCCGTGCCGACGGTCGGCCATCGCTTGTAGAGCGTGAGGTCTCCCGTGTACTGGACGCCCAATCCGTCCAGGATGCCTTCGCGGTCGTAGCTACCGCCGAAGTACAGATCGAGTATTCCGTGCTCGCCCTCGAAGATCTCGGGCACGCCGGTCAATCCCCTATGCGCAAGCAGCACGGCAAGCGCCGCCCCCTTTGCGGGAAACCCCGCGTACATCGCGCGCAAGTCGCTGCCAACCGCATGCACGACGTTCATTGTTCCGCATGCCTGCATGGACGCGATTCCAAACGAATGGGCGATCTTCTCGCGCGTCAATCCGAGCATCCGTCCTGCCCCGGCCGTCGCGGAAAACACACCCGCCGCCGTGGAGAAATTCCAATCCTTCTTCCAGTCGACGTGCAGGCGCAGGCGATTGAACAGGTCCTGTCCGACGGCAACGGCAGCGATCATCTCCTTGCCGGAAACGCGCCCCCGGCTCTCCGCGACCGCGAAGACCGCGGGAAGCAGAGAGCTGCCCGAGTGCTGGCCCCAAGGCGTCTGATCGTCGTAGTCGAGGCAGTGCGCCATGGCGCCGTTGGCAAACGCCGCCATGACTGCGGGGACTTTGCCACCGAAGGCGAGGATCGAGCTTTCCTCGCGTCCGCCGCTTTCCTTGACGAAGTTGACGAGCTCGCGCACGGCAGGCTCCATTCCGCTCGCCGCGAGTATGACGCCGCAGGCATCGAGGATGCTCTTCTTCGCCGCGTCGCGCGCCGGTTCGGACAGACGATCGTAGGTAGTGCTGGCCGCGAAATCGGCAAAGTGAGCGCAGAGGTCGGTGGCGTCGCGCACGAGCGGTCAGTTCTTGATTCCGGCGGCCTTCACGACGGGGCGCCACTTGTCCATCTCGGCCTGGATCGCTGCCTTGACGCCCTCCGGGCTCGTGCCCGGCTCGACTTCGACGCCGAGATCCAGAAGGCGCACGCGGAACTTCTCGTCGGCGAACACCTCGTTGAGCGAGGTATTCAGTTTCTTCACGATCGCTTGAGGCGTGCCTTTGGGGGCTGCGAGGTAGTACCACGTCCCCGCTTCGAATCCCGGCACGCCGGCTTCCGCCGTGGTAGGTATGGAGGGTGCCATCTTCGAACGCTTCTTCGCGGCAACCGCCAAGCCTCGCAACGACCCATCCTGGATGCGCGGCACGCAAACGTTCGGCGAGCAGAGCTGGAAGGTCGTCTGCCCGCCAAGCAGGTCGTTGAGTGCCGCGCTCTCGCCCTTGTATGGGACATGGAGCGCGTCCGACTTCGTCAGTTGCTTCAAAAGCTCGCCGCCGAGTTGCGCAGGCGAGCCGATGCCCGGCGATCCGAACGAGACCTTGCCGGGCTGCGTTCGCATCATGTTGACCAACCCCTGCAGGTCCTTGATGTCGGACTTCGAGTTGACCATCACGATCAAGTCGATCTGGCCAATCTTGCCGATGAATTCGAAATCCTTGACGACGTCGAAGTTCTCGCTCGGCCCCGACACGAGCGCATTGGTGACCAGAGTAGCGGTGCCGACGAGCAGCGTGTAACCGTTGGGTGGGCTGTGCGCGACGACGCCCGCGCCGATCGCGGCGCTCGCGCCCGCCCGGTTCTCGACGACGATCGGCTGCCCCAACTTGGGCACGAGCTGCTCCGCAACGAGGCGCGCCGTCACGTCAGTGCCGCCACCCGCGGTGAACGGCACGATGAACTTGATGGGTTGAGTCGGGTAATTCTGGGCCAAGCTTGGTGCCGACGCGACCGCTGCCGCAAGCGCTCCGATCGTCAATGCGCAACGCGTCGCCAGTTTCGCCGATTTGCGGCAGCTAAGGAGGCCCATGATGGTATGTAGTGGTTTTAGGAAGCCAAAGTCTGCACAGGCGGATTGGGCGTGTACAGACGCTTTTTCTTAGCGCCAGGTAAGGCGGACTGACTGCACTGAAGCGGTCAGGCCCGGCCGGAGCGCGCACGCCTGTCTGCAAGAGCGCGCGATCGTGACGCAACATCGACGCGGGCGCCAAAAAAATCCCGCGCCTCGCTGGAGGAACGGGATCAAGGGAGGTCTCGCCTGGAGGAGGAGGCTGACCCCGAGTGGCGTGCCGTGATCAGATCCCGGCACCAACAACCATGACTTTACCGCGGCGCGCGATTGTTTGGAAATCGCATTTGTCGATACTCATCATAGGAAAAAGCAATTGCGCCCCATAAGTCACAAGATGCCGGTGGCCATGGCGAGCGCGATCGTCGCGCCCATGGTCCGGCACCGCTCGAGATCCTCGGCGGAAATGACCTTCGGCGCAAGAATCGCCTCCGGCGTCTGCGCGTGCGTGCACACGATCACGGGTTCGCTCGCCTTGCGCAGTCGCCATCCGGTCGCAATGCGCTCGACCTGCCGCGCCGCGTTCGTGCCGTCGCTCCCCGCGCAGATCAGCAGCGCGTACGGACGGCCGCCCACCCGATCGAGCGCGGCGTAGTACGTTCGGTCGAAGAAGTCCTTCATGAGACCCGAGATCGCCGCGAGATTCTCGGGCGTGACGAACACGTAACCGTCGGCGGTCAGGACGTCGCGGGCGTCGGTCTGCGGTGCCCTTTTCAACTCGACGATCACATCCTTCGCTTGGGCGGCGCCCGCGGCTGCTGCATGCGCCATCTGGCTCGCGCCGCCGGTCATCGAGTGGTAAACGATCAGAAGTTTCTTCAACGCGCGCTACCCCGGACGGACACTGGGACCCTCCATGGTAGCGTCATCCGGGTCGCGTCGATCCATGAATGTCGCGGGTGTTCACAATAGCTTGTTGGGAGTGATGTGCAGCTCGCGGATCCGTTGGCCGGTCGCCTGATGTACGGCGTTCGCGATCGCCGGCGCCGGGCTCGACTCCGCGCAATGAAGTCGACAGCATGCGTTGCACCCGCTGTCAGCGGCTGCCACGGGCACAGGCTGGGAAAGGAGCAGCGTGGCAAGCGCAGCATCGGTGGCGGCCGTGATCTTCAGAAGCTCGCGTCATTTTGCGCTGGAGCCGCGCGCTCGTGTCGCTCGCCGCGGCGATTTCACGCAGCCCCGGTAAAGCGCGCTAACCCTATGGACGCAATGTCTGACTCGACGTCCCCACCAAGGATGAGCAGAATCGCGGAACGATTCACAGGACACTCATGGCCATGCCGCCCATCCCTGCGCCCGATATCCCTGGAAAGCGGCTGCTCAGCCGACGCATCGTCATTACAGGAGCCGCGTCCGGCATCGGCAGGTCTACCGCGCAGCTATTCGTTCGCGAGGGCGCGACCGTCGCGCTTTTCGACCGCGACATGCGCGGACTAACGGAAACCCTGCGCGACATTCAAGCGCACGCGTTCGAGGCGGACGTCACCGATGAGGACGCCGTATCGCAGGCGGTCGACAAGGCCGCTGCGGCGATGGGCGGCATCGACGGCGTAGTCAATGTCGCCGGCGTGATGCGCGTGAGCCCGATTTCGGATCTGCCCGCCGCAGACTGGCGACGCGTGCTCGACATCAATCTCACGGGCACGTATATCGTCGTGCGAAACTGTCTGCGCTGGATGACGCGAGAGGCTGAAGCCACCATCGTGAATATCGCCTCGGCGGCTGGCTTGCTGCCGAACGCTCCGGGACTTACCGCATACGCCGCATCGAAGGGCGGCGTCGTCAATCTCACGCGTGCCCTTGCCGCGGAGCTCGCGCCCAAAATCCGTGCGAACTGCGTTTGCCCCGGAATGGTGGACACGCCGATGGCCGACGGCTTTCGAGGCAATGTCGGCAACTACGCGCTCAAGCGCATTGCAGACCCCGGCGAGATCGCACAGGCCATACTTTTCCTGACCAGCGTCGAGTCCTCATACGTCACCGGAGCAGCGCTGGCCGTCGACGGCGGCAGATCATTTCATTGACCTTGTTTCGGATGGCCGAAGCTCGGGCCCCATCGGCCTAGCGTCAACGACCGCGCCGCATCCAGGTAACGTGGCGCGCCCGCCGCTTTATCGGCCAGGGAGAAAAGCGCGGGTGCGACTTTCGTGAGCGCGGCGAGCGCGTCACCGCGAACGCAGGCCAGCGCTTCACGGTCGACCCATGCCAGGCGACGCCGCTCGAACCGCGCATAAATGCGGCCCGTGGCGCGATGCGCGAAGTTCACCGCCGGGAACCGCTCGATGCATGCGGAGAGGAACGCGACATTCCGCTCGACCGCCAGCGCTGCGGAGTCCGCAAACAGCTCTTCCGCGCTGCGGGCGTCGACGTTGATCCGTTGGTACCGGTCCATGTCGACCATACGTGCGACGTCGAGCACGTTGAGCTCATCCTGCGACCCGAAGGCAATCGTCAACGGAACTTCTCCCATGGGGACGTCGTTGTCGACGAACTCATGGTGCTGATTGCGGCTCGTCGGGTGCCGTGTGCGGCCGAAGAAAAAGGCTTGCATCCCCGTGTAGGCCTCGACGTTGTGCGCAAGCAGGTCGTCGACCGGCTTATACCGACCGATCCGTTCACCGCGAATCCAGGCGCGTTCGACCGTCGCGGCAGGCGAGGTGACCATGTACAGGTAATAGCTCATCCGCCGTTGACCGAGCCGCGCGAAGAGCTGCTTCTGCTCGTCCGATTCAGGGGCGAAGCTATCGAACCGAAAGCGGTCGACCAGGACGTGCGGCATCTCATGACGCTGCGCCTTCGCCGCAAGGTGCTCGTCGAGCTTGCGATCGACGACTTCCAGCTCGTGGCTGGTGCAGGTGCCGAAGTATTTGTAATGCGATCCGAGCGAGGCGATGTCGAGCAGGGCGCGGCGAAAGATGTCGGGACTGACCAGGGCGTAATCGCGCCAATCCGCGCCCATGCGCGCGGCAATCGATCGCAGCAGTGGCCGCATGGTGCTCTTCCCCGCCGCGGACGCGCCTTTCGTCGAGATGCCGACCGGGCGCGCTTGCGCGGGCAGCGGGCGGAAGCCCTCGCGTGATGCCGCCTCAGCAATGACCTCTGCAAGTCGCGGCCGGAGGAGCCTCGCGCCGGCGACATTGCACGCGAGGCCAGTGATGAGCGGCTCGAGGACGTCGCGATTGCCCCACATTGCCCCGTGCGTCGCGCGAATGGCGCAAATGACGGTGATCAGCGCGTCGTAAGCAGGCGCCATATCGCCATCCGCTGCGGAGCTTCGCCAGGTGGCCACGACGGCGTCGTCGTCGACCGCGGCGTCCACGCTGCCGGGACCCGTCCCGCGACGGCCGCCGAACCACGGGCGCCGCCAACCGGATACTCTCGGCCGCTGAGTCTCCGGTTCCCTTCGCTCGAACGCGTGCGCAAGCTCCGCCGAGACGATCTTGCCGATCGTGGCACGCAACGGACCGCAACCCGCGATCAGCTGTTCCATTCGCGGCGCCACGTAGCGATCCCTGACGACGCCGGTCATGGCCCTGAAATTGATGCCCAGGCTCGCGACGGCGGCGCCCTCCGGGTCGGGCACCTCGTAATCGGCGATGACCTGCACCAGGACCTCGTGCAGAACGAGCCGCTCGGGTCGCCAGACGACCAGCTGCGGCAGCGGAAGACCCGTGAGATCGCGGAACTCGATCGCGTCGTCGTAGCTGACCGACACGTTTTCCGGCCGAAAGATCGTGCACAAGCGCCAGATCTCCGGCGCAATGTCCGAGGTGATACCCGGGTTCCACGGCCCCGGTGGGCGACCCGTCGAAACGCCCGAGCTGGATTCCACGGCGGCCGCCACGATTGAGCCGCCGGTGGTCACAGCCGGAAATGTACGATCAGCGGACGTTGGTGGCAGAATATAACCATTTGCACGGTGCGTATTTGAGGTTAGCTACACTGCGAAGTCGGCAAGGCCGCAACCGGGATCGGCGCGCCGACATGAAGGAGGAACGCGCAAATGGAGCTTCGCCACCTGCGGTATTTCATTGCGGCGGCCGAAGAGGAGCACTTCGGTCGTGCATCGGACCGCCTGTGCGTCACGCGGCCCGCCGTGTCGCAGATCATCGCCGACCTCGAATCCGAGCTCGGCACGCCCCTGTTCGAGCGCTTGGCGCACCGAGTCAAGCTGACCGCCGCCGGCCGCACACTGCTGCCGAAACTGCAGGCGGTGATGACCGATTTGACGGAAGCGCTCGTCACCGCCAAGCGAGTCGGGCAGGGAAAGACGGGCAGCCTCAACATCGGCTATGGTTCGCTCACACTGATGCACTCGCTGTTTCGGGCGTCGGTCAAGCGATTTCACGAGCTGTACCCCGACGTGACGCTGTCGTTGTTCGAGATGTCGACCACCGACCAATCGAGGGCGCTCGCCGAAGGAAAGATACACGCCGGATTTATGCACTTCGGGCCGGGTCGCGCGCTCCTTCGCAAGCGGCGAGGTGAAGGCGAGACCGCCCAGGACGACACAGTGCTCGACTGGTTTCGGATCCAGACGGGCGGCTTGGGCGTTGCCGTGCCCAATGATCATCGACTCGCAAAAAGGAAGTCGCTGACTCTCGGTGATCTTGCCGGCGAGGTGTTCGTCGTGGTTCCCCGCTCGACCAGCAGTCCTGGTTACGGTCCGCTCTATGAGCTGTGCCAGAAGGTGGGATTCGAGCCACAGATCGTGCAAGAGGTCGGCACGATCGCGACGCAGGTCAACCTCATCTCGGTCGGCATGGGCATCGGACTTATCCCCACTGGACGACATTTCGCCTATCCGCCGAGTCTCTCCGTCATTCCCTTGGAGGACGTCACCTACGAGACGACATTCGTCTTTGGTTGGGTAAAAGGTCAGAAGGATCCCGCGCTAGACCGCATGATCGAAATCATCAAGGCGCTCGCAAAATAGCGGACGTGGCTACCACGCAACGTCCAGAAGCCCGACCAGGGTCGCGGCATCCGGGACGGCCCGAGCATTGCGGCTGATGAACCAATCGAGCATCGCCGCGTCTGCGATGGGCGCCAGGTCTTCACGCGTCACACCGATTTCGCGCAGGGATTTCGGAGCGTCCACTCGGGCGAGGAAGCGCTGCACCACGTCGCTTGCGGGCAGCGAGCCAGGCAGCCCGCCTAGAGCCTCGATAACCGCAGGGTCGCGCTCGCCGGTGACCGGCGCGTTATAGCGCATCGTGTGCGGCAGCACGATGGCGTTCACGATGCCGTTGGCGACATGGCTTCGCCGGCCGATCGCGTGCGCCAGGACGGAAGCCAGTCCCGTCCCGCCCTGCTCCGTGCCGCGACCGCAGAGAATCGCCGCGACGACCAGGCGCTCACGGACGTCGACGCCGCCGTCGCGCAGGAGCTGAAGGTTGGCGTTGATCAAGCGCAAGGCCTGCATCAGGAGCGCTTCGGAGAACGGGTCGCAGTTGGGCGACGTAAGCGCTTCGATGGCATTGGCGAACGCGTTGAGCGTCGCGCTCTGCGCGAGCTCGGGCGGCGCAGTCGCCACAAACCGCGGATGCACGAAGATCGCCTTGGCGCGCGTCTTGGGATCGAACAGCGCGAGCCGCTCGCCGGCCTCGTCGTGAACGGCGGTGCCGGCTTTCACGAACGCCGTGCTCGGTGTCGTCGGTACCACGAACTGGGGCAGCTTGGGGGCGTTGAGCCGCGGGCTCTCGAAGGTTCCGTCGGCGAGCCGGCGCGTGCACAGCTGCGCAAGCGGCTTCTTCTCACCCGCCGCGATCGCAGCGGCGCGCGCCGTCACCGCCGCGGACCCACCACCGACGGCGACGATCGCATCGGCCTGCGCTTCCGCGAGAAAGCGAACCGTCTCGTCGACGCCGGCCACAGGACTGTGCTCGCGCGCGGTGGCGCTCACGCCGACCACGAGGGAGCCGAGCGACTCGCGAAGCATGCCGAGCTCCTCGCTGCGGCTGACCGTCCTGCCGCACACGACGGCCGCACGCTTGCAGGCGTTGCGCTCGAGCTCGCGCCTGAGGGCGACGAGGCTGTCGCTGCCGTGATATACGCGAAGCTCGGGTGCGACGTATTGATACGAAAGGGCGGACCGGCGTTCGCTCATTCGAAGCTCAACTACATAGTGAACGTGACCGTGCGCAGCTCGCTCATCTCGTGAACCGCATAGCGCGGCCCCTCGCGTCCGAATCCCGAATCCTTGGTACCCCCGTACGGCATGAGATCGACGCGCGAGCTCGATGTCTCATTGATGTGCACGCCTCCGACATGGAGCCGTCGAACCGCCTTGAATGCCGCGTCTATCTGATTGGTGAAGACGCCGGTCGCAAGTCCATAGGGCGTCGAATTCACGCGATCGATCGCCTCGTCCATCGAATCGAACGGCACGAGCGTCATGACGGGGCCGAAGATCTCCTGGCAGCTCACTTCGCAGGCATCGTCGACGTCGGCAAGCAGCGTCGGGGGGACAACGGCGCCCTTGCGCGCCCCGCCCGCGAGCCGGCGCGCCCCCTTGCGAACGGCATTGTCGACCCACGCCTCAATCCGCGTTGCATTGTCGACGTTGATGACCGGGCCGACCTGCGTCTTTGCGTCGTGCGGATCGCCGTAGACGAGAGCGGAGACGAGCTTCTTCAGCCGCTCTTCCACTTCCTTGATGCGGCTGCGCTCGACGAGCAGCGTCTGAATCGAGGTACAAACCTGTCCTGCCTTGCGGTATGCGGCACCCACAATCTTCGGTAACGCCACGTCCAGGTTGGCGTCGGCGCAGAGTACGGTGAACGCGATGCTGCCGAGCTCCATCTGCGTGCGGCGCAAGCCAGCGCGCTGCTGGATATCCCGGCCCACTTCCGTACTTCCGGTAAACGCGAAGAACCGGATCGCGGGCTCGTCGATCAACCAGTGCGCGACCTTCGAACCGCCATGAATGATGGAGACGAGGCCCTTGGGCAGGCCAGCCTCGATCAGCACCTCGGCGAGGAGCGTCGCCGCCCTGGGCGTGCTGCTTGACGGCTTGACGATGACCGCATTGCCTGCGGCGATCGCCGGCGCGACCTTGTGGGCCACCGTGTTGACGGGGGCATTGAACGGCGTAATGGCGCAGACGACGCCGAGCGGCACGGGAATCGTGAATCCCAGTCGACCGACCTGCTGCGGTGCGCCTTCGAGCGGAATCATCTCGCCCGTGAGTCGCCGCGCCTCCTCGGCCGATAGGCGGAAAGTCTGGATGCAGCGGCGCAGCTCGCCCTGCGCGTCGCTCAGGGTGAAGCCGGCCTCCGTCCGTATCAGTTCCACGAACTGGTCGGTCTGGCGCTCGATGATGCCCGCGGCGCGGTCGAGAATCGCTCCGCGGTCGTGGGGCGTCAGCGTCGACCGCACGTAGGCATCGTGCGCGGCCGCGACCGCAGCACGAACCTGCTCGTGCGATGCGATATGCATGCGAGCGAAGGGCGTCAAGAGGAACTTGTCGAGCACGTCGGCCTGCTCGACACCGTTCTGCCATTCGCCCCCGATCAAAAGCCTGGCATCGCCGATCTTCAACGCACCGTCATTCATCGTGAATCCTTCAAGTTCCTGTGAACACCGGGTCTCGCCGGTCGAAGCCGGCCTTCACGCCTTCCTTGTAATCGTTCGTCTCGCGCAACCAGTTCTGCTCGAACGACTCGCGTTCGGTAGCCGCACGGAATGCCGTGATGTACTCGACATTCAGCATCTCGCGGGTCGCCTGGACCGACAACGGTGCGGCTTTGGCGATCTCCGCGGCCATTTCATGCGCTGCGGAGCGTACGTCTTGCTGCTCTACGAGGCGATCGGCGAGGCCCATCGCGTATGCCTCGTCGCCGGGGATGCGCCGGCCGGTGAGGAACATCCAGCGCGCGCGTTGCTGCCCGATCAACCTCGGCAGCGTGAACGTAAGCCCGAATCCGGGCGCAAATCCAATCGCAGTAAAGTTGGCGGCAAACCGTGCCTCCTTGCAAGTGACGCGAAAATCCGCCACCACAGCAAGTCCCAGTCCCGCTCCGATGGCGGCGCCTTGCACCGCAGCCACGATCGGCTTTCGCGTTCCGACGAGCCGTCGGGCCTCCTTGTAGATATGGCGCGTAGCAGGCACGAATGCCTCGCCTCGAGCTTCCGCTTCGAGACGCTGCTTCAGATTCCCGCCTGCGCAGAAGTGCTTGCCTTCCGCCGCGAGAACGATGCTGCGGCATTGCGTTTCGTTGTCGAGCTGCTCGAGCGCCGATGCCAAGTCTGCGAGGAGAGCCACGTCGAGGAAGTTATTCGGCGGACGACGCAGCTCCACAACCGCGACGTGGCCATCGAGGGTGACACCGATTTCTTTATCTGACATGCTGTTCTCCCTCGTCATGATGAGCAATCCGGAACCGCCTCTCGGGACAGCCCCAAGGTGCGTCGAAATTTCCCAGCGGCTAGTCCGCGGCCGCCGCGACGTCCGTCTTCCGCACGTCACGCAGGCTCGTCTTGCCGTGATAGCGGTCGGCGACCTTGTAACCCAACGCGTCCTCCGCGAGGATGATCTTCTGGATGTTCGCCGAACCTTCCCCGTTGTAGAGCATGTCCGCATACACCCTATACCAGGACACGCGATATTCGCGAGCGAACCCGTATCCGCCGAAGATCTGCTGCGTCTTGTCAGCGCACATCTTGGCCGTTTGGGAAGCGTGGTACTTCGCGATGGAAGCGATTCGATTGGAAGGGAGGTTGTTATCCATGCAGTACGCGGCCTTGTAGACGAGCGCCCGGCTAGCCTCGATCGCCACGGCCATCTCCGCGATGAAGTCCTGAATCATCTGGAACTTGCCGATCGGCTGCCCACGGACCGTGCGGTCGTTCGCATAGCGCACAGCTTCCTCGAAGCAAGCCTGCGCCAGACCGACGCACTTCGCCGCAATATTGACGCGGCCGGGCTGCAGAGCGCGCATGATGATCTTGAAACCTTCGCCCTCCTCGCCCAGCCGGTTCTCGACCGGCACCACGAAGTCGTCCAACGAAACGATGCAGGTCCGAAACGCCTTTGACATGCCTAGCATGTCGATCGGCCTCGCCGTGAAGCCGGGGTACTTCTTCGGCTCAACGATGAAAGCGGTGACCCCTTTCGCGCCCGCCTCGCGGTCGGTCTTCGCAAAGAGGATGCCCACGTCCGTTTCATTGGCGATCGAGGCCCACATCTTCTCGCCATTGATCTTGTAGACGTCGCCATCGCGCTTCGCGAAGGTCTTCATCGCGCCGGCCGCGTCGGAGCCGCTGCCTGATTCGGACAGCGACATCATGCCGATCGTCTTGCCGGCGAGCAAATTGGGAACGTACTTTTGCACCTGCTCGGGCGTGCCCGCGAGATAGATGCAGGTCGGACAAGTGCCGCCCTGCTGGTTGTTACACGAGGTGAACCGCACCTCGCTGCGAGACATCTCCTCGATGATCACCGCCGAGGCGCTATAGCCCATGTTGCTGCCGCCGACGGATTCGGGGAAAACGGCACCGTAGATGCCCGCCTCACCTGCCTTCCTGATCAGTTCACGGGGAAATTCGCCGCGCTTTTCGTAGTCTTCCATAACCGGCGCGACTTCTTTCTTCATGAAGCGGCTGACCATGTCGCGGACTGCTTCGATTTCCGGCGATAGCACGAAGTTCATCATTCGTTCCTTAGCGCTGGGTTGTCATGAAAATGTAAGGCCGCGTCCGGACTACTGCTGCTTGCGCCGCCTGTACATGAGTGTGGTCTTCATCTCCTGAGCTACCGTCCCGTCCTGCTTGACGCATCGGCGCTCGAAAACGACGACGCCGCGATCCGGCTTGCTGGTTTCCTTCTTTTCGATCACGCGCGAATGCATACGGATCGTGTCACCATGCTTGACTGGATTGAGTAGTCGCCACTGGTCAACGCCGAGCAGCGCGAGCAGCGTGCCGTCGTTGATACCGCTCGCATACTGCAAGCCACCCATTACCGCGTAAATCAGCGGCCCATGTGCGATCGGCTCACCAAACGGTGTCGTCTTGCAGTACTCATAGTTGACATGAATCTCGTTGAAATCGCCGGAAATGCAGGCGAAGTTAACGATGTCCGTGCTGGTGATCGTGCGCGCCGGGGTGACAAACTCGTCCCCCACCTCGAAATCTTCGAAGTACTTACCTCGCGGCTTGTAAGGGGGTGTCATAGCAGCGTCCCTCGGCGCATCGATCGCTACGGCTGTTAGTTCGTCAGGTTGGACAAGATGACGGTGCAATGCGAAGAGAGGATTCCGCCTTCGTTGTGAACGAGCGCAAGTTCTGCTCCATGCACCTGGCGCTCCCCTTCCCCTCCCCGTAGCTGACGCACCGCTTCCACGATCCCGAACAGCCCGCCGGCGGCGCCGGCGTGGGCGTGCGAAAGCATCCCGCCATGCGTGTTGATCGGCAGCTTGCCGCCGATGCGCGCGTGCCCGGCCTCGAAGAATGCACCACCATCGCCCCGCTCGGCGAAGCCCAGCTCTTCCAGCTCGACGATCGGCACGATCGTGAAGCAGTCGTAGAGCTCGGCGAAGTCGATGTCGGCCGGACCCGCACCAGCCATATCGAACGCGATGCGTCCCGACTGTGCGGCGCCGAAATGGGTGAGACTGGGCGCGCACATCAGGTGCTCGTGCGTATGCTTTTCGCCGATTCCGAGCAGGTACGCTGGCTTATGGCGAAGATCTCGTGCCCTTTCGGCCGAGGTTACAATGAACGCGCCAGCGCAATCCGAGACCAGGCAGCAATCGAGCATACGAAGCGGATCGGCGATCGGCTTGGACGAAAGGACCTCCTCTACCGTGATCGGCGTTCTCATTTGCGCGTTGGGATGCAGCACGGCGTGGGCCCGAGTGTTGACGGCGACGGCCGCGAGCTGCTTCCGCGTCGTGCCATATGCGTGCATGTACCTGCGCGCAACCATGGCGTAGTAGCCGGGGATCGAGCCTCCGTAGGGCTGCTCGAACTGCGGATGGCCCACCTGGGTCAGCATGGCAACTGCCGCATCACGTCCGAGACCGGTGGCGCGATTCTCTCCGGCGCAGACGAGAACGGTGTTGGCAAGGCCCATGGCGATCGCCTGCGCTGCGTGACGGAGCATGATGCCCGGGCTTGCACCTCCAGCGACCATCGAGGCGCACAGGCTCGGCTGCAAGCCCATGTACTCGCAAAGCGACGAGCCC